>Ga0105242_10002680_pt1 | contig 13929 bp, 11 predicted proteins | sample KBSM24metaG_FD_81521 | JGI IMG/M metagenome (GOLD analysis project Ga0105242, IMG submission 81521) | Miscanthus rhizosphere microbial communities from Kellogg Biological Station, Michigan, USA - KBS M2-4 metaG | ecosystem: Host-associated > Plants > Roots > Rhizosphere > Soil | place...
GACAGCGTGATATGGGCCATTCGCTGAAATCAATGCCATTTCTGGATCGCCATGAACGTAAGCCAGCCATTCCTCGGCAGCGATGGGTGCGTTTTCGTTATCTGCGAAAAATTCTGCGCGGGTGATGTTCAGTTCTACGCCCATGAGATTCCAGGGTGTTGGATTTTCAGTTTGCGCTTTATGGGTGCTAACTCAGAAGAATTTCGATGTCTTCTGGGTTGTTTTTTCAGAAGTTATTCGCCGTAGATGGATTTTCTTGCTTCCACAAGGTCGATCCAGCGGCCTTCCGAGTTCCAGTCCGATCGGGATGCTCTGCGGCAGTGACAACCATTTTCTGAAGTTGCCGGGCGTCTTCTTGGCTAGCCAATTTTTTTATGACGTGCACATCGGCTTGATGATCGGCTAAACAGCATTTGGTAATCGAGGTTGTCACCACACTGCATGCTGCCTCTGCTTCCAGCGTGGTGATGGGGCGAATGCAGACCCTTATGCGCTGCCTACCTAGGGAAAGGTGTTTTTGTGAATCTAATTTGGGAAGGCAGGCGTTCAAACGACATCGCTCATCGGACGAATCCTCGTGCACTTTTTGAAAGTGCGCTTTCTCTGCAGATCAATTCCTTTGCTCTTATTTGGCGATGTAGTTAAGGATGTCCTTTTCAATTTTCCCGGTGGAGACGCAGCGGCCATTAGATGAAATAGGGCGGCCATCCCAGGCATCTTTCCCATCGATCTTATATTCGCCAAAGACGTTCGCATTGACCTTTGTTTCTTTTTCTGAGATTCCGCGAACCGTAACGTTTAGAGCTGCATAACTTTCAACCCGGGCAGGGCCGAGCGTCCCGTTTATTTCGATTTTCCCGCAATCCAAGTATTCATCGCTTGCTTTTAAAAGATACTTGGCGGTTATCAACCCTGAACCCTTTTCTACTTTGTCGATGGTGACATTGTGGTCGGCAAACCAGTCGACTGCTCGCACCCAAGCCTTGTCAAAAGGGATTTGATAGGTCCGACTGCGGTCGTAACTGTATTCTGCTGGTTCAACTACCTTGATGTTTGCACAACCAACCAAACTGACAGCAAATAAGCCTGTTGCAATGTTTCTCACAATCCCTCCAGTCGTTTCGGGTTAATAAACCTAGAATTTAATTTACCGTGAAGACCGCACTCCCCCCACCCCCACATCGACCGTCCCGAACACCGTCACCCCGCTTTCGCTCGCCTGGGTGCTGGTGGCCGGATCGTTGGAGGGGCGTGAGGCGATGGTGCCGCAGCCGCTGAGGGCCAGGGCTGCACAGCAGGCCAGCAAGGCCGCCGCGCCGGCGCGGCGCGCGCGCCCTGGGGCCTGGGGCTGGCCCTCGCGGGCCGTGGTGGCATAAGAAGAAGGGGCGGGGCGCCCCTCGCCGGTGGTCGTGGTGGTCGCGGTTATCGTCGTCATTCGCCATCTCCTTGCAGATGCTTGCCCAGGATGCCCGCCAGCTCGAACATGCCCGCACTGTCCTTGCCGAACACGGCGCGCAGCTTGGCGTCGGCATTGATGGTGCGCTTGTCCTTGGGGTCCTGCAGGTTGTGGGCCTTGATGTATTCCCACATCTTCTTGACCGCCTCGGGCCGGGCGACGGGTTCGGGGCCGATCACGGCGGCCAGGGCGGGGCTGGGTGGTTTGCCGGCTGCGCTCTTGCGCGGGGCCTTGGCGGCGGTGGCGCCAGAGGCGGCCTTCTTGGCGGCGGGCTTGGTGGTTTTCTTGGCGGCAGCGCCCGTGCGGCCTGGGCTGGCTGCTCCGGTTTTGGTAGCGGCGGCGGTGGTGCTGCCCGCGGCGGTCTTGCGCGGCGGGAACTTGCTGGCCTTCTGCTCGAACTCGAAGTTGACCTTGCCGGCCTCCTTGTCCCAGGCCAGGAAGGCCTTGAAGTTGCGGCGGGTGCGCATGCTGACGAACTTGTCGAGCAGGTCGGTCTTGCCGGTGGCCAGCAGCTTGCTCATCTGCGAGCGTTCCACGGGCTGCTGCAGGATGATCTTGCCGCTCTTGAAGGTGCAGCTGGGCGTGGGCTGGGCGGCGGTGGGCACGGACTTGCTGCAGACGTAGTTGGCGCCGTGCTCGTAGACGGGCGCGCCGCAGACAGGGCAGTCGCCCAGGCTGACCTGCTCGCCGAAGTCCACCAGCTCGCCCGATGCCTCGGCGGCGCGGTCGTCGCCGAAGTCGAATTCGAGCTTGTAGTTGCCGGCTTCTTCGTCGCGCACGATGGTGACTTCGGCGGTGAACGGCCAGCCGGCCTTGGAGCGGAAGCCTTCCAGCGGGCCGATGCGGCGGTCGCGCAGCAGCTGGTCGGCCTCGGCGGTCTCGAAGGTGCGACCGGCGGGCGACTTGCCGAACGAGAAACCGCAGGCGTCGGAGCCGTCACCGGACTTGCCCACGCAGGCGTAGCGGCGGTAGTTCTCCTTGACCACGCCGCCGCAGTTGGGGCAGGGGGCCGAGAGCGTCGCGTAGTCGCCGGGGATGGTGTCGCGGTCGTATTCCTTGGCCTTCTTGACCATGCGCTCGGTCATGGCGGCGATCTGCTGCATGAAGGCTTCGCGGCTGAGCTGGCCCTTTTCCATCTGCGAGAGCTTGTACTCCCACTCGCCGGTCAGGTCGGCGCGGCAGAGCTCGTCCACCTCCAGGCCGCGCAGCAGGGTCATCAGCTGGAAGGCCTTGGCGGTGGGGATCAGCTCGCGGCCCTCGCGCAGCATGTATTTTTCGGTCAGCAGGCCTTCGATGATGGCCGCGCGCGTGGCCGGGGTGCCCAGGCCTTTTTCCTGCATGGCGGAGCGCAGTTCCTCGTCTTCCACCTGCTTGCCGGCGCTTTCCATGGCGCCCAGCAGGGTGGCTTCGGAGTAGCGTGCGGGCGGCTTGGTCTTCAGGCCCTTGGCCTCGGCGAACTCGGTGCGCACCATCTCGCCGGGCTGCACGGGCACCAGCGGCTGGCCCTTGTCGCCGGCCTTGCCGTCCTCGACCTCGCCCGCCGCTTCCTTGCCGTAGATGGCGAGCCAGCCGGGCTTGACCAGGACCTTGCCCTCGGTCTTGAAGCTGTGGCCCACCACTTGGCTGATGCGGGTGGTGACCAGATGCTCGGCGCTGGGGAAGAACACGGCCATGAAGCGGCGCACGACCAGGTCGTAGAGCTTCTGTTCGGCTTCCGAGAGGCCGCTGGGTGCCTGCGTGGTCGGGATGATGGCGAAGTGATCGCTGACCTTGGCGTTGTCGAAGATGCGCTTGGTGGGGCGCACGTAGTTCTGGTCCAGCGCCTGCTGCGCGAAGGGCGCCAGGTGGCGCATGCCGCTGGTGGCCAGCATGCCGAAGGTGTCGCGGGCCACGGGCAGATAGTCTTCGGGCAGGGCGCGCGAATCGGTACGCGGATAGGTCAGCGCCTTGTGGCGTTCATACAGGCTCTGCGCCAGCGCCAGCGTGGTCTTGGCCGAGAAGCCGAACTTGCCGTTGGCCTCGCGCTGCAGGCTGGTCAGGTCGAACAGCAGGGGCGATGCCTGGCTGGTGGGCTTGCTCTCCTCGGTGACGGTGGCGGCCTTGCCGCGCACGGCCTCGGCGATGGCCAGGGCCTCGTGGATCTCCCAGATGCGGTCGGCGCGGGCCTCGGGGTCGTCGCTGTTCTTCTTCCACTTCGGATCGAACCACTTGCCCAGGTATTCGCCCGCCTCGGCGTGGAAGCCGCCGTGGACTTCCCAGTATTCGCGGCTGACGAACTTGCGGATCTTCTCCTCGCGCTCCACCACCAGCGACAGCGTGGGCGTCTGCACCCGGCCGACGGTGGTCAAAAAGAACCCGCCACCCTGGGAGTTGAAGGCCGTCATCGCCCGCGTGCCGTTGATGCCGACCAGCCAGTCGGCCTCCGAGCGGCTGCGCGCGGCGCTGGCCAGGCCCTGCATCTGCTGGTCGCTGCGCAGGTTCTCGAAGCCGTCGCGGATGGCCTGGGGCGTCATCGACTGCAGCCAGAGGCGCCGGATGGGCTTGCTCAAGGTCCCCTTGGCGCCGCCGGCGTACTGCTCGATCAGGCGGAAGATCAGTTCACCCTCGCGGCCCGCGTCGCAGGCGTTCACCAGGTCGCCCACGTCCTTGCGCTTGGCCAGCTTGACCACGGCGTTCAGGCGGCTCTTGGTCTTGTCCACCGGCTTGAGGTCGAAGTGCGGCGGGATCACCGGCAGGTGCGCGAAGCTCCACTTGCCGCGCTTGACGTCGAACTCCTCCGGCGCCTGGATCTCCACCAGGTGGCCCACCGCGCTGGTGACCAGATAGCGGTCGTTCTCGAAATGGTCCTCGTGCTTGTCGAACTTGCCGGCAATGGGGGTGAGCGCACGCACGATGTCCTGCGCCACCGATGGTTTTTCTGCAATTACCAGAGTCTTGTTCATTTTGGGGTCTCGCCTCCAGAGGCGCTTCTACAATTCGTGAGCCTCACGCGCGCATGCGCACGCATGTGTGCCTATTCAAACTAACAGAGTTTTGCCATGCCCCGCATCGCCTCGTCCGCCGTATCGCCCTTCGCCCCGGGGCGGCGCATCCAGACCCGGCGCTCGGGCGTGCATGGCAAGGGTGTCTTCGCGGTGCAGGACATCGCCGAGGGCGAGCCCATCATCGAATACACCGGCGAGATCATTTCCTGGCAGGAAGCGCAGGACCGGCATCCGCACGATCCCGCGCAGCCGAACCATACCTTCTATTTCCATGTCGATGAAGATCGCGTGATCGACGCGAACTACGGCGGCAATTCCTCGCGCTGGATCAACCACAGCTGCGCCCCCAACTGCTTCGCCGACGAGCAGGGCGGCCGCATCTTCATCACCGCGCTGCGCAACATACGAGCGGGCGAAGAGCTGAGCTACGACTACGGCCTGATCGTCGAGGAGCGCTATACCCCCAAGCTCAAGGCGGAATACCCCTGCTGGTGCGGCAGCGCCAACTGCCGGGGCACGCTGCTGGCGCCCAAGCGCGGCTGGGTGCCGCCGGGGCTGGCGCCTCAGCCCCCGATGAAGCAGGCCGAAGCCCGGCAGAAGAAGAACCCGCCCCGGGCCGGGGGGCGCGGCGCGTGAGCATGGACATGAACAACAAGAACGGCACCGCCCCCGTGCGCTGGCTCGCCGAAGACATCTGGCTGGCCGTGGAGCCGATGCTGCCCGGCTTCACCGTCGAGGTGCTGCCCAGCATCGACTCCACCAGCACCGAACTCATGCGCCGAGCCCGCGCTGGCCGCGCCGAGCCCACGCTGCTGGTGGCCGAGTCGCAGACCGCCGGCCGGGGCCGCATGGGCCGGCCGTGGCAGAGCCAGGCGCAGGGCACGCCGGCCGAAGGCTCGGGCGCGCTGGCCTCGCTCACCTTTTCGCTGGGCCTGCCGCTGGCGCCGGCCGATTGGTCGGGCCTGTCGCTGGCCGTGGGCGTGAGCGTGGCCGAAAGCCTGCAGCCCGTGCTGCCCGTGCCGGGCAGCGGCACGCCGCGCATCGGCCTGAAATGGCCCAACGACGTGTGGCTGGACGGCGACCGCAAGCTGGCCGGCATCCTGGTCGAAACCGCCAGCTTCGTCGCGCCCCAGGCCGGCGGCAGGGCCCTGGGCGGCGCGCGCTACGTGGTGGTGGGCATCGGCATCAACCTGCTGCCGCGCCCGGGCGACGGCATGAACCGGCCACCCGCCAGCCTGAGCGAGATCGATGCCGCGCTGGATGCGCCCGCCGCGCTGGCCCGCATCGCCGCGCCGCTGGTGGGCATGCTGCAGGCCTTCGAGCGCCAGGGCTTCGCGCCCGTGCAGCCGCGCTTCGCCCTGCGCGACGCGCTGGCGGGCCGGGCCGTGACCCTGAGCGACGGCCACAGCGGCATCGCCCAGGGCGTGGCGGCCGACGGCGCGCTGCTGGTGCAGACGCCGGGCGGGCTGCAGACCGTCACCAGTTCCGAGATCAGCGTGCGCCCGGCCGGGCAGGCGCTGCCGACACGGTAGCCTGTCGTCCTTTTCACCTCCACGGTCCGTCCCGCCATGCTGCGCATCGCCTTTCTCGTTTTGCTGCTGGCCAACGCCGGCTACTACGCCTGGTCGGGCGGCATGCTGCGCGGCTGGGGAGCGGGGCCTGAGGAAACGTCGGAGCCGCAGCGTCTGGCGCAGCAGATCCACCCGGAGATCCTGCAGCTGCATGTGCCGCCCCGGCCTGCGGCGTCCGCTGCTGCCGCGGTGGCCAGCGCACCTGCAGCTTTGCCTGCGGCCCCGGCGGCTTCTGCAGCGGCTTCCGCGCCTTCTGCCGCCCCGTCTGCCTCGGTGCCGGACGCGGCCGGCGCACCAGTGGCCCCTGCGGCGGCCGCGGCGAGTTCGGCCATCGGCGCGGTCGGCCCCATCGCCAGCACCGTCTGCCAGCAGGCCGGCCCCTTCGACCAGAACCAGGCCGACACCCTGCGCGTGGCCCTGCCGGCGGCGGGCTTCACGGCCGGCAGCTGGAGCCTGGACTTCACGCCCACCTCGGGCCGCTGGATGGTCTACATGGGCCGCTTCCCCGACGAGGACGCGCTGGCCCGCAAGCGTGCCGAACTGAAGGCGCGCAAGGTCGCCTACGACCGCCCGGGCAGCGCGCTGGAGCCCGGCCTGTCGCTGGGCCGCTATGCCAGCCAGGAGGCCGCCGAGCGCGCCCTGAACGCGCTGGCCGCGCAGGGCGTGCGCACCGCCCGCGTGGTGCAGGAACGCACCGGCACGCCCAGCGAATACATGCTGCGCCTGAACCTGCCCGCCGGCGATGCCGCACAGGCCGCACGGCTGGAGCGCGCCCGCCCCGCGCTCGTGGGCCGCACGCTGCGCCCCTGCAGCTGACGTCGCCACCCCCAGCCTGCACGCCGCAGCGCCGGGCGCCACAATGGGTTCTTGTGTCCTCATCTCCAGGAGCCACGGCCCATGACCTCTCTCTACGACTTCGAAGCCCAGCCCATGAGCGGCCCGCCGGTGCCGCTGCGCCAGTACGAAGGCCAGGTGCTGCTCATCGTCAACACCGCCAGCGCCTGCGGCTTCACGCCCCAGTTCGCGGGGCTGGAGGCGCTGAACCAGCAGTTCGCCGGCCGGGGCCTGGTGGTGCTGGGCTTTCCGTGCAACCAGTTCGGCGGGCAGGACCCGGGCAGCAACGACGAGATCGCCAGCTTCTGCCAGCTGAACTACGGCGTGAGCTTTCCGATGATGGCCAAGATCGACGTGAACGGCGCAGAGGCGCCGCCGCTCTACCGCTGGCTCACGGCCGAGGCCCCGGGCATCCTGGGCACCAAGGCCATCAAGTGGAACTTCACCAAGTTCCTGATCGGCCGCGACGGCCAGGTCATCCGCCGCTATGCGCCCACCGACAAGCCCGCGTCGCTGGCGCAGGACATCGAGGCTGCGCTGGCCGCCTGAGTCTCCTCCGAGCCCATCGCAGGGGCTCGTTCTCTCGGTGCAAACCCTGAGAAACAGCGCGCAGGCGGCGCGCTGGCAAGCATCGGGATCAAACCGATGCGCGATACCCGCAGGTGCTGGATAGCGGTTGCGGACGCCGGATAAGGCGCCCGCAGGCCTTCGCCCCACCATGGAGCCCAAGCAGCGAACCGCTGCGAAATCACCGGAAACAGCGCCAAAAGGCGCCGGCCAGCGCCCCACGGCACGGTCTCCGGTCGGTTCCATGTGCAAGGCCAAGGAGAAACGCTCCATGAAAGATCTGCAAGGCAAGGTCGCCATCGTCACCGGCGGCGCCACGCTCATCGGTGCTGCGGTGGTCCGCACGCTGCGCGACCACGGCGCCCGCGTCGCCCTCTTCGACATCGACGCCGCAGGCGGCGCCCGCATCGCGGCCGAAGATCCCGCCCACATCCGGTTCCGGTCCGTGGACATCGCCGACGACGAGCAGCTGGAAGCCGGCGTGGCCGACGTGGCCGCGCAGTTCGGCCGGATCGACGGGCTGGTGAACCTGGCCGCCACCTATCTGGACGACGGCGCCGCCTCCGAGCGCGCCGACTGGCTGCGTGCGCTGGACGTGAACCTCGTCAGCGCCGTGATGGCCGCCCGCGCCGTGCGCCCGCACCTGGCGGCAGCCGGCGGCGGCGCCATCGTCAACTTCACCAGCATCTCCTCCAAGGTCGCGCAGACCGGCCGCTGGCTCTACCCCGTCTCCAAGGCCGCGCTGGTGCAGGTCACCCGCAACATGGCAATGGATTTCGCGGGCGACCGCATCCGCGTCAACTCCGTCTCGCCGGGCTGGACCTGGTCGCGCGTGATGGACGAACTCGCCCAGGGCGACCGCGCCAAGACCGACCGCGTGGCCGCCGACTACCACTTGCTGGGGCGCGTGGGCAACCCCGAAGAAGTGGGCGAGGTCGTGGCCTTCCTGCTGTCGGGCCGCGCCTCGTTCGTGACCGGCGCCGACTACGCGGTGGACGGCGGCTATTCCGCCATGGGCCCCGAGCAGGCCGTCCCGGCGATCCCGCGCCTGGCGGCGTGAGGGCGGCGCCCGCTTTTCCCGCGCCCTGCCTTTCCCTCTTCCCTTTCTTCCTTCTTTCCTTTCTTCCTTTTCTTCAAGGAGACTGCTATGCGTCGAGTTGCAATCGTGGGTGGCGGCCAGGCCGGCCTGCCCCTGGCTTTCGGTCTGCTGGACAAGGGCTATGAGGTCACCGTGGTGACCAACCGCACGCCCGACCAGATCCGCGCCGGCAAGGTCATGTCCAGCCAGTGCATGTTCGACCCCGCGCTGCAGGTGGAGCGCGACCTGGACATCAACCATTGGGAGGCTGAATGTCCCCCGGTGGAAGGCATCGGCTTCGCCGTGCCCCACCCCGAACAGGCCGGCGCCAGGCTGATCGACTGGAGCGCCAGGCTGGACAAGCCCGCGCAGTCGGTGGACCAGCGCCTGAAGATGCCCGTATGGCTGGAGAACCTCGAAAAGCGCGGCGGCAAGGTGCTGATCCAGGACGCCGGCATCGCCGAGCTGGAAGCGCTGTCTGATTCGCACGACCTGGTGATCCTCGCCGCCGGCAAGGGCGAGGTGGTGCGCCTCTTCGAGCGCGACGCCACCCGCTCGCCCTTCGACAAGCCCCAGCGCTCGCTGGCCCTGACCTACGTGCATGGCCTCAAGCCCACGGCGGACTACTCCCGCGTGTCGTTCAACCTGATTCCGGGCGTGGGCGAATACTTCGTCTTCCCCTCGCTCACGCTCAGCGGTCCCTGCGACATCATGGTGTTCGAAGGCGTGCCCGGTGGCCCGCTGGACTGCTGGCGCGACGTGAAGACGCCCGAAGACCATCTGGCGACCAGCAAGCGCTTCCTGCAGCAGTTCCTGCCCTGGGAAGCCGAGCGTGCCCGCGATGTGGAGCTGACCGACGCCAACGGAATCCTGGCCGGCGCCTTCGCGCCCACCGTGCGCAAGCCCGTGCTCACGCTGCCCTCGGGCCGCCTGGTGTTCGGCCTGGGCGATGCCGTGGCCACCAACGATCCCATCACCGGCCAGGGCTCCAACAACGCCACCAAGGCCGCCAAGGTGTATCTGGATGCGATCCTGGAACACGGCGAGCAGCCCTACACCCGCGCCTGGATGGAGCAGACCTTCGAGCGCTTCTGGGACTACGCCCAGTGGGTGGTGCAGTGGACCAACTCCCTGCTCACGCCCCCGCCGCCGCACATCCTCAAGCTGCTGGGCACCGCCGCCGCCAGCCCCAGGCTGGCACACACCATCGCCAACGGCTTCAACCACCCGCCGAGCTATTTCCCGTGGTGGGCCGACGCCGACGAGGCCGACCAGCTCATCGCCCGCCACCAGGCGCCCGAGGCCGTCGCGGCCTGAGCGCGACGAACGCGATGCAACCACCCAAGGAGACCGCCATGTCCGCCTGCCTCGCCCCCGAAGCCCTGGCCGTGCAAGCCGCCAACCCCGCCTCCACCGACTGCGAAAGCGCCCTCTGGGGCTGCGTGGACCTGCAGCCGCGCACCCTGCGCAACCTGCTGGGCAGCTATCCCACCGGCGTGGCCATCGTGACCACGCGCACGCCGGAAGGCCGCCCCGTGGGCCTGACCATCAACTCCTTCGCCTCGCTGTCGCTCGACCCGCCGCTGGTGCTCTGGAGCCTGGTCAACCACTCGCCCAGCCTGGCTGTGTTCCGCGACTGCGCGCACTTCGCCATCCACATCCTGCCGCGCGAGCACGAAGAGCTGGCCAAGCGCTTCGCGAGCCCCGCCGTGCCCGACAAGTTCGCGGGTGTGGACCTGATCGACGCGCCCGAAGGCGTGCCCGTGCTGACCGGCGCGGTGACCACGCTGGTCTGCGCGAGCGAGGCCGACCACAGCCGCCATGCCGGCGACCACCTGCTGATGGTGGGCCGCGTGGTGCGCACCCACAGCGCGCCCGGCACGCCGCTGGTCTTCCACGCCGGCCGCTTCACGGCGCTGGACGTGCCCCAGCCGGCCGCCTGACGCCACCGCCGTCCTGCTGCAGGCCTGCCGGCGCCGCGGGCAGGCCTGTGTTCCGCCCCCTTTTTCCTCCTCCCGCTGGAGCCCGCCATGAGCACGCCCGCCGCCTCTTCGCCTTCTTCCACCCTCGCCACGCTGGCCGCGCAGCTGGCGGGCGGCCGCGTCCGCGTCGTCGATCTGACGCAGACGCTCTCGCCCTCGTTCCCCACGCTGCAGCTGCCGCCGCAGTTCGGGCAGGTCAAGCCCTTCACCATCGAGCGCATCTCGCACTACGACGAAAGCGGCCCCGGCTGGTACTGGAACAACTTCTCCTGCGGCGAGCACACCGGCACCCATTTCGACGCCCCCGCCCACTGGATCACCGGCCGCGAGCACCCCGACAACAGCGTGGACACCATCGCGCCGGAGAACTTCGTCGCCCCGGCCGTGGTGGTCGATGCCAGCGCCGAGGTCGCGGCCGATGCCGACTGGCTGCTCACCGTGCCCTTCCTCGAAGCCTGGGAGGCGCGCCACGGCCGCATCCCGGCCGGCGCCTGGGTGCTGCTGCGCACCGACTGGTCGCTCAAGGCCAACGACGCGGGCGCCTTCCTCAACCTGAAGGACGACGGCGCCCACACCCCCGGCCCCACGCAGGAAGCGGTGGAGTGGCTGATCCACCAGCGCCAGGTGCACGGCTTCGGCGTGGAGACCATCAACACCGACGCCGGCCAGTCCTACACCTGGCCCGTGCCCTACCCCTGCCACACGCTGATGCACGGGGCCAACCGCTACGGCCTGCAGTGCCTGAAGAACCTGGACCAGCTGCCGCCGCAGGGCGCGCTGATCCTGTCCGCGCCGCTGAAGATCGAAGGCGGCTCGGGCAGCCCGCTGCGCGTGCTGGCCCTGGTGGAGTGACGGCCATGGGCAACGCCGCAGTCCCCCAGGTGATCTTCGTCGGCAGCGGCATCAACGCCCTGGTGGGGGCGGCGCTGCTGGCCGTGCGCGGCAAGCGCGTGCTGGTGCTGGAGCGCAACGACCGCTTCGGCGGCTGCATCCGCACCGAAGAACTCTTCCCCGGCTACCGGCACGAGGTCATGGCCTCGTGGTATCCGCTCTTTTGCGGCAGCCCCGGCTATGCCGAGCTGCGGCCGGCGCTGGAGCAGGCCGGCCTGCGCTTCGTGCAGCCCGAATACACCACCGGCTGGGTCGGGCCCGACGGCCGGGGCATCGCCCTGCGGCAGGACCTGGACGATGCCGCCCGCCGCATCGACGCCGTGGCGCCGGGCGACGGCGCGGCGCTGAAGGCCATGGCGGCCGACCTCTTCGGGCGCGACGCCGCGCTCACCTTCGGCCTGCTGGGCGGCGACCCGTACGGCTGGCCGCTCATCAAGCTGCTGTGGTCCGAATGGCGCAAGCGTGGCACCGACGGCCTGCTGGCCTATGCCGGCGGCGCCCTGGAGAACTTCCGCCGCTGGTCGCAGCGCACGCTGCGCTCGGACATGGCGCGCGCCCTGATGGCGCCGTGGACGCTGCATTCGGGCCTGGGCCCGGACGACGCCACCTCGGCGCTGATCGGCAAGCTCACCTTCGCCGCCGTGGTCAGCGGCGGCATGCCGGTGGTCGAGGGCGGCGGCAGCCGGCTGGTGGAGGCGCTCGCCGCCGTCATCCGCCAGCACGGCGGCGAGCTCGTCAGCAACGCGCAGGTGGACCGCATCGAGACCGTGGGCACCGGCCGCAAGCGCCGCGCCACCGGCGTGCGGCTGGCCGACGGGCGCACCTGGAACGCCAGCGAATCGGTGGTCTGCAGCGTCACGCCCGGCCAGCTCTACGGCCGCCTGCTGCCCGATGCGCCGCCTGCCGTGCGCGAGCGCGCCGAAGCCTTCCAGCACGGGCGCGGCGACATGCAGATCCACTTCGCGCTGAACGCGCCGCCCGCCTGGAAGGAGCCCGAGCTGCTCCAGGTGCCGCTGGTGCACCTCACGGAAAGCATGGAGCAGGTCTGCACCGCCGTCACCGAGGCCAACAACGGCCTGCTGCCCGCACGGCCCACGCTGGGCATCGGCCAGCCCACGGCGGCCGACCCCTCCCGCGCGCCCGAGGGCGGCTGGATCCTCTGGATCCAGATGCAGGAGATGCCATCGCAGCTGCGCGGCGACGCGGCCGGCGAGATCGCCGTGCCCGCCGACGGCCGCTGGAACGAGGCCGTGCGCGAGGCCGTGGCCGACCGCGTGCAGGCGCGGCTGGAGCGGGTCATGCCGGGCCTGGCCCAGCGCATCGTCGGCCGCCGCGCCTATTCGCCGGCCGACCTGGAACGGCTCAACTGCAACCTGGTGGGCGGCGACCCTTACGGCGGCCTGTGCTCACCCGACCAGTTCTTCTGGCTGCGGCCCTTCGCGGGCAGCGACGGCGCGCGCGGCCACCGCACGCCGCTGGCCAACGTCTTCCACATCGGCGCCAGCACCCATCCGGGGCCGGGGCTGGGCGCGGGCTCGGGCTACCAGGTGGCCCAGCGGCTGGCACCCGGCTGACGGCGCAACCCCTTGCTTCTCTCTCTCTTTTCTCCCTGCATCGATCTTTTCAACCACCCACTGACGACGAAGGAAAAAAACCATGCGCAAGACCGCATTGAAGAGGGGCCTGACGGGCCTGATGGGCGTGGCAGCCGGCCTGGCAGCCACGGGCGCGGCTCACGCCACGGAAAACGGGGGGCTGGGCGTCTATCCCGACGGCCTGGAGAGCTACTTCGTGGGCGCGCTGCCGCCGCCCGGCGTGCACGTGATGATGTATGGCGGCGGCTACCGCTACGACAGGTTGCGCGGCAACGACGGCCAGTCGCTGGTGCCGGACTTCAAGGTGGACGTGAACCTGCTGGCCCCGCGCGTGGTGTGGGTCACGCCGCAGACCGTCGCGGGCGGCCAGCTGGCCTTCCACACCGTGGTGCCGCTGCTGGACGTGAAGTTCCGCGCGGGCGGCGCCACGTTCAAGAGCTCGGGCCTGGGCGACATCACCTTCGGCGCCGCGCTGGGCTACCACCTCTCGCCCCAGCTGCACCAGGTGGTCGGCCTGGACATCGTCGCGCCCACCGGCCAGTACAGCGCCACCGACCCCTCCAGCCTGGGCAAGAACTACTGGACCTTCCAGCCCGTCTATGCCGTCACCTACATGCAGCCCTCGGGCTTCAACGGCGACGTGAAGCTGATGGTCGACATCAACCGCCGCAACAGCGACACCAACACCCGCTCCGGCCAGGCCCTGCATGCCGACTACTCGGCCGGCTGGGGGGTGGGCAACGGCTGGGTGGTGGGCGTGGGCGGCCATGTGTTCAGCCAGGTCACCAACGACAGCGGCCCCGGCAGCGCGCAGGGCAAAGCCCGCGCCATCGGCTTCGGCCCTGCGATCCGCTACGCCAACGACAAGGGCTTCCTGGTCACGGTGAAGTGGCAGAAGGACTTCGACGTGCGCAACCGCCCCGAAGGCAGCGGCCTGCTGGTCAAGGCCACGATTCCGTTCTGACCGGGGC
>Ga0105242_10002681_pt1 | contig 13925 bp, 13 predicted proteins | sample KBSM24metaG_FD_81521 | JGI IMG/M metagenome (GOLD analysis project Ga0105242, IMG submission 81521) | Miscanthus rhizosphere microbial communities from Kellogg Biological Station, Michigan, USA - KBS M2-4 metaG | ecosystem: Host-associated > Plants > Roots > Rhizosphere > Soil | place...
ACGTGGCCCAGGCCCTGCTCGGCGGTGCGGAAGCCCGAGACCGGGCGGCCCGGGTAGAAGGCAGCGACCGTATGGTATTGCCCCCAGCTCAATTCATGGCGAAAGCCCGACGGGTCCTTGAACCAGTAGAAGCCCTCGACCTTGCGTTGCGCGCTCTCTTCCGGATGCGCGCGCGTCACTTCCAGGCCATGGGCCACCACGCGGCCGGCGACGGCTTTCGCAGCGGCCTCGTCCTGCACGCTCCAGCCGATGTAGGCGATCGCATTGCGCTCGCCCGGGTGGATCGTGAGGCGGTGGGCGGCTTCGTCGAGCCGCAGGCGGACCGCCCCGTCCGGACCATGGCCGGCATGTTGCAGGCCCAGTACTTCGGGGCCGAAGCGTTCCCACTCTTTGTAGTCGGGGGATTGGACCCCGAGATAAGCAAGCGACTTGATCATCCGCTGTCTCCAGTTTTTATTGATTCCAGGCTCTGGAATATCCATTCAACCCGGGCAACACTTCACCCGGACGCCGGTCCGTCATGCCGCCAGTTGCGCGGCGACTGGATTGCCCTCGATAAAGGAATCGATCACGCGGTTGAACTCGTCCGTGTGTTCGAGCTGGACCCAATGGCCGCAACGGTTGACGATGTAGGCACGCGAGTTCGGGATCGTCCGCGCCAGCGTCAGGGCCGAATTGAAGTGCACCGTCCGGTCGTCGCGTCCGTGCATCAGCAGGGTCGGCGCCGCAATCGTGGCCACGCGCTGCAAATCGAGCCTCACCATCGGCTTGCCATGGCCGCTCTTCCAGCCTTCGATATGATCGGGGCGCGCCAGGGCGGCCCTGACGCGCTCGGCCAGCAGTTCGTCGGTCACATGCCGGGTGTCGAACGCCATGCCTTCCACGAACTTGCGCATGGTCTCGATGGACGGGTTGAAATAGGCAGCCTCGAGTGCCTTCACGCCCTCGCTCAGGCCGGCCGGGTCGAAGATGCCCGGCACGCCGGCCGAGGAACCCATCGTGATCAGGTGCGACACCAGCTCGGGGCGTTCGTACGCCAGGCGGATGCACGAGGAGCCCCCCATCGAGTTGCCGACGAAGGCGGCCTGCGAAATTCCCAGCGCCTCGAGAAACTCCGCCAGCGCGCCGCTGTTGTCGCGCTGGTCGTAAGTGACCGACTGCGACTTGCCCCATCCGGGCAGGTCGATCGCCAGCACCCGGTACTTCCTGGCGAGCACCGCGATGTTGGGGTTGTAGTTGCTCCAGGCAGAGGCGCCCGGCCCGCCGCCGTGCACCAGCACCAGCGGATGGCCATGGCCCGCCTCGTGGTAGTGGATGTCCCAGTTCCTGGTCTTGATTCGCTTGCTTGTGTTCTCTTCGGTCACGATCGCCACGTCTTCCTCCAGTCAGCATCAATATCGGTTGCCGATGCCGGCACAGCCTGTGCCGGCGTCGTCGACACATATTAGCTGAATATAGATTCTAGAATCAATATTTTTATTTGCGTGTTGTCTGGCCGCGCCAAAGCGGCCGACATGGCGAATTATTGGAGCGGAGTAGTGGCGGGAAAAGCGGGGACGCCCCGGGCGTGCGATACCCCGGGGACGATGGCGGGACGGCCGTACGGCTGAGCGTACGGCCCGGACAATCAGGCCTTGGCGAGCGCCGGCTTGCGGCTCTTGCGTGCAGGTTCGGGCGCGGCGGTGGCGGTCATGCCCGCCGTCGCCTGCGCGACCAGGTGCACGAGGCTGGAGGCAAGCATGGGGCGGAATGCCTTGATCGATTCGCCGGAAGCACCGGCGATCGCATTGCCGTCCTGCAGGGCCAGCGTGAATCCGCTGAGGCGTTCCGGCAGGTCGGGTTCGTGTGCGAGCAGTTCCTGGGACAGGATCTTGCGCCACCAGGATGCGAACTCGGCGCGCTGCAACTGGCGGATCTTGAGGAAGCGCTCGCGTGCCACCTGCTCGCGCACCGATTTTTCCACGCTCAGGATGACGCCGAGGCGCCAGAAGTCTGCCGCGTCATATTGCCGCTCTCCTCCGGACGGGCCGAAGATACGCCCGATATGCTCGGCGAAGGTCTCGCCCGGCAAGGGCTCGAGGGCCGCCGCGACCTGGTTGTGCCAGCGCTCGTAGCTGGTCTCGATCAGCGCGGCCAGCAGCAGGTCCTTGTTCTCGAAATGCCAGTAGACGCTTCCCACCGGCAGCTCGGCCTTCTTGGCCACCTTGGCCATGGTGGCGCCGCTGTATCCCTCGTCGCAGATGACCTCGAAGGCGGCGTCGAGGATGCGCTCGCGCGAGGCGGCGCTGGTGCGATGTTCGCCGGATCGGCGGGGACGGTTCGTAATCGTTGACATGGTGGTGGGGCGTTCGGCTGACATGGAACAAAAATGGTAACACGGGATATTGCAAGAAAACCCCCTGCAGGGCAAGGCGTGCCGGCGCGCCGCGCGGGCCCGAATCCGCGCGCGCCAGTGTCCATGCGGGTTCCGGGCATTCATGCCGGCGCAGCATAACTGAAATGATGGTTTTCGCATTGTTCCGCTCACCCCGATCACAAAAAATAGCATCGTCCACCGGCGCTGCGCGCCACCGGGAAACCCGTCAAGGAAACACATGAACAAACTGCAGCTCTCCGTGGCCATCGGGAACTACGACCGTTGCCGCCCCCTGATCGATGGCGCCGTCCGGATCGACGGCGTCGACCCCGTCTTCATGACGCTGTCGCCGGAAGAGATCTTCTTCCGCGCCTTCCGCGCCGAGGAATTCGACATCTGCGAACTCTCGCTCTCCAGTTCGACCGTCAAGGCGGCCGCCGGCACCCTGCCCTATGTCGGCGTGCCGGTCTTCCTGTCACGTGCCTTCCGGCACACGGCCATCTATGTGCGCACCGACCGCATCAACCGCCCGGAAGACCTGCGCGGCTGCCGCATCGGCCTGCCCGAGTACCAGCTGACGGCCAATGTCTGGGTACGCTCCTTCCTGCACGACGACCACGGCATCGCGCCATCGGACGTGACCTGGGTGCGCGGCGGCATTTCGCATGCGGGCCGGCCGGAAAAGATCAAGCTGGCGCTGCCGGACGACGTCAGGCTCGAGGATGCCCCCGACGGTGCGACCATTTCCAGCCTGCTGGCCAGCGGCGAGATCGACGCCTACGTGGCGCCGCGCCCGCCCGACGTGGCGCCGGGCACGCCGCACATCGGCTGGCTGTACCCCGACCCGGTCGCCGCCGCCAAGGATTACTATCGCCGCACCCGCATCTTCCCGATCATGCACATCCTCGGCGTGCGGCGCGAACTGGCCGACCGGCACCCGTGGCTGCCGGGTGCGGTGTTCAAGGCCTTCAACCAGTCGAAGCACCTGGCGCTGGAACACCTGAGCGACACGTCCGCCACCAAGATCACGCTGCCCTTCGCCGAAGAACGCCTGAAGGAAGCGCGCGACCTGATGGGCGAGGACTTCTGGTCCTACGGCATCGACAGCAACCGCCACGTGCTGGAAAAATTCTTCGACCACCATCACCGGCAGGGTCTGTCCTCGCGCCGCGTGACGCCCGAGGACCTGTTCCATCCGGGTACCTTCGAATCCTTCAAACTGTGAGCGCCGCCATGAGCCAGTCCGACTCCGACCCGTACGCACGCTGGCAGGCCGCCCGCCTGGCGCCGCTCTGGAACAGCCCGAACGCCCACAAGCCGCCGCCCGCTCCCGCCGCCGCCCATGTGTGGCGCTGGCAGGACACCCGGCCGCTGGTCGAACTGGCGTTCCAGGAAACCTCGCCTGCGGCGGTCCAGCGGCGCGTGCTGCAGATGCTCAGCCCGCACGCGACATCGCCGGCCGACGAATATACCTGCGGCAGCGTGCTCGCCGCCCTGCAGTGCCTGCTGCCCGGCGAGACCGCGCGCCCGCACCGTCACACCATGAATGCGCTGCGCTTCCTGCTCGAAGGGTCGGGCGCCGTCACGCTGGTCGACGGCAAGGAATGTCCGATGGAATTCGGCGACCTGGTGCTCACCCCCGGCATGTGCTGGCACGAGCACCGGCACGACGGCAGCGAACCGGTGGTCTGGCTGGACGTGCTGGACGTGCCGTTGCACCAGCACCTGGGCACGGTCGTGTTCCAGCCCGGGCCGGCCGTCGACCTGCCCCCGACCATGCCGGACGCGGCCTTCGCGTCGCCTGGTATCGTGCCGGTCATCATCCAGGGACGGCGCGACCATTCGCCGGTGTTGCGCTATCCCTATGCGGATGCGGTGCGCGCCCTGCGGCATGCGCCGCGCTCGCCCGATGGCGCGCGCCGCGTGCGCTACGCCAATCCCCTGGACGGCGAAGGCGCCATGCCCATGCTCGACACCGCGATGCTGCAGCTCGACGCCGGCACGCGCACGCTGCCCACGCGCACCAACGCCAACCTCGTGTGCACCGTGGTCGAAGGCCACGGCGAAACCCGGGTCGGCGACCAGCTCATCGCCTGGGGCCCGCGCGACACCTTCACGGTGCCGCAACACCATTGGGTCTCGCACCGCGGCGAAACCGAGGCGCGCCTGTTCGTCGTGTCCGACGCCGATGTGCTGCGCCGCCTCGGCCTGCTGTCGGAAGACATCCAGGCCGCCACCTGACACGCATCACTGAAAGACCCTCATCATGAAAATCTGCTGGTACAACCAACAACGGCTTGGCGTCGTCATCGACGGCCGGGTCTACGACGTCAGCGCCGCCCTGGAAGCGCTGCCACGCGCGCGCTACCCCGCCGCCCCCGGCGACCTCCTGATCACACACCTCGACACGGTACGCGCCGCGATCGCCTGGCTGCTGCCGTCCGCAACCTCGATCCCGGTGGCGGAAGCGCGCTTCCTGAGCCCGGTAGCCAATCCGGGCAAGATCATCGGGGTCCCGGTCAACTACGCCGACCACGTGGCCGAGGCGAATGCCGACCGGGCCACGTTCACCGACCGCTACCAGGGCGGCATCCGCGAACAGGGCCTGTTCCTGAAGGCGGCCAGCAGCCTGGTCGGGGCGAGCGAAGGCGTGGCGCTGCGCTTCCCCGAGCGCCTGTCGCACCACGAGCTGGAGCTCGGGGTCGTGATCGGCAAGACGGCGTCCAACGTCTCGCCGACCGAGGCCCTGTCGCATGTGGCGGGCTACGCGATCGCGCTCGACATGACGGTGCGCGGGCCGGAAGACCGGTCGCTGCGCAAGTCGGTCGACAGCTATTCGGTGCTCGGCCCGTGGCTGGTCACGGCGGACGAGATTCCGGATGCGCAGGCACTCGGCATCCGGCTCCGCGTCAACGGCGACGTGCGCCAGCAGGCCGGCACGGCCGACATGATCATCGGGATCGCCGAACAGATTGCCTGGGCTTCGAGCTATTACACCCTGTACCCCGGCGACATCATCATGAGCGGCACCTGTGCCGGCGTCGGCCAGGTCCTGCCGGGCGACCTCATGCAGTGCGAGATCGACGGCATCGGCGCCATGACGGTGGCCGTCCGCCGGGCCGGAGACTGACATGCGCCCCGCTCCCGATCCCACGCCGGCCGCCGCCGGCGGCCACGTCCGGCTCCAGGTGCGCCTGCAGGCCATCGCTTACGCGACCAGCGACATCCGGGTCTACGAATTCGTGCGTCCGGACGGCGGACTGCTTCCCGCGGTGGACGCCGGCGCCCACGTCGACGTCTTCCTCCCCAACGGCATCACCCGCTCGTATTCGCTGCTGCACGCCAGCGATGCGCCCGACCGGTATGTCGTCGGCGTCAAGCGCGACCCGAACAGCCGCGGCGGTTCGCGCTACATGCACGACGAACTGCGGGTCGGCACCGTCCTCGAACTGTCCCTGCCACGCAACCATTTCCCGCTGGCGGAGCACGCGGCGCACACGGTGTTGATCGCCGGCGGCATCGGCATCACGCCGATTTTGTGCATGGCCGAGCGCCTGGAGCGGATCGGGGCTTCGTTCGAGCTGTGGTATGCCTGCCGCTCGCGCGCCGACCTGGCCTTCCTGCCCGAACTGGCGCGTTTCGGCGCACGCGCGCGCCTGCACGTGGACGACGAGGCGAATGCGGTGCTGGACATGGCCGCCATCGTCGCGGCCGCGCCCGCCGACGCGCATTTCTATTGCTGCGGCCCGGGGCCGATGCTGGCCGCCTATGAAACCGCCGCAAGCGGCCGCGCACCCGAAACGGTCCACCTGGAGCGTTTCGGCGCGTCGCAGCCGGTGCCACGCGGCGGCGACGGATTCGTCGTCGCCCTGGCCCGCAGCGGCGTCGAGCTGCATGTGCCGAGCGGGGAGACACTGCTGCAGGTCCTCACCAGCAACGGCATCGCCATCGACTCGTCCTGCGAGGCCGGCATCTGCGGGTGCTGCGAGGTCGCCGTGCTCGAAGGCGACGTGGATCACCGCGACGAGGTGCTCACGCCCACCCAGCGGGCCTGCAACAAGTCGATGATGGTGTGCTGCTCGCGCGCGAAGAGCGCGCGCCTGGTGCTCGACCTGTAGGCGCCACGCGGCCGTGTCGCGGCCGGCGATCCCCCCTTCCTCCACGCCGGGCTTGCACCCGGCGCTTTTTTTGGCTGTGTTTGCGTTGATTCGGCCGATGATCGTCGCCGCCTGGCCGAGTCGGGCAGCTATTAAGAGCGCCTAACCTATTCTTGTTGTCAGAGCAACTGGGGCGTACACTGGGCCGTTCCGACGTCTGCAATCGGGCCAGGAGCAGCCCTTCGTCAGCCATCAATCTGGCAAGGAGATGTCTATGCGTATCTTCTACAGTTCGAATAGCGGCGATCCAATGCTGCTTGACCAGGAAGAAGGATTACATTGGTTGGCCGATGAGCTGGGTGCAATGGTAGCTGCAGGGGACGGGCGAACGTTTGCTGCCAATATTGGCGGAAGCCCTGCGCCGTATGATGAGCTATTGCAGGGTTTCAGGGTTCGCAGACTCAGCGCAGGCCCTACCGCGTGTCATATTACTGAGGACCGCTGGCTTGACCTGCAAGCAAGTGACGCCGACCTCGATAGGCTTTGTCGGAACTTGGAGCAATTGCGCAACGGCGAACACACTCACCTGTACTCCAATCCGATATCTCTCATTTTCGAGGCAGATGATATTCAACGTTGATGGTCCGTGTTGGGGCGGTAGTTGCCGTACACTGGACAGCAACACTCGGCCAAAAGCGGACCGAACACAAAGAGGAGCATTGCCATCATATGAGGTTACTCCGTCGCCTTCTTGTGCTGATGGTTTGGGTTCTGGCCTCTTGGCCGATCTACTATTTTCTTGGTGCGTTGTGGGCGCCAGACGCATGCTTAGATCACGGGGGTAGTTTCGACTACCGACTCTGGCAATGTTCGCAGGAGACTCAACCGTACATTAACATTGCACTGCATGAAATTCCTGGCTTCTGGTTCGCAGCGGGATCACTAGTCCTGGCGATAGCTGGAACTAGGTTGATAAAACAACTCATGGCGTCGCAGGATCGGTTGCCAAAAAGCGAATCTGGAAATATGGACTGAGTAACCGTTCGCAAGGCGGCGGTCCCAGCCGGTCGTGACAGTCTGCGGATTTTTCATCTCGACAACATGGTATGCTGAGCTGAATGGCCGGATCATGTGGGATCGCGCTAGCGTTGACACGGCCAGTGTACCGACACCTGCCGGTGGCGAGCATACGGGCTGAAACCCGACATGTCGTGGCAAGCTCGGCTGCCAACACCATCTGCTCGTGGATCGACGAGGGTGACCGCTGGTTGCCAGGATCTCGGGCGCCCGGGTGCACCACTCGCGTTTTCTTGTATCCCCCGTCCGAGGCCGGCCGAATGAACGAGGGGCCCGCTGCGCGATCGCAGCGGGCCCCTCGATGAACGTCGCGCCGGGATGACGAGCCGCTCCTAGCGCAAGCCGACCTTCCCGGCATCGACCGCCGGCTGCCCACGCGCCGCTTCCTGCGCTTCTTCGGTGCCGGCGGTGTACACCGGCAGCTCCTGGTCGAACCGCTCGGCGCTGAAATAGTAGGCGATCGCGCTGACCACGCACAGGCCACCGAAAAAGACCGCGACCAGCACCGGGTCGGTCCCGCCGCGCATGGCCAGCAGGCCCGACGCGATCATCGGCGACAGCCCGGAACCCAAGGTCGAGGCGATCTGGAAGGTCACCGCGATGCCGCTGTAACGTACGTCGGCCGCGAACTTCTCGCCCATCCAGGTATTCACGGGGCCGCCCAGCATCGCCTGGATCAGGGGCAGCGCAAGCACCAGGGCCAGGATCAGGGCGCCGAGACTGCCCTGGTTCACCAGCAGGAAGATCGGCCAGGTCAGCACCGCGCCCAGGACCGCACCGCCGATCAGCAGGGGGCGGCGGCCGAGACGATCGGACAGCGCGCCGAAGCAGGGCATCGTGAAGATGTGCAGGAAATTCGCCACGGTCATGGCAAGCAGGGAATCCGTGCGGCTGTGGCCCACGGTCACCGAGTAATTCAGCAGGAAGGCGGCACCGAAGGTGGCGAAGGCCAGCGGCGCCAGGCCGCCGATCACGCCGGACAACACCTGCGCCCGATTGTGGCGGAACACCGTCACGACCGGCAGCACGCTCGGTTTCTTGCCCAGGGCCTGGCGCTTCCTGCGCGCCTCTTCGAATTCGGGCGTCTCGTCGAGTCCCATCCGGATCACGATGCCGAGCACCAGCAACAGCGCACTGAGCAGGAACGGCACGCGCCAGCCCCAGGCCAGGAAATCGGCGTTCGGCAATTTGGAGAACAGCATCATCACCATCGTGCCCAGCAAGGCGCCGCTGGGGCCGCCGGACGCCACGATCGACACCGCCAGTCCCCTGCCCCTGGGCTTGGCGTGCTCCATCGACATCAGCGTGGCGCCGCCCCATTCGCCGCCGATGGCGAAGCCCTGGACCAGGCGCAGCACCACGAGCAGGACCGGCGCCATGATGCCGATCTGCTGGAAACTCGGCAGCAGTCCGATCAATACGCTCGAGCCGCCCATCATCATCAGCGTGATCATGAGGATCTTCTTGCGTCCCAGCCGGTCGCCGTAGTGCCCGAACACGACCGCGCCCAGCGGGCGCGCGAAATAGCCGGCCGCCAGCGTCGCAAAGGCCGACATCGCGCCGAGCATCGGATCGAGGCTGACGAAGAAGATGTGCGGGAACACGAGCGCCGCCGCCACGCCGTACAGGAGGAAATCGTAATACTCGAGCGTGGTGCCCAAGTAGCTCGCAATGACGGCGCGCCGCCTGCTCTTGGCCATCTCGGCCGGGTTGGAATAGTCAGCCATGTTCGTTCCGCAAGTGAGTTGATCGATGATGCCGGGCGCTCAGCGCGCGCCCTTGCCCGGCTCCTGGTCCGGGGCGTTGAAAATGGAAGGAAGCTTCTTCAAATCGTCGAGCTTGCCCATCGGCGCGTGCATCCTGAGCATGGGGAGGTAATAGCGGATGTAGGCCAGCAGCAGGATCACGTTCATGTACAGGCACCAGACCGCCATGTAGGTGCTGAAGATGCGGTCATAGCGCAGGTTCAGCGCGATCGAGTTGTGGAACACCATGTACGACACCGGCAGGGCCGCGGCCAGCGCCAGCGGCACGAAAATATTAAACACGAGGCAAAGCCCGACGACCAGTTCGATCGTCTTGACGATATCGAACAGGCCGACCTCGATCAGCGCCACCAGCATCACGTTCGACGGGTGCATATTGCCCAGCGGCTGGGGAAAGATCGGCGCGAAGCCGAATGCGCTCAACAGGTGGCTCGAACCGCTGACGATCATCCAGGCACCGAGCATGATGCGGAAAAAGATCATTACGAGCTTGCCGAGAAACCAGATGTCCAGCTTGTTGGTGGTGCCTGCGACGGCACGGGTTGTCACTGCCATGATGCTTGTCTCCAATACGGTTGTTGTAGTCGGACGTTCTGACGGCCTGCGCGGCGGCGGTATGCTCAGCCCGGCACCGGCTTCAGACCGAGGTCGACGGATCTGGCCAGGCTGCTGGCGGCGCACGACGGGCCATTCACGGGCTGGGCAATGGTCTTGCGCCAGGCGATGCGCCCGTTCGAGGTACGGAACATGTCGACGACCTCGCGGGGCGGGTTGCCGTCGCCTTCGACGCAGTGCTGGACGACCACGTTCAGGCCCTCCGCGACCACCAGCCGCACGGTCGATTTCAACGGTGCGGAATCGCTGCGGTAGGGCGCGTCCGGCGTCACGTCGATCGTCTTCCGCGTGTAGTACAGCTTCGCCGCCGTGGCGACCTGCCCTCTTCCATAGGCGGTGTCCATGTAGCCGGCGACGACCTCGCGCGGCATCTTGCCGACGCCCGGTCCCCGGTCGCCGTACCAGCGGGGATTGAAATGCAGGTCTTGCGCGACATAGGCGGTCAGCAGCAGGCCGACGGCGATCGATATCGTGTTCAGTGTCTTGTCGCTGATCATTCGGAATATCTCCTGTAAAAGACTTGTTATGGTGTTGCGGGATGATCGACAAATCCATGCGCCTGGTAGAGCTGCTCCAGGCCGCGTTCGTGCCGGCCGAAGTAGCGGGCCCGCAGGGGCGCGGTGAGCGCACGCAGTTTTTCCAGCTCGGCCGGCGCCAGTTCCTCGATGGCCATGCCATGGCGCGCCAGCTCCGCACGTGCCTGCAATGCCTCATCGCGCGCGACGTGCCGCTGGAATTGCCCGGCCTCGTCCGCGGCCGCCCGCACGATGCGCTGTTGCTGCGCGCTCAGGCCCTGCCACGCCGCGGCATTCGCCACCAGCACCAGCGGGCTGTAGGAATGATTGCTCAGGGTCAGCCAGGACTGCACTTCATACAGGCGGCCGGCCAGGATCTGGGAGATGAAATTGTCTTGCGCATCGACGCGCCGCGTCTTCAGGGCGTCGTACAGTTCCCCGAACGGCAACGGGACGGGATTGGCGCCCATGGCGCGCACGGTCTCGACGAAGACCGGCTCACCGATCACGCGGAAATTCAGGCCACGCAGGCCTGCGGCGCTGCGGACCGGCGCACCCGATCCGGTGATCTGGCGGAAACCATTTTCCCACCATCCCAGCCCGACCAGGCGGGCCGGCGCGAGGTGCGCCAGCAGGGCATCGCCGAACGGGCCGTCGAGCAAGGCATCGGCCTGGCGGCCGTCGCGCACCAGGAATGGCAGGTCGAGCAGTTCGAACTCCCGCGCGACCGACGCCAGGCCGGTGCTGGCGACCAGCATCAGGGCAGGCACCCCCGGCGCACCGGCCCGGAGCGCCGCGATCTGCTGCGCAGGCGCGCCGGGCAAGGCGTCGCCGCGTGGCCGCACACGCAGGCTGCCGCCGCTCTTCGCTGCGACCAGTTGCGCGAACCTGCGCATACCCTGGCGTACTGGATGATCGTCGGGAAGATAGGCGCGATAGTCGGCGATGTCGAGCTCGCGCACTGCCGGCGTCGCCGCGCGCGCGGGGATGCCGGCCAATACAAACGCACCGAGCAGCGCGGCGACGAAGCGTGCCAGGTCGCCCATGCGCCCGAGACCTGTCTCCAGCATGGATCCGTCCTTGATGTTGCCTCTGGAGATAATCATATCGACCCATCCTCCCGTCTGTCACACGCCTGACCGGCCGGTCGCCAGCGCGGCAGTCAGCGCCGAAACATCGGGCTCCGCGTCGAGCTTCTGGAAGCGCGCGACGAGACGCTCGGCCTGGGGCCGTTTCATGCCGGCCGCGTCGGTACACTCGAACACCTTCTTACGATACTCCGCCTGCGTCATCGGGTTGTTCGGGTCGCCCTTGGCGAACTTGACCAGCCTGTCATGCGTCCTGCCCGCGCGCGTCCTGAGTTCGAGCCGGACGAAGCCGGGCCCGCCATCGGGCCGCACCAGCCCCTTGTCCTCGACGGTGAACACGCGGCCGGCGAGCGCGCGCAGGTCCGCGCGCCGCAGCGCGGCTTCGGAAAAATGGCGCAGCCCGACATCGCGGTCCTGGATCGCCGCAGCCACCATCCACGGATTGCTGAACTGGGCGTCGACGATGGTCTTCGGATTGCGCTTCTTTTCCAGCGGCGCGCCCAGCAGCAGCATCTCGGCCGGCGGGCTGTAGATGGTGACCGACTCGACCTGGTCCGCCGTGATGCCGTTCGTCCGGACCAGGTCCAGGATGCCGTCGATGGCCACATGCCCGCCGCGGCAGCAGGGATAGGGCTTGGGGGCGATGTCCAGCCCGGCGAAGCGGGTACCGAGGCCGCCGAGCAAGGCATCTTCGTCGTATTTACCGCCGTGGTATTGCTTGAACAATCCCTTAACGCCCTGCAAGACATGGTCGGAACCGACCACGCCATGCCTGGCCAGGCGTGCCGACACCACGCCGCCATAGGCCGCGAAGCCGGCGCCGAGGCGCTTGGCATGCGTGCCGTCGACGCTGGCCTGGGCGTTGCCCGACATCTGGTGGTAGGCCAGCCCGGCGGCGGCGGCCATCTGCTCGCGCGTCAATCCCGTCAGGCGCCCGGCTACCAGGGCGGCGGCGAGGAAGCCGTACATCGGCGTGGGATCCCAGCCGACGATGAAGGGCGACACGCCGGGCGAGCCGGCACGCGACAGGCGGCAGGCCGCATCGGTGCCGGCGGCGACCGCGGCAATGAGTTCCCGGCCGCTGACGCGCCCGGCGAACTCCGCCACCGCCAGCGCCACCGGGACAGTGACGCAGGACGCGTGCAGCAGCGACGGCTCGTAGGTGTCGTCGAACTCGAGCGCCGCGGCCATCGACGCGTTCAGGCGTGCCGCCTGCTCCACCGGCATGCGGGTCCGGGTGCCGAGCACCAGGCTTTCGCCCTTGCCGCCGGTGTCGCGGCTCCAGTCGTACACCTGGCGGATGCCGTCGGCGCCGAGCGCCGGCAGCGCGACCGCGACCGTGTCCAGGATCTGGGTCCGGGTCGCGGCCACGACCTCGGCCGGCAGCGCCTCGTAGCGCAGGTTGCGGCAATGGTCGACCAGCGCATAGATGGCGTCCGGCACCGGGACGGCACCCTGCGCCGGCCCGGCCGCGTCCCCGGCGGCGAGGAGCCGGGCGGGCGCCGCCGCCCAGCCCGCAGCCAACAGGGCCGACATCTGTACGAATTTCCTTCGGCTCGTTTCCATGATCGTTTCCTTGTCGTTGTGCTGGAGCGGCGCGGGGTTCAGGCCTTGCGGCCCTTGTCGCGGATCATGATGTAGATCAGGCCGATCCATGAGCCGGCAAAGGCGACCAGGTCATAGTTGCGAATCGGCCGGAACTGCGTGTAGAACAGGCCCGTCGAGCCGATATAGGCGGCGGCCGTGAGGACCAGGCATACGGCCACGGCAATCCATTTGCTTTTGTTCATCAGAGCACCTCGCTGGTCAGTTTGGAAGTACGTACAGTGGTCTGGTCGGCAATGCGGCCGCCGATGTCCGGCCGGTAGGCGGCCGTCCCGTTCCACAGCCACAGCGGCTCGAGTTTCGGCCGCATCACTGCGAACATCCAGCCGCTGTAGGCCAGCAGCAGCGCGCCGTTCATGAACAGTTCCTGCGGCCCCGTGAACAACTGGCGCGGCGTCGCCACGATGAAGGTGTTCAGCCAGAAGATGTTCACGGTGGCCGGGAATTCCAGGATCAGTCCCAGCAGGGTGAAGCGGTTAAAGAAGATCATCGCGCCGGTGACGATCTCCAGGTACTTGATCAACTGGTACAGGTAGATGTTGGCATTGGCCTGCACCCATTCGCCGCCGATGCCCGGGATCTCGGGCACGTAGCCGGTTGCCGCATAGCGGATGCCGGAAAACAGCAGGTGGGCGCCGAAGTACAGGCGCAGCCAGTGGACGATGTAATACCAGGGTGATTTGTTGGACATGTCGGATCCTCGTCAGGTACTTCGTCAAAAACGCCAGGTCAGTCCTGTCGTCACGGCGGTGACCGGCTCCCCCGCCTTCGGGCGAGGGCTCTGGAACACCAGGTAGCGTGCCGCG
>Ga0105242_10002686_pt1 | contig 13913 bp, 5 predicted proteins | sample KBSM24metaG_FD_81521 | JGI IMG/M metagenome (GOLD analysis project Ga0105242, IMG submission 81521) | Miscanthus rhizosphere microbial communities from Kellogg Biological Station, Michigan, USA - KBS M2-4 metaG | ecosystem: Host-associated > Plants > Roots > Rhizosphere > Soil | place: Michigan...
CTTCGCCTCGTCCTCGGCGATGCGCTGCAGGCGCCGGTGCACGACGCTTCCGATGCGGCGCGCGGTGTCGCCGACCCACGAGAACTCGAGCCCGTCGACGATGCGCGATTCGCCCGCCGGGTGCCACGCCACCGCCGACGGCACGGGGTAGCCGAAGGAAGCGATATCCAGGCGCCGCAGCGCCCCCTGCGACGCGCCGGGCACGCCGGGCAACGCCGCGGCCGCCGGGGCGCTGGCGAGCGACGCGAAGTCGCCGCACACGATGGGCCAGAGCTTCTGCAGCAGCGAGCCCTTGGGCGGATCCTGCGGCGCCCCATGGTCGTCCAGCCGCGCGCAGCCGAGCAGATGCAGCTCGCGTCGCGCGCGCGTGGCCGCGACGTACAGCAGCCGCGCGTTCTCGTGGTCGGCCTTGCGCCGCTCGATGTCGCGCATGAACTTGTAGACGGGATCGTCGTCGGCGCCCGTGGCGTTGATGGGGGCCAGCAGCAACGCGCCGCCCGGCGTATCCATCCACATGAAGAGGCGCCGGTCGTCGCGTCCGGTGCCCGCGTCGAGGCCCGGCACGATCACCACGTCGAACTCGAGCCCCTTCGCCTTGTGGATCGTCATCACCTGCAGCCGCTCGGGCGCCTCGAGGTCGGGCAGCGCGAAGAGCTTCTCGATCGACGCCTCGAAATCCGCGACGTCGCCGAGCGCGCCGCAGCGCTCGGACTCCTCGAGATGGTCGAGATAGATGTCGGCGTCGTCGAGCTCCACCTCGCGCTCGATGCATGCGGGACCGCCGAGGAGGAGCCATGCGCTTTCCACCGACGCGCGCAGGCTCGAACGTCGCCGCCCCGAAATCGCGGGCTCGAGGACGCTCCTCAGGCGCTCCACGCGCTTGCGCCCGTCGTCCGAGAGCGTGGCGAGCCGTGCCGCATCGCCGGTCGCGCTCCAGACGGTGAAGTCGTCCTGCGGGCCGCAGAGCGCCGTGAGGTCGGCCAGCGTGAGCCCGCACCACGGCGCCCGCAGCACCGCGAGCCACGCCGTGCGGTCGCCGAGGTGCGAGAGCGCACGCGTGAGCGCGAGCAGGTCCTGCACCACCGGGCGGTCGCCCAGCGGCTCGATCTCGATCGCACGGAACGCGAGGTTCGCGGCACGCAGCCGCGGGATCACCTCGCGCAGATGGCTGCGGTTCCTCACCAGGATCGCCACGCGCGCCTCGCCGGCCGCGGCGACGATGTTCGCGACCTGCTGGCCCATCGCCGCGACGTCGCCGTCGCGGAACGGGTGCACGTGGACTGCCTTGCCCTGGTGCGGATGGACCGGCTGCGACGGCGAGTACGCCACCGCGCCGGTGGCGACGTCGTCGCCCGCCGGCATGATGCGCTCGAAGCTCGAGTTCACCCAATCGACGATTCCCGCCTGCGAGCGGAAGTTCGCCGACAGCGTGAGGGGCTCCAATGCCACGCTGCCGATGCCGTGGTGCCACGCCTTGATGAAGAGGGCGACCTCCGCCTCGCGGAAGCGGTAGATCGACTGCATCGGATCGCCCACGAGGAAGAGCGTGCGCCCGTCGTCCGCCTGCCAGCCCGACGTGAGGCGCTCGAGCAGCTCGAACTGCGAGTGCGACGTGTCCTGGAACTCGTCGACGAGGATGTGGCGGATGCGGTAGTCGAGCTGCAGCATCAGGTCGGTGGGCTCGCCCTCGGGTCCCAGCGCTCGCAGCGCGCCCTGCGAGATCTCGATGAAGTCGGCCTCGCCGCGGCGCGCGAAGACGAGCTGCAGCTGCGCGAGCGCACGGGGAGCGAGGCGCACGATGGTCTGCAGCGCCTCCCACTGGTCGTCGTCGAACATCGCCGGCGGCAGCGTCTTGAGGTTCCGGATGAGCTCGACCAACCCCGGCGTGTCCTGCAGCACCATGGGCGCGCTCGCGCGCCACTTGTTGGCCTGGGTGAGGAAGGACGGCGCGAAGGCGATCCAGCCGGCGACGTCGTCCACCGGCAGTCCCTTCTGCGCAGCGGGCCACGCGGCGTGGATGCGGGCTACCGCCTCGCTGCGCACCTCGCGCAAGCCTTCCTCGAGCAGGTCGCGGTCGACGCGGCCCTTCAGCAGCGTGCGGATCCAGTGGTCGCGCGATGCCAGCATGTCGGCGAGCAATTTCTCCGCCTTGCCGGCGTCGTTGTCGACGTGGGTGAGGAGGCGCGCCACGTCGTCGTCGCCCTCCTCGAGGTGCGCCAGCAATTCACGCGCGGCCTCGACATACATCGCCGAGGCGTCCTCGACGCTCTCGGGCTGGCCGCCGAAGCGCGACAGCACCGGCATCTGGCGCGTGAGCGACGCGCAGAGCGCGTCGATCGTCTGCACCCGCAGGCGCTCGGCGCTCTCCTCGAGCTTCCAGCCCTTCGCGTCGTTGCGCTCGAGCACCGCGGCGGCGAGTTCCCAGGTGCGCGCGGCATGCGGCGCCTCGGGGCACGGCTCGTTTCGCGCCGCCCGCAGCGCCTCGAAGACGCGGCGGCGCATCTCGGCGGCGGCCTTGATCGTGAAGGTGATCGCCGCGACCTCCTCGGGGCGATCGACGGTCGCGAGCAACGCCAGCACGCGCTGGATGAGCAGCTCCGTCTTGCCGGAGCCGGCGGGCGCCTCGACGATGAACGAGCGGCGCGGATCGAGCGCCCGCGCGCGCTCGGCGAGGTCCGGGATCCCCAGCGCGTCATTCATCGGACTCGTCGCCCTTGCGCACGCCGAACGATCCCTTCTCGGCGATGCGGCAGAAGGTGTGCTGGTCGCAGCGCTCGCAGGTGAGCGGCCCGCGCTTGGGATCGACGCGCGCATCGCCCTCGGCGAAGCCGCGCCCGATGGCCTCGAGCTCCACGCGCCACTTCTCCACCAGCTCGTTCCAGTCGCGGTACTGCCCCTTGTGGCGGCTGCGGTCGTCCTGGATGAGCTTCGTGTCGGGCACGAGCCCCTCCTCGCGGCCGAAGCCCTTGAAGCCCATCTTGCCGGCCTTCACCTGGCCGAACGCCACCACCGAGACGTCCATTCCCGAGAGCGCGTACATGGGCAGCTGCGGCTCGTCGGGACGATCGCCCAGCCATGACGAGGTGGTGCACTCGCCGGTCTTGTAGTCGATGATCGCGCGGCCTTTCGCCACCGCGTCCATGCGGTCGAGGATCACGTCCACCGTGACGCCGCCGTACGTGAGCGGGTGCTTGGCCTCGGTGGCGAGCACCTGGAAATCCGGGCGCGTGGCCTCGACGTCGAGCCACTCGTCGACGAGGCGCACGAGGCGCGCGCGCTCGAGCGCCTCGAACCGTCCCGAGAGCGCATCGCCGCGCTTCTTCTTCACCTTCGCGACCGCGGCGTCGACGCCCTTGGCGAGGAGCTCCATGCGGGCGGCCGGCGAGAGCGCCAGGAGCGCCGCGCGGCTGCCGAGCGACTTCCACACCTCCGCCAGCATCTCGTGCAGCAGGTTGCCGCGGTCGCGCGGGTCGAGCCCGATGCGCGGCGTCTCGAGCGGCCTCGCTCCCACGCGCCGATGCGCGAAGCCGCGGAAGGGACACGCCGCCTGGTCGCGGAATAGCCCCGTGCCGCCGCGCTGCGGTCCGGCGGGCACCGCTGGCGCACGCGCATCGTCGATCGAGTCGACGCGCGCGTCGCGGCGGATCGCGGCGCGCAGGGCAGGCGCCGCGGAAAGCGCGAGCGACTCGAGCGTCGCGGCCGGAACGTCGGCGATGAGGGGGCTCGCGGCGAGCTCGCTGTCGCCCTCGGCGCGCGCGTGGCTGAAGACGACCTCGTCCGCGGCGCGCCTCCATCCCTGCGTGATGCGCCGGTCGAGCTCGAGCGACGTGGCCGGATCCGCCTGCGGGATGCCGGCCGCGCGCTGGGCCTTCACCGGCAGGAACGGATTGGGCCGCGCGGGCAGCGGCCACGCGTCGTCCGTGAGTCCCATGACCCAGAGATGGTCGAACTCGAGGCCCGCCGACTCGAGGACGCCGAGGATGCGCACCGGAACCTCGGGCGACTCGGGCTGGAAGATCGCCTCCGCCGCCATGCGCTCCAGCCGCGGCAGCGCCTCGACGAACTTCATCTTGCCCGCGATGCGCTCGACGCTCGCGAAGTCGCCGAGCAGCGTGTGCCAGCGCTCGAGCGCCTGGTGCTCCGCCGAATCGAGCGTGCGCTCGCCGGGAAATCCCGCGGCGCGCAATGCATCGGAGAAGGCCTTCGCCCACTGCGAAGGCGTCTTGGCGCCGAAGAGCGTTGCCTTGCGCGCCTCCGCGAGCGCGGCAAGGCGCTCCATGAGCTTCGGGACGCGGGCGCCGAAGGGCGCGGCCGCGAGGCGCAGCAGCTGGTCGAGCGTGACCTGCGGACCGCACCGCTCGCGCAGCCGAACATCGAGGCGCGCGCGCTCGTCCATCTCGGCCTCCGCGCCGCCGACGAACGGCGAGCGCACGATGCGGCTCGCGCGCGAGAAATCGATCGGCGGCCCCGCGAGCGCGAGGAGCGCCAGCGCGTCGCCCACCAGCGGGAAGTCGGCGAGCGGCGCGCCCAGCGAGAGGTCGAACGGCAGCGGCGCCGGATCGCCGAGCGCATGCCCGGGCGACATCACCTCCGCGAAGATCCGCTGGACCCGTCCGCGCGTGCGCACGAGGTCCGGCACCACGACGCCGATGCGGGCATCGGAATTTCCTTCCAGCCGCGCGCGCGCCCAGCGAGCCGCCGCGACGATCTCGTCCCGGGGTTGGGTGAGCTCGACGCGCACCGAAACCGCTCCGCGGTCGGGGGGGGCTACACGGACGACCTGGGAGCCCGCGGCGGCGAGCGCGGCGAAGAAGGCCGCCGCCTGCGGCGTCACGATGTCGAATCCGGCGAGCGCCACCACCGCCGGCTTGGGCGTTCCCAGGTCGAGGCCGTTCGCCACCACGTCCGGCAGGCGGGCCCCGTCCGTGTGCCCCTTGGTGGAACGCTCGTAGCGCGCCGACCATTCGAGCCAGGCGCCCACGTCCTCGTTCGGCGGGCCGGAACGGCGGGCGTCCACGCGCCACGCGTGCGCGAGTTGCCAGGCCTCGCGGCATTGGGCCGCCGCGGCGGGCACCGAGAACACCGGGTCGGCGAGGCTGGAACCTCGCACCGCCTCGTCCCAGGCGGCGAGCTCCTGCTCGGGGGTGAGCAGCAGCGGGACCGACGCGCCCCGGGCCGAATAGAGGGAGTCTTCCCAGAGGCGCGCCACGAAGGCGCCCAGGGGAAGGACGTCCGCGGTTTCCCACATGCGCGCGCCCGCGGCGGCACGGGTGCGGTCGTAGTCGCGCAGCAGCGCCTGGGCGAGGCGGGTGTTGGGGGTGAGGACGGTGGGCCGTTCGGGGCCGCCCTGCGCGAGGAGGTCGAACAGCTCGCGGCGCGAAAGGATCGGGACCTGCGGAAGCATGGCCGACATCTTACGGTTGTAATCGACTTACAGCTGTAATCCACGGTTGTGCGATTTATCACAGGTCTTCCGCGGCCCCCGGACTATGCTCGGCCCGAAGTGTGCTGTGGCTCACAGCGCACGGGAGCGGAAACATGCAGCACGACACCAAGAATCGCCTCCTGACACTGCGGCGCGCCGCCGCCGCGTTCCTCCTTTTCTTCGCCGCCACCGGTGCGTTCGCGCAGTTCGACGCGATGGGCACGCTCGCCGACGCGCGCGACAAGCTCGCCACGGACCTCGCGGCCGCACTCTCCGCACCCAGCGTGAGCGGCGTGACCTGGGCCCGCGACACCAGCTCCGGCCGCATGGTGAAGGTGCTCGTGATGGCGCACAGCACCGCCGACCCGGACCTGGTGAACCTGCGCAAGGCGATCGTCTCGGCCGGCGGCACGGTCTACTACCGTTATATCTCGGTGGGCGGCGTGTCCGCGGTCCTGCCGGCCTCGCAGGTGCTCAACATCGCCCGCCGCAACGACGTCGAGAGCGTCTCGCCCAACCGCATGACGGCGCGCACCCGCAGCCTGGTCGAGTCCACCAGCGGCGCCTCGATGCTGCGCGGCGCGGGCACCGACCCGAACTACGACGGCAGCGGCGTCGGCATCGCGTTCCTCGACTCCGGGATCATGTCCACGCACCGCGCGTTCGCCGGTCCGGCCGGCTCGCGCGTGAAGAAGAGCGTGGACCTCGGCCTCGCGAGCCCGACGAAGCTGCTGGGCTCGAGCGAATGGAAGGGCGGCTCCGACTACAGCAAGAGCATCTATCCGGGCAGCTCCACGCTGAAGCAGCTCGAGTCGACCATCAGCACGGCGGCGAGCCTCTTCCAGGATCCCAACGGCCACGGCACGCTGGTCGCCAGCATGGCCGCGGGCCGCGCCGTGTCGTCGACGGTGGACTCGACCGGCGCAGCGCCCGGCGCCTCGATCTACGACGTGCGCGTGCTCGACGGCAACGGCATGGGCGACGTGGCGACGACGCTCGCCGGCATGGACTGGGTGGTCTACCACGCGCGCGAGTACGGCATCCGCGTGGTGAACGTGAGCCTCGCCGCGGATTCCACCGAGAGCTACCTCACCGACCCGCTGTGCCGCGCGGTCCGCAACGCGGTCGCCTCGGGCCTCACCGTGGTCGTCGCCGCCGGCAACTTCGGCGTCGATGCCAACGGGAAAGAGGTCTACGGCACGATCAGCTCGCCGGGCAACGAGCCGTCGGCGATCACCGTCGGCAGCGCCAATCCGCAGAACACCGCGACGCGCGGCGACGACGGCGTCAACCACTTCAGCTCGCGCGGCCCGACGCGCGGCGGCCTGGTGGACGACCTGGGCCTGCGCCATCCCGACAACATCCTGAAGCCCGACCTCGTCGCCCCGGGCAACCGCCTGCCGGGCGCCCTCTCGACCGACAAGCTGGGCGTCACGATGAGCGCCCTCGGCGTCGCGTTCCCGCAGCTCATCGCGCAGGGCGGCCTCAACAATGGACTCATCACCGCGAGCGGCACGTCGTACGCCGCGCCGGTCGTGGCCGGCACCGCCGCGCTCATGCTGCAGGCCAACCCCGGCCTCACGCCGCCCCTGGTGAAGGCGATCCTGCAGTACACCGCGGAGCCGCTCGCCGGCTACAACCTGCTCGAGCAGGGCACGGGCCTGGTCAACGCGCCGGGCGCGGTCGCCATCGCCAACTCGCTGGCTCGCGATGTGTCCACCCGCGCGGCCACGCTCAACGCCGGCGACTCGATCCTCGCCACCGGCAAGACGCTGCCGGCGCCTTATTCGCTCATCGAAGGCCGCATCGCCAACTGGAGCCAGATGGCGTTCCTCGGTGGCCGCCACGTCATGGCCGGTCCGGCGCTGCTCTCGCGCTTCCAGGCGCCGTACGACCCGACGCTCTCGTGGGTCGGCAGCGACGTGCACGGCACGTTGATCGACCTCTTCAGCAACAGCGCCTATATATCGGGCTTCGAGGACCGCAACGTCGGCTCGCGCCCGCTGGTGAGCCGGGACGTCGTCCTGCTCACGTCGCTGCTGGCCAGCGGCGACGCCATCTTCATGCCGGTGACCGACATCGCCGCGGGCGTGGTGTCCGGCCTGGGCATCGTGCTGTCGGAAGGCATCGTGCTCTCCGAGGGCATCGTGCTGTCGGAAGGCATCGTCCTGTCCGAAGGCGTCGTGCTCTCCGAAGGCGTGGTCCTGTCCGAAGGCGTGGTGCTCTCCGAGGGCGTGGTCCTGTCCGAAGGCGTGGTGCTCTCCGAAGGCGGCGCGCTGCGGGTCGGCACGTCGATCGACGTCTTCCCGGGCGAGTAACGGATTTTCATGGCCTTCCTCGACATGAAGGACTACGGTCCGTCGGCCAAGCTCTATTGGTGGACGGTGACCTCGCTGGGCCTCCTCGCGCTCGCGTGGGGCGTGAACGGCATCGTCGCGATGGAGCCGTCGCTCCAGCTGCAGGTGCTCATCGGCGCCGCGGTGGCGGCGATCGTGGGCTTCTTCCCGGTGCGCATCCCGGGCAGCAAGACCTCGATGGCGAGCGCCGAGATCTTCATCTTCCTGCTGCTCTTCGTGTACGGCCCGGCGGCCGCGATCATAGCCGCTTCGCTGGAGGCGTTCGTGGCCTCGTACCGCACCTCCAAGCGCTGGACGAGCCGCCTGGGCTCTCCCGCCATGGCGGCGCTGGCGATGCTCGCTTGCGCGGTGCCCTTCGAGGGCGCGCGTTCGCAGGTGCACGCCAACGGCATGACGTCTTCCATCCTGCTCGTGTTCGCGATGATCTTCGCGGGGCTCTACTACGCGGCCAACACGGTGCTCACCTCGACGCTGTTCGCGTTCAAGAGCCGCACGCCGGTCACGCCGATCAACTGGATCCGCAAGAACAGCTGGATCGGCCTCACTTACGTGGCGAGCGCGTCGATCGCGGGCCTCCTCTACCTCTCGTTCGAGCGCTTCGGCCTGCCGGTGCTGCTGGTGGCGGTGCCGGTGATCGCGATGTTCCTGTCGTCGCTGCACTCGTATTTCTCGCGCCGCGAGTCCGACGAGCGCCACGTGGAGGAGCTGCGCGCGAGCGAATCGCGCTTCCACAGCGCCTTCACGCACGCCGCCATCGGCATGGCGCTGGTCACGACCGACGGGCGCTTCATCCAGGCCAACAAGTCCTTCTGCGACATGCTGGGCCGCCCGAATCCCGAGCTCATGGCCGCCAACATCGGCCAGCTGGTGAACACCGCCGACCTCGACAACCTGCGCTCGCTCGTAAGCCGCCTGGTGGCGGGCGACATGCCCAGCGTCGAGACCGAGCTGCGGGGCCTCCACCGCGACGGCACCGACGTGTGGATGGCGCTCAACATCTCGCTCGCGCGCGACTGGCAGTTCCGCACGCACAACCTCATCGTGCAGGCCCAGGACGTGAGCGCGCGGCGCCGCGCCGAGGCCGAGCTCTACCACAACGCCTACCACGACAGCCTCACGCAGCTCGCCAACCGCACGCACTTCATCGAGCAGCTCACGCGCTCGATCGCCCGCGTCGAGCGCCACCCCGACCAGCGCTTCGCGGTGATGTACCTCGACTTCGACCGCTTCAAGCTGGTGAACGACTCGCTCGGGCACAAGGCGGGCGACGAGCTCCTCGTGAACCTCGGCCGGCGCCTGCAGTCGGTGCTGCGCCCGACGGACCTCATCGCGCGCCTGGGCGGCGACGAGTTCGCGATCCTGCTGGAGGACCTGCACCGCGAGCGCGACGCCGTCGATCTCGCGGAGCGAATCCAGCGCGAGCTCACGCGCCCGTTCCAGCTGGGCGAGATGGACATCACGGTGAGTGCCGCCATCGGCATCACCTTCAGCACCAACGGCTACCAGACCTCCGAGCAGATCATCCGCGACGCCGACATCGCCATGTACAAGGCGAAGGCGCGCGGCAAGGCCCAGTACGCGATCTTCGACGCGTCGCTGCACCAGCACGTGGCCTCGCAGCTCAAGCTCGAGCAGGAGCTGCGCCGCGCGCTCGGCCAGGGCCAGATCTACCTGCACTACCAGCCGATCTGCTCGCTCAAGGACCAGCGGCTCATCGGCTTCGAGGCGCTGGTGCGCTGGCAGCATCCCGAGCGCGGCCCGCTCGAGCCCGCGACCTTCATTCCCACCGCCGAGGAGACCGGCCTCATCGTCCCGCTCGGCAACTGGGTGCTCAACGAGGCGTGCCGCCAGCTGAAGGCATGGAAGGACGCGCACGGCCCGCAGAACCTGCGGATGAGCGTGAACGTCTCGAGCCTGCAGCTCACCCACCCCGAGTTCGTCGCGCGCGTGCGCGAGGCGCTCGCCAACGCGCAGCTCTCGCCCTCGGAGCTCACCCTCGAGGTGACCGAGAGCGTGCTCATGGACGGCATCGAGAACGCGGTGTCGACGCTGAACGAGCTGCGCCACATGGGGATTACGCTCTCCATCGACGACTTCGGCACCGGCTACTCGTCGCTCAACTACCTCGCGACGCTTCCCATCGACGCCCTCAAGATCGACCGCTCGTTCATCGAGCGCATGACCGAGGACGGCGAGGGCAGCGAGATCGTGAAGGCGATCTTCAAGCTGGGGCAGGCGCTGTCGAAGCAGGTGTTCGCCGAGGGCATCGAGACCGGCGACCAGCTCGCGCGCCTGCAGACGCTGGGCTGCGAGTTCGGCCAGGGGTACCTCCTCTCCCGCCCGGTCGACGCGGAGCGCGCGGGCAACTTCGTCGCCACCAACGCCGCGCCCTTCGTAATGGCGTAGGCTGTTCGGACCAGCGCCGGCCTTGCCGGCGGAACGTTCGCGCCCACGCGCGGACCGACTTTCATGCCCCTGCGTCTGTTCATCACCCTGGCGGCGTTGGCCGCCGCGCCCCCGGCGCTTGCGGTGGGATTCTTCGAGAACCCGCCCGACCCGCCCACGACCGCGAGCGGCATCGGGCTCGTCTCCGGCTGGAACTGCAACGCGACGACGATCGAGGTCGAGATCGACGGCGTGCGGCACCGCGCCGCATACGGCACGGAGCGGCCCGATACGGCGAGCGTCTGCGGCGGCAAGACCGGCACCGGCTTCGGCCTGCTGGTGAACTGGGGCGACTTCGGCCCCGGGCAGCACACGCTGCGTGCCCTGGCCGACGGCGTGGAGTTCGGTTCGCGCACGGTCACGGTGCCCGACCTGGGCGGCGTGTTCCTGACGGGCAAGTCCGGCAGCACGGCCATCGACAACTTCCCGTCCGCCGGACGCCGCCTCGTGCTCGAATGGCGCGAGGGCCTGCAAAGCTTCGTGGTGAAGGAAGTGAAATCGGCGCCGTCGATCCACGGCACCTGGTATGGCCCGGACCTCGAGCGGCGCAGCAACTGCTCCGCCTCGCAGAACAACGGCTCGCGCGGCACCTACGGCCAGTGGGATGCGACGCTGGATACGGTGAGCGGGACGCTGCGCATCCAGCAGACCGGCCTTACGGGGCTTTCCTGCACCTACTCGGGAACCTACCGGCTGAACGGCACCGCGATCGAGTGGATCGATGGCACGTACTCGTGCAGCGACGGCAAGACCGGGGCGTTCCACTCGACCGACTTCATGGTGAGCGACCACGCGTTCTCGATCCGGCTCGCCGCCAAGCTGAGCGGCAGCGAGACCTGCGACATCGACGCGATGATCGGCGGAAACCGCTACTAGGGCGGGTCCGAACCCGCCCTAAGCGGCGCGTTTCAGCGGAACGGTGAAGGCGAAGGAGGCGCCGCCTGAGGGCCGGCGCTCGGCGCGGATGCGACCGCCGTGGGCCTCGACGATGGCGCGGCTGATGGCGAGGCCCAGGCCGGCGCCCTTGCGCGTGGGCTGCGTCTCGCCGCGCTGGAAGCTCTCGAACACCTGCGCTTCCGATCCCTCCGGCAGGCCCGGGCCGGTATCGTCGACGCGGAACTCCAGGTCATCGCCCGCCACGCGCGCCGACACCTCGATGGGCGTCTCCGCGGGCGTGTGCTTGGCGACGTTGCCCACGAGGCTCAGCAGCACGCGCTCGATGAGCGACGGGTCGACCATGACGGGCGGGAGCTCCGCGGCCGCCTGCACCGTGACCGGATGCGTCGAGAGCACGCCGGCCAGCGCGGCGAGGGCCGCGTCGATCAGCTCGCGCGGCTTGCGCCGCTCGAGTGCCAGCTGCATGTCGCCGCTGCGGATGCGCGCCATGAGCAGCGCGTCGCGCGCCACGTCCACGTAGTGCACGCGCTCGAGCGCCGTGGCGACCAGTGCGGCGAAGATCTCGAACTGCCGGCGCTTCTCCGGGATCATCAGGTCGCGCGTGCGCTCCGGCCGCACCGCCAGCACCCCGCGCGTGCGCGTGGGCGACTTGAGCGGGATGAAGAGGTGCTCGTTGGTGGCCAGCGTGTCCGTGCCCGCGCCGGCCTGCTGCGACTGGTCGTACGCCCACTGCGCGGTGGTCGCGTCGAACGGGTTCGTCATGCCGTGCGAGGTGGGCGACACCAGGGTGCCGGTGGCGTCGGGCACCAGCACCGACACGCGCGCGCCGAAATGGCGCGACATGAAGCCCTCGGTAGCCTGGATCACGTCGCCCGTGCTCTGCAACAGCGCGAGGTCACGGGCGAACTCGTATAACGTGCGGGCGCGCTTCTCGCGATGGGAAGCCACGCGCACCTGGAAGCGGATGGTGCCGGCGAGCTGGCCGATGGTGACGCCCACCGCCAGCATCACCGCGAACGTGAGGTAGAACTGCGGATCCGCGACGACCAGCGAGTAGCGCGGCGGCACGAAGAAGTAGTCGAACGCGAGCACGTTGAGGAGCGCGCTGATGATCGCCGGCCCGCGCCCCCACTGCACTCCCACCAGCAGCACCGTGAGCATGAACAGCATCGCGATGTTGGTGAGCTCGAAGCGCATCTGCGTGAGCACCAGCGTCGTGAGCGCGCTCGCGATCGCCGTCCACAGGTAGCGGATGCGCTTCTCGCCCGCGCGCGGCGAGGGCAGCGGCGGCGCCTTGAACGTGGGCATCTTGAGGCCGCCGCCGTCGGGGTCGCCGCGGCCGATCTCGATCACGTCGAAGCGGTCGCTCGCGGCCGCGAGCTTGTCGCTCATGGTGCGGCGCCAGCGCATCGGCAGCGGCGGCCCGCGGCCCACGATCACCGTCGAGATGTTCTGGTCGCGCGCGTACTCGACGAGCGCCGAGACGGCCTCGTTGCCAGTGAGGATCGCGGTGTCGGCGCCCATCTCCTGCGCGAGGCTCACCACCTTGAGGATGCGCGCGCGCTCTTCGTTCGGCAGGCGCTGCAGCGCGGGCGTCTCGACATAGACCGCGGTCCACTTCTCGCCCAACTGGTTGGCGAGGCGTGCGGCGCTCCGCACCACGTGCTCCGCGCCCTCGTCGGGGCCGATGCAGCACAGCAGCCGCCCGTGCGTTTTCCACGTTGCCTTGATGGACTGGTCGGCGCGATAGCGCTGCACCTCGTCCTCGACCACGTCGGCCACGCGCCGCAGCGCGATCTCGCGCAGCGCCAGCAGGTTGCCCTTGCGGAAGAACTGGTGCTCCGGACCCTGCTCCACGTGCCCGGTGGGAACCTGGCCCGCCTTGAGGCGCACGAGCAGCTCGTCGGCGGACATGTCCACCATGACGGTCTCGTCGGCGGTATCGAAGAACGTGTCGGGAACGGTTTCCTTCTCGGGAATGCCGACGATCTCCGCCACCACGTCGTTCAGGCTCTCGAGGTGCTGCACGCTCATCGTCGTGTACACGTCGACGCCGTGGGAGAGGATCTCGTCCACGTCGTTCCAGCGCTTCGGATGGCGCCCGCCCGGCGGGTTGCGGTGCGCGAGGTCGTCGATGAGGACCACGCCCGGATGGCGGCGGATCACGCCGTCGAGGTCGAGCTCCCCGGCGGAGGCCGGCGGCAGGATCTCGAAACCCGCGGCGGCAACCTTTTCCTTGCCGGTGCCGTGCATGTCGAGGATGCCGATCACGACGTCGACGCCGGCTTCCCTGATGCGGCGCGCGGCGGCCAGCATGGCGTCGGTCTTCCCCGCCCCGGGGAAGGCGCCGAAGAAGACCTTCAGCTTGCCGCGAACCGTCACGTCGGCCATCCGTCAATTCTAGCTGGTCTAGAATCCGGCCCATGGACGACGCACTCTTCCTGGCACGTGCGCAGTTCGGGCTGAACATCGGGTTCCACATCATGTTCCCGGCGCTCACCATCGCGCTCGCGTGGTTCCTCCTCGCATTCCGCATCCGCTACCAGCGCACCCGCGACGCGGCGTGGCTCGCGACCTACAAGCTCTGGGTGAAGATCTTCGCGCTCACGTTCGCGATGGGCGTGGTGACGGGCGTGGTGATGTCCTTCCAGTTCGGCACCAACTGGCCGCGCTACATGACCACCGTGGGCGCCGTGGCCGGGCCGCTCCTCTCCTACGAGGTGCTCACCGCGTTCTTCCTCGAGGCCACGTTCCTCGGGATCATGCTCTTCGGCATGAACCGCGTGCCC
>Ga0105242_10002688_pt1 | contig 13909 bp, 23 predicted proteins | sample KBSM24metaG_FD_81521 | JGI IMG/M metagenome (GOLD analysis project Ga0105242, IMG submission 81521) | Miscanthus rhizosphere microbial communities from Kellogg Biological Station, Michigan, USA - KBS M2-4 metaG | ecosystem: Host-associated > Plants > Roots > Rhizosphere > Soil | place...
AGTCGTTCGCATAGTCACACATGCGTGCATGTGTGGGTAGGCATAAGTGTGACATCGAGCGTGGACTAGCAACTAGCCACCGCTACGCGAGTGTCGAGTGTGCTCTCATTGTGTGCATTGCATGTAGTGGTGACCATGGCCTAGGCCGCCGGTTGGTGGTCCCCTGAGCCGCCGCCGTGTGTGGGTAGTCCCCCTTCCTCCCCTTCCTCCCCGTGGTGGTCGATCCCTCGGCGCTGGTTGGGGTAGCCCCCGATACCCCCGTATGCCGAGAGGCGCTGTGCTTCGATCTAAGGCCCGCAAACATGCTGTCTGGTGTTGTGATACCAGGAAGCTGTTTGCGTCGCTCTACGGGCCTTGTAGAGGCCTCTGGTGGGGTCTGTGGGTGCAGTGCCTAGCAACGCAGAAGGCCCACCCCGTAGGGTGGGCCTGTGCGTGGAACGTGTTGGGTGCTGGGCCATGCCCAGCGGGCCGGTCAGGAGCGCCCCCTGGCCTGGGGGAACCAGGCCTGCAGCGCCTGCTGCAGCACGCTCTCGTCGGACATGGTGACGGGCCGACCGGCGTTCACTGCGTCGCACACCTTGGCCTTGCCTTCGAGCACCGACCACATGGCGTGGTCGAACGTCGGCGCACCATCGTCCTGGCAGGCCTGCAGTACGTGCCAGGTGATTGCCTCGCCGCGCTGGGCACGGGCCATGGTGCGGTCGTCCACGCGCAGGATGCGGTCAGCGGCCTGCTTCAAATCGCCCGCCGACCAGGGCACCTGGCAGAACACCGCATCGGCAGCGGCCGTGAGTGTGACCGCCATGCCAGCGGCCCTGATCTGTGCGAGCAGCACGGTGGCCGAGCCGTTCTGGAAGTCTTCGATCGCCTGGGCGCGAGCGTCGCCGGTCACTGCGCCATTGATCGTGGCAGTCTCGATACGGGCCTTGCCGAAGCCGGTCGCCAGGGCGTCCCAGGTGCGCTGGTGGTAGTAGAACACCACGACCTTGCGGCCTTCGTCGGTGAGGTCCTTCACGTAGTCAACCGTGGCACGGGCCTTGGCAACACCGGCCTCTTCCCACATGGCCTGCATGCGGGTGATGGCCTCGGCACGGCTCTTGCGCCACATGGCCTCCGGGCCTTGCTCTTCGAGAACGAGGTTGAGGAAGTCGCGCTCCACGCGGTTGTAGCGGTCGAGCACGCCGTTCAGCGCGATGGGAACGATCGACCAACCGGAGTGAGGCAGGGCGTCGCCCAGGTCGGACTTTTCACGGCGCACGTACACGGTGCGGCGCAGGTATTCGTGCAGGTTGTTCATCTGGTCGATGTCCACGCCGCCGAAGCTGGTGCCGAACCGCGATGTCTGCGGGGCGCAGTAGCGGAACAGGAAGCCCGAAGCCTTGTACGCACCGGGGGTCACGGCCTTCACCAGTTCTTCGCCGCCGAGAATCTGCAGGGGCAGGAAGGCCTCGACGGGCCGGTTGGTCAACAGCGTGCCGGTGGCACCAACGATCGGGATGCTCAGTTCACGGCAGGCGTTGCCGACTGCGAGCATCACCTTGGCGCGACCGCTGGGCTTGGCCTGAGCATCGCCCTTGTCACGGTGAATCTCATCACGCGTGATGATGGCCGCACCGCGTGCGAATGCGTTGGCGCGCAGGGCCTTGTGATCCTTGCCGTTACGGCGCTCAATCACCGTGTCGGTGAGCCACGCCTGCATCGTCTGGCTGTCGTCACTGATGAAGTAGATGTCCGCGGCCGGGAGCGTGGTGAAGTCTGCGGTGCGGCCGAACAAGTGGACGAAGCGCTTGTGCGGGAACGTGGCCTGCAGGTCGCCCATGTAGCCAGCCTTAGCCACGGGCGGGGCAATCATGATCGCGTAGCCCGGGCGCTCCGAGACGAGGCCGAGCAGCACCTGAGTCTTGCCCATGCCCATGTCATCGCCCAGCAGGGCGCATCCCCATGCGGCGATGTCAGCGTTGGCTGCGACGTGAGCAGCGGCCTGGTGGGCCAGGTACGGGCGCACCATGCCAGGCACGGTGAGCACGCCGTCGTAGGCGAGCGCGCTGGAAGCTGCCAGCACGGTGTCATCACCCAGGCCCGGGGGCAGGACGACGGTCGGGATCGTGGCGGGCGCTGAGGCCTGGGCCAGAATCGTGGGATCGAACAGGGACATGGTGGTGACTCCGGGGGTACGGGGTGGGTAAGTGGAGGCTCAGTGTATCGGGCCGGTGGCGGTATCACACGCCGTCGTGTGATACCGCCGTACCAGGCTCAGGCGGTGGGCCGGTTCAGGATGGCCGCGGCCTCGGCCACGTTGGGGTAGTACCACCCGTAGTGCTTCGCGCACACCGGCCCGTAGCCGACTGCGAGCGAACGGTCATCGTCCAGGTCGCGGGCGCAGTTCACACAGAAGCCGTGCAGCTTGCCGAACGTGCGAGCCTCGTCCTCGGTGAGCAGTCGAGCCGTACCGGCGTTCACGCGGTCACCGACCAGGCGCACGCCGCCCTTCACGTATTCGAACGAGCCGTGACCATCGATGACGTTCAGCACCTTGCAGGCGAGCCGGTCGTTCTGAGTCAGGTACAGCTTGTGAATCGCGCCGTCGTTGCTCAGGTACAGGCCGGTGCCGACCTCGACGCGAGGCGTGGCAGGCGTGGACTGAGCAGCGATGATGCGGTCGATGATGGCCCACTGCTTGACACTGAGCGTGCGGCCACCGTCGTGCTGGTCGAGCACCGACTGAGTGAACGAGCGCTCCCAGGGCGACAGCGTGGCGTCGGCTGCGAGCGTACGCACCGTGGCGATACGGGGATCGACCGTCACCGTCTGCTCGTTCACCATGTCACGGGCCAGCAGCAGGGCCAGCACCGTGTCGTAGGCGAGCGCCGGGGTAGCGGTGCCGCCGAGCGTGGCGCTCAGATTCTCCGGGGTGGGGAGCAGGATGGCGTCGGTGTCGATGGCCTTGTCAGCGATGCGGGCCTGGATGCTGCGAACGAGGCCCTTGGCCTGCTCAGTGATCGATGAGGCGCAGGTGCCGCACACCGCGATCCACTTGCTGTTCGCATCGACCGCTGCGTAGTCACGGCCGACCGTGGTGGTGGCCTCGCAGAAGTGGCACTGTCCACCGCGCTTGGTGGTGATGACACGGGAGAACCGTGTGAGGCCTGCGGGCTTGGAGCCGCTGCGGGCCTGGCGAGCGATCGCGTCGTACGCGTCCTGCTCGTTCTGCTGGTTGTACTGGTGCTGGTTCATGGTGCGCCTCCGGGCGTGCTCCCCGCTGGGCGGGGGTGGTAAGTGGAAGGTCAGACTATCGAGCGATACCCCGGTATCACAACACGGCCACGAACAATCGATCTACCAGGGCAAACGCTCTAGCCCTACTCGTCACTGCGTTTGCCTCGCAGAAACAGGCATCTAGCAGGGCAAACGAGGCCTCGTATCACAACGCCATTTGCCCCAGGATCGACGCAAACGCGTTTTGGGTCCCGTAGGTGCGGAACGGGGGTTACGCGGCTCTACGGGGCACACAGAGGCCTCTCAGGGGATCGTGAGATACCACGCCGTTGTGATACGGCGGGTGGTCGAGCACGCCTGCGAGCGCTCGCACGCTCCCCCGTAATCACGGGCATCCCTGATCCCGTCCCCCCCGGGTGCGGTAGCTGCGTGGCCTCACGGCCCGCCTCGGAGCGCAGGCGCTCAGTCGATACGCACCCAGCCGGTGCTGCTCAGGTAGCCGACGCATGCGCCGTTCTCGTAGCGGGCGATGATGCCCGACCGGCTGCTTTCCAGGCGAGCCTTGCCCGCGTAGTTGCGAGCCGACTCAGCGATGGCGAACGTCTCAGCGTCCTCGTAGCTGTCGCTGGTGAACAGCGTGCGGCCGTCGTCGCCTAGGCGAACTGCGAATGTGGTCGTGGTCACGGGTGAGATAGTAGCGGGCGCTCGCACGTATCACAACATGCGAGCGCCCGGTATCTCACCGGACGACGGTGTAGACCGTCGTGTGAATGCGAGCGCCGTCCTCGTCGTACCAGGCGAGCGCCAGTGACGTGTCAGTCAGTGCGGCGATGCGGTGGGCCGTGGTGAGGCGAACCTCGGAGCCGTCGAGCGCCCACGTTGCCGCACCAGTCTTGGTGAGCACGCGGTCACCCGGCTCCCAGGCGCTACCGGTGGAGGCGAGCACCTGCACGGTGTAGAGCGTGCGGCCGACGTTGCCGTCGAGCCACCGCCGCGCCTCGGCCCGTGTAGCGGCCGAGACGTTGGTGGGGTCGATGGTGGGGGTCATGACGACGCCTCGGCAACCGCCGCGTCGAGCAGGCGGTCGGCCGTGTCGAACGCGAATCCCACGTCGTGCAGGAAGTGGCGAGCCGTCCAGCGGTCGCCCCGCTTGACCTCGCCCCCGTCCACGATCGTGAACCGATCGATGGTCGGGTCGTAGGTGACACTGTCACCGTTGGTGGGGTCGCCCGAAGCGATCATGACTCGTCACCGTTCGTGCGGTACCAGTCGCGCTGGATGCTCACGCATTCGCGGCAGGTGCAGTCCCACAGTGTCAGGCCGTCGCGGTTGCGATCGACCACGCACACGGGACCACGAACCTCCACGTCGAGCACGTCGGTGGTCGCGTACAGGCGGCTCTCCTGGAAGCCGTCGAACTGCAGGCCCACGTAGCCGGGGCGGTCGTGCAGGTCGGTGAAGTCAAAGCCGGTGACGGTGGCGAGGATGTCGCCGGGGAGCGACACGGTGTCGCCCACGTAGAGGTTGCCAACCTCGGTGGGGCGGTAGGTGGTGGACATGGTGACCTCCTGGGTGGTCGGTAAGTGGAAGGTGAACGTTACAGGTGATAGCCCGGTATCACAACCTGTCGGTGTGATACCGGGCAAAGTTTCTCAGTCGAGCGTCTCGACCGTCCAGTCCTCGCGGGTGACCATCTCGTCGTAGTTGCGGAGGATGTACATGGTCGCCCAGGCGATCAGGGCCTTGTCGGTGCGCTCCACCGTGGAGTCAAGCTCTAGCGGGTGGGATAGCTGCGGGTGGGAGAGCCGGTAGGTGATGGTCACGACGCCACCGCCTCGGACACGCCGGACGTGAACACGGGCGGGTGCATCGACGCCTGGAAGGCGAGGTTGTAGATGGCGCTGCGAGCAGTGCTCGGACGAGCGCCCTGCTGGCGCAGGTGCTTGTAGTGGAAGCGCACGTACCAGGCCGTGGCCTGATCGAACGTGATCGTGTTGGGCGCGTAGGCCGCGTTGCGGCGGAACGTGATGGTTTCGCGGGTGATGGTCACTGGATGCTCCGTTGGTAGCGGGTGGGTAAGTGGAAGGTCAGAGTACAGGCGCATAGCCCGGTATCACAACACGGGCCGGGAAGTTTCTCCCGGCCCGTGCTGCGAGCCGTGCTCAGGCGAACGTGAGCGCCCAGAACGTCGGCAGGTCGTGGCCGCGGGCCTGGGCCTCGTCCTCGGCCAACGCGCCCAGCACGGTGCCGATACGGCTCGCGCCCAGCGTGGTGCGGCGCAGGATCAGCGCTGCAAGCTGGGCGTCGGTGGCGCTCGCCACGTCAGACGCGTAGTGCGCCCTGATGGTCGAGACGCTCGGTGACTTGGACATGTGTGACCTCCTGGGTCGGTAAGTGGAGGCTCAGGGTAGCGGGCGGGTGCTCGTAACACAACACGGGCGTTGTGATACTTGTCCACAGATGTGGTTCGTGCGTAGTCCACAGGGTGTGGACAAACCTGTGGACAGCGCGGGCGCTCAGTCGGGCGCGTCGAGCGCCTCGCGCCGCAGGCGAGCGTGCTTGCGCGTCAGGCGCTCCACCGTCTCGCACGCCTCGGGCGTGGGCACTGCAGCGTCGCGCTGGCCGTGCTCGGCTGCAAGCAGTCCCGATGCGAACAGCGGCGTGCTCGCGGGCGGCACAGGCGGGCAGCCGAACAGGCGCAGCGCCAGTAGCTCGCGGTCGTGGCCGCGTGACATGTGAACGACGGCCCAGCCGTGGCAGTAGTGGTCAGGCGTGGCGTGACACATGAACGGTGCCCATGGCTGGTCAGCCGTTGGCCTGTCGTACGGCGGCAGCTTGTCGTACTCGGCTGGCTCCCACACTCCACTCGGCACGTCCTTACGGTAGGGACAAGCGGAGCATGCCTGCGAACGAATCTCACTCATCGATCAATCCTGTTCCAAGGAAGGTGTTCCAAGAGGTGTTCCAAGGTGTTCCAAGCACGCTGGGCATGTCACGTCGGAGCGCCAGACCGTGGCCCAATCGACCAGTCGGCCGCACTGCGTGAGCACCGTCTTGTTCTTGCGCTCTTTGAGCATGTGCGTGTCGGTGTCCATGTTCCTAGCCCTTCAAACTGTTGAAGATGAACATGAGCAGTGACATAACAGCGAAGCTGCGACACTCGCGTGCGATCTTGTCACCGGTCGGTTCCAAGGTGCCGTTCTGCACAGCTACCTGATGGTCGAACGCTCGCACCTGTTCGACACGGTCGGCGTACTCTCGTTGCTGGCGAGCGTTCATGACTCGTCCTCACCCTCATCCCATTCGCCAACGTCGTAGCGCTTGACCACAACGCCATCGATGCCCTTGCTGATGCGATCCAGGAACCGGCCGTTGTTGCGCCAGTCGCTGTTCGATGCCGTGTTATGACACTCGACATACAGCGTGATCTTGGTCCGCATCATGCCGTCACCGTGGCCGGGAGTGGGAACGTCCAGCCTTCGCTGGCGTGGATGTCGTGACACTCATGGCACGTCGGTGGGCGCTCATTCATGATGATTGCCTCCACCGGCAAACCGCAGAGCGTAGCCATTGGTGTGATACCCGTGGTATCGATGGTCGCCTGGCATGTCTCCATGTCCAGGAAGTGCGTGACGTACTCGCTCATCACGGCTCACGTCCCCCGGCATAGCCGGTGAACTGGCAGCGCTCGCAGCCGTCACCGTGACAGTGCGGGCACCGTGGTGCCTCGTCGCGCTCGCTCATGACCACGTCGCCTTGTGGTCACCGAAGTTGACGTTCTTGTAGCACGAAGCCTGGTAGCAGACCTCGCCAACCTCGTCCATGTACACGTCGGTCTGCTCGCCCTTGACGAACAGCTTGTCGCCGCGCACCATCTCACGGGTGACCGTGTAGGTGTCGTTGGCAGCGAGTGCGATACGCACCCGGTAGCCGTGACCGACCGGCAAGCACAGGTCGGCGTAGCGCTCGTCGTGGAGCGCTGGGATCATCTCGGCGCGCATGCCGCTGATAGCGGCCAGGTTGGCACCACCGATCTGCTGCAGCGTCTGCTGCGGGATCATCTCGCGCTCGCTCATGACGCCACCGCCACCAGGCTCGCAGCCGTGTCGAGCAGGGTGGTGACCCGCCTGCCGTGGATGCACAGCACGTCGCGGAGCAGGTTGTAGGCCGCACCGTAGGCCAGGCCCTGGGCTTCGATGACACCGGCCTGGCCGATGGTGGCCGACACGTCGAAACGCGTGTAGGTGACCTCATGCGGCTTGCCCTGCCAATCGGGCTGGGTGTCGATGACTCGGTGGGCGGTGATGCTTGGTTCGTTGTTCATGGGTGATCCCCTCCTGGGGTTGGTAAGTGGTTGTGATAACAGGGTATCGGGTGTGCGCTGGTAACACAACACTCAGACGAGGATTGTTTCCTGGGTCACCACGCCATCGATGCTCACCGTGACCACGACCTCTAGGTCTTGGAACAGTGACCAGTCGTTGAGGTTCTGGCGCACGCCGTGGCGGGCCTTCAACAGGGCAACCACGTCGGCTGCTGTTGGGTGCTCGGGCTGGTCGCCATCAGGCCACACTTCACCGATGGTCAGTTCGTTCTGAGCCGTGATGTCGATGTCGATGCAGCGGCCGGTCATGGCTCCACCGATACCAGTCGGGTGGTCAACGGAGTGATGACCAAGCCCTCGTCAGCTTGGACCATCACCAACTCGGCCATGTGATCCGCCAGTGCGTTGGGGTTGAGCGACGGCATGTCGGGGTTGTCGTCCTCGGTGTGTTCGACCCGAAAGAGGATCGTGTAGGTGGCCTTCATCACTCGGCCTCGTACCCATCGAACCAGCCGTCGCCGTGCGTGTCCTCACGCTGGCAGTGAGCCTGCGCCTCTTCCAGCGTCAGGCCGGTCATCATGGTGCGCTTGCGCCGGTTCAGGTCTTGGTAGAACCGGACGATCTTGTAGCGATCGACCTCGACCACGCCGCCGATGCCGTAGTGGCACTGACCGGCCTCTGCGAGGGTGGGGTAGACCTCATCGCACTCGGTGCACTGGTAGCCGCTCATGACTGCGTCGCCTTGAAGGCGAGGATGCGGGACTCCAACGTGTCAACGTTGTCGTCGTCCGACATCAGGTCGTTGAGCACGCCCTCGTCCACGTCGTGCTTGGCGGCGATGAACTCAGGCGTCCACTTCCAGACCTTCTCGACGGCGTGGACGATGTCGCGCTTGTCGTAGCTGCCCTCGGCCATCCAGTAGACGAGGGTGACGAGGTTGCCGTGATCGCGGTACCAGGCGTTGGGTCCCTCAGTGATGACTCGGTCATCAGCGGGGGTGGTGGGTGTAGTGGTCATGGTGCTTTCTCTTGTTGGTGTGGTGGGTGGTTGTGTTAGTCAGTGTACAGGTCGTGCGTGGTATCACAACACGGTGCCCGCATTGGCCTCTGTGTGGCCCTGTGAGCGACGTAGGGACATACTGTGGTATCACAGTGCCCCCGATCGTCACAGGGCCGTACAGAGCGTGTCAGTCGCTCAGGCAACCTTGCCCTTACCGGCCTTTGCCGCAGCGATGGAGGCTTCCAGAGCCGCCATGAGGTTGTCGGTCTGAGCGACCGCGGGCACCGGCTTGGTGGCAGCGCCACCGGCCTTGGCGTCCACGAAGGCCTGAACGACCGGCGCAGTGTCATCGGTGATGACCGGCGTGTCGATGCCGATGGCATCGATGAACGCACCGGCCATGGCGACCTCGGCCTTGGTGAGCGTCGGCTCGTCCAGCGGCTGCGCCTCGCGCACCGCATCGGCCGTCTTGACCAGGAACAGGTTGCCCTCGCTGGTGAGGATGGCGTACCGGGCCGGTCCACGCATCGCCAGCTTGACGAGCGCCCCGACCTTGCGGGCACGCATACCAGCCAGGAGCAGACCGAAGGCCTTCTCAGCGGCCGGGTTGACCTTGCCCTTCTCGCGCTTCGGACGAGCCTGGTACACGTTCTCGGTGAGGTACTGGTCGAAGTTCTTCACCGGCACGAAGCAGGGAATCTCGGCCACGCCGCGGGGGCTGGTGCAGGCCGCAATCTCGTCGTCGTCCAGTGCGACCCAGGTGCCGTTGGTGGCCTCGGCCATCCGCACCACGTCGGTGGTGTCGATGACCTCGCCCGTGTCCTTGCGGACGGAGGCGCGGCCCACGGGGATGTTGGAGTCGCCGCCGAAGAACTCCTTGCGGGTGACGGCGGTGCTCTCGGTGCCGGTGAACAAGCTGATCGGGATGTTCAGCATGTGCGCCGACAGTGTGATACTCGTCGTGGCCCTGCTGGGAGCCTTGGCGAGAGCGGTGATGGTCATGGGTGATCCCTCCTGGAATCGGTAAGTGGTGTGATACTGAGTGTACACCCTGTTGCTAGTAACACAACACGGTGCCGAACATTTCTGTCCGGGCGGGTGCGCTAAACCCGGGCCAAGTTGGCCCGGGTTTAGCGGTGAGCCGGTCAGGCGGTCGGAGCGATCCGAGCCTGGCGCTGCTCTTCCTGCAGCATCACGAAGATGCTGCGGTCTTCGATGATCGACTCGACCACGGGACGCTCCCGGGCCTTGAACATCGAAGTGAGGATGCTCGTCCCCATGGCGATGCCGAACGACTCGACATCCTCCTGCACACGCTGCAGAGCGCTGGTGCCGATCGGGGTCTGGATCTGGTTGGCCTCGCGAGCCGTACGCAGAGCCGAGCCGAGCAGGCGAATGGCGGGGCTGGTGATGAGCTTGTTCTCGACCGCCTCGTCGTACTCCCATGAGATGTGACGGAACCGGTTGATGAAGGCCTCGTTCATGTCCGACGTGCCCTTGTAGCCCTCGTTGTAGGTGCCGATGATCCACAGGTCATCAGCGGCCACGACCGTCTCGGGCAGGAACTGACCATCGGCCAGGACCGGCTTGTTGCGGTTCACGAAGTGGTGACGGTGGTCCGACAGCGGGTGGAGGCTGGACGTGACGTTCTCACGCATGAGGTTGACCTCGTCCAGGTAGAGGATGCCGCCGATCTGTGTAGCCAGATCGACCACGCCGGGGAGCCACACCAGCGACTCACGGCCGGTCAGCGGATCGCGGAAGGCCGTGGTCTGACCGAACAGATCGAAGTCTGTGATACCAGCCGAACCGGAGAGGGTGAAGATCGGCATGGGCTTGCCGTAGCCGAGCAACTGTGCCCACTCCCAGGCGAGCACTTCGACCACGAAGGTCTTGCCGCCCTGGGTGCCACCCTTCAACATCACGTTGGCGGGCTTGCCCTGGTTCTTGCCGCGGTAGAACTCGTTGGTGAACGTGAGCAGGAACTCCACGTCCGACTGGCCGTTGGGCATCGTGCGGTTGATGTAGGTCTTCAACTTCGCACGGCTGGGGCGCAGGTGATCCAGGCGCTTGTCCATCGGGTCGGTGATCGGGTTGAGCCGGTAGACCGGCGTGCCCGCTGGCACCTGAGCAGCGATCGTCTCGGGCAGGTCGGCCACGTCCACGGGGACGAGCACGGGAGCCTGCACGGGAGCCGACGCCAACGCCGGTTCTGGCTGCTGGCTGCCGATCCCCACGGGGGTGGAGTCGAGCAGGCGGGGGATCATGTAGAACGGCACGCCGTCCGGGCCAGCGACGGTGATCTTGCGCTGGTGTTCGTGCCCATCGGGGAACGGTGTGTTGTCGATGATCGTGACAACTTCGCCTTCCAGCAGGCCTTTGAGGACTGTGTACTGGAAGCCGGGGATGAGACTGACTGCGAGAGCCATGGTGGTTGATCCTTTCCGGTTCGTAGCCGGGTAAGCAAGTGGGTTGCCAGCAACGATAGCACCCTTTCGGAGGGACACAACCGGTACGGGCAAGAAACCACAGTTTCTCGTAACATAACGCTCTGACCAGGGACGACGTGGACGATTCAGGAATCCACGTCGTCGTGTTGTGTTACGTGCAGGGAGGGTGTAGTGTCTCTGCCATGACTCAGCCCACCAACCGCAAGCCTCGCAAGAAGGCGACCACCGATCTCGGCCGGTCGATCCTGCAGCGCCAGCGCCAGCGTCTCGCCCGTGAGCAAGCTGCTCTGGCCGAGAAGCACGCCAGCGATGCAGCACGCATCCGGTCGATGAAGAAGAAGGCCATTCGTCACGCAGGCGATGCCGACAGCAAGGCTAACGCCGCCATCGGCCGGTCGATCGTCCGCAACCTCGCAGGCGTGCTCGCCTCCGAAGGTGTCAACGTCCCGATCCACACAGTGGTCATCGATGAGAACGATTCGATCGACGCCTGGACTGACTTTCAGCAGATTCACGTTGGCTACCACTTGTTCGAAGACCCGCGGATGACCGCGGCGGTTCTGCGTGCGCTGGTGTACCACGAAGGCGGTCACTGCCGTCACACGCTCCCGTTCCCCGAACTGGTGAGCCAGGCCGATGTAGCCGTCCGAGCCATCTTCGAAGGGGGCGACGAGGAAGGCGCGACTCTCATCACCAACCGCGTCGCCACGTTCAAGAAGATCGAACTGCAGCACGCATGGAACTGCTTGGAGGATCAGCGCATGGAGACGGCCGTCGTGTCGGACTCACCGCGCAAGGCTGGGTATCTCACCCCGATGATCCTCCGGGAACTGTGCGACACGCCTGACAACGCCGCGGCGAACTACCCGCTGCTGGTGTGGCGTCGCTACCTCCCGTCACGCATCCGTAAGGCGTCGAAGGCGTCGTTCGTGGAGCGCCACGGTGACAAGGGTGCGGGCTACGTCGCACGGTTCGGTGACATCATCACCCGCTACGTGCTGGGCACCGATGCACTCACGCTCTACCTGGCCGTGCTGGACATGGCCGACATGCTCAAAGAGGTTCGCCTCGCCAAGGACCCGGGCGACCTGGGCCACAAGCACCAGTACCGTCGTGGCTACGGACAGCCGAAGCCCGACCTCAACATCCCGATCGATCCGTCGATGGAAGAGGATGAGGTTGAGGGTGAAGGTGTGCCGCAGCCAGGCGAAGGTCAGGGCCGCAGCGAACTGATCCCGCCGACTCCGAAGCCCACGCCTGGTGCTGGCACTCCGACCCCGGATGCCAGTGACGAGCAGGGCGCGCCTTCCAAGGGTGCTTCCAAGGACGATGACCACACTGATGACTTCGACAACGACGACACCTACCCCAGCGTGGACGACGACGAGGATGCGGACGACGATGCCGAAGAGGATGCGCCGCCGCAGTCGAGCGCCGGTACCTCGGGCAAGCATGAGTCGGACGACGAAGGCCTGACCCAGGAAGCACTGGACAAGGCGATCGCTGATGCCGAAGCAGAGCGCAACAAGGATGCGGCTCTCGACAAGGACGTGGCCGCATACCACGATGCTCAGGACACCATCTCGTCAACGCTGGAAGGCTACGTCGGTGGTATCTCCACCAACGCTGGTGACATCGCTCTGGCCCGCAACCTGGCCGATGACATGGCTCGCTCGTTCGAAGTGGCGACGCAGGACAAGGCACCGGCCTGGTTCGAAGGTCAGAAGCGGGGCATCCTCAATCCGATCCGCTACAAGACACGTCAGGCTGGCGATGTCGAGTTCTTCCGCAACTACGTGGACGAGGGTGACCCCGGCTTCGATCTGTCGGTCAGCGTCCTGCTGGACTACAGCGGTTCCATGGGTGGAGTGACCACCGAACTGGCCCAGGTCGCGTTCGCTTCCAAACTGGCATGCCAGAAGCTGGGCATCCCCTGCACCGTGGTGCTGTGGGACACCAGCGCCCGCCTGTTGTGGGATGCGACGGAGACGGCCGAAGTGCTCCCCCTCATCTCACCGGCCGGTGGCACCGACCCGGGCGTGGCCCTGGCCGACCTGGACAACCACGTCCTCGGCAAGTCGAAGCACGTCGTGCTCATCATGACCGATGACGACTGGTCGGGGAGCGCTCCGAGCCTGTCATCGTTCCAGCAGGAAGGCCGCACCATCATCGGCCTCGGCTACGGGAGCTACGGCTCACCGGCCAGCATCGTCAAGAGCATGGAGCAGAAGGGTGCGGACCAGGCGTTCGCTCTGGAATCCCTGCTTGACCTGCCTCGGTACTTGGAGCAGGCGCTCATCATGAGCGCCTGATACCAGGGTTACCCTTGGTCTGGCCCACCGGCCGCTGCATGAGTCACAGCGACCGGTGGGCCATTACGCGACGAAGGCACCTGCTGGCTCTGTTTCAGCAGGTGCCTTCGCCATTCACCTTGCGGTGCCCCGTCGCTACCTCGGGGTGTTGGTACTAACTGAGAGGATCGGACATCGACTGTTCGACTCCCAGGCGGGCATTGCCCGACCGACCAGCGTCCTGCTCAGTATGTCATGCCTGCGCTTCACGTTCCAGACGTGGGCCGAACGGATCGGTGGCGACCCGCTTGAAGCCATGGCGCTCGTACCACGGGTGCAGGTCTTCGCGTGCATGGAGCGTCAGTGACGAGCCGAGCCGGTCAGCGTCAGCCGTGATCTGACTGAGCAGGGCCGAGCCGTGGCCCTGACCGCGTGCGTCCGAGCGGATGTTGACGTTGCGGACGTAGCCGCCTGGTGACACCAGGGCCGAGCCATGCTCAGTCTGATAGACGGGGGCGAACTGGTCGGCCAGGTGTTCATGCGCCGCCATCGCCGCCGCCGCCATCTCCACCACCGTCGCCGCCATCACCATCACCGTACCCATCGAACTGCTCACCCAGGTGCCCCAT
>Ga0105242_10002689_pt1 | contig 13908 bp, 6 predicted proteins | sample KBSM24metaG_FD_81521 | JGI IMG/M metagenome (GOLD analysis project Ga0105242, IMG submission 81521) | Miscanthus rhizosphere microbial communities from Kellogg Biological Station, Michigan, USA - KBS M2-4 metaG | ecosystem: Host-associated > Plants > Roots > Rhizosphere > Soil | place: Michigan...
GCTTGTGAAACCGGTCCTCGTCGCCGGAGCGCTCGAACGCGAGGATATACGTGACTTCCTGGGCCTTCAGCATGCGCCTGAAGTCGTTCTGGAGATCGTTGTCATTCTTGTAGACCCGCCCACCCGTTCCGTGCGCCACGATGTGGAGGGAATCATTGGACGCGCCGCCTGCCAGATCGAACGGTCCGCGCAGCCCTTTGATATCGATCGCGTTCAGGATCACGTCCGAGCGCCGTAGCGCGTTGACCATTCTCGTGAGAGCGTTCTGCGCTCCGGTATTGCCGTAGATGACATCGGTGTTGGGGACAACCCAGATCGCCCCGCTTTCGATGGCGGCCCGCTGCTGTTGTTGGATATTGCTCGGAACACCGCGCCTCCCCTGCAGCGGCTCCGCGCCGAATCCCTCGCTGAGGAGAATGACCTCCTTGCGCCCCGCCACGCGATCCAGCACGCGTCCGAGAGTGGCGAACTCCTTGAGCTGGCGAATCACGTTCATCCGCTCGAAAATGTGGTCGGCTTCCGAAGACAACTCTTCCGGACTCGTCGAATCCACACCCCAGACGTTCGACTCCCCCGACTGCAGGCCGGGAATCGCGATTCTCAAAGGGTCCGACGCCGACGCCGATTGAAACTGCGTTTGCCCGAGGTTTTGGACCGCTTGATTGGCCAGCTTGCGGTCGGTGCTGAATGGGGCCTGCAACTGGAACCCTTGCCGGAGACCGATCGTCGCCACGGCCAATCGATCGCCCGGAAGCAGCTGTTTGCCGATGAACACGAGTGCTGCAGCGCGCGCGCGCTTCAGCGAGAACGGAGAGGAATTGCTCAGGTCGAAGAGGAGCATGAAGTTGCGCCGGGCGGGTCCGCTCGCCAGCATCTGCTGCTCCCTCGGCTGCAACGCTCGCGCGGCGAAATCGACGACTTCGAAATGGGTGATCTCGCGCTTCTCACCATCGTCGAACAGCGCGAAGTTCTCCTTCGTCAGTCCGCGAATCGGCTCGCCGTCGGCAGACGTCACATTCACCGGCACTTCGACGAGCGTCACCTCGACGCGCTCGGAGGCCGCGTTCTGTCCTCTCGCGGCAACCGCGACGAAGAGAGCGATTGCGACTGCCGCGAGAGCTCGCATGGTCGTCGCTCAGTTCACGCGGAACGGCATCGCGACGCGCCGCCCATTCGCTCCGTTCTTGTCCTTCAGGTCGAGGATCAGCGAGTAGTCCCCGCGCGCCAGTTGCGGAGGCGGCGTGAACTTGAACAGAAGCTTCACACCTCCCGTCGGATCGGGCTGGGTGCGCCCGACGAGCGAGAGCGGCGCCGCCTGGGCGGCTCCCGCCGAATCCTCCACGTGCGCCGCCACGTTCAGGTTGTCGGCCGGAATGTTGTACGTCATGACGGCCACGTCGTAGGACCCGGGAGCGAGAACGGGCGACGCCGAGGGGACGATTGCCATATCGCCGACCTGGAACGGATAGGGCCGTCCCTTCGATCGGTCCTGTCCCTTCACCATGAGCCATTCCCCGGTGTCGTGAAGAGCGATTGCCGCCGACGGTTCGCCGGCGGCGGGAACGTGCAGCGGAACGCTGCTGAATCCGTTGCTCGGTCCGTCGCGCACCAGCGTTCGGATCGTGTAGTCGCCGGGGGGAAGTCTCAGCGTCCCGTAGTACTTGATTCCGCGGCCGGAAAGGCGATCGCGAACTTTGTTGAGATCGAATGCCACGCGCTGGTACGTGTAGTCGCGGATCAACTCCTGGGAGTCGAACGCGTACAGGAAGAACTCCGCGAGAGCGGTCGTGCCTTTGGCATCCTCGATGAGCTTCTTGCCGTTGACCTGGATGATCACCGGAACTTCCGCGATCCCGTCCGCCTGCGGAAACGCGGTGGCCATCGTCGCCACCTTCACCGTGTCGATCGGGATGCTGTTCACGATGATCTCGCCCGCGGTGAGGAAGCGATCGAGATCCGAGGCGACCGGAGTCGGCTCGTAATACCCGGGCCGGTGACTCAGCCGCGCACCCGGCACGTTGACGACCTTCACCTTCAGGTTGTGAAACTTCCCGGGCGTCTTGGCCACGCCGCTGAAGCCGAGGACGTACGTCACCTCGTGAGCCTTCAGCATCCGCGAGAAATCCTCGGCGAGATTGTTCGAGTTGCGGAAGACCTGTCCGCCGGTGTCGCGCGTGAGCAGGTACAAGGCATCGTTGCTCTTCGAGGTGATGCCTTCCCGCGCATCGATCGAGCCGCGCAGGCCTTTGATGTCGTCGGCGTGCAGCACCACGTCGGAGCGGCGGAGGGCGTCGACCATTCTCTGAAGGCCGGTCTGCGCTTCCGTGCTGCCGTAACGGGTATCCGTGACGACGTTCCAGATCTCGCCACTCTCGGCCGATGCGTTTTCTTTTTGCGTGTCCTCGGAAGAGGGTGCACTGCTCCGACCCTGCAGCATCTTCGGATCGAATCCTTCGCTGAGGAGGATGACCTCTTTGCGACCGGCCACGCGATCGAGCATGCGTCCCATGGCGGCGAAGTCGGCAACCTGCCGGATCACGTAGCGGCGTTGATTCTCATCGCTCGCGCGCTGGGAGGCGAGGGAAATGTCCTGGAGATTCTCGACCGTCATGTCCGAGAGGCCCTGACGGGCCTGGGCGCCTTTCCCAGTCCCCCCGGCTGCCGTGGAAGACGCGCCGCCCAGGTCGCTCATCGTCATCAGAAGCGGGTCACCCGACATGTGAAACTGCGGAAGACCGAGAGTATTGATGGCCTCCCGAACGAGCTTGCGGTCCGTGCTGAACGTGGCCAGAAGCTGAAATCCGCGCTGAGGGGACATCGTCCCGACCGCCGCCCGGTCGCCCGGAAGAAGCTGCTCGTCGACAAACTTGAGGGCCGCCGCACGCGCGCGAATCATGGATGTCGGGTCGGAGTTGCCGAGGTCGAAGAGCAACATGAAGTTGCGGCGCGCGGCGCCATACCCCGCCGCTGCCGCAGCCGCCGGCTGATCGGCGATGGCCACGAAGTCGATCATGTCGAAGTTCGTGATCTCGCGCTTCTGGCCCTGGTCGTAGATCTCGAAATTCGCCTTCGTCAATCCTCGGACCGGCTCACCGCTGGCGTTCGTCACCATCACGGGTACTTCGACCAGCGTCACCTGCAGCGTTTCGTCAGAGCGGATGACCTGCGCCAGGGCGGAGGCCGCCATCAAACAGCTGATTGCCACAACTCCAAGTGTTCGCATGAGTTCCTCGCCTGAAAGTAGAAGTCCCTGCATCTTAGACCGCGGGACGGGCCGGCGTTGCGTCAATTCTGAAAAGAGACGCGGGGCTCGAGCTGACGTCATGAATATGGTGGAAAAGGCATCGACCTGTCCGAGCGAGACATCAACCTGTCGGGTCGAGGCATCAACCTGTCGGAACGAGGCATCTACGTGTTCGAGCGAGGCATCAGCCTGTCCGAGCGAGGCACCGACCTGTCCGATCGAGGCATCGATGTGTCCGAGCGAGGCATAGATCTGTCCGAGCGAGGCATCGACCTGTCGGAGCGAGGCATCGACCTGTCGGAGCGAGGCATCGGCCCTTCGGAGGTAGGCAAAGGGAGATCATACTCATGGTGTGAAGACAGCCGTTTCGATTCCTGATGATGTCTTTGAGAAAGTGGAACGTTTCGCCCGGCGCGCCAAGCGTTCGCGCAGCGAAGTTTTTAGTACGGCACTGCGAGAGTACATCGCCCGTCATGTACCGGATGAGGTTACCGACGCCATCAATCGTGCAGTCGATGAGATCGGAGAACAAACAGACGAGTTCGTGGCCGCGGCCGCCCGTCGAATCCTGGAGAGGACCGAGTAGTACTTGCTGAAGTTCCATGTGGGTGCCGCTGCCCTCAGCGGCACCGCGACCGCTGAGGGCAGCGGTCGCCACATCGATTACAGAAGCTCGACGAGCGCCTGTTGTGCTCTGAAGTTCCATGTGGGTGCCGCTGCCTCAGCGGCACCGCGACCGCTGAGGGCAGCGGTCGCCACATCGGCCACATCGGTTACCGCAGCTCGGCGAGCGCCTGTTGGGCTCTGGCGATGTCCGCGGCGTAGTGGGACTTCGGGGCGGTCTGGACGAAGCGGGTCAAGGCCCGGCGCGCCTCCTCCGTGTGTCCCGCTCCCCGCTCCACCAATCCGATGTTGTACAGCGCGTCGTACTGGCGCGGATCGATCTCCACGGCGCGGTTCCAGGCCTCGACCGCGCGCGCGAAATCGTTCGAGCGGGCATAGACGACACCGAGCGTGTTCAGCGCGAGCGGCAGCTTCGGGTTCAGCGCCAGTGCGCGATCGAGATACGACCGCGACGGGACGAGTGCTCCCTGCCGGAGTGCGAGGATGCCCAGGTTCTGCAGCGCCGGCGCGTTGTTCGGATCGTTCGACAACACCTGATCGAACTGCTGCTTCGCCATGGCGGCCTGTCCGTCGTCCGACAACGCGACGCCGTAGGCGTTCAGGATGTCGGGATTTTTCGAGGTCGCGTGTGGTGCGAGGAGATCGATCGCCGCGCGAGGCTGGGACGTTTCACAGTACAGCAGCGCGAGCTGCACGCGATTGGATTCGTTCGCGCGCGGGTCGCGCATGATGATCTTCAGCTGCTCGATCGCCTCGCCGACGAGATCGTTCCGCTGCAACATGAACGCATACATCTCGCGGCCGGCGGTCATCGAGGGTCGGGCAATCACGACTTCGTGGGCCAGGTCGAGTGCACGCTTCGGATTGCCGTGTTCGAAGGCGTCGACCGCATCGTGCATCTTGTCGTCGAGTCCGACCAGTGACTTCGGATCGTCTTCCGCGGAATAGGCATCGCGCCCGCCGCCCGAACCGGTGATGTATCCGAGGCTGCGCAGGCGCGCGATTTCCTCGGCCGAGACGTTCCGCGTGGATGGCGCGGAGGAGGCCTTCATCGATGCGAGCAGCGTTCGAGCCTGTTCGACGTCACGACGCCGCTCATCGCGAAGATTCGTTTTCTCCTCCGGATCGCGCGGGAGGTCGTACAACTCGGCGATGGGAAGATCGATGTATTTCTGGCCGCGGTGAATGATTCCGGTCAGAGGCGCCCATCCGCGGTTCAGGGACGCGGAGAGCGATTCGAAGTAGCTGTCGGCAGGCGAAAGCTCTCCGAGGAGCGAGCGGCCCGGGAGCTCTTTCGCCGCGGCGACCGTCGCTGCCTCGAGAATGGTCGGCACGATGTCGATGTGACGCACGTACTCCGGCACGACTCGATGGGTCATCCCGCGGCGCGACACGACCAGGGGAACCTTCAGCGTCGCTTCGTACGCAAACAATCCGTGCGTCCGCTCTCCATGCTCGCCGAGTGACTCGCCATGGTCGGACGTGAAGATCACGAGCGTGTCGGGAGCGCTCGAGAGGATAGGAGTCAGCGCCTTCGCCAGCTCGTCGTCGACGTACGAGATCTCGCCGAGATATTCATTGCTGCGAAACTCGGAGAGGTACGGCTCGGGCGGAGAATAGGGCGCGTGGGGGTCGTAGAGATGCACCCACATGAATCTCTTCCGCCCTTCGTTCTCGCGCCACCATTTCGTCGCTGATTCGAGGACCGCGCCGGCGCGGCGCTCCTGCACGACGAAGTCGACGGACGCCTGTCCCTTTCCGTAGTTGTCGTCGTAGAGGTCGAATCCCTGATTCAAACCGAACCGGGCATCGAGCGGAAACGCTCCGATGAACGCGCCGCTGCTGTATCCCGCCGGACGAAGCAGCGCGGCCACGGTCGGGTGCTTGGGATCGAGGACGAATCCCGCGTTTTCGTGAACACCATGCTGAAACGGATACAAACCCGTGAGGATGTTCACGTGCGACGGAAGGGTGATGACGTTGTGCGCGTGAGCGTTCGTGAAGACGACGCCGTTCGCGGCGAGCGAATCGAGGAACGGGGTCTTCACGCGCGCGTTCCCGGCATAGCCGAGGGAGTCCGCGCGGGTGGTGTCGATGGTGATGAGAATGATGTCGCGCGCCGGGGAAAGCTCGGTCGTCGCACGGTGGCGGCGGCCATTCAACCAGATCGCAACCCCGGCGATGACGACAACGCCGATCGACCACGCGAGGCGACGAATCAGGACTCGATCGAGCGTCATGGAGAAAAGCGTCAGTTCACGCGCGTCTGCAGCAGGCGCGTGGCTTCCGCGAGGCGTTTCGGCAGCCGCCGGAGCTCATCGTCGTTCGGGAACTTCTGCTGCCCCTGATAAGTCCAGAACAGAGCGCCGCGATCGTCGCCGATCGCCTTCAGGGTCTCGGCCACGACGACGTATGTATGCGGCTCCGGCGAAGCCTTGATGGCTTCGAAGACGAGCTTCGTGGCCTCATCCGATCTCCGGTTGGTGACGAGCAGAATGATCAGCGATGAGTACGCGCGCGGGTCAGTCGGAAAATCGGCGATCTCCGCGCGAAACTCGCGTTCCGCATCATTGGGGCGCTCGAGCCGCGCGAACGCATCGCCGCGGTTGAGATGGAGGTTCTGCAGCTTCGGCGGATCCTTGCGCTTCACGTGCACGAGAGCCTGATCGTAGTATTCGAGCGCCTTCTTGAAGTTCTGACGATCCATCTCGATTGAGCCGAGGATCATCAGCTCTTTCGTGGGATCCTGAACGGTCTGCATCGCCAGCTTCGCCTCTTGCGCGGCCTTCTCCGGATTCCCGCGCAGAAGCCAGATCCGCGACAGGATCTCGTGCGCCTGGCCCGGCTCGGTCTTCGCGGCGATTTCAGCGTGCTGTTGCGCCGTATCGAGATCCTTCAGCGCCAGACCTGTGTTTGCGACGTCGAACAGCAAAGCGATCGCGCCCGGGACGTGACGAAGGCCTTCCTTGGCCGCTTCCATCGACTCTTCCCGCTTGCCCATGGCCCAGAGAATCTTCGACTTCAGGTCCCATAGATCGGTGATCTTTCCGTTCGCGGCGAGGAGTTTCTCCGTGATCCGAAGGGCCTCGGGGTAGTCGTCCTTGTTCTCACCGTGAAACAGCGTGGACGCGCGACGAATCTCCAGAAAGGTGGGCAACATCGTCTTCGGATCCGGCAGGGCCTCGCCCGTGCTGGTCTGCACCGTCGAGCCGATGTAGCCGAGCGCGGCGAGCTTGGCGGCCGTGTCGGGATCGACGCTCGTCGGTGCTTCCGCTGCCTTGACCAGCGGTGCGATCGCAGTGCGCAGTTTCACGTAAGTGCGCCGGTTCTGATCGATCCCGTTCTTCGTCTCACCCGGATCGGCGGCGAGATCATAGAGCTCCGGGATCGGCCCGTGGATGTAGTGGTCATTCCCTTCGATGAGCGAATGGATATCGCTCCATCCAAAATGAAACCGGGCGTAGTAGGTCTCGGCGTAGATGGGACGCGATGGGCCGTCGCCGTCGATAAACGAGAGCAGCGACTGACCGACTCGATGCCCGGATTTCGGCGGCGGTGTCGCCGTCCGTTCGAGAATCGTCGGAAAGACGTCCGCGAGCTGGACCGGCGTCTTCACAGTCGCTCCGCCCCGCCGCGAGCCGGGCAGCTTCACAATGAGCGGGACCTGGATGTCTTCCCGATACAGAAAAAACCCGTGCTCTTCCTCTCCGTGCTCGTTGAGGCCTTCGCCGTGATCCGAGAGGAGCACGATCAGGGCCTTGTCATAAATGCCTTTCCGTTTGAGGTCCTCGAGGAGCTGGCCGATGACGGAGTCCGCGTACGCGATCTCGCCGTCGTAATCGCTCCGGTACCGGCTCTTGTAGGGCTCGGGCGGCGTGTAAGGAGTGTGCGGATCATAGAGGTGCAGGAAGAAGAAGAAGGGCTTTGCGCCGCGTCCGTCGAGCCACTTCTGCGCCGCTCGAACGGTTTCGCCGCCCTCCCTCTGAATGCGACCCAGCACGTTCGCGCCGCCCATCGGCTCGACTTCATCGTCATAGAAATCGAATCCGCGCGAGATGAGCGTTTCATGCCGCAGAACGAATGCCGAGACGGCCGCACCGGTCTCATACCCGTTCTTCTTGAGCAGCTCGGGCAGCGTCGGGATCGAGTTTTCGAGACGGTATCCCATGTTGTCCCGGACGCCGCTGTCGGCCGGAAGCATGCCCGTGAGAAGCGTGATGTGAGAAGGCAGCGTGAGCGGAGTGTGGCTGTATGCGCGCGAGTAGAGGATCGAGTCCGCGCGCAGCGCATCGATGTTCGGTGTCTCGACTCCCTTGTAACCGTACGCCGGAAGGTGATCCGATCGCAGCGTGTCGATCGAGATCAGGATGACGGGCGTCGTCGCCGACGGCGATCCGATGGAGCCGCGATTGCGAACCCACAGTACGGCGATCACGGCGACAGCCACGGCTGCCGCCACACAGATCACGAGCCATGATCGAATCGAGCGCATGCAACGACTTCAGAACATGTTCAGCGTACGGCGATGATCACTTCGCCTTCGCCAGTGCGTCCAGCATCTGCTTGGCATCGTTCGCTTCGGACGACTGGGGAGCGAGCGCGATGACCTTCTGAAAGTCCGCGCGCGCTTCCGCGTTCTTCTTCAGCTGCAGGTTGGCCAGCCCGCGGTAGTAGTAGCTCGGGCTGTGCGCGGGATCGAGCTCGATGGCCTTCGTGAAAGAGGTCAGCGCATCGCTCACTTTCTGCTGGTTCATGAAGAGGATGCCGATGTTGACGTACACGGTCGGATCGGCGACCGCGCCGGCCGGCAGCTTCTCGAGCAAGCCCTTGCCCTTGTCCAGATCGCCGTGCTCGAGGTAGAGATTCACGAGCAACAGCTGCCGAGGCGTGATGCGCGGATCGGGGGCGGAAAAGGGGTCCACTGTCGTGAGCCGCTCGAGCATCGCGATCGCCTTCGCAAGATCACCGGCTCGGTAATACGCCTGGGCCATGACTTCCGTGAGCTGCGAGCGGACCTCCGCGGCCTCCGGCTTGTCCTCGGGAATGAGAGGGAACGCCTTCTCGAAGCTGGCCACCGCGCGCTTCGCGTTTTCTTTCACATCGGCATCGGTCACCGTGTGCGAAACCGCGCCGGTGCTCGTGACCACGTCGCCCGCCTTGATCTTCAGCAGGTCCTGCCCCTCGGTGATGAGGTCAGCGGCTTCCTTCGGAATCAACGGACTCTCGACCGCAGCCGCGACCGCGGGCTGTTCCTCGACGACGGCGGCAGGGGCCATCGAGGTCCTGATGGGCGGCGCCATCTGGTTCTCGCTGACGGAGGCCGATCCCCGGGTCATCTCATATCCGTTCGCGGTGATGTCGATGTTCCAGGTGCCGGTGGTGAGTCCGAGTGCGGACCAATGGCCTCTCTGATCGGTCTTCGCGACGATCGGCGTCGTCTCCTGGCCCGCGGGATAGACGGTGACGGTCGCTCCCGCAATCGGTTTCCCGGTGTCCTTGTCGGTGACGTTTCCCTGCAGACGCCCCCTGCCACGGACCTGCGCCGACACGGCGAGGGTCGTGAGCAGCGACAGAATCAAGGAGGTCGTGAAAATGAGCTTGCGCATGGCTTCTCCTGATCGGATGGATTCCGCGCCAGATGCGGGGCATCTCGCGCCGAGGCTGAGAACGCGGATCGATGGCCTCGTCTTCCAGGAACGCCGGGTGGCCCCTCACCCTGGCCCTCTCCCCGATGCGGGGAGAGGGGACTTGTAAAAAAAACCCGCTGGGTTGCCCCAGCGGGTTTTCGAAGACATCGTGGAATGAAGCTTAGAACGACAACCGGGCACCGAGACGGAAGACGCGGGGAGAGAGAACTTCCGCGACTCGGTTTCTGGTCGTGGACAGGGTGGTGCTTCCCGCCGACGCGTTGAGCTGCGTGACGTTGCGCTGCAGCACCGTGTTCGCGTTCATGACGTTGAAAGCATCGACCGACAGCGTCAGGCCGATACCCTTGAAACGAAGCTCCTTCGCCAGGCGAAGGTCGACTTCCGTGACGGTGGAGTTGCGGAACGAGTCCACATCATCTTCGGCGATGAGCGACTTGTTGCCTTCACCGTTCGCGCCACGGACGACCCACACATACGGCAGAGCGTAACCTTCACGCGAGTTGATGTTGAAGCCGAACGAGGTCTCGACGACGGGAATCTGGTAGAGACCCGTCAGACTCGCGGTCCACTTCGAGTTGATGTAGACGTTGCCCTTGGATCCGCTGCCCGTGCTCTGGAACACGACCGTGTCGCACTGCGGGCAGGCGCTGCTGCCGGCAACTCGCTTCTTGGTCGGATCGCCGAAGGAGTCCTTGCCGGCGTCCTGAGTCCAATCCTGAAGCGTCAGGTTTCCACGCAGCATCCACCGGTTGGCCATGCGCTTGGTCGCCGTCAGCTCCAGGCCCTTGTACTCCTGCGTGTAATCAGGAATGTTTCTGATCACGGAGAACACGGGGGCTGGAACACCGAGGGTGTAGTACGGAAGAGAGACCGTGCTCCCGTTCGGCAGCGTCGCCGTCACAGGCGCGTGCAGTACGTAGTCCGCGCTCGTCAGAACGTCGCCCTGTCCCTGATGCTTCTCGCCGATGGTTCCGACGAAATCATCGAGCTTGCGCCACGTCACGTTCACGCCGACGCTCAGGTCCGTAAACAGTTCGCGCTCGGCGCCGAAGATGAGCTCATCGGTGTGCGGCGCTTTGAGGTCGCTGTCCCAACGGGTGAACGAAGTGCTCAGCGTCGGGTGGGCCGGATCGAATCCGCCGAACGCGAGAGGACCGTAATCGAAATCGATCTCGCCGTGTTGCGCGGCGTTGTCGTGATTCAGATCATTGAAGTAGTAGTAGATGTTCGCGTACGCGCCGGGTGAAGTCGGAGTGACTGTACCGCTCGTCATCTGGTCGACGTACCTGCTGTACGCGGCTCGCAAGAGTGTCCGGCGGTCCGTTCCCAACGCATAGGTCAATCCGAGGCGTGGGGAGACATCGGTCCACTCCAGACCGTCCGCGGCGGGGAAGGTGATCGCCGGAAGGACCTCGGGGATGACCTTGTTGGCCGCGGCCGTTCCGGCGGAGTTTCCGCCTTCCTGGATGTCATAACGCAGGCCGGCCTGAATCGTCAGGTTGCCCATCATCATCGTGTCGCCGAGGTACAAGTCCTGCGACTGGGCCGAGAAGGTCAGGATCGGGAAACGCTGGAAAGCCGCGATGCTCGTTCCACCGACGGCCGCATAGTTGTCCGTCCAGTGGTCGCCGGGCCATGCGGTTACCGACGTCACGTTCGCTTCGCGGTAGCCGTAGCCGAACTTCAGCTCGTGATTGAGCGAGCCGGTGCTCAGGAAGGCCGCGCCGTCGAGGCGGTACTGCTTCTGCGGGCGGAGGCTGGTGACGCTGAGATAGCTGCGCGTCCAGGTGCCCGCCACTTCGTCGAAATAGGCCGGAGCGCTGTCGACGCCGCAATCGAACGACGTGCAGCCCTTGCCGTTGTCGGCGATGAGCTGGAAACCACCCTGGACTTTTGAATAGAGACCGGTGAGGTAGAAATTCGGTCCGAACAGCTGCGTGTCTTCGATCTTCCAGAGTGTCGGATCGGTGAGGCTGCCGGTGCCGTTGTCGTACGAGTTGTTCTGATTCCACGCCGTTTCCGGCAGGCGAACCGTACTGACGTTGCGGCCGAGCTTGATCTTCGCGCCGAACTGGTCGACCAGCGTGAGGCTGTTGGATGGGGTGATCTGCGCGTTGAGCTTGACGTTCTCGTTCTTCAGTGTCGTCTTGTCGCGGAACCGCGCGCCGGCGACGATCGACGCCGTCAGGATGTCGATCTTCTGTTTGCCGTACGCGGCCCAGAACCACAGGCGGTCTTTGATGATCGGGCCGCCGATTTCGCCGCCCTGGTCATCGATCTTGTTGATCTCGTTGATGCGGAGGAGATACGCCGTGGCCTCGGAGGGAATCTCCGGGTCGGCTTGGTAGTCGCCGCTGGTGTGCAGCGCGCGAGCCGATCCGCTGAAGTCGTTCGTGCCGCGCTTGGTGACCACGTTGATCTGCACGCCCGCGGTCTGAGTGCGCACATCGGTGCCGCCCGTGGTGATCTGCATTTCTTCGAACGCGTCGAAGTCGTAGTAGGTCGGCGAGGAACCGGTCGCGGCGAAGTCCGTGATGTTCACGCCGTCGACGTTCCATGTCGACTGCGTGCCGGTCGTGCCTTTGGAGACGTAGACGGACTGCTGGCCCGACTCGTTTCCGCCGACGTTGTTGCGGTCCAGCGTCACGCCGGGGGTCTGCTGGAGGATGACCCACGGGTCGCGAGCCGACGGAACCTGCTCGAGCTCGACCCTGGCGACGGTGGATCCCGTTCCGGTCTTGCGGACGTCGAGCAGCGGCGCTTCGGCCGTGACGGTGATCGACTGCGACACCGACGGATTCAGCGTCATCGTCACTTCGGCGTTGCGGCCGACGTTGACGGTCAATCCGCTCCGGGTCGCCGTGCCGTAGCCGGAAAGCTCGGCCTTGAGCGAGTACGATCCTGGAGAGAGGTTGACGAAGCGAAAACGACCCTGGGCATCGGTGACGGTGGTCTGAGAAGCACCGACGCCGGTGAGAGTGACAGTCACGCCCGGTAACACGGCGTTGTCGTTTCCTTCGACTGTGCCGAAAATATTACCTGTCGTGGACTGAGAGAAAGCGCTCCCGGCAACGAGCGCTAAGAGCAGTGCGAACCATACCGCACGAAACATAAGGGGAGGGCACCGTTTCATATCGGCTCCTTTCATTACTTGTGGCGAATGTGTATCCATGCTTGGGGCAAACCTCTGTGCAGAATTCCGGCCGTAGGGCCAGAAAACGGCAAGTCTTTGTCTTTCATGAAGTTGATCGTGAGAAGCGGAGTCCCCGAACGGTGCGCATCTTCAAATGCCCGTTGCAACCCGCGCGTTCTGTTGAATCCATTCCCCAACTGATCGCTACCCCGGAAAGGTTCGATTTCGGCGCGTACTCTAGCAGAATCCGCCCTGTGAAGGAAAGGTGAACGATTGAGGAGGCGGCCGCGACAAATAACAAACGCCGCGAATCGCTTCGCGGCGTTTGCCTGGCCTGCCTTCCGGCTGCCTACGAGGTTAGCTGTCGGGTTCGGGCTGGAAGCCCTACCAGCTTCTGGCCGGATTCACCCCGGACGGTGGCAAGCCGTCGCTGCGTTGGTTCCCCCGTTCCTCGGCGCCGAGGATTAGGCGGCAAGGCCGCCACCAACATGGCGGCGCGGTGAGTGTACGCCGACGTCGTGCCAAGTCAAGCGCGCGCTCGCGGCCGCCATGGAATGAAACCGCCCCCCGCGGGATTAGAAGGAGGCGCTCGCGGTGTCAGTTACCCGGTTACCCGGTCGCCCGGTTACCCGGCATTTCCTGACACCGGGCAACCGGGAAACTGGGCCACCGGGCAACCCGGCCCAGCTGGCGTGTGGTATCGTCCGCGCCGCTCTCGCGAGGCTCGAAAGCCCAGGTAGCTCAGTTGGTAGAGCAGAGGACTGAAAATCCTCGTGTCGGCGGTTCAATTCCGTCCCTGGGCACCACCAAGATCGCTGCAACCGAACAATCTAAGCTCTCCCACGACGCGCGGATGCTTTGCGCATATCGCGAGAAGAACCGGCAGGAATCGGGCGTAACCGGGGGTCAGCGGGGTCAGATTTGGCCTCGAAACCGGCGCGAAGTGCTCGTGTCGCCACGATGGCTCTGTTCGGAATCGTCGGATCGAGCGCGAAGAATCTTCGGCAGCTTCTTCGACCGCCTGCGACTTTGACCCAACATCTGTCGCCACGCTGTCAGCTTAGCTTGATATTGGACCAGTGCGCATTGCTGTGGTCACGATGACTCCTGAGCCTCAATCCCGATGCAAACTCTCAGAACTCCACACAGTTAACGGCAGCAGTGTCCTGGCAGCGTTGGGGTAGACTTCGACGCATGACGTCGTGCCAAGTCAAGCGCGCGCTCGCGGCCGCCATGGAATGAAACCGCCCCCCGCGGGA
>Ga0105242_10002693_pt1 | contig 13898 bp, 12 predicted proteins | sample KBSM24metaG_FD_81521 | JGI IMG/M metagenome (GOLD analysis project Ga0105242, IMG submission 81521) | Miscanthus rhizosphere microbial communities from Kellogg Biological Station, Michigan, USA - KBS M2-4 metaG | ecosystem: Host-associated > Plants > Roots > Rhizosphere > Soil | place...
CACGTTTTTCGTGAACAACGTGTTCCTGTTTCCGGCGATCACGCTGTTCGCCTTCATCGAGGTCGCGCTCGCGTCCTCGACGATGCTGGCGCTGTCGTCGCTGTCGAAGAGCAGCCGCTACGTGGCGATCCTCTATGCGGCGGTCATCTTCTTCACGCAGGCCGTGTACGGAGTGATTTACGCGGTCACGCGCAGCACAGCCCTGTCGTGGCTGTCGTTTTCGGCCAACCTCGCCCAGATTGGCGACGTCATCTTCCGTCAGCCACTCAAGTACGAGACACCGTGGCCGGTGTCGCTGCTGATGATCCTGGTGGTCGTCGGCGTGTCGGGCGTGATTCTCGAACGCCGGGTGCGGGGCATCGAGGTGATCGCCTGATGCCGGATCTGGTCATCGCCGATCACCTGTCGAAGTGGTACGGTCAAGTCATCGGCCTCAACGACGTCTCGGTGACCGTGCCCGCCGGCATCACCGGTCTCCTGGGACCGAACGGCGCCGGCAAGTCCACGTTCATGAAGCTGATCACCGGTCAGCTGAAACCGAGCAAGGGCGGTATCACGGTGCTGGGCGAACCGATCTGGCAGAATCCCGGTCTGTACAACCGGATCGGCTTCTGTCCCGAGCAGGACGCGTTCTACGAGCGGATGACCGGGCGCGAATGGGTCACGGCGCTCGTCCGGCTGAACGGCGTCAGCGACACCGAGGCGGCGGCGATGGCGGCCCGGGCCATCGAGGACGTCGAGCTGACCGAGGCGGCAGACAAGAAGATCGGCGCCTACAGCAAGGGCATGCGCCAGCGCATCAAGATGGCGCAGGCGCTCGCGCACAATCCGGAACTCCTCATCCTCGACGAACCGCTGTCGGGCATGGATCCGATCGCTCGCCGCAAGGCCATCCGGATGATCAAGGATTGGGGACGGGCGGGAAAAGGCGTGATCGTTTCGAGTCACATCCTGCACGAGATCGAGTCGATGACGGCGAACATCCTGCTCATCAACCAGGGACGGATTCTCGCCGAAGGCAACGTGCACCAGATTCGCGATCTGATCGACGAGCACCCGCACACGGTTCACATCCGGGCCGAGCAGACGCGCGCGCTCGCGCGAGAGTTCCTCGGTCACGACGACGTCTTGAGTTTGAAGTTCGAAGAGGGGGCCGTCGTCGTGCAGACAGGGCGCCCGGACGCGTTCTATGCGAGACTCACGGACCTGGCTGCCTCCGGCGCGCACGGGGCGATCCACGAGGTCACCTCGCCCGACGACAACCTGCAGGCCGTCTTCCAGTATCTGGTGAAATCATGAACGCACCGGCGCGTCCCATTCCGCCGGCGCCCGGCCTCTTCGCGTCCGCGATCCGGATCTTCGATCTGTCGCTCGGGCAGATGCTGTGGTCCCGCCGGTCGGTCTTTCTCGGCCTCCTGCTCGGCGGCCCGGTCGTGCTCGCCGTCGTGCTCCGGATTGTCGACACGCTGCACGCCTCCGGCTTTCGGGTCAACGGCGCGGCCGTGAATGGCGGAACCGTCTTCGGCATGATGATCTGGCTGCTCTTCATTCGCTTCATCGTGCCCGTGCTTGGCGTGTTCTACGGCACATCGCTCATCGCCGACGAAGTCGAAGACAAGACGATCACGTATTTGTTCACGCGTCCGATCCCGCGAAGCGCAGTGCTGCTCGGAAAGTACATCGCGTACCTGGTGTGCACGGTCTTGCTCGTCCTGCCGTCGGTGATGCTGGTGTTCTTTCTGATCGTACCGACGGCCGGGGGCAGCGTGGCGGCCGCGTTCCCCGGGCTGGCGGCCGATTTGGGCATGCTCGTGGTGGGCCTGGCCTCCTACGGGGCCGTTTTTGCGCTCGTTGGCACGCGGCTCAAGCGGCCGCTCGTGGCCGGACTCGTTTTTGCGTTCGGTTGGGAGCCGGCTGTGCTGCTCTTTCCCGGATATCTCAAGCGGCTCACGGTCGCTTACTATATGCAGGCGCTGGTCACACACGAGATGCCGCAGGACTCATCGGTCAGCATGCTTCTCCAGATATTTCACGAGGTGCCATCGGTGACGGTCAGCCTGCTCGCCCTGGGCGCCATCGTCGGGGTTGCGCTGTGGCTGGCGGGCCGTTCGGTCGAGCGTCGCGAATATGTGCTTGAACAATAATTAACTTCAGCCCGTATAAGATTTTGAGGGCGTACCGATGTCGACAAAGACGCGTTACTTCGTAATTGTTTCGCTCCTGGTGCTCGGCGTCGGGTTCGGTACGGGCCTGGTGGCCTACTACGTGGGCTTCCCGGCCGGGGCCCTGGCGAGCCGCGGCGGTCCCGCCGAGCTCAATTTCATCCCCCGCGACGCGTCGGTCATTGCGTTCGCGAATGTCCAGGAAATCATGGCGTCGGAGCTGCGGCAGAAACTTCACCGCGCCCTCCCGATGCAGGAAAACGGTCAGCAGGAACTCCAGGCGCAGACCGGCATCAACCTCGAAACCGACGTCGACACCGTCGTCGCGTGCCTGAGCCCCGACACGACCGGTGGCGGTCGGGGCGCCGGGATGGTGCTGGCGCGCGGCCGCTTCGACGAAACGAAGATCGAAGCGCTCATGCGCGAGCACGGCGCGCACGTCGAAACTTACAGCGGCAAGCGGATGGTCGTCGCGGATACCTCGGACAGCACGCAGAACGATCCGAATGATTCCATCCGTCATCGACATGCCGCCGACGTGTCGCTCTCGTTCATCGAACCTGGTTTCGCCGCGATCGGCAGCACGAGACTGATCAAAGCTGCAATCGACTTGCACAAGGCCGGCAACAATCCCCAGGCCGGACTCGAGAGCGTGACTGGCAACGACGACCTGATGAATCTGGTTCGCTCGCTCGACAGCTCGAATGCGTGGGCCGTCGGCCGCTTCGATGCGCTGCGGTCGCAGTCGCATCTTCCGGACAACGTCCTGAGTCAGATCCCGGCCATCACCTGGTTTGCGGCCAGCGCCCACATCAACGGCGGCCTGCGCGGCACTCTGCGCGCGGACACGCGCGACGACGAGTCGGCCAACAACCTGCGCGACGTGGTTCGGGGATTCCTCGCGCTGGCGAAGATGGGTGCGGGAGCGAAGCCCGAGCTGCAGGCGGTGATGCAGTCGCTGGAGCTCAGCGGCACCGGCAAGACCGTCTCGTTGTCTTTCGTTGTTCCCGCTGAATTGTTCGACGTCATCGGCGCCGCGGCGGGTCGCGTGAAGCCGGCGGCGCACTGATCAACGCCCGGCTCACCGTCTGACGTAAACGTTTGTCTCCACAGGAAGGCGTTCTCTTGACGCCTTCCTCCGCGACCCCTACACTCCTCGCCAGAAACCCCGCGCGCTCCTCCTCTCACAAATGACCGACCTCGTTTTTTTCTACGGCACGCTGATGAGCGGATTCAAGCGCCCGGGTCGATCGCGCATCGATCCGAAGCTGACGCCCGTTGGACGAGGCACCATCCACGCGACGCTGTTCGACCTCGGCATCTATCCCGCGGCGATTCCGGCGTCCGACGAGCGCGTGTTCGGAGAAGTCCATCGCATGAGCGACGTGGACGGCGTGCTGTCGGAGCTGGACGAGATCGAGGGCTACCGGCCGGCCCAACCCGACGCGAGCCTCTACACGCGCGTGGAGACGCCGGTCACGCTCGAGGACGGGCGGGTGGAGCAGGCGTGGGCATATTTCTACAACGCACCGCTCGGGCGCGCGCAGCGCATCGAGTCGGGCGACTATCTTCAGCATCTCAAGGTGAAGTGATGGCAGAGACAGGACCATTGCAGAAAGTCGCAATTGCAGGATTGCAAAAGGGAAGGAGGAGGGGGGCAAGGCCCTTCTTCCTTCCCTTCCTGCGATCCCGACTTCCTGCAATCCTGCAATGTCTCCTGGTCATGGTCATCTGCGCGCCTGCGCGGACCGCCATCGCGCAGGAGTCCGACCTCGATCCGCGCATCGTCAAGCTGGTGTCGACGATCTCCGAAGAACATCTCGGCGTCATCCTGAAGAAGCTGGAAAGCTTCGAGACGCGAAGCACGATGTCGTCGACTTCGTCGACGACCCGCGGCATTGGCGCGGCGCGCCAGTGGATTCTCGACGAGATGAAAAGCTACAGCCCGAGGCTGCACGTGAGCTTCGACACGTATGAGGTCGTTCCGCAGGGCCGCATCACGCGCGACGTCGAGCTCCGCAACGTGATGGCCGTCCTCCCCGGCAGGAGCCCCAGGCGCATCTACGTCAGCGGCCACTACGACACGCTCGCCCGGCCGGGCGGCCAGGGTGCGTCCAACGCCAGCGGGCCGGCGCCCGCCGATCCCGATGCGCGAACGGCGCCTCCCGCCGATCCCAACGCGCCGCTCGATAATTTTGCGCCGGGCGTCAACGACGATGGCAGCGGAACCGCGCTGACGATCGAGCTCGCGCGCGTGTTCAGCCAGAGCGGCATCGACTTCGATGCGACGCTGGTGTTCATGTGCCACGTCGGCGAAGAGCAGGGACTGGTCGGCGCGCGGCTTCACGCGCAGAAGGCCGTCGCCGAGAAGACGCCGATCGAGGCCGTGTTCAACAACGATATCGTCGGCAACGACCGGGGCGGCAACGGCATCATCGACGGTGCGACGATACGCGTGTATTCGGAGGGGCCCGAAGACTCGCCGTCGAGAGAGCTGGCGCGCTTCGTCCAGCGCTGGGGCGGGAAGTACGTGCCGTCGCACAAGGTGCGGCCCATGTCGCGGCCGGATCGCTTCGGCCGCGGTGGCGATCACTCCGCTTACAACGCGCTGGGCTTCACCGCGGTCGGATTCCGCGAATCGCGCGAGAATTTCACCCGGCAGCACGACGTTCGCGACACGTACGAAGGCATCTCGCTTCCGTACCTGGCGCAGAACGCCCGGGTCAACGCGGCGTCAGCCGCGACGCTCGCACTTGCACCGCCGCCGCCGAGCGTCATCAGCGATCGCAATCAGCCGATGATCACCCGCGCGCCGTCCGGCTACGACGCGAACCTGAAATGGAATGCGTCACCGGGGGCCGCGTCGTATCGAATCTTCTGGCGTGAGGCGTGGGGCGCCGACTGGCAGCAGGACGTCCGCGTCGGGAACGTGACGTCGGTGATCCTGCCCAACATGCAGATCGATGACTACGTGTTCGGTGTGGCTGCCATCGACGCCGGCGGTCACGAGAGTTTCGTCACGGCGTACGTAACGCCGCCGCGCGTCAGCACCGACATCAAAACGAAACCCGGCAGCTGAGACGATTTGTTCGTGGGGGCCGTCGCGTCAGACGGCTCGCCGTCCCGTGTTGACCGCGTCGATGAAGTCGCCGATGGCCGACGCGATGCGTTCCGGCGGCTCGATGAACTCGATGCCGGCACGGTACACCACCATTTCCTCTTCCACGTCGGTAATGCTGCAGTGCACGACGCGTCCCTTGACGACGACGGAGCGCTCGCCAAGCGTCAGGCGGAAATCGTGGAGGGAGTCGAGATGCAGCGGAAAGATGGTTTCGATCTGCGCGCCGCCGCGGCTGATTTCCTTGATCGCCATCGGCTGAAACACCATCACTTCGCCGCGAAGGTCGCCGAGGATTTCCAGCCGCTGCGTGTCGCGCTTGTTGTCGTCCGCCGTCATCGCGCGCGACTATAACATCTTTCAGTTCATCCAGACCGCGGCCTTCCCCGCGGGAAACAGTTCCGCGTCGGACGATTCGGCGTCGTATTCCGCGTCCAACTCTTCGTCGCTCTGCTCGCTGGCGTACGTGAGCACCGGGATGTCGCGCGTCTCGGCATCGAGCTTCAGCATCGACAGCACCTGGAAACCGTCGGCGTCGTCGATGCGAACGCACAGGATGACGAGGTTCGGCTGCACACGTTTGATCTGCGAGTAGGCGTGCCCGCTCGATTCGACGAACACGACGTCGTAGCGGCCCGCGTCGAGGACCGTCTCGAGCATTTCGAGCATTTCAGGCGTGCCGTTCACAATGACCACTTTCTGTGCCGTGGTCGCGTTGGCGGCGCGCTGGCGAATGGTGTCGTTGGTCGCGGCGTTGGTCATCATCGCTGGTCCGCCTCCGGCGGACACTCTCGTCAGTTCAGGATCCGTGCCATGTGCAAACGAGAGATTTGCCGTCATTTCCGTCGATTCTTCGCCTCCGAAGGTCCGCGGCCGCACGCTTGACTACGAAAAGACGCAGCTCGTGCAATCCGTAACTCGCTGACCGCCAGAGTCTTCTCGCGTGTGTTGCGGGAGATGTCCACAGTACGGCACTCTGCAGACATGGGGACCGCCACGATTGCCACTCCGACCTACTACAACCTTATTGACGGCGAGTGGGTCCCGTCGGTTTCAGGAAAGCTCTTCGAGAATCGAAACCCAGCCAACACCGGCGATCTGATCGGTCTCTTTCAGCAATCGGACGCGGCGGACGCCGCGAAAGCCATCGACGCGGCCCGCCGCGCGTACGAACATTGGCGGCTGGTGCCGGCGCCAAGGCGCGCCGAGATTCTGTTTCGGGTCGCGCAGCTGCTCGCGGATCGCAAGGAAGCGCTCGCGCGCGACATGACGCGGGAAATGGGCAAGGTCCTGGACGAAACGCGCGGCGACGTTCAGGAAGCGATCGACATGACGTACTTCATCGCCGGCGAGGGGCGGCGGCAGTACGGCCAGACGGTGCCGTCCGAGCTCCGCGACAAGTTCGCGATGTCGATGCGGCAGCCGGTCGGCGTTGCCGCGATCATCACGCCGTGGAATTTTCCGATGGCGATTCCGTCATGGAAAATCATTCCGGCCCTCGTGTGCGGCAATACCGTGGTCTTCAAGCCGGCGACGCTCACGCCGCTCTCGGCGCTGAACTTCGTTAAAATCCTCGAAGAGGCGGGCATTCCGCGAGGTGTCGTGAACCTCGTCACCGGCGGCGGCAGCGACGTCGGCAACGCGCTGCTGCTGCACGATGCCGTGCGGATCGTCTCGTTCACCGGGTCGACCGAGGTGGGACGGCACGTCTCGGCGCAGGCCGCGCCATCGTTCAAGAAAGTGCACCTCGAGATGGGGGGCAAGAACGTCATTCTGGTCATGGACGATGCGAACCTGGAGCTGGCGGTTGAAGGGTGCCTGTGGGGCGGATTCGGCACCAGCGGTCAGCGGTGCACCGCCGCCAGTCGCGTCGTCGTCCACGAAGCGGTCTACGAGGCATTCCTCGAGCAGTTCGTCGCGCGCGCCAAAGCGTTGCGGGTCGGCGATGGCCTCGACCCGTCGACGCAGATGGGGCCGTCGATCAGCCAGGGCCAGCTTGAGACGGTGATGAAGTACGTCGAGATCGGGACCGACGAAGGCGCGCGCCTCGCATGCGGGGGGCGCGCGCTGACGAGCGGCGCGCACGCCAACGGCTACTTCCACGAGCCGACGATCTTCGCCGACGTGCATCCCGCCATGCGCATCGCGCAGGAAGAGATCTTCGGACCCGTCGTCTCCGTGATTCCGTGCAAGTCGTTCGAGGAGGCGGTCGCCGTGGGCAACGGCGTGCAGTATGGCCTTTCCGCTTCGATATACACTCAAGATGTGAACCGCGCGTTCTCCGCGATGCGGGACATGTACACCGGAATTTTCTACGTGAACGCGCCGACGATCGGCGCCGAAGTCCATCTGCCGTTCGGCGGAACGAAGGCGACGGGGAATGGACACCGCGAGGCGGGGACCGCCGCGCTGGACGTGTTCTCGGAGTGGAAGTCGGTCTACGTGGACTTCAGCGGCAAGCTGCAGCGCGCGCAAATCGATACCGCGGATCTCTGACCTTCATGAACTGGGCTGTCGCAGGGCTCGTCTACGCCGGCGCGTGCGCCGCGCTGCTGACGCAGCTCGCCGATCATCAGACGGCGAGGCTCGTGGCCGGGAACGTCGCGCTCCTGCTGCCGCCGTTGGCCCCGCTCTATGTCGTCATCACCCGCAGGCATGTCTGGCGCGGCCGGGCCGCGATTTTCTGGGCGGCGATCGGCATGTGGTCGCTGTTGTGGGTGGTGGGCCAGCTTGGCTGGGCGGTCGACGAGCTCGTGCTGGCGAAGCCGATGCCGTGGTTCAAGTGGCACGTGCTGCTCCAGTTGTGCGGGTCGGCGCTGCCGCTGATCGCGCTCGTGGCGTGGCCGCACCGGCCGGCGCCCGAAGAAACGGCCACCACCGTCGCCATCGACATCACGGTCCTCGTCTTTCTCACCGGTTTTCTCTACTGGTCGCTGATCATCGCGCCGGCCACCAATCCGGCGCAGACGGCGATGGGGCTTCGCTCGCTGGCCATCGTCGGTCCGCTGGTGCGGCTCGCGACCGTGATCGGCCTGCTGCAGGCGCTGCGATCGGCGGGAACGAGCCCGTGGGCAGGCGTGTATCAGCGGATGGCCGCCGGGATGGGGCTCGCCTTCGTCATCCTGATCGGACTGTCGATGATGACGGTCACCGGCAGCTACGGCACGGGATCGCCCGCCGACATCGGCTGGATGATTCCGTTCTTCGCCGCGGCCTGGGCGGCGGCGGCCTCGCCTGAGTCGGGTCCCGCGATGCGTCTCAGCCCGACCCGTCCGCTGCCGCAAGCGTCGCCCGCGCTGCTGTTCGTGGCACTGCTCAGCGTGCCGATCGTCGGGTACGGTCTCCGCCACCTGATGCCGCTCGGCGAACCGGTCGACACGATGCGCGACGTCGCGACCGCGGGCACGCTCGTGGCCGGGATTGGACTGGTTCTCGTGCGCCTTCGCGTTGAACAGCGTCTGGCCGAGCAGGCGAACCAGCGGCTCGGCTTGCTCGCCACCGCGTGCGAACAGGCCGGCGATCTCGTGATCATCGTGGGACGCGACAGCCGGGTGGAATACGCGAACGAGGCATTCTGTCGATCGACGGGTTACACGCTGGAAGAGCTCGAATCGATCCAGCCGGCCTCTCTCGTCGCCGCGGAGTCGTCCGAGTCGATCCCGATCTTCAACCAGAGCCTGAAGACCGGCAAAGTGACGCGGTTGACGGCGTCGCTCGCGCGCAAGGACGGCGGTGTCTTTCAGTCCGCGTGCGTCGCGGCGCCTCTCGCGGATCCGTCGGGCCGCGTGACGCACTTTGTCGCCGTCATCCGCGACACCACCGAGGAGTTGAGGCTGCGCGAACAGCTCGTGCGCGGCGAACGGCTGTCCGCCATTGGCGAGTTCGTGTCGGGCGTGGCGCTCGAGATCAACAACCCGCTGCAGTCGATCATCGGATCGCTCGAGCTCGTGCTCGAGCAGGATCTCGATGCCGCGCATCGGGGCGACATCGAGCGCGCGCGTTTCGAAGCGGGGCGTGCGGGGCGCATCGTGCGCAACCTGCTGCGATTCGTCCGGCAGGCACCCAACGAGCGCCTGCTCCTCGAACTGAACGAAGTCGTCAAGGCCACGATGAGCGTCCGCGCGTACGAGCTCGAGATGGCCGGCATCGCCATTCGCGAAGACTACGCGCCGCTGTTGCCGCTGGTGCTCGCCAACCGGGAAGAAATCCAGCAGGTGATCCTCAACCTCGTGATGAACGCGCAGCAGGCGATGTCGGATCCGAACGGGCCGCGCGTGCTCTCGATTCGCACGTACATGTCGGGCGTCGATGCGGTCCTCGAAGTGCGCGACACCGGCCCGGGCATTCACATCGAACTTGCGGGACGAGTGTTCGAACCGTTCTTCACGACCAGATCGGCCGGCGCAGGTCCTGGCCTGGGATTGTCGCTGTCGCTCGGCATTGCCAACGCGCATCAGGGACAACTGGAGCTCGTCGCGGCGCCCGTGGGGTGCTGCTTCCGGTTGACGCTCCCCGGCGCGGGTTTCCCCGGACCGGCAGCCGTTCACTGACCCGATACAATAGAAGGTTCATGCCCTCCCGGGACGTCGTGATCCTCAGCGCCGCACGTACGCCCATCGGTCGATACGGCGGCTCTTTCAAGAATCTTCACCCGGCCGAGCTGGGCGCCGTCGCCGGCCGCGCAGCCATCGAACGTGCGGGGATTGCCGCATCGGACATCGATGAAGTCGTCGTCGGCCACGGACGCCAGGCCGGATCCGGGCCGAATCCCGCGCGGCAAGTGGGCCGTCGCGCAGGCATTCCCGATCGCGCCCCGGCTCAGACCATCAACAAGGCCTGCGCATCGAGTCTGCAGGCCATCGTTTCCGGTGCGCAGTCGATCATGCTCGGGGAGTCGGAGATCGTACTGACCGGCGGCATCGAGTCGATGAGCCGAATGCCGTATCTGATCGATTCGATCGACGCGCGCTGGGGCCACCGGATGGGGAACTTCACGCTCGTCGACGCCATGTATCGCGACGGTTTCCAGTGCCCGCTCTCGAACCTCATCATGGGCGAGACGGCTGAAATCCTCGGGCGTCAGCACGGCATCTCGCGCGAACAGTCGGACGCGTTTGCCCTCGAGAGCCAGAGGAAGGCAGCCGCGGCGATCGACGCCGGCCACTTCACGCGCGAGATCGCACCGGTCGTAGTCGCGTCGGATCGCGAGTCCCGCGTGGTCGATCGCGACGAACATCCGCGCGCCGACACCACGCTCGAGAGCCTTCGCAGGCTGCCGCCGGTGTTCGGTGACGTGGAAGGTCAGAAGGGCATCATCACCGCAGGCACCTCGTCGGGGATCACGGACGGCGGAGCCGCGCTGATTCTCGCATCCGAGGAGACGGCGCACGCCCGCGGCCTCCGGCCGCGCGCGAAGATTCTGGGCTGGGCGAGCGCCGGCGTCGATCCGCGCCTCATGGGGATTGGACCCGTTCCCGCGATCCAGAAGCTGCGCGAGCGGACCGGACTCAACCTCGACGACTTCGACCTGGTCGAGCTCAACGAAGCGTTCGCCGTGCAGGTCCTTGCCGTCATCGACGAGGCGCCGATTGCCGCGGATCGCCTGAACGTCAATGGCGGCGCCATCGCGCTGGGTCACCCGATCGGCTGCACGGGGGCGAGGATCGTCGTCACGCTGCTGCACGAGCTCGAACGCCGCGGCGCACGACGCGGACTGGCCACGCTGTGCGTCAGCGGAGGCATGGGCATGGCGCTGGCGATCGAGAGGATTGGTTAAAGTGGAGAATCGGGTAATTGGTTAATTGGGTAATTGGGTAATTGGGTAATTGGGAAATCGGATTGTGACAATTGGATTGGATTCGCGACCGTCGAGAAGCTACTGATGCTGAGGTGATTTGAATATGCATGCAAACGCCCGTTTCCAATCAACTACTCGATTACCCAATTCCCCAATTACCCGATGCGCATAGCAGTCATTCCCGGCGACGGTATTGGCGTGGAGACGACGGCGGAGGCGGTCAAGGTGCTCCGCGCCGTTGGCGCCGCGTTCGGGCAGCAGTTCGATCTCGAAATGTTGCCGTGGGGGGCCGAGTACTTCCTGAAGACCGGCGTCACCATTCCCGCTGACGGCTACGCGATGCTGCGCGATCAGTTCGACGCGATCTTCATCGGCGCGCTCGGCGATCCGCGCGTGCCCGACAACCGGCACGCGCGCGACATTCTCCTCGGAACCCGCTTCGAGCTCGACCTGTACGTGAACTATCGCCCGGTGAAGCTGCTCGACGGGCGGCTGTGCCCGCTTCGCGACCGCTCGACAGCCGACGTGAACTTCGTCGTGTTTCGCGAGAACACGGAAGGCCTCTACGTCAGCATCGGCGGACGCTTCAAGGCCGGGACCGAGGACGAAGTGGCGATCCAGGAGGAATTGAACACGTACAAAGGCGTCCACCGCATCATCGTCCACGCGTTCGAGTTCGCGAAGGCCAACGGGCGCCGCGGCGTCTGCATGAGCGACAAGAGCAACGCGATGGCCCAGGGTCACGCGCTCTGGCAGCGCGTGTTCAGGGAAGTGGCGCCGCTGTACCCGGGCATCGAAGCGCGGCATCTCTACATCGACGCACTGGCCCTTCTGATGATCCAGAACCCCGCGCAGTTCGACGTGATCGTCACGAACAACCTGTTTGGCGACATCATCACCGACCTCGGAGCCGCACTGCAGGGCGGTCTCGGCCTGGCGGCGTCGGGCAATCTGCATCCCGGCAAGACGTCGATGTTCGAGCCCGTGCACGGATCGGCGCCCCCGCTCGCAGGGAAGAACGTCGCGAACCCGATGGGCGCGATTCTCTCGGCATCGCTGATGCTCGACCACCTCGGCCTCAAGCAGGAGGCGGCAGCGATGGAAGCGGCCGTGCGGGAGGCCGTGGTCGCCGGCCAGGGCACGCGAGAAATCGGCGGATCGCTCGGGACGACCGAGACCGGCGACTACATCGCGGCACGAATACACAGAAGAGTGCCTTGACCAGCACGAAACGCATGAAAGACACGAAAGACACGAAACCAGATCATCTTTTTCGTGAATTTCGTGGGGCCGTTAATCGATTTCGTGTGTTTCGTGTAGAAAAGTAGTGCAGGCCTTCAGGCCTGCTGTGAGGAATCGTGATGGCTATCAAGACTGTCGGTGTACTGGGCTGCGGGCTGATGGGCGCCGGGATCGCGCAGGTGTGCGCGGCGGCCGGCTACAAGACAATCGCCCGCGAAGTGGACCAGGCGTTTCTGGACAAGGGGCTCGGCCGCGTCAGGAAGTTTCTCGACGACGGCGTAACCAGAGGGAAGGTGACCGCTGAAGCACGGGACGTGACGCTCGGCAACCTGTCCGGAACCACGTCGGTCGATGGTCTGAAGGACTGCGATCTCATCATCGAGGCGATCATCGAGAACCTCGATGAAAAGCGAAAGACATACGCGGCGCTAGAGCAGGTGGTCGGCGCGCACACGATTTTTCTCTCCAACACCTCGTCGCTGTGCATCACGGAGCTCGCCGCCGCGACGAAGCGTCCCGACCGTTTCGGCGGCCTGCACTTTTTCAACCCCGTCCCGCTGATGAAGCTCGTCGAGGTGATCCGCGCGCTGACGACCAGCGACGAGACCTACAAGACGGTATTCGCCTTTGCGCAGTCGCTCGGGAAGGAGCCGATCACCGCGCCCGATCGTCCGGGCTTCATCGTCAACCGGCTGCTCGTGCCGTACCTGCTCGATGCCATCCGCGCCTACGAAAACGGTCTCGGGACGCTCGAAGACATCGACAACGGCATGAAGCTCGGTTGCGGCTACCCGATGGGACCGTTCACGCTGCTCGACTTCGTCGGCCTCGATACGACGTACTACATCGCGAACATCATGTTCGAGGAGTTTCGCGAGCCCGCCTACGCGCCGCCGCCGCTGCTCAAGCGGATGGTCCTGGCCGGACGCATGGGGCGTAAGAGCGGACGGGGCTTTTACACTTACGGAAGTTAGAAGGTAGAACTTAAAAGTTAGAAATGGAAATCTGAAGTCTGAACTCAGAAATCTGAAATCTCAATCCGCCCTCAACACCGCCATCGGATCGACCCGCGAGGCCCGCCGCGCGGGTAGATAGCAGGCGGCCAGCGCGATGAGCACGAGAAGCACAACGACGGCGGCGAACGTCGGCGGATCGCCGGCGGCGACACCGTACAGCAGGTTTTGCAGCGTTCGCGTCAACGCCCACGCGAGCGCAAGGCCGATCGCGAGTCCGGCGACCATCAGCGTCAGACCGCGCGCGATGACCATTCGCATCACCGATCCGGCCGTCGCGCCAAGCGCCATGCGCAGGCCAAGTTCACGGCTGCGCTGCAGCACCACGTACGACAGCACGCCGTAAAGACCCAGCGACGACAGCAGCAGCGCGAGCCCCGCAAAGCCGCCCAGCAGCACCATCTGCTGGTGCCGGTCGGCGATATCGAGCTCGAGAATCTCGTCCATCGTCCGCACCGCCGCGACCGGCTGATCCGGGTCGGCGTCTGCGACAATGCGGCGGAGCGCGTCCGCGATATTCGCAGGGTTCCCTGTCATCCGGACGGCGAGATACTCCGGCACCGCCC
>Ga0105242_10002694_pt1 | contig 13895 bp, 16 predicted proteins | sample KBSM24metaG_FD_81521 | JGI IMG/M metagenome (GOLD analysis project Ga0105242, IMG submission 81521) | Miscanthus rhizosphere microbial communities from Kellogg Biological Station, Michigan, USA - KBS M2-4 metaG | ecosystem: Host-associated > Plants > Roots > Rhizosphere > Soil | place...
GCACATATCCATGGTCATCGGCCGAGCGTCGCACAATCGGAAAAGCCTGGCCGCTGTCGCTATCGCCAATCAGCGGCGCACGCCCGTCGGGCCGCAGGTACGCCGCCATGTAACTGATCATCGAGCGCAATTTAGTCCAGTACTTGTCCGCGATTTCGATGCCATTCAGATGACACAGCACCATCGAATAGAGATACAGCTCGACTTTCAAGCGATGGTATCCGGTGGACGCTTCATAGTCGGCGCCGTCGGCGAGGGTCTGCTTGTCCATCTCCGACAGCAGCTCGCGCAAGCCGAACTCGCGCCACTCGTTCGCCGCTTGCAGCTCCGGCAACATCACGCCAATCCAAAGCAGTCCAGTGATGTCGGCAAGATAATGATTACTCGTGGCAATGTTCGAGAATTCCAGGTTGCGCTTAATGTGCGCGCCATGCTGATCGAACATTTGCAGCATTTCTTTCAGCATCAGCTCATCCATCTGCGGCGCGCGCAGGAACAGAGTGAATGCGGCGAGGAGATTCATCGCGCGCAGCGCGACTTCCATCGCACAATTCCAATTGACGCCGCGGGCCACCGGATTTTGCCTGCGCCAATCTTTGACCTGTTGAAAGAATTCGTGGCTGAAAGTTTCGTCGTTCGTAATCGCGTACGCGCGACCGAGCGTGATCAAATGCGCCAGCCGATTCAACTCCCAGGTCACCCGCGCGTCTGAGCCGTCGTTGCGGATTAGATTAATGTCCGCGTGAAAATCGAGCGGCCAATGGAAACCTGACAACGGGTCGGTGTTCCAGTTGATCTCGTCCTCACAAAAGCATTTCTCGCCAAATCCAAGCAGCGGCCAGCGGTGCTCGCCGATGATTTGGCGCGCCGAGGTGATCAGCTGTTCGGTCTGATGCGGAAAGATGGTTCGCTGAAGTTCAGCCGTGCGCGGGAGATCGTGGAATCCGGGCAGGAACCGCGGCTTCACCCGCGATCGGAAATGCGCCAACAGATCCGAGGCTCGAATGCGCGCGAACTCTTCCCGCAAGCGCGCAGGCTGGTGGTCGAGCTGGGCGAGTTCTGCCCTTTCGCGCCGGCGCTCGTTCGCCACGCGCACCCGGCGCGCGGCCTCCAACGCGGCGACCCGCGCGCTCACTTCGCCGCGCAGCATGCGCTTCGCTGTAGAAACTAGTTTCAATGTAAAAAGAAGAGCGCGACGGGCAGGAACAAGCCCTGCCCTCTACAGAATCAATTCAAATAAGCGCGTCGAGGATTCGGTCGGCTGTATGCCCATCCCAAAATTCGGGAACGCGGAGATTCGACTTGTCCGGCGGATTGTCCAACGCGCGTTCGGCGGCTGCCACGATCTTTTTCGTATCGGTTCCAGCGATCGTGTTCGTTCCCATTTCAACGGTGATCGGCCGTTCCGTGTTCTCGCGCAACGTGATACATGGAATGCCCAGCACCGTCGTCTCTTCCTGAATGCCACCTGAGTCAGTCAGGACCAGACGCGCGGCGCTCATAAGTCGAAGGAAATCGAGATAACCGATCGGATCAATCATTTGAAAACCTTCGAGCTCAGCTACTCGCCGGGCCAAACCAAGCTCTTCGATCATCTTGCGGGTGCGCGGATGTGCCGGAAAAACGATCGGCACGCGCGTAGCAATCTCGGCCAGCGCATCAAGAATTCGCGCTAAGGCATTCTGCTCGTCCACATTCGAGGGACGATGCAGAGTCAACACCGCATATTTGTGCTCTTCCAAATTTAACTCGCTCAGAATTGTCGACCGCCGCGCTCGTTCGAGTTGCGTCATCAGCGAATCAATCATCACGTTGCCGACGAAACGAATGCGCTCCTCGGGAATTCCTTCGGCGCGAAGATTGGCGTCGGCGTCAGGCGAAGGCGTCAGCAAGAGGTCGGCGAGCTGATCGGTCAGCAGTCGATTAATTTCTTCAGGCATGGACCTGTCGCGGCTGCGCAAACCTGCTTCGACATGAGCTACTTTGACATTCAATTTCGCGCACACCAAGGCGCAGGCGAGCGTCGAATTCACATCGCCGACCACCACCACCCAGTCAGGCTGCTCTTTCATCAACACCGGCTCGAACGCGGTCATCACCGCGGCTGTCTGCGCGGCGTGCGTACCCGAACCCACGCCGAGATCAACGTCCGGCGCCGGCAAATCAAGATCGCGGAAGAAAGAGTCCGACATGGCGGCGTCGTAGTGCTGCCCGGTGTGCACTATGAAGAGTTGGAACTCTGTTGGCCGTCGCTTGAGAGCTGCGACGATGGGCGCGATCTTCATGAAGTTCGGTCGCGCGCCGGCTACGATTATTAGTTTGAGCATTTACCGAAGTTGGCCGTTGGCGGAAGCAGACGGCCTCAAACTATCCCTGATTCGGTGCAAAGACGTCAACCATGACGCGATCAGCGGATCGTTTATTTATCCACGTTTCATTGACAATGACGCGTCTCTTTTGTTAGTTATGCTCCGCTGTTTGCGATTCAATCCGGTGAATAGTTCGCAGATTTGGAGCATTATGCAAAGCAGCCCGCGCGTTCGCTGGTAGCCGAGATCCATAAGGGCTGTACCCAAAACAAGAAAAGGCCGCAGTTACAAACCAAAATTTAGGAGACTAAAGTATGTCGCAGAATTGGACCCCGCCTCCGGCTGGAGGAGGCTCGGCACCCGTACCCAATTACATGGTGCCGGCGATTATTTCGATTTTCTGTTGTTGGCCACTGGCGATTCCAGCCATCATTTTTGCCGTACAGGTGAACAACAAAGTGCAGGCCGGTGATATTGCGGGCGCGCAGGATTCTTCGAAGAAAGCGAAGATGTTCAGCTTCATCGCTATCGGTCTCGGCGTGTTGGGCATTGTGTGCTACGTGATCATGATGATCCTGGGCGTGGGCTTGAGCGCTCTCGGAAATCACTAGTTCGAGCAAGTAAGCGGTCGGCGGGCAGGCGTGAGGTTCGGAAACCACCCCGGTTTCCGCAAGCGCTAGTTTTATCGGCGCGCATCTGCGCTTGCCCGCCGATCTTTTTGATACAAATCAAGACGTCATGCCGGTTTTTTGTACCAAGTGTGGCACCCAGAACGAGGACTTCTCGCAGAATTGTTCTCAGTGCGGCGCAGCGCTGCCCGTGATCAGCGGCCGGCCATCGGGTAAGACTGACTACGCGCCGCCTTACGAACCTACCTATCAGCCGATTCAACCGCCCGGCGCGTTGTATTCGCAGCCAGCACCGCGGGACTGGCAAACAGCCGGCGCCGACAAGAAAATTATCGCGGGACTGCTGGCCATCCTCCTCGGCACTTTCGGGGTCCATAAATTCATCCTGGGTTACAACAAGGAAGGGATCATTCAACTTATACTCGGCGTGCTGTGCGGCGTCGGCGGCATCATCGGAATCATCGAAGGCATTATTTATCTGACGAAGTCAGATGATGAATTTGTGCGGACGTATATCTGGGGACACAAAGGCTGGTTCTGATCAGTCGTTGCCGGTTTCACGCGGATGACAAACTTCCATTACATCCCAATTGCGATCGACAAAACCAGACAACGCACGATTGCCGCAATCATCTGGATGGGACTTGGGGCTATCGCAATCTTCCTTTTCTTTTTCAATCCCGCCAGTCCGGCGAATCAATGGTTTCCCAAATGTCCGTTCCGGCTGCTAACCGGTTTCCAATGCCCGGGCTGCGGTTCAACGCGCGCGTGCTATCAACTGGTGCATCTGCATCCGATTGCCGCGTTCAAGTTGAACCCGCTCATGGTGCTGACGCTGCCGTTCATCGTCTATGGGTTTTTGGGATTTACGCGCAGTGCGATTACCGGAAAACATCGGCGTCTCTTTATTCCGACACCTTATCTTTGGGGTTGGTTAGGGCTGCTCGTTTTCTTCTGGGTATTCCGCAACACGCCCTGGTACCCATTCGTCTCGTAGCGGCAAGATACTAATTCGCGTCCTCTCTTTCATTCCGCGGCGCACTAATTGAAACGACGCGCAACCCGTCTTGTTCTCTTCCCTTCATCTTCCAGAACAGCACAGAGATTCCGACGCCGACCAATAACGCCAGAGCCAGGCCGCCGAAAAGTAGTTTCCCCAGATCGTTAAAGCCGCATTCGTCACAATCAGATACGACCAGCGCCGCATAAATCAATTCCTGCGCCTTGGCGACTAAGAACACGCCCACCGGTGAAGTCATTATCAAATCGAAAAGCTGAAACATTGCGCACCTCGCTTAGTAACTGTGTCCAGAACCGGGAGCGTTAGCGACCGGATCAAAATGGAATCGAAGAGGTCAGACCCCATCACTATCGATCCGGGTATCTGACACGTCCATCGATTTCGCAGTCTTAGACAAGCCGTGCGCCTTTTTGTTCCATTTACGATTTACTCTTCACCATTTACTATTCCTTTCATGAACTCTGATCCGGCAATCCGCGTCGTGATGCTGCCGCGCGACACAAACTCGCAAGGCACGATCTTCGGTGGCGTCATTCTCAGCTACATCGACATGGCCGGCGCGATTGAAGCCCATCGCCAGACCGGAATGGATCGCTTCGTCACGGTGGCCATGCGCGAAGTAATCTTTCACGCGCCGGTCTTCGTGGGCGACCTGGTCAGTTTCTATTCTGAGACGGTGAAAATTGGAAAAACTTCAATCACCACCCGAGTGATGGTCGAAGCCGTGCGTTACGAAGGGCACGAGCATGTGCGGGTAACTGAGGCTGAAGTGGTCTACGTGGCTGTTGATAAAGCAGGCGAGAAGGTTAAGATCGAGACGAAATAATATTGAGTGCGCCGGCAGAGCGAAGCGTCGACGGCGCTTTAGATGGCGACCGGACTCAGGCAACCGATCCAAAGCGCCGTCATAGCCGGCGCACTCGAAATCACCAGCGATGATAGGCCGGATGGCCGGGCTTAACGGCCACGAAAGTCCCACGACAGGTGGCCGTGACTTTGTCGTGAGCAATCAATTCGCCTTCGACGATGGCGCGATCATCGGTTGATTCGATCACGCGCGCGCGCATATGAACCGGCTGATCAGTTGGGGTCGGCCGCTTCAGCGTAATCGTGTAATCGGCAGTTACCGTGCACGGCGGGTGGTCCGCGCCGGCCTTTTTCATCAGGTGATAGGTCGCCGTCCAGTTGCAGTGACAATCGAGGAGTGTGCCGATGATTCCCCCGCTCAACATTCCCGGAAAGGCTTCCTGATAAGTTTCCGGATCAAAGGTCGCGACTACTTCCTCACCCTCGGGGAAGCTGCGAATATGCAGTCCTTTTTCGTTCGCCGGACCGCAACCAAAGCACGCCATGTGCGGCGCATATGTTTCCTGCAGACTCTTTTCGCTCATCCGTTTTCCTGTTTGCCTACGCCGCCTGCGCGCCTGGCGTGCGCGTTTGTTCACGCAATTTGAACCGCTGAACTTTTCCGGTCGCAGTATAGGGCAACTCTTTCATGAAGATATATCGCCGCGGTTGCTTGAATCGCGGCAAAGCTTTTTCGCATAGGGCACGCAGATCGTTCTCGACTGCTTCAGCGTCACCACCTTCGGCCATCACCACGAACGCGCACACGCACGACAACTGGTCAGCGTCGCGTCCTTCGACCACTGCTGCGGCGCGAATGCGTTCACAGCGAAGCAAAGCTCCTTCGACCTCAACGGGCGAAACCCATTGTCCCGACGACTTGAAGCAATCGTCGCTGCGGCCCATGTGCCACCAAAAGCCTTCCTGGTCGCACCGGTAGAGATCGCCGGTGCGCACCCAACCGTCGACGAACGTCCGGGCTGAGCTTTCTTCCCGATTCCAATAACGCGACGCGGCGCTGCGGCCGTGGATCCAAAGATTCCCGGCTTCGCCCAATGGCGTGGCTGCTCCTTCATGATCAATCAAACGCGCATCGTAACCCCTCAACAACTTCCCGCTGCTGCCGTAACGAACGTCGTCATCGTGATTCGACATGAACATATGCAGCATTTCAGTCGAGCCAATGCCGTCCAGCACCCGGACACCAAACGTGTCTTCCCACTCCTGCCCCAGGTGCGCCGGCAGAGCCTCGCCGGCCGAGACGCAGAGCCGCAGACTCGATGTGTCGAGCGCCGCCGCCTCGCGATGATGATCAAGCAGCATGCGGAAAACAACCGGCACACCGAAAAACATCGTCGGGCGATAGTCATGAAAGATTTGACTAACGACTTCAGGCGACGGTTTTTCTTTACACAGAATCGTGGTGAAGCCGTTCAGCAAAGGAAACGTGAAGGCATTGCCCAGACCATAGGCAAACGGCAGACGGGACGAAGAGAACAACCTATCGCCTTCGCGCAGCTTGAGCACCTCATGACAATACGTTTCGTTTGTGTAGTAAATGTCGGCTTGCGTATGCACGGCGCCTTTCGGCTCGCCCGTGCTGCCAGAGGTGTAGAGGATGAACGCGTCGTCGCTGTCGGACCCTGCATCCGGAAAAACGTAATCGATTGCGCGCGCGCGTTCAGTGGTGTCGAATAGTTGTGTAGCCACACCGCTAACGTCGGGGATGCCGGCGCCGCCGCCGCGGGGAACCAGAATCAGTTGCTTCAGATTTGTCGGTACGGCGGCGCCTGCAAACATGCCATTCGCGATTGAGTCTTCCAGGATTGCGACGCCCGCGCCACAGTCGTTGAGAATGAAGTGTTGTTGCTCACGTGGTAACGCGAGGTTGATGGGCACGGCAATCGCGCCCGACGAAACGATGGCCACGAACGAGGCGATGAACTCAGGCGAATCTGCCAGCAACAGCGCCACGCGATCGCCGCGTTTTATTTTGAGCTCATGCAAGACGCTGCCAACCCGCAGCGTTTCGTCGCGCAGCTCGGCATAGCTAATCTCGCGGCCCGCAAACAGCACCGCGCATTGCTCGCGCCGTTCGTCAATGAATATTCGTTGAAAAAGGCCCATGCCCGAATCGCGGCCGAATGTACCATAAACTGCCGCCGGCGCAGGAGAGAGGAACGAAACGCCGTCCCCCGGCCGACGGTCCTGAACGCGTTCACATTACGGCTTGACACCCATTGAAAGCGGAGCGTATTGTATCTCTGTCATTTGAACGCGTTCAATTATAAAGTGGGCGCGAGGAAAAGCTGAGATGAATTCCGCAACCAGTCACAAACCAACCAAGACCGCGAAGGGCGAACAGACGCGCGCGCTAATTCTGGACACTGCGCTCGATCTGCTCGAAGAGCGTGGATACGAAAAGACGACCATGCGAGAGATTGCCAAAAAAGCCGGCGTCTCGCTCGGGAACGCCTACCATTATTTCGACACGAAAGAGCACTTGATTCAGGCGTTCTATCATCGCACGCACGAGGAACATTTGACGGCGACGGCGCCGGCCCTGGCGAAACATTCCGACATGAAGAACCGGCTCCTGGCCGTTTTGCGGCTAAAGATTTCGACGCTCGCGCCTTATCACGAATTCGCCGGCGTGCTGTTCAAGACTGCCGCCGATCCGCGTAGTCCCCTGAACCCGTTTGCTCACGAGTCCGAGCAGGTGCGGCGTGACAGTATCAGGCTCTTCGAAGACCTGGTCGCCAATACGAAGGCGCGCATCCCGCCCGACTTGCGGGCTGAGCTGCCGTACATGCTCTGGCTGTATCACATGGGCATCGTCCTTTTCTGGATACACGACACGTCGGCGAAGCAGGCCCGCACCTATCGCCTGATCGAGCGGACGGTCGATCTAATCGACCAGTTAATTTCGTTGGCGAGCAATCCGCTGATGCGGCCAGTGCGCAAGCGGGCGTTAGGACTGGTCAAAGAGCTGCGTGAATTCGCTTGAGGTTTGAAGTCGGTCTATGGATGAATCCAACACCAATCCAATTGTTCTCTATGACGGCGTCTGCGGGCTCTGCAATCGCGCGGTCCAGTTTCTTTTGCAGCGCGACCGTCACGATCGATTTCGTTTTGCTTCGTTGCAGAGCGACTTCGCCGCGCGTCTGTTGGACCGCCACGGGATCGACCATACGAAACTCGACACCGTCTATGCCGTGGTCCATCACGGCGAATCGAACGAGATGGTGTTAGCGAAGAGTGATGCGTTTCTGCTTTTTGCCCAGGTCCTGGGTGGAGTTTGGAGTGTGGCGCGGGTGGGAAGAGTAATCCCCCGAGCGGTTCGTAACTGGCTCTACGATCTGGTTGCGACCAATCGCTATCGCGTCTTTGGAAAGTCGGAGAGTTGCATGCTGCCTGACCCGGCATACAAACATAAGTTCCTCGAAGTGTGAGGTGAATCATGAAGATCATAATTCCAGGTGGTTCGGGAAAAATCGGTACGGTGCTGGCGCGCGCGCTGCACAAAAAAGGGCACGAGGTCGTGGTGCTCAGTCGCCATCCTTCGGCTGCTCCCTGGCGAGTGGTCAAGTGGGATGGCGAGAGGTTGGGGAGCTGGGCCGACGAATTTGACGGCGCCGATGCCGTCATCAATCTCGCCGGCCAGAGTGTTAACTGTCGCTACACGCCTGAGAATCGAAAACTAATCACTCAATCGCGAGTGGCGTCGACCAAGGTTGTCGGGCAGGCAATTTTGCAGGCGTGGACACCGCCGCGGGTTTGGCTGCAAGCCAGCACCGCCACGATCTACGCGCATCGTTACGATGCTCCGAACGACGAAGAAACGGGAATCATCGGCGGCGCCGAAACGAATGCGCCCGACGCGTGGCACTTCAGTATCGACGTGGCCACCGCCTGGGAGCGCGCGCTCAAGGAATCGCCGACGCCCAACACGCGCCGCGTGGTCATGCGCACGGCGATAGTCATGCATCCGGACGCCGGTTCGCCGTTCGACATTTTGCTGCGATTGGTGAAATTCGGCCTCGGCGGTCAGGCGGGTGACGGCAAACAATTCATGTCGTGGATACACGAGCAGGATTTCGTCCGCGCCGTCCTGTGGTTAATCGCACACGAAGATCTGGAAGGCCCGGTGAATTTGGCTGCGCCGAATCCGCTGCCTAACGCTCAGTTCATGGCGGTGTTGCGTGAGACGTGGGGACATCCGCTGGGCATACCCGCGCCGGAATTGATTCTGGAAGTCGGCGCGCGTCTGTTCGGCAGCGAGACAGAGCTCATCCTGAAGAGCCGTCGCGTCGTGCCGACGAAGCTCTTGCGCTCCGGCTTTCAATTCGAATTTCCGACCTGGCCGGAAGCAGCCAGAGAGTTATGTGAGCGGGCCGCGTGGGAAGCGTCGCTGGCGGCGGCGTGAACGGGGCTCATTAAGCCAAGGTCATTAAATTGAAAAAGGATTTTTCTGTCGCCCTCTCCCCCTGGCAGAGGGTTGGGGTGAGGGCTTGAGCGGACGATTAATCCAACCAACAGAAGCGCGAGACGAGTTCGCTCGTGCGAACTCATCCCGCGCCGACACTTTAGTATCAGCAATCTCGTAAGCCCTCATCCCCACCCTTCTCCCAAAGTGAGAAGGGAGTAAGCCAAGGACAATTACATCGCGGTAGCCCGGCCTAAATGGACTCCGCCGTTGGTAGTCACGGCGCGAATGGTTGGTCCACCCGAACCAAGGTCGACGTTAATCTCTTTCGGCAGCCGGCCGCGATCGGTCATCGGCACGTTGAGCGGAAAATCCGAAGCGACGTTGCCGTTCACCGTGCGCGTTTCGATGTGCGCGGAATAATTTTCCGGCATTACCAGGTTAACGCCGCCGTTGGTCGTGGTTACGTTGAGCATCTCACCTTGCCAACTCGCGCCGGCGAGTTCGATGTGGAGGCCGCCGTTAGTCGTGCTACCTTCGACCGCGCCACCCACCCGGCGCAGCGACACGCCGCCATTCATCGTTTTGAAATTGATCTTGCCGGCCACTTCGCTGATCGAAATACCGCCGTTGCTAGCGGTCAAGGACAGATCGGAGCGGCGGGGAACGAAGATCTCGAAGCTCACGTACCATTGATAATCATTCCGTGTCTCCGGGCCTTCAGGATGAATATTGAGTCCGACGGTTTCGATGCGCACTTGTTGCGCCAGCGAGTCAGCTTCGGCCTGAGTCGGCGCGCGCGTTTCAATCTTGGCGCGGACCAAAAGGTCATTGCGCTCCCAACCCTTGATCGTAATGCCGCCGTTCTGTCTGCCGTCGACGGTAATGACGCCGCCGGCAGGCACCGGCTGCTCCTTGATCTCGCAGTGACCATAACCGCGATCATAATTGTTTGAATCGCGGCATTGCAGCGAGCTGCCGGACTTCTTATCAGATTTGTCCTGAGCGGCAGTTGCGACTGCGCAGGCGACGATGGTTAAGACAAGCAGGAAAAAACGGAGTGATTTCATAAGCTCCTCCCAAGTTTTGAAATGTGATCGGCCCGGACTGCGGAACTGCCAGGTTAGTGATCTTCAGAAGCAGAACGTCGCAGATCTATTTTTTGTGGCAGAAAATTTTGGTCGGCAGCCTGAAGGGGCTGATTATCGAGGCATCCTCCCTGACGGTCGGGTTTCTGATGCAACGTTTGAATCCGCTCAAGTTCTCCTCTATCATTGCTCGCACGTCACTGGCCGATTTCCAGGCCAATAAATTTTTGGGGCCGTAGCTCAGCTGGGAGAGCGCATGACTGGCAGTCATGAGGTCAGGGGTTCGATCCCCCTCGGCTCCACCATTACGTAAAACTCACCACGGTTTCTATGGATTCGCGCCAGCACCGGAAGCTGACTCGCGACGTTTGCGTTTGATCCAGCTCTGGCCGTCGTCCCGATGCCTAGAAGAATCTGGCTAATAATCGTTCCCGTCGCGATTTCGCTCGCGATCTTTGCTTTCCACCTGTCCATAATTTGGAAGAGCTCGGTAAACTTGCCATTCTTCGACGATTGGGCTGCGTTCGCGGGCGATAACCATCCCGCTTCAGTCGACTGGTCATGGCTGTTGGCCCAACACAACGAACACCGAATGGCCACCACAAAGTTATTTATTTGGGCACAATTTCAAATCAATGGATGGAATATAAGAACTCACCTGGTGTTGGCATTTCTGATCTACGGCGTGCTGGTCGGCACGGTCGCTGCCATCAGCCGGACATGGATCCGAGCAATTACAGACAACTGGGCAGTGTGGTGGTTCATTCCTTTCTTCCTGACGCCATTGGTTTGGTTCAACCTTTTCATGGCGTACACCGTTTCGGTTCACTTCTGGTTGCTTTTCTTTTTCCTCGCGACTTATCTGGTGTTTGCCGAAGCGCAAAGCTGGCCGCGGCTGCTGGCCGGATGGGTGCTGTGTGTGTTGTCCATTTATTCCTGGGCTGCGGGTTTCGTCACGGGTCTGGCGCTGGTGTTAACTTTCAGCGCGTTCAAGTGCCTTCGCGTCAGGTCAGCAGGCTTCAACCGCCAGCGCGAGCTGTCACAACTCCTGGTCTCAATAACGATAAACGGCGTTGCCTTCGCCGGTTGGATTTATCACTTTCGCAAGCCCGGTCATCATCCGCCGCTGGTTTGGCCTTACCAGCGCACCTTTTGGATCTTCTATGCGAATCTGATAGCCAACGGATTCGGCATACAGCGAATTTCCACGGCGGCTGGGCTCGTATGTCTCGCGATCGTCCTCGTCCCTCTCGCCGGCATCGCCTGTCAACATCGCGTCAGATTGTCTGCGCAGCAATGGGCATTGACCGCGGCTGTCCTGTCGCTGCTAATCAATCAATGCGCCGTGACCATGGGGCGCGCCGGCTTCGGGATTGTTAATTCAAAGATCTCAGAGTACGCGGAAATCGGTCTGCCTCTGATCATGCTGGCAGGCGTTAGTTGGACCATGTTTTTGCGCAAGCGCCGAACTCTTCAGCTAACCGCGTTAGGATTGCTTTGGTTGCTGTGCATGGTTGTCTTTTGGCACAAGTGGAACGACTTTTCGATTTATCAGACCCAACGCGAGGTGCGCGTAGCGGGCTTAAATTGTGTCCGCGCCTATTACCAAAACGCTGGCGATGGATACTGCCCCGCAGTCTATCCAGCGAACGCTTCGCTCTCGCCGGCTTTGGAGCAAGCGAGGAAATTGAACGCCTCAGTTTATCGTGAGGCAAGTCGCTAGATGTTTAGCTGTTCAGTCGCGTTAGCTTCGCGCAAAGCTATCCGCACGGCGGCACACGTTATTGCTGTAGCTCAATGACATTCAATCGAGCGTTGAGAAAACATGGTCTTGCCGCAGTTAAGAAGAACCCTCCGAACCTCAATTAAGGCGACTGTCATCGTTCTGTCGTCTCTGCTCTTGCTTGAATCACTTCTGATCGTTCTTGATCCATATCTCTTTCGTAGCCGATTTGAATACGATCCTGATATGGGATTTCGCGGACGCGCCTACTTTCCGAGCCCGTTTGGCCGCACGGGAGACGGCGCGGACGGCACGCTCACCAATCAGTTTGGCTTCAACGATCGCGACTATCCGCTGCAGAAATCAGGCGGCACCCAGAGAATCCTCTTTATCGGCGACTCGTTCGGCTGGGCCGGAGGACTCGACGGCAACTACACGGCGCGGCTGGAAAGAATGTTCGAACAGCGCGACGGTGGCCACAAGGTGGATGTCATCAATGCCGGCTATTCAGGTACTCACACAGGTGAACAGCTCGTCATGCTCAAGAAGTTTGGATTGCAATACCACCCTGATCTCGTAGTCCTGGGATTCTTCGCCGGTAATGACTTTCTCGATGCAGATCCGAACCGCAAACTGATCGTGCTGAACGGTTGTCCAGTCAATATCGACAAACGCCACGAGCACCGTCTATTCGGTTATCCAATGGTTGCGAATTTGCGAACGCTGGTTTTGCTGGAGGAGAAGTATCAACTCTATCGCGAGGCGAGCACCGCCAGGCGAGAAGGTGAAGCGTGGGCAAAGACAACCGGTCAGCCCGTGCCGTTCGGAAACCTGTCGGAGACGAACTTTTGGCATGCTCAGCAGCTGCGGCTCCGCTTCTTTAACCGAAAAACTTCGGCACAGGAATTTGCGGCCAATATCAAATACATTTTTGACAGTCTTGCGGAAATGGACCGGCTGCTTAAAACGAGCGGTATCAAGTTTGTGGTCGCGATATTTCCTGATGAACTACAGGTTAATCGACAACTCTTCGATTCAGTGACAGCCAAATTTAACCTGACTCGAGAGGACTATGATCTCGATCTGCCACAGAATCTTTTGAAATCGTTTCTTACAGCCAAAGACATTCCCTTTCTCGATATGTCGAATCGTTTTCGTGACGCGGAAGTGCAGCACGATCTTTACGGCTGGCGCACCACGCATTGGAACAACGCAGGCAACAGTCTGGCGGCCGAGTTATTGTTTCAGTATCTGGTTAACCAGCCTTATGAATTCAACCGGCGCTAGCGGTGTCGACTGACTTCGTGGCGGTGTGCTCAGTCAAAACCTTGCGCAACTCGTCGCGAATCTCGGCAGCAATCTCGCACACCTCACCCGAACGAGTGTCATAAACAAGCTCGCTGGTCCCCGTTAACACGGTGTGAAAACCTTGCATGTTGAGGCCGGGTTTTTCGCGAACAAAAAGGTAAGGTGGACGACAAACCGATTGAGTCAACTGATGTAACCCCGACGCAAAGCTGTAACGCTCAGGAAGACCTCGTCCTGCTTTGATTTGTTCCCAGCGCGAGAGTCCGGAAAGTTCGAGCGAGTGCTTCAAACCGTGGACATCCATTATGGTCGGGAACAAATCAATCAGATCCATGACTCCGCCGATGCGCGCACCAGGCCGATGTTCGACGTGCAGCGGCAGCTTCATAATCAAAGGCACGTGCAAAGTCTCAGGGGCGAGAGCGAAATGGTGATAAGGCAGCGAACGGCTTTCGATTATCTCGCCATGGGGCGCGGTTACAATGATCAAGCTTTGATCGTAAAGGTCGCGCTCTTTGAGACTATCAACGAAAGACTGGATGTGA
>Ga0105242_10002695_pt1 | contig 13894 bp, 13 predicted proteins | sample KBSM24metaG_FD_81521 | JGI IMG/M metagenome (GOLD analysis project Ga0105242, IMG submission 81521) | Miscanthus rhizosphere microbial communities from Kellogg Biological Station, Michigan, USA - KBS M2-4 metaG | ecosystem: Host-associated > Plants > Roots > Rhizosphere > Soil | place...
TACGCCGGCCAGGCCGGCCCGGGCGAGCTGAACATTCCCGCCATCAAGGGCATCGGCGACAGCCTGATCTATCTGGTGGACCGCTGGCGCGGCAAGAACGGCGCGCAGCCCGGCGACATCGGCAACATCGGCTTCTTCGACGTCGATTTCGAGCCCTTGCCCGGCGTGGCCGGCGAGGAGGCGCTGAACCCCAAGGGCCACGGCCTGACCTACATCGACCACCTGACGCACAACGTGCACCGCGGCCGCATGGCCGAATGGGCGGACTTCTACGAGCGCCTCTTCAACTTCCGCGAGATCCGCTACTTCGACATCGAAGGCCAGGTCACGGGCGTCAAGAGCAAGGCCATGACCAGTCCCTGCGGAAAGATCCGCATCCCGATCAACGAAGAGGGCAAGGAAAAGGCCGGCCAGATCCAGGAGTACCTGGACAAGTACAACGGCGAGGGCATCCAGCACATCGCCATGGGCTCGGACGACCTCTACGCCACGGTGGACGCACTGCGCGCCTCGGGCGTGCGCCTGCTGGACACCATCGACACCTATTACGAGCTGGTGGACCAACGCATTCCCGGCCACGGCGAAAGCGTGAAGGAGCTGCACCGCCGCCAGATCCTGATCGACGGCAAGAAGGACGCCATCCTGCTGCAGATCTTCAGCGAGAACCAGCTGGGCCCGATCTTCTTCGAGTTCATCCAGCGCAAGGGCGACGACGGCTTCGGCAACGGCAACTTCAAGGCGCTGTTCGAGAGCATCGAGCTCGACCAGATGCGCCGGGGCGTGCTGGAAAAGGCCTGACCCGCCCCAGGCCCCTCGGCGCCATGCCCACGAAGACGGGCGGGCGCCGATAGCGGACAACACACCGCCCACAGGAGACAAGCCATGGGAACCACCGGAGCCGCACCGGCCGTGTACGGCCAGTCCAGCCGTCCGCCGCGCGGGGACTACGCCCGCTGCCATGCGGACTACACCTGCGCCCAGGACTTCGGCGCCTACAGCGACGCCGACCACGACACCTACCGGCGCCTCTACACGCGCCAGTCGGCGCTGCTGCCCGGCTTGGCGAGCGATGTCTTCATCGCCGCCCTGCCCTCGCTGGGCGCGAAGGACCGCATTCCGCGCTTCGACGAGATCAACGAACGGCTCTGGCGCGCCACGCGCTGGGAGATCGTGGCCGTGCCCGGCCTGATCCCCGAAGTGCCGTTCTTCACGCTGCTGGCGAACCGCAAGTTCCCGGTGACGGACTGGATCCGCACGCCCGAGGAGTTCGACTACATCGTCGAGCCGGACCTCTTCCACGACCTGTTCGGCCATGTGCCGCTGCTCTTCGACCCGGTGTTCGCCGACTACGTGCAGCGCTACGGCCAGGGCGGCCTGAAGGCGCAGGCGCTGGGCGCGTGCGAGATGCTCTCGCGCCTGTACTGGTACACGATCGAGTTCGGCCTGATCCGCCAGCCGGAGGGCCTGCGGGCCTACGGCGCGGGCATCCTCAGCTCATCGGGCGAGCTGCCCTACAGCGTGCGCAGCCCCGTGCCGCAACGCCTGCCCCTGCAGCTGGAGCGCACCATGCGCACCCGCTACCAGATCGACAGCTTCCAGCGGACCTATTTCGTGATCGACAGCTTCCAGCAGCTCTTCGACATGACGGCGCCGGACTTCGCGCCGCTCTACCCGCAGCTGGCGGCCCTGCCCGAGATCGAGAGCGGCCTCGCGCTGCAGGCCGGCTAGCAGGCTCCGGCCTGCAGCGCGCCGGGCTCAGGCGGCCGGATCCACCGGGCCTTTCTTGAGCGTCTGCACGAACGCCTTGAAGTGCGGGGCGAATTCCTCGAAGAGCGCGTGTTTGCGGTTCTGCAGCATCACTTCGCCGAACAGCTTGAGCCCGACGGCCAGCGAAGTCGCGTCCGCCTCGGGCAGATCGCCGCGCCCGCGCAGGCGGTCCACGATGGCGAGGATGTCGTCATGGTTGCCCGCCTCGAAGCTCAGGGTGCGGGGCGTGGGCGGCGCGCTGCCGTCCGGCAGGGCCAGGTGCTCGACGGTCACGCGATAACGGTGTTGCTTCATCTCTTCGATCTCTCCAGTCCGGTGGTCAGGGAAGGTGCCCGGGCGCGGCATCGCCGGATCACCCAGGCTGGGGTCAATCTATCAGCGATGCGGCAGGCGCGCTCGGCGGGCGCTCAATCCCCCAGCAGATCCAGGCAGGCCCGGACCACCGGCGGGTGGAACGCCATCTGCACGTGGGCCACGTTCTCGACCAGCCGGTTGTCGGCGCCGGGCAGCGTGGCCGTGCGCGCCGGAAAGACGATGTTGTCGCAGTTGGAATAAAAGCAGGTGAAGCGGGCCGCGCGGCCGGCCGGCTCGGCCTGCCGCAGGGCCTGCACCCAGGGCCCCTCCAGCGCCATCTGGCGGCCGTTGACCGCATGGCTGAAGCGCGCCGGCCAGGTGCCGGCATGGGGCGCGCCCAGCGTGATGACGCGGTGGGCGCAGGTCTCGGCGCGGCCGGCATCGCAGGCACGCAGCCAGGCGCGTGCGGCGACGCCGCCCATGCTGTGGCCGATGACCACCGGGGCGCGGCCGGTGGCTTCGGTCACGCGGCGCACCGCAGCGTCGATCTGGGCGGCATAGCCGTCGATGGAGCCGAAGGGCGGCTCCAGGTCCACCGCCACGAAGGCATGGCCCCGGGCGCGCAGCAGCGGCAGCCAGGGCGTCCAGAAACCGCGGTTGCACAGGAAGCCGTGCACCAGCACCACGCCGCGCGGGGCCACTGCATCCACATCCAAACCCGCATCGGCATCGGCGCCACCCGCGGCACGCCCCGGCAGCCAGTCGGGAATGGCGCCGCGGCGAAAGGGCTGCCACCAGCCGAAGATGACCGAGGCCCAGCCAGCCTCGGTCCACCAGGCGCGCACCATCCGCCCGAACGCGGGCCGGGGCAACGGTTCGGCCCGGTTGGCCCAGGCCATCGCCACGAACTGCAGCACCATCAGCAGCCGCGTGGCCAGCCATGCCAGCGCCAGGCCGGCCAGCGCGGCCAGCGGCGAAGAGGACCATTGCCAGGCGACCCAGGCCACGGTCAGCAGCAGGGAGCTCCAGACCATCCAGCGCTGCCAGCGCGCATTCGTCATGCCTCATGCCCTTTCATTCAGGAAAAGCCCGCCGGCCGCCGCCCATCGGCGTGCCGGGGCGCTGCCACGCACGCGGCGACGCCGGCCGGCATCGCGGTGCGCGAGGCATTCTGACGCATGGCAGAGGCACTCCCCGGACGCCATCGTCTGGACGCGGGGGCGCCGGCCGCCGCCATGGCGTCGCAGCGGCGCCACGCGGCCTGCCGCGCCGCCGTGGCGTGATCTGGTTACAGCCGCCGCGCGCGGAGGCTGCCTCCACGCCGCCTTCCTCCCAGAGTTACCCGGTTACATCGAAGGTACATGCAGTGCTCCGCGAGGCGCGCAGAGACCGGCCCCGGCGGCGCGATGACAGGGATAACCCCAGGCAAAAACACGAGCGAAAACGTTTGCGCAAACGTTTTACACCGTTAATATCCGCGCCTCGATCCACTGGACAGGCCTCCTTCGGCGCGTGCGCGCGCCCCGCCCGGCCTGTCCTGCGGACGGGTTCCCTCTTCCCCGTTCCCGCCCTCCTTCTTCTTCCCATATCGGAGACAACATGCGCTTTACCCGCCGTTCCGTACAGACCGCCGCCGCCATCGCCGTCCTCGGCAGCCTGCTGGCCAGCCCCGCCTGGGCCCAGGACAAGCCCAAGGTCGCGCTGGTGATGAAGTCGCTCGCCAACGAGTTCTTCCGCACCATGGAAGACGGCGCCAAGGCGCACCAGAAGGCCCACGCCGGGGAATACACGCTGGTGGCCAACGGCATCAAGAACGAGACCGACACCGCCGAGCAGATCAAGATGGTCGAGCAGGCCGTGGCCCAGAAGGCCAGCGCCATCGTGCTGGCTCCGGCCGACTCCAAGGCCCTGGTGCCTGCCGTCAAGAACGCCATCGACAAGGGCGTGCTGGTGGTGAATATCGACAACCGCCTCGATGCCGCCGCGCTCAAGGAAAAGAACATCAACGTGCCCTTCGTCGGCCCCGACAACCGCGCCGGCGCCAAGCTGGTCGGCGACTACCTCGCCAAGCACCTGAAGGCCGGCGACAAGGTCGGCATCATCGAAGGCGTCTCCACCACCTTCAACGCGCAGCAGCGCACCCTGGGCTACCAGGACGCCATGAAGGCCGCCGGCATGAACGTGGTCGGCGTGCAGTCCGGCCAGTGGGAAATCGAAAAGGGCAACACCGTGGCCGCCGGCATGCTGCGCGAGCATCCTGACCTCACGGCCCTGCTGGCCGGCAACGACAGCATGGCGCTGGGCGTGGTCGCCGCCGTCAAGGCCGCCGGCAAGACCGGCAAGGTTCAGGTGGTGGGCTACGACAACATCCAGGCCATCAAGCCCATGCTGGCCGATGGCCGCGTGCTGGCCACCGCCGACCAGTACGCCGCCAAGCAGGCCGTGTTCGGCATCGAACTGGCCCTGAAGGCCCTGGCCGCCAAGACGCCGCAGGCCCAGCTGCCCGCCGAGGTGAAGACCGACGTGGTACTGGTCACCAAGGGCAGCAAGTAAGCCGGCAGCCCGCCCCCGCGCGCCCAGCGGGGGCGCCTTTGCCCCCTCCCATCGCACGAATCCCACGCCATGTCCCAGCCTTTCAGCAGCACGCCCCTGCGCACTCCCGTCCTGCACATCGACGCGGTGGGCAAGGACTATCACGGCACCACGGTGCTGAACGATGTGACGCTGGCCCTGAACGCGGGCGAGGTGCTGGCGCTGACCGGCGAGAACGGCGCGGGCAAGAGCACGCTCTCGAAGATCGTGTGCGGGCTCACGCCCGCCACGCGCGGCGGCATGCGGCTGGCGGGCCAGCCGTTCGAGCCCGCCTCGCGCCAGGACGCCGAACGCCAGGGCGTGCGCATGGTGCTGCAGGAACTGAGCCTGGTGCCCACGCTGACCGTGGCCGAGAACCTGCTGCTTGGCCGCATGCCCCACCGGGGCGGCTGGCTGCGCCGCAGCGCGCTGCATGCCGCAGCGCGCGCGCAGCTGGCCAAGATCGGGCTCGAATCCATCGACCCGGCCACGCCCGTGTCGCAGCTGGGCATCGGCCAGCAGCAGATGGTGGAGATCGCCCGCAACCTGCAGGACGACACGCGCATCCTGGTGCTGGACGAGCCCACCGCGATGCTCACCGCACGCGAGACGAACTACCTCTTCGAGCAGATCGCCCGCCTCACGGCGCGGGGCGTGGCCATCGTCTATGTGTCGCACCGGCTCGAAGAGCTGCGCCGCATCGCCGACCGCGCCGCCGTGCTGCGCGACGGCCGGCTGGTGGACACCAGCCCCATGGCGGGCCTGTCGGAAGACGATCTGGTGCGCCGCATGGTGGGCCGTTCGGTCAACGACCTGGAGCACCGCGCGCGCCGCAAGGCCGGCCCGGTGCTGATGCAGGTGGAAGGCATCGGCCGCGGCCACGCGGTGCAGGACGTGAGCCTGGAGCTGCGCGCCGGCGAGGTCTTCGGCATCGCCGGCCTGGTCGGCTCCGGCCGGACCGAGCTGGTGCGGCTGCTCTTCGGCGCCGACCGCGCGGACCGGGGCAGCATCGCCCTGGCGCCGCTGGATACTGCGGCCTATCAGGCCGCAGCGCAGGATGCACCTGCGCAAGCCGCTACCAAAACCGTAGCAAATTCGACATTCAAGACCTGGCTGCGCGGCTTCGCCTCGCCGCTGCAGGCGATCGCCGCCGGCGTGGGCCTGGTGACCGAAGACCGCAAGTCGCAAGGCCTGCTGCTGGGCCAGCCCATCCGCATCAACGCCACCCTGTCGGACCTCTCCGCCGTCTCGCGCGGCGGCTGGCTGCGCGGCCTGCGCGAGCATGAACTGGTGCAGGGCTTCATCCGCACGCTGCGCATCCGCTGCACCAGCGGCGAGCAGCCGGTGGGCGAGCTTTCGGGCGGCAACCAGCAGAAGGTGGTGTTCGCCCGCTGGCTGCACCGCCCGGTGCAGGTGCTGCTGCTCGACGAACCCACCCGCGGCGTGGACGTGGGCGCCCGCGCCGAGATCTACGCCGAGCTGGACCGCATGGCCAGCGAGGGCCGCGCGCTGCTGATGGTCTCGTCCGACCTGCGCGAACTGATGGCCATGGCCGACCGCATCGGCGTGATGAGCGCCGGCCGCCTGGTCGCCGTGTTCGAGCGCGGCGAGTGGTCCGAACAGGCCCTGCTCGCCGCCGCCTTCTCCGACTCCGCAGGCCGGACGGCCACCGACGCGGCGGCCGCTGCCGCCTCCGCCGCCTGACCGCCCCCTTTTCCTTCCCGCTTCTTCATCCGACTCCGCATGAACGCCCAGCCCACTCCTTCCGCCGCCCCCGCCGCCGCCCCCGCGCAGCGCGCCGCCACGCCGCTCTGGCGCACCCAGCTGGGCACCTACCTGGGCCTGGCCGCCGTGCTGGTTGGCATGGTGGGCCTGTTCTCCTGGATGTCCGAATACTTCTGGAGCGTGGACACGTTCGTGACCATCGCCAACGAGATCCCGGCGCTGGCCGTGGTCGCCGTGGGCATGACCTTCGTGCTCATCATCGCGGGCATCGACCTGTCGGTGGGCTCGGTGATGGCGCTGTCGGCCGCCACCTCGGCCGCCGCCATCCTGCAATGGGGCTGGCCCGTGCCGGCCGCCGCCGCGCTGGCGCTGGCCACCGGGCTGGTGTGCGGCACCATCACCGGCGCCGTCTCGGTCGCCTGGCGGCTGCCGTCCTTCATCGTGTCGCTGGGCATGCTCGAAGCCGTGCGCGGCAGCGCCTACCTGGTCACCGACTCGCGCACGCAGTACGTGGGCGACGCCATCTCCTGGCTGGCCGCGCCCATGGTGGGCGGCGTCTCGGTCGCCTTCCTGATCGCCGCCGTGCTGGTGGTAGTCGCCCAGCTGGTGCTCACGCGCACGGTGTTCGGCCGCAGCGTGGTGGGCATCGGCACCAACGAAGAAGCCATGCGCCTGGCGGGCGTGGACCCGCGCCCGGTGCGCATCATCGTCTTCGCGGTCACCGGCCTGCTGGCGGGCCTCGCGGGCCTGATGCAGTCGGCCCGGCTGGAAGCGGCCGACCCGAACGCCGGCAGCGGCATGGAACTGCAGGTGATCGCCGCCGTGGTGATCGGCGGCACCAGCCTGATGGGCGGTCGCGGCTCGGTCGTGACCACCGCCTTCGGCGTGCTCATCATCGCCGTGCTGGGCGCGGGCCTGGCGCAGATCGGCGCGAGCGAGCCTTCCAAGCGCATCATCACCGGCTGCGTGATCGTGGCCGCCGTCATCATCGACACGCTGCGCCAGCGCCGCGCGGCCGCCTGACGCACCGCCCCGCGCCACGCACAGCCGCCCGCCATGGCCACGATCAAGGACGTCGCCCAGCGCGCCCAGGTGTCGGTCACCACGGTGTCGCACGTGCTCAACGGCACGCGCCATGTCAGCGCCGCGGGGCGCGCCCGTGTCGAAGAGGCCATCCGCACGCTGGGCTACGTGCCCAGCGCCATCGCCCGCAGCCTCAAGCGCAACAACACCCGCACGCTGGGCATGCTGATCCCCAACAGCTCCAACCCCTACTTCGCCGAGATCGTGCATGCGGTGGAAGACCGGGCCTTCGGCGCGGGCTACAACGTCATCCTCTGCAACACCAACGACGAGCCGCACCGCCAGGGCAGCTACCTGCAGGTGCTGGCCGAGCGGCGCATCGACGGGCTGATCGTCGTCTCCACCGGCCACGACGCCACCCTGCCCACGCAGCTGGCCGGCCTGACCGTGCCGACCGTGCTGGTGGACCGCGAGATCGCCATCGGCGAGCAGCCCGGCGACATGGTGGAGACCGCCCACCACCAGGGTGGCCTGCTGGCCACGCGCCACCTGCTGGCGCTGGGCCACCGGCGCATCGCCTGCATCGGCGGGCAGGAGGGCCTCGCGCCCAGCGAACAGCGCATCGCCGGCTGGCGCGCCGCGCTGGCCGAGGCCGGCGCCAACGTGCTGGCGGACAGCGCGGCGCTGCTCTGGCACGGCCACTTCACCAGCCAGGGCGGCTACGAAGCCATGCACGCGCTGCTGCGCAGCCCCGTGCCGCCCACCGCCGTCTTCGTCTGCAACGACCTCATGGCCATGGGCGCGCTCTGCGCCGCGCACGAGTGCGGCCTGCGCGTGCCCGAGGCGCTCTCGCTCGTCGGCTTCGACGACATCGAGCTGGCCGCCTTCACCAGCCCGCCGCTCACCACCGTGGCCCAGCCCAAGCAGCGCATCGGCGCGCTGGCCGTGGACATGCTGATGGAACGCATCGAAGGCCGCCGGCAGGCAGCACGCCAGGTCATGCTGCAGCCGGAGCTGCGCGTGCGCGCCTCCACCGCTGCGGCCACCCCGACACCGACCACAACAAAGAACCCCGTCCTTTCATGAAAGACCGCGTGACCGCGCCCCGCATTGCCGTCGTCGGCAGCCTCAACATGGACCTGGTGCTCCAGGTCGAACATGCCCCGCAAGGCGGCGAAACCGTGCTGGCCCGGAGCCTACTGCTCGTGCCCGGCGGCAAGGGCGGCAACCAGGCCGTGGCCTGCGCGCGCCAGGGTGCCCGGGTATCGCTCTTCGGCCGCGTGGGCGACGACGACAACGGCCGCGCCCTGCGCGCCGCGCTGGATGCCGACGGCATCGACCACGGCGGCGTGCTGAGCGACCCCGCCGAGCCCACGGGCGTGGCCGCCATCACCGTCGAATCGACCGGCCAGAACCGCATCGTGGTGGTGCCCGGCGCCAACGGCCGCTTCACGCTGGACGCCGGCCTGCTCGGCGCCGCGCTGCACGGTGCCGGCGGCCTGGTGCTGCAGTTCGAATGCCCGCTCGCCGAAGTGCTGGCCGCCGCCCACCAGGCACGCGCCGCCGGCTGCCCGGTGCGGCTCAACCCCTCGCCCATCCAGCCCCTGCCCGACGCGCTCTGGCCGCTGGTGGACACCCTGGTCGTCAACGAAGGCGAAGCCGCCGCGCTCACCGGCCTGCCCGTCGCCACGCCCGAAGAGGCCGCCGCCGCCGCGCAGGCCCTGCGTGCGCGCGGCCCGGCCCAGGTCGTGGTCACGCTGGGCGCTGCCGGCGCCGTGGCCGCCGACGCGGCCGGCTGCCGCCACCACCCCGGCCTGCGCGTGCGCGCCGTGGACACCACCGCTGCGGGCGACACCTTCCTGGGCGCCCTGGCCGTGGCCCTGGCGCGCGGCGACACGCTGGACGAGGCCGTGGGCGACGGCATGCGCGCCGCAGCCTTGTGCGTGACCCAGCCTGGCGCGCAGCCCTCCATTCCCACCCGCGAAGCGGTGCTGCAGAGCCCGCCCGCCCCTGCCTGGACCGCACTGCCATGAAACGCACCGCCCTGCTGCACGCAGAACTCTCGCACGCCATCGCCAGCCTGGGCCATGGCGACATGCTGGTCATCGGCGACGTGGGCCTGCCCATCCCGCCGGGGCCCCGCCGCATCGACCTGGCCCTCACGCCCGGCATCCCGGCCGTGGCCGACGTGCTGCGCGCCGTGCTGTCCGAGATGCAGGTCGAACGCGCCGTGATCGCCACCGAAGCCGTGGCGCGCGAAGGCGGCGACCTGCCCGCCTGGTGCGTCTTGCCGGTCACGCCCGAACAGCTGCCGCACGACGACTTCAAGCGCCTCACGGCCCAGGCGCGCGTGATGGTGCGCACGGGCGAATGCACGCCCTACGCCAACGTGGTGCTGGTGGCGGGCGTGACGTTCTGAGCGCGCAGCGCGCCTTTCTGCCTGCGCGCGCTCGGCGTGACTGACGCCCCGGCCGGGGCGGATCAGTGCCCGGCCAGCCCCACGTCGGGCAGCTGCGGACGGCTGTCCAGTGCCTTCTTCATGATGGTTTCCACATGCTGGCGGTCGGCCGCCGGCAGTTCCAGGCGCGGCGGGCGCGTGCGCCAGGTGCCGCGGCCCACGAGGTGCTCGCACAGCTTGATGCACTGCACCAGGTCGGGCCGCGCATCCAGGTGCAAGAGGGGCATGAACCACTCGTAGAGCGGCATCAGTTCCTCGAAACGCCCGGCCTTGGCCAGGCGGAACAGCGTCTCGCCTTCCTTGGGAAAGGCATTCGACATGCCGGACACCCAGCCCGCGGCGCCCATGGCCACGCTTTCGACGACCACGTCGTCCAGCCCGGCGAACAGCACGAAGCGGTCGCCCACCATGTTGCGCGTGTCGATGAAGCGGCGCGTGTCGCCGGAGCTGTCCTTGAAGCAGACGATGGTCTCGCAATCCGCCAGCGAGGCCAGGATGTCCGGCGTCACGTCGTTCTTGTAGATCGGCGGGTTGTTGTAGACCATCACCGGCAGGTCGGTGGCCTTGGACACGGTGCGGAAGTGCGCGGCGGTTTCGTGCGGCTTGGAGCTGTAGAGCAGCGCCGGCATGACCATGATGCCGTCCACGCCGATGCGCGCGGCCTCCTTGGCGGTATCGACGGCGAAGGCGGTGGTGAACTCGGCGATGCCGCAGATCACCGGCACGCGGCCCTTGGCCACGGCACGCCCGGCCTCCATGATGGAAATCTTCTCGGCCGTGGAGAGCGAGCAGTTCTCGCCCACCGTGCCGCAGACGATCAGGCCGGACACGCCGTCCTGGATCAGCGCGTCCATGACGCGGGCCGTGGCCTCCACATCGACGGACATGTCTTCGCGGAACTGCGTGGTGACGGCGGGAAACACGCCCTGCCAGGTGACTTTGGAACTCATGATGGCCTTTCTCTGTATCGGAGGGATGGGTGGGTAAAGGGTGGATGCGGCCCGCCGCGGCTCACAGCGCGGCGCCGGCCTTGCGCAGTTCGGCGATCGCCGGGGCCTTGGGCAGCCACGCGGCATCGAAGGTCTTGATGGCCGCCTCCACGTTGCCGGCGGGCTCGGCCTTCATGGGGATGCCGGTGGCCTTGAACTTCTCCAGCAGACCCGGTTCGGTGCTGGCGATCTCCTGGATCTGCGCGTCCAGCGCGCGCGTGACGAGGCTGCGGATGAGTTCCCTGTCCTGTGCGGAGAGCGTGGTCCACACCCGGCCCGAGACCAGCGGCGCGAACGGCATGAACAAGGCGTTCATCTGCAGGATGACCTTGGAGACCTTGTCGAAGCGCGCATTCCAGGAGAACTCGATGTCCGCCTCCAGCGCATCGACCTGGCCATTGGCCATGGCGTCGAACACCTGCGGGGTGGGAATGGGCGTGGGCGCCGCGCCGAACGACTGGTAGAAGTCGCGGTACACGGGCGTGGGATTGATGCGCAGCTTCAGGCCCTTGAGGTCGGCCGAGCTGTTCAGGTCCTTGGTGGAGAACACCGCGCGCATGCCGGTGATGCCCCAGCCCAGGCCGATGGTGCCGGTCTCGCGCGGCAGCACCTCCAGCAGCTTGAGCGCAGCCGGCGTCTTCACCAGCTTGGCGACCGCCGAGGTGCTGCGCACCAGATAGGGCGCATTGATGGCGGCCACGGAGGGCACGCGCGAGCCCAGTTCCGCCGCCTGGATCCAGCCCATGTCCAGCGCGCCGGACTGCAGCTGCTGCATCATGGCCGCCTCGTTGCCGAGCTGGCCCGAATGGAATACGGTCGCCGTCAGACGGCCACCGCTTTCCTTCTTCAGCGCCTCGCCGAAGGCGACGGCGGCGCGGTTCCACGAATGGCCGGCCGGCGTGATGAGGCCGATGCGGAACTCCTTGGCCTGCTGGGCACGCACGAGCGCGGGAAATGCCAGCGAGGCGGCGGCTGCGGCGCTGCCGGCAGCGAACGAACGGCGGGAAACGGTCATGGCAAAGACTCCGTCAGGGTGGGAAGGAACGGGGGGAAGAAGCGGGAATCGGTTCAGCCGAGGCATGGAGACAGCTCACTCGATGAGCGCCAGCGACAGGCCGGGGAAGATCGACAGCAACACCAGCGCCACGCAGCAGATCAGGAAGAAAGGCAGCGTCACGATGAACATCTTTCCGGGCTTGGCCCCGGTGACGGCCGCCGCCACGAAGAAGCTCAGCCCCACGGGCGGGGACATCAGCCCCAGCACCAGATTCACCACCACGACCACGCCGAACTGGCGCGGGTCGATGCCGTAGACCTCGGTGGCGATGGGCAGCAGGATGGGCACGGTCATGATCAGGCCGGGAATGCCATCGATGACGGTGCCGATGACCAGCAGGATCACGTTGGTCAGCAGCATGAAGCTGATCGGGTCGTGCGCCACCGTCTGGATCCACGCGGCCGTGGCCTGCGGCACCTTGCCGAAGATGAGGATCCACGAGAACACGGCCGCCGCGGCCACCAGGAACAGCACGATGGCCGAGTAGATGCCCGAGCGCACCAGCATCTCCGGGATCTGGCGGAAGCTGAATTCGCGCGTGACGTAGCGGCCCACCAGCGCCGAGGCCACGGCGCCCACGGCGGCCGCTTCCGTGGGGTTGGCCAGGCCGCCCAGGATGGAGCCGACGATGACGATGGGAATCAGCAGCGTGGGACTGGCCTTCACCACCGTCGTGGCCCGCTCGCGCAGGCTGCGCTTCTCGCTGCGCGGGTACTCGTAGATCCAGCCCATGCAGGCGATCACCACGAAGAACAGCACCGTGAGCAGGATGCCCGGCAGGATGCCGGCGATCAGCATGTCGCCCACGGCCACCTGGGCGAGCACGCTGTAGACCACGAACATCACGGAGGGCGGGATGATCGGACCCAGCATGCCGCCATACACCGTGAGGCCGGCGGCGAAGGTCTTGTCGTAGCCCTTCTTCTCCATCTCCGGCACCATGATCTGCGACATGATCGCCACCTGCGCCGTGGCCGATCCGATGATGGACGACACCAGGCAGTTGGCCAGCACGTTCACGTAGGCCAAGCCGCCCTTGACCGAGCCCACGAAGGCCATCGACAGATCGATCAGCCGGCGCGTGATGCCGCCGCCATTCATGATCTCGCCGATCAGGATGAAGAGCGGAATGGCGATCAGCCCGTAGCTGTCGACGCCACCGAACATCTGCATCGGGAACGACTGGAACAGCACGGCGTTGCCCGTGTCCCAGATGTAGAACATGCCCGCCAGGCACAGGCACACCCCGATGGGCACGCCGACGAACAGGATGGCGGTGAAGAAGAGCGTGGTCAGCATGGCAGGGCTCCCTTGCGTGTGCGTGGCTTCATCAGTTGACGACGGCTTCGGCGTCGGAGGACGGAAAGCCTTCGTGACGGCGGCGCGGCTGCCAGCCCAGGTCTTCCACCAGGTTGGCGGCGGCATGCAGGGTCAGCGTGGCGGCGAACAGCGGCAGCACGGTCTGCAGCAGCCAGGTGGGCCAGTTCAGCGTCTGCGTGCGCTCCGTGTAGAGGAAGTTGAACGACTCGGCCGCGTACTCCCTGGCGTCGAAGCCGGCGCGGGCGATGCCGAGCGGGTCCATCCAGATCCAGCACATGGCCAACAGCGCGATGCCGAAGAACAACACCCCGCCGCCCGCCAGCACCTTCAGCGCCCGCGCCGGGCGCGGGCCCAGCCTGTCGCTCAGCAGCGTGACCGCGAAGTCCATGCGCAGCCGCGTCATGGCGGAGCCGCCGATGAAGGTGAGCCACACCACCGAATACACCGCCGCCTCGTCGATCCAGTAGATGGGCATGCCGGTGTAGCGCGTGGCCACGTTCACCAGGATGAGCACCATGAGCAGCGCCATCAGGCCCAGCAGCAGCCAGCGCTCCACCCGCAGCACGGCGGACGAGGCATCGAGCACCAATCTGGACAGGGCGTTGCTCCGGGTTTGGGCTGGCTGCTGCATCTTGGGTATTCCTTTGAGATATTTCAAATATATTAGCTGTATGCTAGAGTGCCAAGCAA
>Ga0105242_10002697_pt1 | contig 13891 bp, 14 predicted proteins | sample KBSM24metaG_FD_81521 | JGI IMG/M metagenome (GOLD analysis project Ga0105242, IMG submission 81521) | Miscanthus rhizosphere microbial communities from Kellogg Biological Station, Michigan, USA - KBS M2-4 metaG | ecosystem: Host-associated > Plants > Roots > Rhizosphere > Soil | place...
CGAGCGGCTGTTCGGCATCACCGTCGACGACTGGCTCGCCGACGTGGACGCCTGGGACGCGGCGATCCACGCCGACGACCGGGCGGTCGTCCTTGCCGCGTGGCAAGAGATGAAGGACGGGGTCGAACCGTTCGACCGGCAGTACCGGATGGTCCACCGCGACGGGCATGTGGTGTGGGTGCACGACCGGGCCACGTGCACGATCCGCGACGGCGTGCGTGTCGTCGAGGGCGCGTTCGTCGACATCACCGCCTGGCGCGAGGCCGAGGCGGCGCTCACGGAGGCAGAGAGCCGGTTCCGCACGCTGGTGGAGCAGCTCCCGGCGATCACCTTCATCGAGGACGCCATCACCGGCGAGGACATCTACGTGAGCCCACAGCTCGAGACGATGTACGGCTACACCGCGGAGGAATGGAGCGCGGACCCGCATCTGTGGGAGACCCGCTTGCACCCCGACGATCATGACTGGGTCGTCGCCTCGAACGAGCGAGACGAGGGCGACGTCTGGAGCATCGACTACCGGTCCTTCACCCGAGACGACCGGATGTTGTGGGTGCACAACGAGGCCCGTCTGATCCGGGATGCCGACGGTGCGCCGTTGTACTGGCTCGGTGCCGTCTACGACATCACCGAACGCAAGATCGCCGAGGAACGCCTCCGCGACGCCGAGGAGCGCTACCGGACGCTCGTCGAACAGCTGCCCGTCGCGATCTACACCGACGCCGTCGACGAGATCGCCACCGCGCTGTACATCAGCCCCCAGTACGAGGCCCTGACCGGATACACCCCCGAGCAACGGTTGCTCGACCCCGAGCTGTGGGTCCACATGCTGCATCCCGACGACCGTGCGCGCGTGCTCGCCGAGTCCGACGCGACCAACGCCACGGGGGAACCCTTCGACGTCGAGTACCGGATCGTCGCGGCCGACGGACACATCGTCTGGCTGCACGACCACGCGATGCAGGTCATCGACGCCGAGGGGCGCGGCCGCTGGCACGGCGTCCTGCAGGACGTCACCGAGGCGCACCTCGCTGCGGAGGCGGTGTCGCGCCGGGACGCCATCTTGGAGGCCACGAGCGTCGCGGCCGCGCGGTTCCTGCGCTCCCCGGCGTGGGAGACGCACCTGGCGGAGGTGCTCGAGCGCCTCGGCCGCGCGGGCGAGGCGCAGCGATGCAGCGTGTACCGGAACGTCGAGATGCCGGACGGGTCGCCGGGTGTCGCGATGGTCGAGTGTTGGGACCTCGCGGGCATGGTCCCCGATGAGCAGCGCGAGCCCTTCCCGTGGCAGGGTCTCGGTTTCGAGCGGTGGGCCGAGGAGCTCGGCGCCGGGCGGCCGATCCATGGGAACGTCGAGACCTTCCCCGTCTCCGAGCAGGAGCGGCTCACGAGCGAGCCATTCCCGATCCGGTCGTTGATCGCGGTGCCGATCGTGGCGGACGACGTGTGGTGGGGCTACATCGCCTTCGACCACACCAGCGCGCACGACGCCTTCGACACCGAGATCGAGGCGCTGACGGTTACCGCCAGCACGCTCGGCGCAGCGATCGAACGTGAGCTCGCCGTCGGCCGGCTCGACGAGGCGGAAACCCTGTACCGCTCCTTGATCGAGCACCTCCCCGCCGTGACCTATATCGAAGATCCGGTCACCGGCGACAACATCTACATGAGCCCGCAGGTGCATTCGTTCCTCGGCTACAGCGACGACGAGTGGGGCACCTTCGATCAGTGGCTGGACACCGTGCATCCCGACGACCGCGAGCGTGCCCTCGCGCGGGACGACACATCGACGGAGGACGGGACCCCCTTCCGGTGCGAATACCGGCTCCGGCGGAAGTCCGGCGACATCGTGTGGGTGCGCGACGAGGCCTATCTCGTTCGCAACGCCGACGGGACCGAGCGGTACTGGCAAGGTGTGCTGTTCGATATCACGGCCGAGAAGGAAGCCGAGCAGCAGCTCCGCCGAGCCGAGGAGCGGTACCGCCTCCTGGTCGAGGAGATGCCGGCGATCAGCTACCTCTCTGAGTCCGCGCCGGCCGGCGAGCCCTGGCCGACGCGCTACATCAGCCCGCAGATCGAGCGGATCCTCGGCCTCACGCCGGAGGAGTGGCTCGCCGACCCGACGCTGTGGGGGACCCTGGTGGACCCCGAGGACCAGGAGCGGGCCGCGGCCGCGGACGCCGCGCACTACGGGAGCGGCGAGCCGCTCGACATCGAGCTTCGGGTCCACGACAAGGATGGGAACGTCCGGTGGCTCCGCGACCAGGCCGTGATCATCCGCGACGACGACGGCGCCCCGCTGTTCAGCCAGGGCATCATGTTCGACGTCACGGAGCGCAAGCTCGCCGAGGAGCGACTCGCCGACGCGGAGCAGCGGTACCGGGCGATCGTCGAGCACATCCCCGCGGCGATCTATCTGCACAGCCCGACCGAGGCGATGGAGACCGTCTACATGAGCCCGCAGGTCGCCGACATCGTCGGTGTCCCGCCCGAGGCATGGATCGCCGATCCCGACCTGTGGTACCGCCTCGTGGTCCCGGAGGATCGGGACCGCACCCTCGCGGCGTTCCTCGCGGCGGTCGAGGCGGGCGAGAACTGGCGAGCCGAGTACCGGGTGCGCACGCCCGACGGCCGCACCGTGTGGATCCACGACGAGACGACGTTCCTCACGGACGAGCACGGCGAGCCGGCCCTCGTGCAGGGCGTGATGTTCGACATCACGGAGCGCAAGCTCGCAGAGCAGGCCCTGCGTGACAGCGAACAACGCGAGCGCGAAGCGGCCGAGCGACTCCGGGCCGTCGACGAGATGAAGAACACCTTCCTCGCCGCGGTGTCCCACGAGCTGCGGAGCCCGCTGACGTCGATCCTCGGCCTGGCGCTGACCTTGGAGCGCGCGCCCGACATCCAGGGGCAAGACCGGGACGACCTCTTGTCGCGCCTCGCGGCCAACGCGAAGAAGCTCGATCGACTGCTGAAGGATCTGCTCGACATCGACCGCCTCAACCGTGGGATCGTCGAGCCCCAGTATCGGGTCACCGACGTCGCCGCGATCGCGCGCCGGACCGTCGAGCATCTCGATGCGCTGGCGGGCCGCGAGGTGATCGTGCAAACGGACCCGGTGGTGATCCCGGTCGACCCACCCAAGATCGAGCGGATCGTCGAGAACCTCTTGATGAACGCGTCGCGGCACACCGACGCCGATCGCAGGATCTGGCTGATCGTCGCACCGCACGACGGCGGTGTGCGGATCACGGTCGAAGACGACGGCCCCGGGGTCCCGGCCGACATCCGGGCGGCGATCTTCGAACCGTTCCGGCAAGGCCCGACGCGGTCGCCGCACTCCCCCGGCACCGGGATCGGGCTCTCGCTCGTCGCGCGGTTCGCCGAGCTGCACGGGGGTCGCGCGTGGGTCGACGAGCGCGAGGGTGGAGGTGCCGCGTTCCACGTGGTGATCCCCGGCAAGGTGCCCGAACACGCCGAGTTCGAACGCGACGCCGAGAGGTCCCCGATCGCGCCGCAGGCCGACGCCGGCTAGCCGCTACCCCGGCTCGAGGTTCGAGGGGCACGCCAGGCGCTGACGCACCACTTCGTAGTCGTGCAGCATCGCCTGCCCGATCGAGGACGTGGCGGCAAGGGTCGGCGCGAACGGGGTGTCGTCGCCGAGGTCCGCGATCTGGTCGCGGTAATCGTCCTGCGCATCGAGAAGCGCATCGTCCTCGTCGTCCGGCACGGCGTCGTCGTCGTGAACGGCTTGGAACGTCGGGTCGAGCTTGTCGAGCGCGCCGCGCACCTCTCCAACCGTGGTGGCCGGATCGGGCGCCGCGAGGAACTGCACGGTCGCCTGGAGGTTGACGAGATCTTGGCAGAGCTCGGTGTGGTCCGCTGCGGACGAACGGCTGCACGCCGCGAGCAGGACACAGGCCGCAGCGAGGCAGCGCGCTCCACGCATCGGCCGAGCGTACACTCGACCCGATGGCCGAACGTGCACACAACCCGACGGGCCGCCGGCTGCATCTGCCGATCGTCGGCGTCACGAACGGTCCGGGCGTGAACCAACCCGGTGTCCGCAAGCCGCCCTGGTTGAAGGTGAAGCTCCCGGGCGGTCCGATCTACCGCGAGTTGCAGCATCTGATGCGCGACGCCGATCTGCACACCGTCTGCGAAGAGGCGATGTGTCCGAACATCGGCGAGTGCTGGGAGGCGCGCGAGGCCACCTTCCTGTTGCTCGGGATGAAGTGCACGCGCCGCTGCGGGTTCTGTGACGTGATGACCGCGAAGCCAGACGCGGTGGATGAAGACGAGCCCGCGCGGATCGCGGCCACCGCGGCGCGGATGGGGCTGCGCTACGTGGTGATCACCGGCGTCGCGCGCGACGACCTCTCCGACGGCGGCGCCGGCGTCTGGGCCGACACCATCCGGGCGTGTGCGACCGCGGTGCCGGGCATCGACGTCGAGGTGCTGCCGAGCGACTTCAAGGGCGGCGAGCGCGACCTCGCGACGGTGCTCGACGCCGGGCCCACCGTCTTCGCCCACAACCTCGAGACGGTCCCGCGTCTGCACACGAAGATCCGGCCGGCGTTCGGCTACGAGCGCTCGCTCGACGTGCTGCGCTTCGCGAAGCGGCGCCGCCCGGGGCAGATCACGAAGTCGAACCTGATCCTCGGCATGGGCGAGCGCCCTGACGAGGTCGTGCCCGCGCTCGCCGACCTCTATGCCGCCGGCGTCGACATCGTGACGATGGGTCAGTACCTGCAGCCGACACCGGCGCACCTTCCCGTTGACCGGTGGGTCACACCGGAGGAGTTCGACGCCCACGCCGCCGCAGGCGAGGCGCTCGGGCTCGCACACGTCGAGGCCGGCCCGCTCGTGCGCTCGAGCTACCACGCCGGGAAGCAACTGCGCCGCGCGGTCGAGGCCGGCCGGCTCGCGAGCGCCGGCGCGTAGTTCCCTCCCCGGCCCAGGCGGCACGGGCCGGCACGCGTCCACGGCCGCGTTGGGCGTTGGAGGAGCCGGCCTGTAAGCCGGATCCTGTGCGCGGGTTGCCCCGCCGGCGACCATCTGTCTCGCCGGCGCATCGCGCCGGCGGCGGCTCGTTCGCCGAACCGCTGCGGTCCACCCGGAAGCTCGGGCGGGCCACCCTCGAACGCTTCCTGCTCGACCTTGCTCCGGACGGGGGTTGCCGAGCCGCGGCGGTCGCCCGCCGCGCTGGTGGGCTCTTACCCCACCGTTGCACCCTTACCGCGCGCGTTGCCGCGCGTGGCGGTGTCCTTTCTGTTGCCCCTTCGCGAGGTCGCCCCCGCCTGGCTCACGCCAGCGTCCTGCCCTGTGGAGTCCGGACTTTCCTCGAGCGCCGGAGCGCCCGCGGCCGCCCGGCCGGCTCCTCCGGCGCGAAACGCTACCGGGTGCGGCCCTGGTCGGCCAGCCAGGTGTCGACACCGAGGTTCGCGAGGCGGTCGGCCTCGGCGTTCCGCTCGCGCGGGACGTGCTCGTAGATCACCCGGTCGAAGTGTGTCGACAGCTGCACCACCTGGCGGTGCAGCGGCTTGAGATGTTCGGTCTTGACCCGGTAGCGGCCGGTCAGTTGTTGGACCAACAACAGGCTGTCCGATCGCAGGACGACTTCGCGCGCACCGATCGCCTCGGCCGCCTCGAGGCCGCGGATGGCGGCGGTGTACTCCGCCACGTTGTTGGTGGTCTCCCCCAACCCTTCGGCGACCTCAGCCAGCACCTCGCCACGAGGGTCGACCACGATCGCGCCCGCGCCGGCGGGACCGGGATTGCCCCGGGCGGCCCCGTCGGTGTTCACGATGACGCGAACCGGCGAGCCGGTCACAGGACCAAGATCCTGCGGCAGTGCTCACAGCGCGGGATCGCGTCGGTGGACCGGACCCGCGAGAGCTCGACCGCCGACAGCTGCTCGTGGCAGCCCTGGCACACGCCGTCGACGAGGGCCGCGGCGCCGATGCCCTTCTTCTGCGGACGCAGCTCCTCGTACAGCTCGAGGACCTCGGGGTCGACGGTCGCCACCGCGGCCGGACGTTCCGCCTCGCGGGCAGCGAGGTCGGCCTCGGCGGTCGTCAGCTCGTCTCCGGCGGCGGCCCGGAGCTGGTCGGCGGCCTCGCGGAGGTTCGTGGCCGTCTCGGACGCGTCCTTCTCGGCCGCCGCGAGCGTCTCGCGACGCTCCATGATCGCGAGTTCCTCGTCCTCGCGATCGGCGATCCGCCGCCGGAGGTTCGTGACCTCGTGGCCGATCGCCTCCAGCTCGCGTGCGTTGGCGACCGCACCGCTCGCCATCCGTTGCTCTTCGGCGGCCGCCTTCTGCTGGAGCGAGTCGACGTCGTGCTCGAGCTTGCTGGTGTCCCGGTCCAAGGCATCGAGCTGAAGCTTGATCTCACCCAGCCGGGCCTCCGCGGCGTCCGCGTCGCGGACGGCAGCAGCGAGGTCGGAGCCGGCGGTGAGCGTCGCGATGCGAGCCCGGAGGCGATCGATCGTGGTGTCGAGCTGTTGCAGCTCGAGCAGATGTGCCGTCGCCCCCATCGGCGGGCAAGCCTAGCCGATGGGGGCGGCGACAGCGGTTGTTACGTCGCGACCGGCGGCGGTGGCGGTGGCGCCGCAACCATGCCGCCCGCGTTCGGCGCAGACGGGCCGCGGTAGGTCGAGCTTCCCCAGGCCAAGATCGCGAGGAAGATCCAGCTGAGGAAGATCAGCCCCAACGTGAACCCGACACCATGCCCGAAGCTCTTCGACAGCTCGTTGAGCACGATGATGTAGACGATGATGTTCGCGATCGGGATGAAGATCCAGATCAGCCACCACCCCGGCCGGCCCACAACCTTCAGCAGGATGTAGAAGCCGTAGATCGGCACGAACGCGCCCCATGCCGGGTCGCCGTTCGGCCCCGCCTTCTTGAAGATGAAGTACGTGGGCAGGCCGATGATCACCCACAGGACGACGAAGTAGATCAACGTCCCGACGCCGGCACCGCTCGACGTCGTGGTCTCTTGAGCGAGGAGCATCCTCGTTCCCCCTTCCGAGAAGGTCCGAGGGAACCCTGGCATGCGCCTCGGGCGACCGCAACGACCTACGGCGAGAACGACATGCTGTTGAAAGCGCTGCTCGTCGACTGCCCAAGGAACTGCACCGCAACGAACACGACCATCGCGATCAGCGCCAGCATCAGTGCGTACTCGATCGCCGTGGCCCCACGGTCGTCACCCAGCAGGGCCAGCACGTCGCGGATACGCGCGCGAACACGCTGCACCACCATCACCTCCATCCCCCGAGCCGGCTGAGGGGATCGCCCGTCTCACGGGGCGAGCGACCCCACCGCGCCGTCTTACCATGAACATCGGCCGCGGGCGTCATCCGGCTTGATCGCCCCGATAGGCTCCCGCCGATGCGGGGCGAGGCGGAGGGTCGGATCGCCCTGGTCACTGGTGCGGGCTCGCCCTCCGGGATCGGCTACGCCGCAGCGCGTGTGCTCGCCCGAGAAGGCGCGACGCTCGCCCTCGGCTCGACGACCGATCGGATCCACGAACGCGCCCGCGAGCTCCAGGCGGCCGGCTCGGTCGCGGAGGGGTTCCCCGCCGACCTCACGGACCGGCGAGCGGTCGGCGCGATGGTGACGGCGGTGCTCGATCGGTTCGGGCGGATCGACATCCTGGTCAACAACGCCGGCATGGTGTCGGTGGGCGACGCCGACGAGGACGAGGCCCCGTTCGCCACGCTCGAGGCCGAACGGTGGGACGGCCAGCTCGACCGAACCCTCGGGACCGCGTTCAACGTCACCCGCGCGGTCGCGCCGTCGATGGTCGCGCAGAGGTGGGGACGGATCGTGATGGTGTCGTCGGTCACCGGGCCGCTCGTGAGCGCGCCGGGTTCGACGGCCTACAGCGCCGCGAAGGCGGGCATGGACGGGCTGATGCGCGCGCTCGCGACCGAGGTCGCATCCGCGGGTGTGACCGTCAACTCGGTGCAACCCGGATGGATCGCGACCGGGTCGCAGCTGCCCGACGAGGCCGAGGCCGGGGTGCATACACCGCTCGGCCGATCGGGGACCCCCGATGAGGTCGCGGAAGTGATCGCGTTCGTCGCGAGCGCCCGCGCGAGCTACCTCACCGGTGCGACGGTCGTGGTCGACGGCGGCAACACCATCCAGGAGATCAAGAGCTAGCGGCGAGCGCGCGCCCGAGGAAGGCGATCTGCGCCGGCGCGACGACCCGCCACGAATCCCCGTCGTGGCAGCCACGGAACCACGACCCCTCCGGCGGGCTCGGCAGGGCGGCCGCGAACGCGCGATCGTTCGCGTAGAACGGGTCGGCGGTTCCGCAATCCACGCGGACCGGGATCTGCGCGAGCCGCGTGGCCCCCGCGATCACGTCGTGCGCCGCGAAATCGTCCGCCGAGTCGAACGCGTCACCCGGTCCGGCACGCATGTCGTCGTAGCTCTGGAAGATCGCTGGGCTCGCCGCCGCGACCGCGGCGAACCTCGTCGGATGTTCTTCCGCCGCGAGCAACGCCCCGTAGCCGCCCATCGACCAGCCGACGAGCGCCACGGGGCCGCGCGCGAGCCCGTACCGCCGGGCGAGCATCGGGAGGAAGTCGCGCACCAGCATCGCCATGCGGTCCTCACCGCTCACGCGCCGGTGCCAGTACGAGGCGCCACCGTCGACCGATGCCAGCGCGAACGGGGCGACCGCTCCCGATGCCATGGCCTCGGCGAGGAAGCCGGGGAAGGAGGTCGACGTCATGGTGTCCTCGGCCGAGCCGCTTCGGCCGGGAAGGAGCACGGCCACCGGGGCGTCGCGCCGCGCCAGAGCCGGAGGCGTCACGACGGCGTACCCAACCGGCCCCACCACCGTTGCCGATGGGAACGATCCCTGCACGACGGGCCATCCCGGGCTCGGCGGGATGGGACCGGGGTCGCCACACGCGCCGGTCAGGTCGTTCCAGATCGTGCGCGCCGGGATGCGTCCGCTCCGCACACCGGCCGCGGCGGCGAGCGCCACGGCGCCGACGCCGCCCGCGCCGAGGAGGAACGTCCGCCGAGCGATCCGCCCTGCCATCGGCCGGGACCGTATCCCCCGTCGCTATCCTCCGACCGTGTCGGTGCGGAAGCGTCACATCATCCTCATCGCGATCGCGGCGATCGTCGCGTTCACGTGCGTGCGGCTCGGGTTCTGGCAGCTCAACCGATTGCACGGGCGCCGCGACGTCAACGCGATGCTCGAGGCGCGCGGCGCCCAAACGCCGGCCCCCATCACGTCGCTGCAACCCGGGGCGATGCCGTACCGGCACGTCACGGCCACGGGCACCTACGACCCGTCGCACGAGCAGATCCTGTCGGGACGGACGAGCCAGCAAGGGGATCCCGGCAACCTGGTGCTCACGCCCCTCGTGCTCAGAGACGGCACCGCCGTGATCGTCGACCGGGGCTGGGTACCGCTCGAGACGCAGACGCCCCCCGTCGGCGGCGCCGCCGCGGCGCCCACCGGAACGGTGACGGTCAGCGGGCTCGCGCTTCCACCGGACCAGGTCTCGGATCCCCCGGTGAACCCCTCGCCCGCGCTCGTGACCCGGATCGACCTCGGGCGGGGCGACCTGCCGTACGGCCTGCTCCCGGTCTACGTCTTGCTGCAAGACCAGCAGCCGGCGCAAGCGCAACCCGAGATCGTGGCGCCGCCGGGCTTCGATGACGGGCCGCACCTGTCCTACGCGATCCAGTGGTTCTCGTTCGCGACCATCGCGGTCGTGGGGTGCGTGGTCCTGCTGGTGCGCGACCGACGAGGGAATAGCGACGAGCCCGTCCCCGTTGCTTGAGCCATGCCCGCGATCACTCCAGCAGACGCCACCATCCTTCGCCGGCTCGACGCCGCCGAGGACGGCCAGACGCGCGGCGTCGTCGAGATCGCCGACGCGCCGTCGTTCCTCGAGGGCGAGGGCTTCAAGGTCCGCCGCGCCACCGCCGGCCTCGACCTGTCGTGGGCCGATCCGTTCCTGCTCCTGGATCACATGGGCGCGGTCGAGTACGCGCCGGGCGAGGCCAAGGGCGCGCCCGACCACCCGCACCGTGGGTTCGAGACGGTGACCTACATGCTCGACGGGCGGCTTCGCCACCTCGACTCACACGGTGGCGGCGGGGTGATCACCGACGGCGCGACGCAGTGGATGACGGCGGGCTCGGGCGTCGTGCACTCCGAGATGCCGACGCAGGACCTGCTCGACGGCGGCGGGCTCTTCCACGGGTTCCAGCTCTGGGTGAACTTGCCCGCCGAGCAGAAGTGGCTCGACCCGCGGTACCAGGACCTCGAGGCGAACGACCTCGGGCTGGTCGCGTCCGACGACGCCGGGGCCGTCGTGCGGCTGATCGCCGGATCGTTGGGGGGCGTGCGCGGACCAGGCGACACGCAGACGCCGATCACGTACGCACACGCGACGCTCGCTCCCGGCGCGCGCCTGCGCACCGCGTGGCGTCCCGAGTTCAACGCGCTCGTCTACGTCGTGTCCGGCCGCGGGTCGATCGGGACGGACCGCCGCTCGATCCGCGAGGGGCAGATCGCCGTGCTCGGACCGGGCGACGCGGTCGAGCTCCGCGCGGACGTCGATCAGGACGCGCCGAACGCCGCCGGCATGGATGCGCTGCTGCTCGGCGGGCTGCCGATCCGCGAACAGATCGCGTGGTACGGCCCGTTCGTGATGAACACCCGCGACGAGCTGATCGAGGCGGTCGAGGACTACCAGTCCGGCCGCATGGGCTCGATCCCGCCCGAGCTCAGCCGCACCTGACGCTCAGTCCTGGTTGCGCATCGACTCCGCGGCGAACGCGAAGTACTCGTCGAAGCGCGCGCGGATCTCCTGCGGTGGATCGAGCGCGTCGAGGGCGCTGCGCATGTGCGTGAGCCAGCGATCGCGGGCATCGGGGCCGACCGCGAACGGCGCGTGCCGCATCCGAAGCCGGGGGTGCCCACGCTCCTTGCTGTACGTGTCGGGCCCGCCCCAATACTGCGCGAGGAACAACGTCAGCCGATGCCGTGCGCCGCGCAGGTCGTTCGGTTCGGGATAGAGCGCGAGCAGATCCGGATCCGCCGCCACGCCCTCGTAGAAGCGATCGACCAACGCCTCGAAGAACGGCATGCCGCCCGCAGCCTCGTACACGGTGGTCTCCTGCACGACGCGCAGTGTACGGACGGTCAGTCGTCGGGTTCGGTGGCCGCCAGCGTCCGTTGCGCGCGCGTCAGCTTGGGGCAGACGCGCACCGGCATGATGTCCTTCTCCTTCGGCGGTGAGCCCGAGAAGTCGAAGAAGTCCCGGAGGTTCCCCGGCTTCGGCTCGCCTGCCGTGTAGGTGGACGGGTCGTCGGCCGCGCCCGAGCGTCGGCAGGTTGAACGCCCACTCGATGAACCGGGCGAACGAGGCGTGCGAGTAGAACCCGGCTGGAACCCGGCCTCGAGCACCGCTCGCCGGTGAACGGATCGCTGACCCTGGTCGACAACGACCTGTCGCAGATGTGGGCATCGCGCGGGATGTTCGTCCGCAACTAAGCGTCGCGCCGTCGCACCGACCCGTCCACCGCGGCCATAACCTGCCGCCGGCCGTCGCCGCTCCACGTCCCCAGGTCGACGGTCGTGCCGGCACGGACGGCGAGGACCTCGATCGGCCCGGTCTCGAGCGGTTCGCCGGGCGCGCACGCCACGACGTCGTCGTCGCGCATCCGGAGGAACCACGCGGCGCCGTCGCCTTCGACGGTCGCCGTGCCGCCCGGCTCCACGAGGACCGCGGTTCGCTCGTCGACGCCGATCCCACGCACCTCGTCCGCCCACCCGTCGGCGAGCGTTCGCGCCAGGAAGACCAGGAGCCGGCCGAGCCGCTCGCGCTCGGAGAAGTGGGAGTCGGCGACGGTCGCCGCGAGCCCGGGCACCGTGAGGAAGCCGCGGGCGAGCCGGACCCGGTCGCCGTACGGATCGGCGAGCGCCTCGGCGCCGGTGATCGTGTCGCGCTCGGCCGTGAAGACGAACCCGCCGAGCACGGCGAGGCCGGCGCTGATGCCACCGACCGGCACACCCGCGTCGATCGCCCCGCTGACCGCGCGCTGGATCGGCGTCCCGGTCCATACCCGCACGTAGTCGAACTGGTCGCCTCCGGCGATGAACAGACCGTCGGCCCGCTCGATCGACCGAAGGACGAAGGGATCGTCGGCAGCAACGCGGTCTGTGAGCTGCAAGGTCTGGAACGAGCGCACGGGCGCGAGCGTCCCGATCCACGCGTCGTACCCCTCGTCCGGGGTCGCCCCAAGTACGACGATGTCGCCTTGGCCCGCGCGTTCGAGGAACCAGCGCCATGCCTCCTCGACATCGTCGGCGCCGCCCTCCAGCATCGCGCCGCCCGTGCGGAACGCGCGGGCGTTATCGGGGGTGCCGCGCAGCCAGGAACGGAACCCGGGACCCTCGCGGAGCTCGGGCGACCGGTCCGTGTCCATCACGGGCACACCTTAGGATGCGCGGATGCAGACGATCGTCGTGCTCCTTCGCGGGATCAACGTCGGTGGGCGCAACAAGATCGCGATGAAGGATCTGCGGCAGACGTTCGCGAACCTCGGCTTCGTCGAGCCCACGACGTTCATCCAGAGCGGCAACGTGGTTGCGGGGTCTCGGGGGGCGAACGGTCCGAAGCTCGTCCGCACGATCGAGCGCGGCCTGTCGGATCGGTTCGGCTACTCGGCCAGGGTCGTCGTGCTCGACCTCCCGCAGATGCGCACGGTCGTGCGGCAGATCCCGAAGGACTGGGACGTCGACGACACATCGATGCGCTACAACGTGGTCTTCACGACCGCGGCGATCACCCCGAAGGAGCTGGCGAAGCGCGTCGCCCCCAAGCCCGACATCGAAGCCGTGAAGCCGGGCACCTATGCGTTGTACTGGTCGGCGCCGTTCGCCACCGTGACCAGGACCGCGATGATCAAGCTGAGCGCGCACGCCGACTACGGCGAGCTCACCATCAGGAACCTCCGCACGACGCGGAAGCTGCTCGAGCTGATGCAGGCCCACGCCGCCGGCTGAAGCGGGTCAGGCGGCCCCGCCGCCGAACAACCGCCGGAAGAAGCCGGCGATCGTGGCCCACAGAGCGGACACCCCGAGGCCGACCCCGCCGACCGGTTCCGCCGAAGTGGCCGCCGGTGGAGCCACCGCCACCATCCCCGCCTGGAGGCAGTCGGCGAACTGCTGGGTCAGCTTCTTCGAGATCTCCGGGAGCAAGCCCCGCGACATCTGCGCGGCGGCGCCGGTCAACGTGATGTCCGCCTGCATCTTCACCGTCGTGCTTCCCGGATCTGCGGCGGGCTCGAGCCACGACGTCACCGAGGCGTTCGCGGCGCCCTTGCCCTTCTGCTCCATGCCCGTGGCCTTGAGCACGACCCGATGCGCCGCGTCGTCGCGCTCCTGCATCGACACCGTCCCGGCGAACGACATCGACACCGGACCGAACTTCGCGTGGACGGTGCCCTTCCACGTGCGGTCGTCGATCGTCTCGGTCAGCTCGGCGCCCGGCATGCACGGCGCGATCTTCTCGACGTCGAGCAGATAGGCCCACAGCGCGTCGGCGGGCGCGGCAACCGTGAACCCGTTCTCGATCTGCACCGTTCGATATCAACACCGTTGCCCGAGATCCGGCAAACCCGTCTCGCGCACCGGTGTCCGAATGAGCGGGTAGCGTGGTTCATCCGTGGACCTCGCGACCTTCTCCCCAGCCGCGCAGCGTTGGTTCGAAGGATCGTTCGACGCGCCCACCGACGCCCAACGGGGCGCCTGGCCGTCGATCGCCGCAGGTGACAACACCTTGGTCCTGGCGCCGACCGGCTCGGGCAAGACCCTTGCGGCCTTCCTGTGGGCGATCGACCGGC
>Ga0105242_10002698_pt1 | contig 13890 bp, 11 predicted proteins | sample KBSM24metaG_FD_81521 | JGI IMG/M metagenome (GOLD analysis project Ga0105242, IMG submission 81521) | Miscanthus rhizosphere microbial communities from Kellogg Biological Station, Michigan, USA - KBS M2-4 metaG | ecosystem: Host-associated > Plants > Roots > Rhizosphere > Soil | place...
CAACGTGGCCTCCGCGGCGCAGACCGTGACGCTCACCAACACGGGCAACGCACCGCTGCGTGTAACCGGAATTCTGTTCAGCACAGGCTTCGGGAGAGCGCCAGGTGCCGCGGCTGGTACCTGCTCGACCGCTGCCGCCGCGACCCCAGTCGCACCGGGTGGGAATTGCACCATCGGGGTCCGCTTCCTTGCAGGCGGAACTCCTGGTACTACGACCGGCACGCTGACGATCAACAGCAACGCAACCAACAGCCCACACGTCGTGTCGCTGACAGGTAACGCTGTCGAACAGCGGCCGATCGCGGCCGTCACACCCGCACCTCCGGGACCGCTGGCGTTCCCCAGCACTCGGGTCCTCACCAACTCCACATTGGACGTGACGCTCGCGAACATCGGAACGGGCACCATCCCGATGAACGTCGCTGTTGCGGTCACCAACACGACGGGGGCGGCCTTTTCGAGGCTCGCGGTCCCAGCGGGTTCAAACCCGCCAAACTGTGGTACGACGTTGGCAGCCGGTGCGAGTTGCACCATCCGTATTCGCTTCGCTCCTATCACGGGCGGATCGTTTAATGGCAACCTCCGCATCACCACCAACTCGAACAACGTGGCCGGGAGCCAGCAGAACATCACGCTGACGGGCACCAGCTTCATCGTCGCCAACAACGACACCAACCCGACCCCACCGGCCACCCTTAATGCTTCGGCTAATGGTGGTGCGGTCGTCACGAGCTTCAACGTTCGAGCTAACGACCTGCCGGCCAACGCCGGTACGGTGACCATCCTCAGCCAAAGCTTCACGAATGGTGGAGCTGGTGCGAACGCGACCGTGAATGCGGCAACCCAACAGATCCAGTGGACCACGACGGTCACTGCTGGGACCAACGCAGGTCGTCAAGCACAACGCAGGGGTACATACACGGTCACCTACCAGTTGACCAATGGCACTGCCACGGCAATTGCTACCTACACCCTGAAATTCACCTAGGGGTCCGCAGAAACAGCAGTACAACAACAAACCGATGAGTGGTCGTGCGGTTGCCCGCCGCACGACCACCCGGCTCCATCGTCCGGAAACTGGGTGGGCAACAAACCGGTGGTCCCACACCGTCGTCCCAACGAAAACGTCACCTATCCGTCCGACCGGATTGTGGAGAGTATGAATGCCCGCCCCCCGTACAGGGGCGGGCATTCATCGCGTGACGGACACGTCGTGTCAGGCGTCGGATCCGGTCGGGACCATCGGCCCTAGTTCGCACGCCGTCCTCCCGTCATGATCGGTACACAGGCTCATCCTTCGAGGAGCGCTCATGTCCTACCGCCATTGCATCGTGTGGCTCGATCACTTCCGAGCGGTCATCATCTCTTTCTCTGATGATCACTCGGTCAAAATTGAGCTGACGAGCGAGAGCGAAAAGACTCAGTTGCACCGCAAGTCGGGGCGTCCGGGATCAGGGCGGCTCGCAGATGATCATGCGTTCTTCGAACGGGTGGCCTTGCAGATCAAGACCTCGCCCGAGATCCTCATCACGGGTCCCGGCGAGGCCAAGATCGCGTTCGAGCGGTTCCTTCACCAACGCTTCCCGACGGTGGCCGCTCGAGTTCATGGTCTTGACACCCTTGATCATCCGTCGTCAGGCGAACTGCTCGCGTACGGACGGCGCCGGTTCACAGCGATCGATCAGCTACTCGAGATATGAGGTCCCGTCAATGAGCATCGTGAATGACGTTGAGGTATTGAGCGAGTCGGAGTGTTTCTCACTCCTGCGTTCAACGGAGGTCGGACGACTGGCCATCGCCATCCAGAACGTTCCCGACATCTTCCCGATCAACTACGTGGTGGACGGCGACAGCGTCGTCTTCCGCACGGAGGAAGGCACCAAGCTCGCCGGGGCCCTGCTGGGTGTGGGCGTCGCCTTCGAGGTCGACGGATACGACGTCGACGGGGGTGTCGCGTGGAGTGTGGTGGTGAAGGGCGACGCGGTCGAGATCGAGAAGATGTATGAGCTGTTCGACGCCGCGGATCTGCCCCTGTTCCCGTGGCAGTCCGGGTGGAAACACCGTTTCGTCCGCATACGCCCATCGGAGATCACCGGCCGCCGCTTCTTCATCGACAGGACGCCTCACCAGCTGCTCTGACCCCGTTCCGGCGCCCGCACACGGCGTCCTATGGCGGCGAGACGAGGCTGGATTGCTGGAAGTTGCTCTCGGCCGACCAGCCGAAGACGTCACCGAACGCCACTTGCAGCCACGGGATTCGGCCGTCGCTGCTGATCGCGTACACCAATACGTCACACGTGCCGGGCGGGATCTCGCCGACCTGAGCCTGATCGACCCCGGGGGCTTGCCGCACCGCGGCGAAGTCGATGTTCGACCTGACGCAGCCGGTTTCGATGGCGACGCCGTGCGGGTCGGCCGCGGTCGGCGGCACCGGCGGCGAAGTCGCAGGAACAGGTGGCGCGGACGCAGTCGAGGTCGGAGCAACGGCTGGAGCAACGACGAGCGTGGTCGTCACAGGTGCGACGCTGGTCGTGGTCGGCGCAGCCGTCGTGGTCGGGATGACACCGCTGGCGCCGATCAGCGGAGGCAGCGTGCCCTGCGTTGAGGTGTCGTTTGTGCACGCTGCGACCATCACGATCGTCGACGCCAGCGCCAGCAGTCGTACGTTCATCATCCTCCCAACGCCCGGCTGAGCATCCACCGTACGCGAGCATTGGGTGCAATGGGGGTGCGACGAGGGTCGGTCGAGCGATGGGTTCCAGGTGTTCGCGTCGCGGGCGAGTACGAGCGCAAGTGGCTGAAACCGGACTTCATCGCCGGATTGGTGCTGGTGGCGATACTCGTTCCGCAAGGCATGGCGTACGCCGAACTCGCCGGACTGCCACCGGTGACAGGGCTGTACACCACGATCGGCTGCCTCGTCGGATACGCGCTGTTCGGCCCGTCGCGTGTGCTCGTCCTGGGGCCGGATTCGTCCGTGTCGCCGATGATCTTCGCGGCGATCGTTCCCCTCGCGGTCACCGGCGACCCGGAGTCGCGGATCCTTCTCGCCGGCATGCTCGCCCTCATCGTCGGGCTCATCGAGATCGGGCTCGGTCTCGGCAAGCTCGGGTTCGTCGCCGACCTGCTGTCCAGCGAGGTGCAGGTCGGCTACATGAACGGATTGGCGATCACGATCATCGTCGGACAGTTGCCCAAGTTGTTCGGCTTCTCGACCGATTCCGACTCGTTCGTCGGCGACGTCCGCGAGTTCGTCAAGAACCTCGACCAGACGAAGGCCTCGGCACTGATCATCGGGGTCGGCGTGCTCATCATTCTGCTCGGCCTGCCGCGTCTCACGACGAAGGTACCGGCAGTGCTCGTGGCCGTGGTGGCGGCAACGGTTGTCTCCGCAGCATTCGACCTCAGCGACAAGATCGCCACCGTCGGCGCGCTGCCGAAGGGCTTTCCCACGCCGCGGTTCCCGTGGACCAAGCTCGGCGACGTCGGTCCGCTGCTGATCGCCGCAGTCGGCATCACACTCGTGTCCCTGACCGACACCATCGCCACGTCGTCGGCGTTCGCGGCGCGGCGCGGCGACGAGGTCGACTCGAACCAAGAGATGGTCGGGATCGGTGTCGCCAACATCGCCGCCGGCTTCGTGAGCGGCTTCCCCGTCTCGACGAGTGGTTCACGAACCGCTGTGGCAGAGAAGTCCGGCGCCAAGAGTCAACTGACGGGACTCGTCGGCGCGGGCCTCGTCGTGGTCTTGCTGCTGTTCCTCAACAATCTGCTGAAGGACCTACCGCAGTCGGCCCTGGCCGGTGTGGTGATCGCGGCCGCGCTCTCGTTGCTGGACATCGCGACACTCGTCCGCTTCTGGCGGGCGCGTCCCTCCGCCGTCGTGCTGTCCGTCGTGGCGTCCCTCGGCGTGATCTTCATCGGTGTGCTCGAGGGCATCGTCGTGGCGATCGTGCTCGCGGTGGCCTTGTTCTTCCGTCGCAACTGGTGGCCGCACGGGGCCGTGCTCGGCCGCATCGAGGGTGTCGACGGCTGGCACGACGTCGAGGGCCACGACGATGCGCGTGAGATCGATGGCATCGTCATCTACCGCTGGGAGGCACCGCTGTTCTTCGCCAACGCCGGCGCGTTCCGGCGTCAGATCCGACACCTCGTTCGCGAGCGGTCACCGCAGTGGGTCGTCGTGCAGTGCGAGGCGATCACCGACATCGACGTGACGGCAGCGGACATGTTGAAGGACCTCGACGAGGAACTGAACGCGCAGGGCGTGCACATGGCGTTCGCAGAGATGCGCAGCCGGCTGCAACGCCTCGTGCAGGGTTACGGCCTGCTGAAGACGCTCGACCGCGACCACTTCTACCCGAGCGTGAAGAACGCACTCGAGGACATCGAGTGCGAATCAACCCCAGACGGGTGATGCGGCCTGGTCGAACAAGGGCGCACAATCGTCGGGCAAAGCAGCCGTTGGGGAGCCGGATCATGAGCAACGTATTGGCTATGAAGAGGCCGGACTGACCTTGTCGGCCCCCACGATCGCCCGGTCGGATTCCCCCGCGAAGTCCGGTCTGGTGCTGGTCACGCTGATTCTGGTCGCGGCCGTTGCGAACCTGAATCTTGCGGTCGCCAACGTCGCGCTGCCGGACATCGGTCGTGCGTTCGATTCGTCACAGACGACCCTCGACCTCATCGCCGTCGGCTACTCGCTGGGGCTGGCGGCGTCGGTGCTGTGGTTGGGGGCGCTCGGCGACCGCTACGGCCGCAAGATGATGCTGCTGCTCGGGTTGGGGCTCTCGATACCCGCTTGTCTGGTCGCGGCGTGGGCGCCGTCCGACGAGGTGTTGTTCGTCGCGCGTCTCGTGGGTGGACTCTCCGCCGGCATGGCGTATCCAACGACCTTGGCGTTGATCACCGCTCTGTGGTCAGGACAGGCCCGCACGAAGTCGATCGCGTTGTGGTCGGCCACCGGCGGCGCCATCGCCAGCCTTGGGCCGCTGATCGCTGGCGCTTTGCTCGAGCACTTCTGGTGGGGCTCGGTGTTCCTCGTGACGCTGCCACTGGTGGCGGTTGCGCTCGTGATGGGCGTCCGGTTCGTGCCCGCCCATGTCAACGAAGAGACCGAGCCGGTCGACAACCTCGGTGGCCTGCTGTCGGTCGTGTTGGTCGGCGCCCTGATCCTCGCCATCAACTTTGCGCCTGTGCCCAACAGTTCGAAGCTGGTGTTGTCCCTCTCGGTGATCGTCCTGGCAGCCGGGGTGGCGTTCGTCGTGAGGCAACGGCGCGCCGCGAATCCGCTGTACGACCTCGCCATCGCCTCTCGGACCACGTTCTGGGTGGCCGCCTGCGCCGGCATCATCGTGTTCGGGTCGTTGATGGGCGCGATGTTCATCGGCCAGCAGTTCTTGCAGAACGTGCTCGACTACTCGACGTTCGACGCCGGCCTGGCGATCATTCCCGCGGCCGTGATGATGGTCCTGATCGCGCCGAGGTCGGCGAAGCTCGTCGCCGCCAAAGGTGCCCGCTTCACGCTGCTCGTCGGTTACGTGTTCTGCTTCCTGGCCTTCCTGGCGATGTTGCTGCTCTGGAAAGAGGACATCTCGTACTGGAAGGTCGGTCTCGCCTACGCCCTGATGGGTATCGGTGTCGGCTTTGCGGGCACACCTGCATCGCACTCGCTCACCGGCTCGGTTCCGGTGCAGCGCGCGGGCATGGCATCGGGCACGGCCGACCTCCAGCGCGACTTGGGTGGGGCGATCATGCAATCGATCTTCGGGGCGCTGCTGACGGCCGGCTACGCCACAGCGTTCACCGGACTCATCGCCGCATCGCCGGACGCAGGTTCGGTCAGCGACAGTACGCAAGCCGCACTGACGAGTTCGTTCTCCAGCGCAGCGAACCTGGCCAGTACGTACCCGCCACAGACCGCCGACGCGATCATCTCGGCTGCGAAGTCGTCGTTCATCGACGGCCAGGTCGGGGCGTACATCGCCGGGCTCGCCGCCGTCGTGATCGGCGCACTACTCGTCTTCTTCCTCTTCCCTGCGCAGCAGCGCGAGGAGGAACTGTTGGCCGAATACCACCGCGAGGACGCCGCCGCCCGCCAGGGCGCGACGTGAGAGGGGAACAATCATGCTGAGGATCCGCCGAGTGACGGGCCGCGCCGTGTTAGGCGTCGGTGCCATCATTGCCATCGTGCTGAGTTCGTGCGGCGACGATTCCAAAGATTCCGCCGCGACCGCGTCGGGGGCCGCCGCAGGGACGACGTTGAACGGCACGTCGTGGGTTCTGAGCAACTACGTGGACGCGAACGCCTCCGTCACGGCCGTTGCAGTCGCGGCGCTCGACTTCGACGCCGACGGCAGCACGTTGAGCGGTTCGACGGGATGCAACTCGTTCGGCGGCAAGTTCAAGCAGGACGGAAGCAAGCTCGTGATCACGCTCGGCCCGACGACGCTCAAGGCCTGCACCGACGACGCGGCGAACAAGCAAGAACAAGCGATCCTCAAACAGCTACCTCTGGTGGCGTCGTTCACAGGCGGCCAGCAGCTGACCCTGCAGGACAAATCGGGATCCACCGTGCTGGTCTACAAGCCCGGCACTGCGGGGCTCGAGGGCACGTCGTGGACGGGGACCGGCGTGAACACCGGGTCCGCGGTCGAGAGCAATGCGCTCACCGAGACGATCACCGCCACGTTCGGACCGAGCGGCGCACTCTCCGGATTCGCCGGATGCAACGACTACACGGCGACATACAAGACGTCCGGCTCGGACGGGCTCACGATCACGGCGGTCGCCACGACGCGCAAGGCATGCGACGAGTCGAAGTCGGCGCTCGAGGCTCAGTACACCGCGGCTCTCGAGAAAGTTGCCACCTACTCCATCTCGGGAACGACGCTCACCCTTCGAGACTCGGGTGGTGCCATCCAGGCGTCGTACGCTCTCGTACCCTGACCGGCCGGGCCGCATGCCAGAGTTGCACCATGAAGGCTGTCGTGTGCAAGGCGTTCGGTCCACCCGAGGAACTGGTTGTCGAGTCCATGGATGATCCGGTCGCCGGGCCGCAGCAACTGCTCGTCGACGTATCGGCCGCCGCGGTGATCTTCCCCGACACGTTGATGCTCGAGGGCAAGTATCAATACTCGGCGGCGCCGCCGTACGTACCCGGTGGCGAAGTCGCCGGCGTCGTCATCGGAGTTGGTGACGGCGTCACCGGATGGTCGGTCGGCGATCGCGTGTTGGGCGCGCTCGGCGCGACGGGCGGTTACGCGGAGTTGGCCGCCATCTCAGCGGCCAGCGCGCGACGGCTGCCGGAGTCCGTCGACTTCGCGGCTGCCGCCGGGCTCAACTACGCCTACGGGACCACCCTGTACGCACTGCAGCATCGCGGGGCGCTGCGCGAGGGCGAGACGCTGTTGATCCTGGGCGCCGGCGGATCCGTCGGCTTGTCGGCTGTCGAGATCGGCAAGATCATGGGGGCTCGCGTGATCGCAGCCGCCTCCACCGAGGAGAAGCTCGACGTGTGCCGGCAGCGCGGCGCCGACGAGACCATCAACTACTCGACAGAGGATCTGAAGAATCGAGCCAAGGAGCTGACCGACGGCAAGGGTGTCGACGTCGTCTACGACTGCGTCGGAGGCGACTACGCCGAGCAGGCGCTACGGGCGATCGCATGGGAAGGGAGGTTCCTCGTCATCGGGTTCACCGCAGGGATCCCTTCGATTCCGCTCAACCTCACTCTCTTGAAGAGTTGTCAGATCGTCGGTGTCTTCTACGGCGCGATGACGGCGCGGGAGCCGGCGCGAGCCGCAGAGATCAGCGACCGGCTCATCGACTGGCTCGCGTCGGGAAAGCTGCAGCCATACGTGTCCGCCCGCTATCCGCTCGACCGCGCCGGAGAGGCGTTGCGGTCGATGATGGACCGAACCGTCGTCGGCAAAGTCGTCATCGCTCCTTAGTGAACGATCGTGACTGAGTCGATCGACGTCACCTGGATCGGTCACTCGACGGTCGACCTGACGGTCGGTGGCGTGAGGTTCCTCACCGATCCGGTGCTGAGGATGCGTGTTGCCCATCTGCAGCGCCGCTGGCCGCGGCCGGTCCTGGCGCCAGGGCCGATCGATGCCGTGCTCATCTCGCATCTGCATCACGACCACCTCGACCTGCCGAGCCTGCAACGACTTCCCGGAGGTCCGGTGATCGTGCCGCGCGGCGCGGGACCCTTGTTGAAACGGGTTCGAGGGCACGACATCGTCGAGGTGCAGCCCGGCGACACCCTGGACGTCGGCGATGCCCGAGTCAACGTCGTCCATGCCGAGCACAGAGGGAATCGAACCCTGTCCAAGGTGCACGGCCCGCCGCTCGGCTTCGTGATCGAGGCCGACGAACGACGCGTCTACTTCCCCGGCGACACGGATCTGTTCGACGACATGCAGTCGTTCGGCCCACTGGACCTGGCCCTGCTGCCGATCTGGGGCTGGGGACCGCGCTTGGGCCCCGGACACCTCGACCCGCACCGCGCCGCGGAGGCGGCAGTGCTGTTGGGGGCGGGTTCAGTGGTGCCGATTCACTGGGGGACGTTCTCGCCGATCGGCGTGATGCCCGGCCGTCCCACTTGGTTGGACATGCCGGGCCCGGCATTCGCCGCTGCCATGGCAACGGTCGATCCGAGTTCGCACCTCATCTCGCTCGAACCCGGTGGCGCGACGCAGATCGCTGCGTGATCAGCTCCCGAGACCCTGTCGGTGGGCGAGGACGATGGCTCCCGGGCGATCGGGGGCGTCGATCTTCGCGAACACGTTCGACACGTGGTTGCGTACCGTCTTCGGACTGAGGAAGAGACGACCTGCGATCGATGCGTTGTCGAGCCCCTCCGCAAGGAGTTGCAAGATGTCGAACTCTCGGTCGGTGAGTTGGGGGAAGGGGCGTCGAGTCGCCCCTCGACGAACGTGCGCCAGTTCGGTGACCCCCTGGGCCAGGGATTGGTCGAGGACCACGTCGCCCGCCGCCACCGTTCGTATCGCGTGTTCGACCCGCTCAGGCCCGGCACCCTTGACGAGGTATCCGCTGGCTCCATCGCGGAGCGCGGTGAGGGCGTTGTCGAGGTCTTCGGACATCGTCAGCATCACGACCCGTATCTCCGGATGGTGCTCCGCCAGCCACCGATTGACCTCGAGACCGGACGCGTCGGGAAGGCGCACGTCGAGCAGTAGCACAGTGGGAAAGGCGCCCTCGACGAGCGCAGCCACCTGATCGGCGCGCTGCGCCTCACCGACGAGCTCGATGCCCTCCATCTCCTCGATGGCCGCTGCCAAGCCGAGTCGATACATCGGATGGTCGTCGACGATTGCGACGCGGAGCTGCTGCGATTGGTCGATCACGGTAGTGCCACGGGAATTCGTACGTGGATGTGAGTGCCATGCGGGTTGCGGGTGGTGACCTGAACGCTGCCGCCCAGCTCGGTCGCCCGTTCGCTCATCGCCGTCCATCCGACACCGCTCGACACGCCATCGATCACTCCGATCCCGTCGTCGACGACGTCGATGTCGACGGTCGGGCCGGTCGTGATCGACAGCCAGCATTGAGCTGCCTTCGCGTGACGTACGACGTTCGTCACCGCTTCGGTGACGATGCGATATGCCGCTACCTCGACGGCCGCAGGCAGCTCGATCGGCACGGTCGGCATCGTCAGATGGAACTCGAGATCGTCGCTGCAAGTTCGCGTGAACTCGCCGACAGCGTCGATGAGACCGAGCTGGTCGAGCGCCGTCGGCCGGAGATCGCGCACCACTCGTTTCACCTCGATGACGAGCGCGTCGACTTCGTCTGCAACACGATGTAGAAGGTCGCGGGTCGGCGCCAACGTCGACGCATGCGGCGAACGTTCGAGCTGGCGCACTGACGTCCGCAACCCCAGCGACACCCCGGTCAGTGCCGGGCCGAGGCCGTCGTGCAGATCGCGACGCAATCGCCGCCGTTCCTCCTCGCGCGCCGACACGATGGACACGCTCGACCGACGAAGTTCGGCGGCAAGGCGGACCCAGCCGACAGCAAGCCCCAGCGGTCCGGCGAGCTCCGCCAGTACTCGCTCGTCGCGGGCCCGAAGGGACGGGCCGTGCTCCCACCCGACGACGAGACGGCCGACCACCTCGCCGCGCTGCTGCAACTCGACGACGCGCTCGTACGGCGTCGCCGAACCACTCGATGCCTCGCGGCGCCAACCGTCGGGGGTGCGAACATCGATGGCCACGGCGTCGAGGCGAAGCTCGCGTCGCAGGCTGGCGGCGAGTGCCGGCAGCAATTCGTCACCGGAGTCCGTGCCGACATGATCGACGACGCCGCGCACGACTTCGAGTGGATCGTCTCGGGCACCCCAGACAAGCCGGTCGACTGCGGCGCGGATCCGTCGCCTGGCGGGTTCGGCGAACACCGCGATGAAGCCGGTCGTCGCCACCAGCAACCAGGTCGGGCCGTTGCCGCCGACGAGCCGGCCGAGGCCGGCGACGATGCCCGTGTACACGATGATGATCGCGCACGAGAAGGCAAGCCAGCCGATGACGTCGTGGGCGACTCCGTGGAACCGTCCGGGCCTATCGCGGAGCGCCCGCACGAGCACGGCGACGATCAGCACAGGCAGAGTTGCCAGCAGCAACATCGGCCCGAGGACGTCGCCTCCGGGAAACCTCCAGCGCCAGATTCCGAAGCGCTCGGTGACCACCGCCAGCAATGCGGCGACGGCACCGACCGCGAGCCAACCTGCCAGAGGATCGTCGTTACGAGTGTCCGCCCGCCACAGCACCACGAGTCGCGTCGTCGCGGCGATGGCGGACACGGCCAGCAGCCAGGTGGCCAGGTCGATCACATCCAACCCGGACGAAGCCGCGCCGGCCGCTTCGCCGACGGCGACGATGGCGATGAGCGTCGCCGTCGACCACCACACGACCTCGAACCGCGCTCGACGGCCCGTCGTGGCGAGTTCCCAAGGCACCAGGGCGGCAAGCACTCCGACGGCGACCGGGCGCGCCCAAGTTCGCGCGGCCGCGACGTCGTCCCAGCCGCTCGGGCGCCCGATCGACTCGGCGTAGCCGAGGGCCTGCATCGCCACAGCAACGACAAGGAAGGCAACGCCCGCGATCAGAAGGCATACCGCGAGGCGGCGCTGTCCGAAGCGGTTCAGGAGCGCGGCCCCCGCCAATGCGTCGACCAAACCAACCACGATCCAGGCCACGAGCCACCAGTTCAGATGGCTCGGTTCCGGTCCCTTGTTGGCGACGCGCAGCCCGACGATGACTGCGACCGCTGCGGCGCCACCGATGACGGTGAGCACGCCCGCGCTCACGCTGATCACTCGACCATGCGCAGACCTCGCGGCATCCCCGTATTGGTTCAACGTGTCTCCTTCGAAACAACAGTACGACGGGTGGCGTGCTGGGCGGATGGTACTCCTGTCCCGACTTGTGCCCGTCCGAGATCAGGACTCCGTCTGGCGCGGCGTGACCGTGGGCCGATGCGGCCGGGACTCGCACCGGCGCACGCTCCGGTCTTGTCAACCGCTCGAAAGGAGCACTTCCATGAACACACGCACAATGGGTCTCGCTGGTGTTGCGGTCGCGATCCTGACTGTCGTCCCGGCACCCACGGCTTCGGCTCAACGGGGACACGGCCGCGACGATCCTCAGCTGATCGGCAGGGCCGTGTTGCCGGTCGAAACGTATGCGCCCGGTCCACCCTCCGGGTCCGCGCTCGTGCCGGCAGGTCAGCTGGAAACCGTGATCAACGGCGTTCACTTCCCGACGCCGTCACAGCCCGTCGAGGGCTTCTCGTCGATGGTCGAGGGTCGTCGCCGAGGCGAGTTCCTGGTGATGCCGGACAACGGCTTCGGCGGAAAGGCCAACTCACGCGACTTCTTGATTCGCGCCTACTACACCACGCCGGACTTCAAGACGGCCAAGGGCGGTTCGGGCTCTGTGCAAGTCGGCGACTTCATCCAGTTCTCGGATCCGGCGAAGCTGATCGGATTTCCGATCGTGCGTGAGGGCACGGTCGAGCGTTGGCTCACGGGCGGTGACATCGATCCGGAGTCGTTGCAGCGCGACCGCCGCGGCGACCTTTGGGTCGGCGATGAGTTCGGACCGTGGATCCTGCACTTCGACTCGGAGGGTCGCCTTCTGGAGGCTCCCATCGATCTGCCCGACGGACTGATGTCGCCCAACAACCCGCATCTCATCGGCACCCCAGCGGTGTTGAACAGTCGCGGAATCGAGGCGATGGCGCTCATGCCGAACGGACGCGACCTCGTGGTCGTCCTCGAAGGAGCGGTGGTCGGCGACGATCCGCTGTCACGGCGGATCTACAGGTACGGAACCGACACAGGACGGTTCACGAGACTGGCCGACTACCACACCGACGATCCCGTTCGGTTCATCGCCGACGCGCAGGCGCTCGATGACGATCGGCTCATCGTCATCGAACGCGACGGTGGTCGGGGCGCCACCGCCACAGCGCGTCCGGTCTACGCCGTCGACCTCGATTCCGCTCGCGGCGCAACATCCAAGCACTTGGTCGTCGAACTGGCCGCGATCCCGGATCCCGATCATGTCTCGCTGCCGGCGATACATGACGGCGACATCGGACTCGGCGATCCCTTCCAGGTGACATGCGAGTCGATCGAGGCAGCCCGGGTGATCTCAGGCGACAAGCTGTTGTTCGGTTGCGACAACAACTTCCCCAACACGGGGCGAAATCCGAACCTGGCCGACGACAGCGAGTTCATCGTGGTCGACGCGCCAGCGGTCGAAGACCGGAACCACGGCGGCGACTGATGTCCGCAGAGCTTGGTGGCCCGGGTGCCGGCATCGCGCCGGCACCCGGCTTGCCGGTGCACGAGGCCGAGTCGCGACGGGTTCGCATCATCGGGATGATGTTCGCCGGTGCGATCTGTGTCAGCTATGTGGTGGTCCATCCTCCGTCGCAGGACTTCGCCAGCGGGCACTTCCGGGCGCAGTTGGCGAGTCGGGGGGTGCATCTGTGGAACAACCTGTGGTTCGGCGGGCACCCGTTGCCGGGCTTCGGCGTCGTGTCGCCGGTGCTCGGAGGTCTGTTCGGTGTCGTGCCGGTGTCAGTGGTCTCCGTGATGGCCGCGACGTGGTGCTTCGTGCTGCTGATCGAACGATGGCGAAGCACGACGGCGGGCCTTCCCGATCCGGTGGTAGGTGTGGTGCTGTTCGCATTCGGATGCGGAGTCGATCTGTGGGGCGGGCGACTGACCTTCCTGCCGTCCGTGATGTTCGGCGCCATGGCGCTGTTGTTCCTTCAACGCCGGCGCCCGTGGACGATGGCGGCGTGCGCCGCCCTGTGCGGCTTGTCGTCGCCGTTGGGCGCCCTGTCGTTGTCGGTGGTCCTCGCGGCGGCATGGTTCTCGCGCTCCGCGCCGCGGCGGTTGGTCGTGAGAGCGGCGCTCGCGACAGTGCTGCCGATCGGCACGCTCATCGTGCTGTTCCCCGAGGGCGGTTGGTTCCCGTTCACGCTCGGCACGTTCGTGCTCCTGACAGCGGCCGTGGCCGGTGCCGGTTGGTGCGGTCGGACCGTGCCCCTCGTCCGTTGGTCGGTGTTCACATATGGCGTCGTCGTCGTAGGTGCATTCGTGATGAGATCACCGCTCGGCGGCAACGTGGTGCGCTTGGGTTGGCTCCTCGCCGGACCTGTCGCCGCCCTCACCCTGTGTTGGCATCGTCGGGCAATGGTGCCGGTGGTGGCGGCCGCGGCGTTGGTCTGGAACCTGGCGTACATCTCGATGGCGTTCCTGCCGGCGGACCGAACCGTGAGTGCGGATTACTACGACCCGCTGGTGACCTTTGTCGGCACGCTCCCGCAGCCTAACCGTGTCGAGGTCGTCCA
>Ga0105242_10002700_pt1 | contig 13880 bp, 16 predicted proteins | sample KBSM24metaG_FD_81521 | JGI IMG/M metagenome (GOLD analysis project Ga0105242, IMG submission 81521) | Miscanthus rhizosphere microbial communities from Kellogg Biological Station, Michigan, USA - KBS M2-4 metaG | ecosystem: Host-associated > Plants > Roots > Rhizosphere > Soil | place...
GTTCTGCCACCATTTCACCAGATGACTTCGGCATCTCTATGAGCAGGATGCTGGTGAAATTAGCCGGCATGGCCGCACAGCGGTCCGGACCTTCGGCGCACAACACAAACTTATTCGCAGCATACATCCGGGCGATTGTGATAGTTCCGAGCAACAGCAGCGGAACAATGGCTAAACAGAAGTTTTGAATTGACCTTTTTGTCGGCATTCAGTTACTTGGTAACCACCGGCAACTGAACAAAACTGGCTTTTCCCGCCGTGCGATAAATCCGCTGCGTCGCCTTCTGATAGTCCCATGACTTGGCCCAGAAGATATTGGGCACAAACTTCTGCGGATTGCGATCGTAAAGCGGGAACCAGCTCGACTGAATCTGAATCATGATGCGATGACCCGGCAGGAAAACGTGATTCACCGTCGGCAGCGCCCACTTGTAAAGCAGCGGCTCGTTCGGCGTAATTGCTTTCGGATTTTCAAAGCTCTCCCGATACCGGCCGCGAAAGATATCCATCGAAACTGCCAGTTGATATCCACCTAACTTCGCATCAGGCGCAGTCTCATCCGGATAGACATCGATCACTTTGACGACCCAATCGGAATCAGTGCCGCTGGTTGAAGCGATCAGATTAACGATCGGTTGTCCGCTGATTTGGACTGGGTCTTTCAAGACATCAGTGGTATACGCGAGCACATCCTGCCGGCCCGAAAAGTCACGCTGATCGTCTACCAACCAGCACGGCCACTGCGCACATGAATCGTACCCGGCGGTCGGCACCGGACGAATGCGGTTTGTCACCGGCTTCGCCGGATCGGAAATGTATTCGTCATACCCAATGCGTGGTTCCCCTTCACCGCGAACCCCGTTCTCAATCCGGACGGCGGGGATTGGCGCCGTCCAACTCAATTTCCCATAGGTCAAATACAGCGGCGTCTCCTTGCCCGCAGCCGGCCACGAATCATACCGCCGCCATTCATTCGTCCCCGTCTCAAACGCAGTCACCGGCGCCACGTCCATCTTAGGCTGTTCATCTTTCAAATAATGATCGAGAAACGGCCGCAGGATCTTCTGCCGAAAATAGAGCGCCGTATCACTTCCCCACTTGATCGCCCCGAGCGATGAACCGTCTGCAATCTCCTGCCCGTGATGCCACGGCCCAATAGTTAAAAAGACACGGCTATTCTCGTTATCCTTCGGCTTGATGGCCTTGTACACAGCCATCGCCCCATAGATATCTTCCTGGTCCCAAAGGCTATGGACCAACATGACAGGAACTTTCAACGGCTCTTTCGCAAGCAATTTATCAACAGCCTGCTGTTGCCAGAACGCATCGTAAGCCGGATGCTCGATCAGCTTTCGCCAGAATCCGACTTGTTCTAATCCACGCTGCCGGCCCAACTCGCCCGCCGAGCCGGCCTGCATGTACATGTCGTAATCGTCAAAGTGGGTCGTCCACCACTTGTAATCGTTCGAGCGCGACCCGTCCTGCTCGTAAATGTAAGGCAGGTTCTGCTCGCGGAACGCGCCGTTATGAAACCAGTCGTCGCCCATCCACCCATCGACCATCGGATTCATCGGCACCGAAACCTTGAGCGCCGGATGCGGATTCACCAAAGCCATCAAAGGCAGAAACCCGTCATAAGAAATCCCGAGAATCCCAACCTTGCCGTTGCTCTCCTTAACGTTCTTCACCAACCAATCAATCGTGTCGTAAGTATCAGTCGCATGATCGACCTTCGTCGGATTCAAAGGCCCACGCAGCGGCCGGTTCATTACATAATCCCCCTCCGACCCATACTTCCCGCGCACATCCTGCACCACGCGAATGTATCCACCCTCAACAATCACTTCGAGCGCATTGTCATAGCCGTTGAGAATCGGCCCCAGATGCGAACTGTTTGCATGAGAAGTTAATTCCGTCGCGTTGTACGGCGTCCGAGTGAGAAGCATCGGCGCATGCTTCTTCGATTCAATCACGCTCTTCGGCACGATGATCACGGTATGCAGCTTCACCCCGTCCCGCATCGGAATCATCACCTCGCGGCGTTCGTATTCGAGACCGTAGTTGGTTGGTTTGAATTCCTGCGGCGCTTCGCTGGGGAGGGTTTGGGCGAATGCGTCGAGCGAACCAGCGAGCAAGACCACCGCAATTATGAAAAGTGAAGTACAGAAAGACTGCTTTGATTGAATCATGTGCTTTGCCTTTGATGACTGTACAAATTCGAACCGGCGGGATGTTATAGAGCCTGCCAAACAGGCGCAAGCCTCGACACGCGTCGGCAGCACTCACCAATACCAAATACCGAGTTTTTGTTGGAGGGCTCAGGGAGCGTCGGACTGGTGAGTCCGGTGTGATCTACAGTTTGAATCAGAGGGATATTGATTCACTCCTTCATTGGATCGATCAAATCAATCATTAACCGGCGCGACTTCTTCATCTCGCACGGCCCCGCGACAACATCCTCCCCATCGACCGCTGCGGCCGCCGCGTCGCCGCCGACCTGAAAGTGCGAGGCGACGAAGTAACTTTCCGAGAGTTTGACAGTCGTCATGCGATACCAAAGGGCGTCATAAATGATGGCGTACGTTCTGTGGCGAGGCTTTGAGAAACGCGAACTAGAGCTGCAAGAGAGTTTGAATATCACGGATGTTACGGCGACAAAGCTGCGTGATAAAGGCCTCGGAGCCTTTTTGATTTGTGCAAATTATCTTGTGGTTTGAATCCGAAAGCCCGTCGAAAGTCTTTTGAAAATAGAACCAATGAATATCCATTTCTTGATTGATGGCGGAGAGTGTGCCGCGAATGCGTGCGATCTTCCGTTGGAAATCCGATGGAAACAGATTCAGGTCGGCAATCCTGGATTCTAGATAGGGAAGAGCGTAGCGTTTATACGTGGATGTCCGTCCGCCCGCTGAGACCAACATCGCCCGAGATAGAGCGCGTATAACGTTTTCGTCCAACTCAAGGAAAGATTTCCACCGAGGGTCCCTAGTCAACTCGTCGCAGAACTCAGTCGCATCGCTGGTGATTTCGTCGAACCAGCGAAGCAAGTCTTTGGTCAGTCCTCCCTTCTCAATCTCACCATAGATAATGATTGAAGCGAGCTTCACTTTTAGATCTCTCATTTCAAGATAGATTGCGTCTTTAATCTCTCGCTTTCTAAAGATCCGCTGGATTCTCTCAGCAATCGCGGGACTAATAGTTCCAAGCACCCATCCTAAGAAAAGAAAAAATAATTGGATTTTCATAGCTTCTCTTACCTCAAGCGTTCCAACGGATCCAAATTTCATTCTTTGATTCCTATACCCAGAATGAATTGCTGGGCTATTTTCACCGTCCGCTTCGCGGACAAATCCACCCTGCAATGATCGAAGGTGGCCGGCACAGTCGCCAAGATTCGTTTTCGTGCCAATTGGAGCCTACTCTCAATGTTTACCAATGCTCTCCAGGACGTCAGGAACAAATCGCTCGCTCAAGCCTGCAACAATCGTGAGGACAAACAGCGACCAGAGGTTGCCGTTTGTGATTCCCATGCTGATGTTTGCCTTCGCAGCGACGACCAGCACGAAGCCAAAAATCATGCCCAGCGCGATCCTCGTGAGTCCCGCAAAAACAATCTGCCACGGAGGCCCCAAAGGATTCACGGTTAAGTTGCTGCCGCGCTGCATGACTGAGATTGTGGCCCCCAGCACGCCTCCCAGCGCTCCGAGCGTCAAGGGCCACATGATGTTTACCCACTGCGAGGAAAAATAGATGACCAATCCTATTAAGCCTGAGAGGACCACCGCCCAGACGACGCTGAACATCACGTATTGCGCCCGCAGGTTTCCCTCGACCGTGCCATTGATGAAGTCGCGCGAGGATACGAAGTAGTTCTTTGGATCGTATGCTTGTCCCGCTGCAAAACACGCTGCGAGATCGTGGCCCAGAATCCCGCACATGTGCTCCAAGTCGTCCTTGTTCTTAGCCTTAGCCAGTTGCACTCTCGAAATATTCAAAAGGCGATTGAATTCACCAATCGCCGGGGTTAGCCTTCCCGGGAGATCCGGATAGTCATAGCGAAGCTCGTCGTTCTTGTCCTTATAGACGGCCCATTCTGTTTCAAAACCATAGACGTATTTGACTGGTGTGTGTTCGCTTATGAATTTCCCTACAGGTTCGAACTGCTCATCGGCACTCGTTTGCGCACGCAAACACGAGTCAAGGCATGACGCCATCAGCACATTGGCTTCATTGCGATAAGCGCCCCTCAACTCCAATATCAATCTGCGATTTGCCTTATGGAAAGCTGTCTCCGCTTCCCCTTTGAAGCGAAAAGTTGGCTCGATCTTGAAGCCCAGCGTGTTTTTGTTAGTGCGGAAGATGGCATAGTTCTCGTTGGAATAATCAACGGTCTTGATTATGTAGCCTCCAATCTCGTCGCCCGCTCTAATCTCAGAAGGGTGTTTCCCGGCAGATCGCGTGGCCGTTAGGCCTGAGGTAGCGACACTCTCCAGATATTTCGTCAGGTCTAACCCCTGTGCATCAGCATTCCTTTTCAGTCTTGCGCACAAGTGATCATTAAGTTCAAGATAAATGCTTTGGGACATTGTGACCTCAAATGTAATTCGTTCCGAAAGTACAAAGGTCGCTTCATCAAGAGCGGTGCTTATGCAATGACAACACAGGGTTCACGCGAAAAACCCGCTTGGGCTCGCCGTTCCGGTTTCTCACGTCGATGAAGCGCATTCGCGTTCTCAAGAGGTTCTCACCTCATGAATGTTGATTTAATTCGGCGAGCGCGTCTCGCCCGTAAACCCGCGGCCAGGAAGGATTCACTCGAACCCTACGCCGGCTAAGAACCGGCGAATTATCCGACAGAGACTTCGCGCGGGCATCGAGCCCGCGCGCCATGCTCTGATCTGTTCTTGATCCCGGCGCTAAAGCGCCGGGCTAATCTCAAGCGTCCGCCACGCGACGAATTCGAGCGCACGCGCCCATTGGGCCATCGACCACTGATCACTAACCACTGACCAATCGTCTTCGCTGGGTTCAGCCTCTTTCGCCCCGCGAACGAATGACATCCCATCAAAACTACTTCTTCGCATTCTTAATAAAGAATCCGCCCAGTGCGCCGGTTACCACACCCTGAATGACTCCCAGTAATAAGCTCGATCTTTTATACGTCTCAAGCGGTGGCGAATTCGCCAGCGGCGCCAGGCCAACTATCGCGATTAAGGCGACGACGTAAAATATCGACAGCACCAGAGCGATCACCAACAGTGGTCCAGAAACCGGCTGCTTTTCAGTCTCGTCAGGCGTTGGTGCGGCAAATGTCGCGATGATTAAGCCAATCGTGGGAACAATGTTTGGCGTAAACCAACTCCATGCCTCACTCTCTTTCCCATGATATACCGTACCTAAAAAAGTCTGCGCGCCAAGTATCGCGACAGGAATCAGGAATCCGATCCCCCACACCACGGCCAACATTATCCGACTTCCCTTTAATGTCATCGGCGGTTCTCCAAATGAGGTAGAATTTTTTGTAAGTGCGCTTGCGGCAACAGATTGCTGTTTGGCTTAAAGTCGATTGGCTGATCAACTGAAGGCTTCTCGAACTCATAGACCAGCGCGGCGCACCAGTGTCTATCTGTGTAGGGTGAGTTTCCGATCCAATCCGGCAATTTGTTGGCGCCTTCGATGGCTAACCGGTCCGCTCGTTCGACGTCTACTTGCTTGCCCTCGACTTGAGCAAAGAGATCATCGTCAGTCACCGCAAAGACAATCACACGGTAATGGCCCGTCTTGCCTTGTAGCAGGATGCGCACGTATTCGAGACTAAAAACTCTGGGATTAAGAATTTCTTGCGACCAACGATACGGCTCGTCGGCAGGCGTTCCGTCCGCTTTGAATTGTTCCAATCTCGTTACAAGGGCGAAGCCGCGGGGAATAGAGTAATAGCCGAATTGTCCGTACCCACCTTGCCGCAGCACCGCTTCCAGTCTTAGGCCCACATCTTTAAGCGCAGTCGTCCCGCTCTGGTTAGTGATGAACTGCGAGGGAATGTTCATGAACGCGGAAGCACGCGGTGGCCAGGGAAACTCCGGCAATTGCGCCCCTCTGTAATCCGGAGTCGGTCTGGGTGTCGGAGGAGGAACGCGTAGATCTATCCAACTTGTGTAGGAGCGCCAAACTGTTAAGAAGGTGACTACAACCGCAACGACCAAAACTGCCAACAGGAACTTTGGGGGTCGCGGATTTAGCGCTACTGGGTCGGGGTTCATTTGACCTCCTACTAAACTAAGGAGTGCAGCGAGACTGAGCCTCGCCGCGGGATCTGAATTATCACTGTCCGGTAAGTCAGAGCCTTACCGCAGTGTGGGCGGCAGAGCCGCTGCGGTCATCACGCAAATCCAAAGCGCCGTGGCTTCACCCAAAAAGTCCTGGCTGTAATCGACATTCTGAAAATTCTCTCAGGTTGGGAAGGGTGGTTTACCCCCGTTCCTTTCTTTCCTTAAGCAATCCTGGCCATTCAAAGGTGCGGGGGCGAGCCACCCTTCCCGACTTGAGAGATAGTGCTCGTTCCAAATTTTTCTTTGATCGACTCTTTGGGCAAATCCAAAGCGCCGTCGAGGCCGGCGCACTCCAAATCCCTCTCCCGCTGGGAGAGGGACAAAGGGTGAGGGCTTAGTGCACCACGGTTCACTCTTATCAAATTCAAAGAATCTTGCGCACGCAGCGCGGGGCCTTCCGGCTGGTTTGTGTGATGCGCGAAAGCGCATCTGTCTTCGACGGCTACAGCCGGCGACTGATTCCAAAAGGTAGGTAGATGCGCGCGTAAGCCCTCACCCCAAGCCTCTCCCAGAGGGAGAGGGAGCAGGCGCACGCTGCAAGCGTGCGATTCAATTGCCGGTGCATCGTCACGGTGATGCAGGATTCATCAATGCTTCGGCGCCGGCGGTGGGCTCGTGCATTGAACTTCCGTCTTCACGGTCTGATCCGGTGGTTCGGTTAGCGCCAGGCTCTTATCCAGACATTCGTAGAGCTTGTAGGTCAGGTGTAGCCAGTAGCCGTTCTCGCAGACTGTAATCGTGATCGTGCGACCCAGGGGCTTCGGCGCGCGGCAACTGTCATCCTTGTGAAAATCTTTGTAGCCGATGCCGATTGGATTCGGCGGCGGCACGACCGCGCCGGCTTTTGCGTTACAGGGTTGCGTCGTGGGCGTGTCGCCGACGCGGAAGGCCTTAATCTCGTCGCCGCAGCGGTAGTAGTCGTCCTGCACCACGTGCCAGAAACCGTCGGGCCCGCACTCTGAGTACGCATGACTATCAATCAGCTTGCCGCCCTCACAAGGGGTCTCCAGCGCCTTGCTGAACTTTGCCGGGGTCGGACTGGGCTTGGCGGTTGGACTGGGCGTTGGCTTCCGATTGTCACCACCACCGCCTTCCTGACATGCGGCGAACAGCGCCACGCAAAGAATTGAAAAAATCAGAGCCTTAATTTTCATATCGCCTCCTTCAAAGACAATTTTGAACGAGCGCGCTTCATCAGCGAGGTGCATAGGCTTGGCGCTGGCAGGGACAAAACGAGAAAACCCATTGACGCCTTGCCGGTTCTCTTCGCGGTGCCGATGAAGCGCGCCCGCCCGGCATGAGCGCGCAAGCGCCCATGATTTCAATCCAGGTGCAGGCGCGTTTCGGCTTTATCAGTCGCGGTAAGCGGAGAATCTCGAAAAACACCTACCTCGACTCGAAACGCGCCCGCCCTTCATGAGTGGGGCGTCACTCATGAATCTCTGCGCCGGTTAAGCCGGCTACGGAAATAAACAACAAACGGGGTTCCGGCCACTGCTCACTGCCCACTGCCCACTGCTCACTGCTCACTGCCCACTGGTCGGCGGTGGCTCGCTGGTTTTCGCTCGTCTTGGCGCGCGCTCGATATGACTCGCGCTGGTCCATTCAGCCAGCACGCCCGGGTTGTTCGCGTACTTGTTGCGCACGATCGCGTCGGCTCTCCGCACGGCTTCGTTTCCGCGACTGAAGGCATCGTCGAGCGCGGCGCTGGCGGCCACGTGGTTGCCGACACCACTCGATTGATCGCGGATCGCGGATTCCAGCGCTTCAATGTCGGCTTGCAGGTCTTCCAGAAAGTCTGCGGGTAGTTCATGCGCGATGAATTGCGCTTTCAAAGGTGTGGCGTCAGCGAGAAACGCGCGGGCAGCATTAATCAAGTCGCGATCGTTGTTGCCACGCGGCAGGCGAAACATCTCGTTGATGCCCGGCACGTCATTGGCCATGGCGCGAGCGGTGCGATTGATGGCTTCGAGAGCCACACGGAGGGCGACGCGCGCCTGTGCGCGAGTCTCTGTTCCCTGACGCGCACCGCCGTGCGCGGACACTTCGCCGGCGGCCAGTCCATTTATTTCGATGATGACGGCCCCGACGATTGCGAATGTCTGAGCACCCAAACTGTTTGAAGCAAAATCTGATGCGTGCGCCTGGGCGAAGCCGTGCACCCGCACGAACCTCTGATGGTTCCTGCTTTCTTTGTCGTTCATTCGAAAACCTCCTTCTGAGGGAAAATCGGTTAAAGGTTTTCACTTCACGATCGAGGAAGATCGGTGAGTGAGCTGATACGCCCCGCTTGAAGAATGGCGATTCTGATCTGGGTTGGCGACCGGCCTGTTTTGAGAAACGGGCCGGATTTTATCACTACTTTTAGCAAAGAACGCAACAATCTTCGTTTTGCCGCGTATTTTTTGGGGTTTGAGCGACTGCACACGGTTTCGGATCACGTGCACGTCAGGTTAGATCACGTGCACGCGGGCTCAGATCACGTGCACGTCGGTCGAGATCACGTGCACGCGGCATCAGATCGCGTGCACGTGGGGTTAGATCGCGTGCACGTGGCGTCAGGGCACGCGTACGTTGGGTTGGAGCACGTGCACGTGGTCCAAGACCAGGCGTACACGGCACCGGATCACAGGCACGCGGCATCAGTTCGCGCGCACGCCACTCCGGATTAGGTACACGTCGGGTCAGACGACGGTTCACTCGTATCAAATTCAAAGAATCCTGCGCGCAGCGCGCGGCCTTCGGGCTGGCTTTAATGATGCGCGAAAGCGCATCTGCTTTTTGTCGGCTGAAGCCGGCGAGCAGTTTGAGGAAGGGTTGATGACCTCGTAAGCCCTCACCTCCAATCCTCTCCCAGAGGGAGAAGGAGACACTTACTCAACTTAACGCTTTCTCAGGATCCAATTCGACATTGCGCGCTGATGATGCACCACGACGGTCTTGAATGGCTCGAGCAGCTGACCGCCGATTGCTTCTGTTTCCCGCAGAAGCATTTCTTCATCCACCAGAAACCGCTCGCTGCCGTCCGGCAAGTGATAGCGCCGGCCTTCGATTAGTCTGACTCCGTCGATGCCGACGGTTGAGGCGAGGCGCGCGAAGAAAATTCCGCCGGGCTTGAGCACTCGCCACATCTCGCGCACCATCTGGTCCCAGTGGTTTTCGTCGCGGGCAAAATGGAGGACGGCGCTGCTCAGCACCACATCAAAAGCTGAATCGGCGAAGGACATTTTCTCAACCGCTTCCATGCGGAAGTTTTCGGCAGGAAGACCCGGGGCCAGCGTGGCAGCGAGCGATCGAATCTCCACAATCGCCGCCGGAGACTGATCCACGCCGGAGACATCAAAGCCGGTCTTGAAAAAGTAAGTAAGGTTGCGGCCCCCGCCACAACCGGCATCCAGCAATTTCATTTCGGACGTGATGCGGTCTTTCAAAAGCAGATCGAACAAATAAATGTCAATGCCGCCGAACCATTCGCGTAAATTCATCATGTGAGTTTTAGAGACCTTACGTTAGCCGCAACGAGAAAAGCCAGCGCCAAGCCTGCTGATTTGAGTACGAATCACCATTCGAGGCGCAATCCAAGCCTGCGAAGCAGGCGTAAGCATAAAGCCTGCGGTGGAGCGTAGCGGAACCCCAGGATCACAATCAATTAAGAACGATAAGCCCGCGAAGCGGGCGATAGACGCTGCCATTGCAACGCGCACAATCTTGATCCGCTGTCGCCTGCTCCGCAGGCTCTCATTCCGGTAGACGCTTGGTCCTGGGGCTCACGCCCCAGGCTTTATGCTTACGCCTGCTCCGCAGGCTCCCTCTGCCGCTCCCGGTACTGACTTTATGACCCGAACGAAGCGCTTTCAAGAGTCAAGACGCCATCCTCTGACCCAAAGGTGTGCGATATCGAAATGAGTGTTACGATGGAAGCAGATTAATTCAAAGAGGTGACAACTATGGCATGGGATGGCGACGCTTTAGCAGGCCAAATGGAAGAGATATCGGAACGGCAACAGGCAATCGCTGATGCCCGCACCTTCAACAACACCTCAACTCTTGAGGAGCGCATGCGCAGTTCAAAGTTTCAATCGCTGCGAGTTTCGCGCTCGCGCATCACGACTCAACTGAAGACGGCCACGAACCCGTCGCACCGCACTGTACTCGAAGCCGCATTAAAATCCATAAACGATCAGATGGCCGAAGACGAAGCTCGCGGCTAGCGCGAGTTTCGTGTTTGGAGTAAAGAATCGTTCCGCGATGGCCCTGCCACTGCGATGCGCGGTAAGTCTCTCACTTACCGGTGACTACTCCTGGCGCAAGCGTCTATGCCGTCTGGTTCTTTGCGGCGCCGCGGATGTTCGTCAACGCCAGGCACACCTGCAGCACGATTAACGCATACGCGTGATCATAAAGTCCCCAGGCGACCCACATCACATTGCTCAAGAGGAAGAGCCAGAAGCCCCAATTGCGTTTTAGTTTTCGCTGCGACGCCACCAGCCAGGCGGCCGCGACCGTCACCACCATCGCCGGCCATTGCAGTAAGTTGATCCAGTCCATTTTTGTTTAGAGGTTGGGGGTTAGAGATTAGAGCTTAGAGATTAGAGCTTAGAGCTTAGAGCTTAGAGCTTAGAGCTTAGAGCTTAGAGCTTAGATGTTAGATGTTAGATGTTAGATGTTAGAGATTAAAACAGCTCAAATGGTTTAGTTAGCGTCTATCGTCGAAAGTCGGCCCTAAGCTCTAGAAATCTAAAATCTAAGCTCTAACGCTCTAATCTAAGCTCTAAGCTCTAACCTCTAAGCTCTATTCTCCTACATCAACAATACATCCACCCGATGAGCATGGACCATCTGTTCGCAGGGTGACCAGGCGAAGACGGTGAAGCGGCCGTCTTGCGAAGCGACCAGGCCGAGGCAATCTCTTTGATCGTGGACGAATTGCGCGGCGGACAGGTGGCGCGTGCCGCCGTGTAGTACCGGATGGGCCACCTCGGCTTCGTTGCCGATGACGGGTTCGGTGAGCATCATCTGCTCGACTGATTCGTGACCGGCCGCGCGTTTGATTTTCGCGCCGAAGGCCAGCACTTCGTAAGTGCTGCTGATGACCGTGGCGCCGTCGACCGCGGTGAGACCGGCTACTGAATCGACCACCGTGCGCAAAGCGGCTTCCCATTCGTTCTCACCCACGCGCGCGGCGCCCTGGATGATCAGGTTCGCGAGTCGCGCAAACGGGGGCACGACGGAATAAAGAATCGGATGCACGATCGATTCGCGCCACTGCTCGGATCCATCCGGCACCACCAAAAGCGAGCCGCCTTGTCCGTGCGCGCGCATCGACGCGGCCAGTTGCACCAACGCATTGACCTCCGGCAGGTATTGTTCGCGCGCCGTGAACGCGTGCAGTGACTTCAGTAAATCGGGGCAGTCGGGCAGGCTCTGGCCCTGCTCATCGATGATCTTCACTTGTTCGCCTTTGAGCACGGCGACGTTGGCGAACTTCCCGAAGCCGGCGGCGCGGCGATGCTTGATGACGAGCAGGCCGGGCTCAATGTCTTCGAGCACAAAGCCGAGACTGGGCACCTTTCGCGTCGCTCCCCAGATGTAGAGTTCTTCGGCGCCGGTGCTATCGCGCTCGCGCCAGACACCGAGATGAATTCCGGGCCGTTCAACCGCGGGCGCGAGCTTAATCAAACTTGCGGTCGTCAGGGGCAGACGCTGTTCGAAGGTCAGCGGTTGGCGCGCTTGTTCGGGAGGCACAAAGGCGAGCGAGATTTTCGGGAAGCGGCCTTCCTCGGGCCGGAAGCTGGCCCAGAAGCTGGCATCGATCATCGTCTCGATGGCGGCGGCCGAAGGTATCTCAGCGAGGCCAGTCTCACCCCGTGCGCGCGCGTCGGCCAGGTGCTCGGCAAAGTGCGTTCCCACGATTGCCGCCACGGATTGCGCAGCGTGATAAGTCGATGCACGGGTCATGACAGGGATTGTATGAAGAGATTGAAAGGAATGCACTCGACGAAGCAGAGGTCAGAGATCAGAGGCGAGAGTTGGACCGTCACTCGCATCACTTCGAAATCACGTCAAGTACTCACCGTTATTCAATGCGCATTAGCTTTGCCTTAAAAGTAGTCGACACAATCGACGCTGAAGGAGCGCAAACGCGGAACGTATAAGGCAGTCGTGGTGCTGACGGCGAGCCACAACCTGAAGCGCGTTGAGAATGAAAATGTCGAGCCGGGCTTCACCGGACCAGTGGTGCCTAATGTCCTCGCGACGATTTCAGATTGGTTGAAACAGACGTTCAAGAAATAGGGCACCTCTTTAATACTTCACGAATTCAAACTTCAAACGCGCGCTGATGCCCGGACTATTGTAGAAGCCGCCGAACTGCGGGCTCGCGATGTTGTTCTGCACGTCGCGCGGGTTGAAGTGGTTGGTGACGTTGAAGAAGGTGATGCCGACGCGGCCGTGATACTTCTTCCCTTTGAACGGAATCGCCACTCCCTTCATCACCAGCACATCGAGCGTCAACAAATGCGGGTAGCGGCCCGCCGCGTTGCGCGCGCCCACGAAATCCTGTTGCTCATTTAGAGCTGAATAGGGAAAGCCGTTCCGATATTCGACCACCGGGCTAATCACAATTTGATGAGGCAACGCAAAGTCGCCCCAGAACAGCAGACGGTTTGGCACGTCGAAGTTCTGCCGGCCATACTCGTTGGGCCGGATCACCGCGTTGCGCAGATTTCCAAAATACGTGTTGTAGTCGTTCAAATCGCCGCGCGCCTGCGAACGCACATACGACAGAAAGATGTTCCGGCCTTCCTGAAAACGAAACCGCGTCACGACCTGGAATTCTCGATAGAGCGATCGGCCGGCGTTCTGTAACAGAAGTTGATTGGCCGGGGCCAAAGGTGCCACGATAAAGTCACGCCGCGTGTGCCTTTCTTCATAACCGAAACGAAGCAACAGCCGTTCAGTGAATTGATGATCGACCTGAAGGTTGCCGGCGACACTGTACGGATTCTCAAATTCAGTCGGCGCCGTGTTGCGGAACAGTGTTGGCCCACCGGTGACGGTCACGCCGTTGGCCGCGAAGGTGGTGACGCGCTGACTCGGGTACTGTGTGAATGAACCAATGTTCAAAGGGATCTTGTCAAAGAAGAGTCCCACGCCTCCGCGCACGACGGTGCGGCCGGATTGCGTCGGCAGGAATACGAACCCCAGGCGCGGCGCAAAATTATCTTGCCTGCCGATTTCATCGCGATCAAAACGCAGACCTGCATCCAACGTAAAGCGGCCATTCACTTCCCATTTATCCTGAACGAACCCCGAATATTCGTTCTGTCTTTGGGCCAGCACGCCGCCGCCGACAAAATCTATGAGCTGATAACGCGTTCCGTTCGCCCTCAGTATCGTCACGGGCTGGCTGACATCCGTGCCCTCAAACGAAGTGTGGCTATAATTGAAACCCGTCTTCAATGAATGCGTGCCGTGCCACTTCTGCGGCGCGAAGCTGTAAATCTCCAGCAGTTCGTAGCGACGACTGTCGCGGTGTTGGCGATCGTACCA
>Ga0105242_10002708_pt1 | contig 13865 bp, 16 predicted proteins | sample KBSM24metaG_FD_81521 | JGI IMG/M metagenome (GOLD analysis project Ga0105242, IMG submission 81521) | Miscanthus rhizosphere microbial communities from Kellogg Biological Station, Michigan, USA - KBS M2-4 metaG | ecosystem: Host-associated > Plants > Roots > Rhizosphere > Soil | place...
CGGATAAATCCTTTTGCTCTGCCTTTGCAAATACAATCATTAAAAGAAATATACGGACTATGGGGTCCTCCTTTCGCTTAAAATACCCAACCTATAAACTTATCAGGAAGTATGAGATAACAAACTGGAAAACAAGAGAAAAGGAAATGCAATATGAAGTAGAACCGGTCTCAATAGTTACGGTTTTAGATCGTATTAATTCAGCCATTAAAATCTATCCTTGCCTATATGAAGAAAAGGGGGTTGATGTGATTTTTGGGTTTGAAATTTCACCTGACCCGGATCAATACGAGGGCGAATTATTCACCGTTTTTATAGAAATAAAGCCGACACTCTCTGATGATTACCCTGCTGTTCTTCGTCAAATGAAAACCAACAATTCAGAGATGTTGCTTATTGGCGACTTTAATGCCATCGGCGCAACCTTTGACCAGGTTACAGAAATTTTCAGGACCAGCCATAAACATATAATTATCATCCCGAAAAAGTTCTTGGCATGACGGAATTCCAACCCGGCATCCATTACAGCAAAATAGTCGAAGGCTATATCCTTGGTGTGTGCCTTATAGAACCTGCTGCATTCTTTAAAGTCAAGAGCATTACAGCAGATATGTTCTATTTCGATCAACACCGGCTTATATTTCAGGTGCTTAATGACATGGCTCAACAAGCTATACCTATTGACCTTATGACTGTGACGGATTATATCGACCGTACAAAGCATATTCCTTATATTGAAGACCACCAAACCGCGTGGTTTTTATGTAGGTTAACAAATGACGTTATCCATTCTGCTCATTTAAAGCATTGGTGCAAAGTTGTCCATGAAATGTGGCAGGCCCGCGTCGCAGCACGGGCTACGCCGGAAACGCTCAAACAGATTGCGAAACAGGCTAAGCGGACAGGCAAGACAGAATTGAATCGAAAGACAATGCGTTTCCTTCTTAATTATGTCGCAAAGCATTATGTTAAGGATCGTATATCACTTTTCGGCAGCCGTATCATTGCAGGCACGGGATCCAGAAAAATGCAGGTACCATCCCCGTTATTGGTATTCCTTATGTCAATTGTTGAACCACAATATACATGGACTTGTGGGAATAGTTTTGATGAAGTGCTTACCGCTGATCAATGTAAGGCAAGATTAAAACCAAACTCATTATTTATTAATGGGGTTTGGATCAATAAGGATATAAAAAACCCAACAGAATGGTAGTAGAATTCCCTTTTGCGATATTTGATCCCTATATTGCCCAGTCTTTCAAAGACCTGGCCGAAGAATATTCTATTACGCCTCAATTTATGGGATCTTCCGGGTTATTCACTGTGGCAGCCCTTTCTGGCAACATGTATCAAACTGAACTTAACGGAAGCATCAAAAATATAATATTCAGTATGCTGGTTGGTCCTTCGGGCGCCGGCAAAACTCCTTCGTTTGATTTGCTTTGCGGAAACGTTATTGCTCCCTTAAACTCAATAGCCTGGGCACGTTTTGAAGAAAATATGAAGGACTGGCAGGAGGCACATAATGCTGCCAAGGCCGCCAAGACACTTTTTGATGAACCTGAACCAACCAGGGTTACGCGTATAGCTTCAGGAGGAACCACTGAGGGTATGATGGCTAATGCCATGGCTGCGCCTGCCGGATTCGGGCTTTATTATGATGAAGGTGGTGAAATGCTTGGCACTCCGAACCAGTATAAAAAAGAGACCTCCTCCGTTGATTTCTGGAATAAAATGTGGAATGGTAAATCATTCAATGAGTTACGTGCCGATAAATCAAGGGAACGATACGTGCCGGAAACTTCGCTTTCGGCGCTGGTAGGCATGCAGACAGATCGTGTACAGAATTATTTTTCCTCTGATACCATCTTAAGTGGTCTACCTTTTCGATTTCTGGTTACCATGTCCGATATGATCCCGCTCAACGAGAATGTAGACCCATTCAACCCCAACCGGCGCCAGGTATGTGACGAATGGCGCTCTGTCGTTCGATATCTGTATGAATCGGGCTGCACCTATACCAAAGAATCCAGGCCATTTATCATTCCGTTCACAGACGCAGCCAGGAGGGCCTACACGGGGCTTTGCCAACGGCTTATACGAAAGTCCAACAAACTAAGATTTAGCCAAAAATCAGGCGATTCCAGCAGTCTGATGGTAAAATATGAGACTAAGTTATTCGCCTACGCCGGCAGGTTTTTAATTCCATTGGCAATTATGGATAATAAGCAGAGTCCTTTAATTCAGGAAAGCCATGTGCATAAGGCTGAACTTCTTTACAATTTCTATCATTCTCAGGCGCTTATATTGTTTAATACAATGGTTGATGATGACCTGAATGAAAACGAGCGGTTACTTCTTGAATCACTTCCAGATGAGGAATTTGGAACCGATGATATTGAACGGGCTTGCCTGGGCCTTAAATTGCACCCCACTTTTTTTCACACCGTATTCCGGCGTAAGTACCGAAATGGATTTATTAAGCGTGTTTCGCGTGGGGTTTATATCAAAGAGATTTAATACAGGGGCTTCGGCCCCTTTTTCATGGGCATGCCTGAAATAGACAACTTTAAAAATCTGTCTATTTGGTGTAAGCTGTTGATTATCTGTATATTTATAAAAAAACTTATGACAGAACGTGTCAATAAAAATTACCTGTTTATCAATTAGTTAAGTGCCAAATAGACAAATAGACATAGACACTTAAGATATATAAAATGTATTATTATTATTATTATACGTACGCGAGGGGGCGGCAGGGGAAAACACAAAAAACCGTAAAAATCTTGTCTATTTGTCAAAAACTATATAACTACATGATTATCAGAATATAATTATTGTCAAGCACTTCTGACACGCTTGTCTTTTTGTCAATATTCAACCCCCTCGTACTTTCCCCATTGCACCATCCAATTTCCCGCCGTACCTTGTGCAGATCCCCGGACAAAACCTGGGCAGCCGGAACCGGCGCCAACCAGATTTGTTTGTATGCACAAGGATGAGTAACTTCGGAGAACGAGGCGCTAAAGCCTCTATTTCTTTGTCTTTCATATTTGTATATACAATCTACAGTAGACAAAAACAGAAAAATGGCCAGAAACGGAACAAAAACTGGCGGTAGATCCAAAGGAACCCCCAATAAAAACACCGCACAAATACAGGAACGTGCCGAGCGCGTTCTGAAGATGATCGAACGCGACTACATTGAGGACGACATTGAAAAACTCACATCTGGGCAGCGCATGCAACTCTATGCCGATATGATGGAGTACGTAGTTCCAAAACTCGCCAGGGTCAGCCACGAAGGGCAGACAGACACCAACTTAACCATCCGCATTGTCAGAGGTAACCCTAAATCTGAATGAACTCCACCCGGGCCAGCAACAGGTGATGAATGAGGCAGCGCGCTTTAATACGCTCTGTTGTGGCCGTAGATGGGGCAAAACATCTTTGTGTGAGGATTTACTGCTTTCGCCAGATGACGACCGTAATGGGGCTTTAAATGGCTTTCCGGTGGGGTACTTCGCCCCTACCTATAAAATGCTAATGGAAGTCTGGCGCCACATGAACAACATATGTTTTGGAATCATCGCCCATAAAAACGAGCAGGAAAAGCGTATTGAACTGGCGGGGGGTGGTATCATGGACTTTTGGAGCCTGGATAGTCCCGACTCAATACGGGGGCGCAAGTATAAGCGTGTGGTGCTGGATGAGGCGGCAGTGGTACCTAATTTGAAATCATCCTGGACCGAGGTTATCCGACCTATGCTGACTGATATGCAGGGCGATGGCTGGTTCCTGAGTACTCCAAAGGGCAAAAACAACTATTTCTACGACCTATTTAAGAATGCAGAGCAGTATCAAAACTGGAAATCATGGCAGATGCCAACGGTCAGCAACCCCCATATATCTCCAGCGGAAGTAGAAGAGGCGTGCGGACAGCTTGACCCGCTAACTTTTGCACAGGAATATCTTGCCAGTTTTGTTACTGAGAATTTGAACGCCTGGGCTTATTGCTACAATCCAGCGAAGCATTTGGGCAAGACCGAACTTAACCGTGCGCATGAGGTGTATTTAAGCTACGATTTCAATCGTGATCCTGTCTGCTGCACTGTGTTTCAGCATTACAACGGTTGGATTTATGGCATAGAAACTATAAAATTACCAAGTTCAAATATTTATGAACTGTGTGATTATATTTTAGCCAAGTATAATGGATGCATGTTCATTGTTACAGGGGACGCAACCGGGAAGGCATCTTCCGCTTTGGTGAAAGATAATTTAAATTATTACCAGGTTATACGTTCTAAACTTAACCTTTCAATTAATCAACTGCGAGTACCTTCTATCAATCCTACAATGGTTGAAAACCGGGTACTGGTAAATTCAGTTCTTCATAATTGCAATGTCCTGCTCGATAAGGAAAATTGCGCGGCACTCGCCTTTGACCTGGAATATGCGGCCGTGTTGCCTGATGGAACCTTAGATAAAACCGACCGAAAAGACCCGACAAAACAACTCGACGCATGCGATACATTCCGTTATTACCTCTCAATGTTTCACAAACACACCCTAAAGTCTTAAAAATTCCCTTAATTTCGGTAAACTTCCCGCATGTATACATTCACCATGGACGTTCCAGAGGACTTACTAAAGAGCCTGGACAGGGCAAAGGGGGCGGTATATTATGAACTGGCCGACGGGCGCATGATCCCTGTGGAGGCAATACCGCGGCCGCTGGGTCAGTCTAAAGACCCCGCTATTCACAACATCAAAGTATCCTGCACCTCAATTAAAAGCCGATGACCTGCTGCACCTGCTTCACCGATTTTCTGGCGCGATGTCCTGAAGAAATTCAGGTATACGCCCAACTGCAGCCCAGTACGATGTACACCTGGGTGATAACCGATAAGTTCGGCAAGCAATGGTCGGAAGAATTCACAACCGATGCAGATGGATTCTGGACTATTGATGTGGACGATCTGCCCGCGGGACTACTCACGGAATATTCCGGCGACTTCAAACTGCAAGTGCTGGACCAAAGCTGCAAGCCTACGAAGTTCAAAGTAGCGCAGGAATATACCTGCATCAACTTCAACATTGTTGGAGGCGCCCGTATCAAAAACACGCTCGGCTGCACATTTGAAACTGCCTTCAGCGGGGTTACGTTCACATCGGTTACCGTTGATAAATTCGCGGATGCACTTGCCGAGATGACCGGCAACCAGTTTAAATATATCCTGGTCGCAGTTGATGAAGGTAAAGGTGAAGAAAACCAGTCTTATTTTTATGTACCGGGTTTTGCGGAACTCATTTACCTGGGAGCCGCCGTACCAAACAGTGAAACATAATGGCTTGCTGCACACCTGCTACATTTTCGTTCACCAATGCCGCAAGCTCGACAATAGACTACGGCCCTGGACTACTCGCGCAATATGGATCTCAGCCGAGGGTGTTTGTGCTATACCGGGACGCGGATACGGGCGAATATGTGGTGGCAAGCTGGTTTACACGGATTGAGTTTACGGGGAGTGCTGTAGAGGTGGATCACGGTGGCCCGCAATCAGGATTAGTTGTAATCGGTTAAAATATTTATATGTCAGATACCTCACATGTATCTACTTCAGCCGTTCTCGCGCGACAAGTGGCCAGTGGCGATATGATGATGGACACAAAGACAATCTATAACTGGAAGGACAAAACAACTGAGCAGATAGAAAATGTCCTGATGTTCGTACAGGAAGAATTTGCTGCTGCTCATCCAGACTATGAGTATAATGATCTGAGGTATGAAGACGGAAAGAACGGCGAACGCACTTATTTTTTGATGTTCAAACGGAAGACATGACAGACAAAGACAAGCTCCGTGCAATAATCGATGAACATATTAGCTTCTATGAAGTTGATGTAAAGGTGGCAACTTCTGGTAATGAGAAAGAATTAGAAAACCAGGAAGTTTATGCAACATTTCCATATGAATTAATGGTATCCGAATGCTTGAAAAAATAATCATTATATCATTGCTGGTCTTTGCCATCTGGTACACGATGCAGCCCGGAGAGATATTCGGGCGTTTAGCGCGATGGCTCGAATCTCATTTGCCTTATCAATTGCATAACCCGGTATTCGACTGCCCGGTTTGTCAAGTTCCATGGTACGGCACAGGGCTGTACTGGCTTATATGGGGTACATCCTGGCAGCAGTGGCCAGTAGTAGTGTTCGGTGCAATGGGGCTGAATGTAATCTTAACCCGCTTATTCCCCGACAAAGATGCGTGAGTTAATGCAGCAATATGGATTTAAGAGCGCCGGCACCTGCAACTGCGGCGGCGTGTACACCGAAAAGTACCGATGCGATACTTACCTGGTTCGCATAAGGCCACGCCGGTACAAGTTCGCTATTTACGAAGACGGATCAAGAACCATGGACTGGACCGATTTATCTCAACTCGAAAATAAACTGAATGAAATTTTTCCGCGTGATAAAGAGACTACTGACCCGCAAGGCCCGGTTTCGGGTCTTTAATAATGAAACGGCGGTTGAAGCGTTTCGGCACGATGGCAAAGTATATTACCATTTCCCGGATGCCTTCAAGATACCGGCCGGCAGGTCTCTGTGCGCCCTGGCCATCTACGAAGAACTGCGCATGCGATGCAATCGGGAATACCTGCTGAAGCATTGTGAGGCGATGGACATTATTATGTCCGATCCTAAAAAGATCAACATTGGTGCCATGGCGGTGATGAACAAAAACCTGCGGGAGCGGATGGACCTGGTGCCGTTCCCTGATCACATCTACAAGCTGGCCAGTGTGACGTTCTTTGATGAAACGGAAAGTCCGTTCAGTTATGACTTCGCCTATAATGCAAAGAAGATTGAAGCCTGGAAGAAAGATCCTGGTATACTTGATTTTTTTTTGACCACGCAGTTCAGCGACTTGATTCCTTTTTCGAGTACGTCAGGCGGGAGTGCCCAAATGTATTTTCAGGTAGCGGAGCAGGTAGACGAATTGCACCAGAAATACCTTTGGGAGCAGTTATACAAAAAGAACTGAACGGATGGTTTGATCACATGCACTGGTTAGCGGAAGGCGATCCGGTAAAGTTGAAGGCGGTGAGCGAGATGGCAGGTATTGAGTTTTTCATGTTACTGGACAAGCGGATTGCGGAAATGAAACGGGAAGCGGCGAGGGTACGATCTGCCGCGAATAAAAAACAACACTGATGGCAGATGTAGCACAAAACGTAATAATAAACTTTGAGTCCAATGTTGATGGCCTCGCACCTGCCGTAGATCAACTGGAGAGACTGGGCCAGATCGATAAAGCTACTGCTGCCACGTTCAAGGCTACCAACGCTGAAATAAACAAGCGTACAGCGGTTATTAAGGCCAATGCTTCAACTACTCAGCAAGCAGCCAACACTACTAAAAAATCAATACAGGACGTAGACACTGCCGTAAAAAAACTGTCAGATGATTTTGTAAAAGGCTTTGAAGAGGGCGTTGCCGATGCACTTAAGGAAGCTGGGGTGAGTGCCGAAGAATTTGCCGAGGCGCTCAAGAAGGGCGGTACTGAAGTAGATAAGGTCAATGAATCTATTGCCAGCCGTTTAAAGACTATCAACAATGAACTAAAGGAAATGCGCCTCAATGGTGAAGAGGCTACCAATCCGGAACGATATAATGCCCTTACCAAAGAAGCAGGGTCGCTGCGATCTGCTATCTCAGATGTTAATACCGAAGTGCAACGTGCCGCCTCCAGTACAAAAGGCTTTGATTCTTTGATCGATGTTGCCCAGGGTGCTGCCGGTGCTTTTGCGCTAGCCGAAGGTGGCGCCGCTTTGTTTGGCAAGAAATCTGAAGACTTGCAAGAGGTCCTGGTACGAGTTTCCGGGGCTATGGCTATTTTGCAAGGCTTCCAGCAACTGCAGGAATTGTACAGCAAGCGGATCGCCATTGCCCTTGGCCTGGAGACTGTTGCCACCACCGTTCAAACTGCCGCTACTACGGCTTTCAACTTCGTAGTAGGAACATCCACCGGTCTATTGAAAGCTTTCCGTATTGCTCTGGCATCAACAGGTATAGGGCTATTAATATTAGGCGTGGCCGCTCTTGTTTCATACTTGACCAAGGAAGAGAAGGTTACCGAAGACGTAAACAAGGCCATAGAGCGCAATACGCTGCTTATTGAGGGTAATATCAAAGCCCTGCAGGATCGGCGTGAAATATCATTGGCCAATGCGGGATTGGACGCGAAACTGGAAACCGAGATTAGCCAGATACGGGCTGATAATAATTTAGCACAACAGAGGGCGCTGGAAGCGGGTATTAAACTACTGGAAACGCAGCGCCAGGTCGTTACCCGTTCTCTCGGTGCTCAATCGGAAGAATATAAAAAACTGACTGCTGAAATAAACAAGAACAGAGATTCACTCAACGATATTGCTCTGGCCCAGACGCTTGAAGCTATTGAACGCGAAAAGCAACGGGTAAGAGAAGCGCTGGAGGGGCAGATTGCTATTACCGAGGCGGGCATAATCAATGCCGGCGAGGGATCGGCCGCACAACTGGAACTGCAAAAGAAGCTAGTCCGTGATAAACAGGCCCTTGAACTTGCAACCCAACAACTTACAGAAGAGCAACGACTGCTGATCATTGCGCAAGGGCAGCGGGATCAACTGGAACTTACGCTGGCCTTCCGCAAAAGGCAGATCGATCTGGATATCAAAGTTATTCAGGACAGGTTGAACCTGGTAGAACAGGGCTCGAATGCAGAATTACAACTGCGGAGGGAATTACTGGCGAAGCAGGCTGCCAGTGAGCTGGCGACCACAAAGTTGAGTGAAGCCGAACGCGCGCAGGTGCGTGAGCAGTCAGCCCGTGAACAGGTAGCCTTGGAGTTAGCGTTTGCTGCCGAACAGCGGCGTATTTCGATTGAGAATGCACAGATCGTAAGAAGGGATTTCCTGCAAGTAGCCATAGATCGTAATGCCACGGAGATCGCTCTGCTCAAAGACAACAACGAAGAAAAACTGCGCCTCCAACTGGTAAGCCTGGAACTTGCCGCCTCAGAAGAGCGCCGCATAGCTGGTAATAACGCTATTGAGATCAACCGGATCAATGCGGAGACGGAGCAAAAGAAACTGGCCCTGCGATTACAGTTTGCGCAAGCCGCCTTTGACTTTGAGCAGCGTATTGAAGCGGCCCGCAATGGCGCCAACGTCCGGGCGCAGCAAAATATATTATCCGGTGAGCGGTCCACATTTAAGCAACGGGTGAACGCGATCATTGAGCTGACCCGCATAGATGCCGAAGCGATAGACAGGCGCAAGCAGGCGTTGCGTGATCAATACAAACAAGGTCTCATTAGCCAGGAAGAGTATAACGTACAATATGCTGAACTGGAAGATCAGCGCGCGGCTATCAGTGAAGAGACTGAAAAGCGGATACTTGAAATGACCCGCGCCCGCACGATAGCCCAGGTGCAGACCAGTATTGAAGTGGCAGGTCAGGTAATCGGCGTGCTCGATTCTCTTTTCCAGGCGCAATCGGACCGGGAAAAACAGCGCGTTGATGAACAAAAAGCGCGGGTAGATGAGCTACTCGAATCGGGCGCCATCACAGAAAAAGAGGCCAACAGGCGCCGTAAGCAACTAGAGATCGAAGAGAAGCAGGCCCAGCAAAGGGCAGCACAGCGCGATAAACAGATAGCAGTATTCCGGGCACTCCTGGCTATTCCCAGTGCCTTCCTGCAAGGATTGGCGCAAGGGGGCCCTATCCTTGGTGCTATATACGCAGCTATTGCCGGTATACAGGCGGCTATTGTAATTGCCAGGCCCGTTCCGAAGTTCGGTAAGGGTAAAAAGAATAACTACGCGGGTCCTGCTGAAGTAGGTGAAACCGGCGCCGAACTGATTGAACAGGATGGCCAGATGTACATCGCTCCGAAAAGCACCCTGGTATGGCTGGGCAAAAAAGATAAGGTGTACAACCCCAAAGAAACGGCGGCCATGCTAGAGAAAGGAAACATTCGGCCTGCGCGTCTTCCTCAGACAGCGACCACTACTACCACCGGCATATCATTCGACTATGAGCGCCTGGGCGAAGTAATCAAACGGGGCGGCGGCGTAAACCTGAACATTGACGGGTACAAACAGTTCGTGTTACGCGGGCAGGCATTCACCACCTATTTAAACAGCCGCCGTGGATTTTAAATTTGAACTGGACGATATTGAGGTAGATGAGCCTATCAACTGGAGCGACTTTGAGCTATCCATGAAGCGCGACGACACCTACCACGGTATCCAGTTTGAGGCCAGCACCGGGGATCTGCAATTCTTTGGTGCGGGCGCCGAATACTTGCGCAACAAACGGCAGACCGAAGGATTGCGGGCCAATGTGATATTCAAGGCCAGCCTCGCCTGTGATACTGAATATGAAGAGGTATACCGTGGGCGCCTGAACTTTGGCAAGTACAAAGCATCATGTGGCCAGACCTGTATTGTGAGTATCCCGGCTGAAGAGGAATCATGTAGGGTAATTTTCAAGTCCCGTTTTGACCAGAAGGTAGACATGGACTCCACGTTGGCCTTTGACAAGATCACGGCCTTACCCGGCTATGCAGGCATGGGGCTGGAAATTGAGATACCTGCTAAAGCATTGCAGACAGGCGTGGCAGGGCATGTTGACGAAGGATCAGACCCAGTTAATCACCATATTCAGACCTTTGCCGATGTGATTGTTATCATGCGACCCACATATGGCATTGCCGAAAACAATACGATAGCCACGGGCCAACTGGAGCCAATAGGCAATGCCGAATCTAATCGGGATGATTTTCCTATCCCATTGAGTCCCCAATTATTGTTTGAAGATACTATTGAGTGCTTTGCCGGTGAATTTGCCTATGAATTTGGATTCACGGGCACCTTTGAGCTTGAAAATAATGTACTGGCTGCCGATGCCGACCTGGTAAGCGTAAAACTGAAAGTCGTTACCTGGGATGGCGTTGGTGACATATACACAAACGCCACCTTGGTGGATGAGATCACGCTACCTTTCTCCGGCCCGGTTTATCCAAGTATAAGCGGCAGTTATTTCGATCAGCTTATTTCAGGAACCATATCCCTGCCTGATGGTATAGGCTTTTACGGGTTCATTGAGTTTAATATTACGGTAGGCTGCCCTGGCGCTATTGATCTATTCGCCAACAATACTTTTGCCCCTCAGACCTATGTTAATATATCTGCCACGAAACTATGTCCGCCTACACCGGCCGACGCCTACCTGATACATGAAGCCCTGTCACATGTTGCCGAAGCCATTACCAACAGATGCATCCGCGTCCGCTCAGACTATTACGGCCGTATAGACAGCCAGCCATTCGCCGCTACCGAAGATGGTTGCGGTGGCCTGCGCATGTTCACCAGCGGTCTGAAACTGCGCCAGGCTCCGGCCGGTCAGGATAAGTATTTCATGAGCATGAAGGAAGCTCTGGAGGGGCTGCGAGGCGTCGATAATATCGGGTTTACCATAGATCCCGACGATACGCTTCCGGGATTCTTTGTCCTGCGTATTGAACCAGTCGAATATTTCTACCAGGATACCGAAGTATTGGTACTGGATGCGATTGCGAATGGAGACGATGAAACAAATGAATCAGGCTACTATAGCCGCGTACTCGCAGGCTATAAACGTTGGGAGGTCGAAAAAGTCAACGGCCTGGGTGAACTGAATAGCAACCGCGAATACCGCACCAGCCTGGATACTATTAACAATACGCTGGACGTAACCAGTAGTATTGTCACCGGTAGTTACGCTATTGAGGTTACCCGGCAGCAGTCGTTTGCCGAAAGCGGCGCCGCTGATACTTCCTACGATAATGAACTGTTCATGCTCACTCTGACCCGGAATGCCTATGACTTATCGGTTGAACAAGGCGGCATCAGCGGCGCGGTTAACATCTTTGATCCCGCTACGCTGTTTAATTTTCGGCTGACACCAATACGGAATCTTTTACGCTGGTTTAAATCCATTGCCAATAGCTACCCAAATTTAGGTAGCAGCTTAAGCCGGTTGTTTTTTTCCAGTGGTACCGGCAACCTGACTGCTGCAGGAGAATTGACAGACGCGACCTGTAAACTGGAATCCGGTGTACTGACTGAGAATCAGGATATATCGGTATCTTCATTTGCCGATCAGGCAGATGCAACACCTTTGTGGAAGCCTGAGAATATAAGTTTCACTTATCCTCTGAGCGTAGCGCAGTACCAAGAGTTAAAGGCGAATCCGTTCGGGTATTTGTCTGTGCAATGTGGTAAGGGGGGCTTTATAAAGGCGTTCATCAAAGAGATTCGGTTCAGCGTTGCGAAAGGAACGGCTACTTTCACGTTAATTAAAAAATGGTAGATGTATCGAATACTCGTATCCCGCTTCAGTTTTATCCAGTTTTCAGAGACGGACACGATCTCCTCCTGCAACTGGACTGACACGGATATGTGCCTACCGGTATATCAACCATCTGATGTGGCGTTTCAGTTTGTCATTGCTTCGGATACCGAGGAAGAGGCTGACGCTTTGTGTGCACAGGATACAAACCCGGTCGTAGTTGGCACGCTGGAGCAATGCTCAGACGCTATTACGCCGTTTGTGGGTGAGATCACCAGGTATCGAATCAGCGCTACCCAGGTCCTTTATTATTGGTCAGCGGGTATCACCACGCTGTATGATTACGATTTTGGTACCTGCTTCCGGATAGCTGTCGAGGTGTTTGATCAACTGTTTTGCAGTAATTGTTTCCAGCGGATCAAAAGCGACTGCCATACCAGTGTTATAGAATATTCCGGCAATACGAATCAGTATGGGTTTAACTATTGCGCTGGTAATGCAGAAGACACTGACAGCGCCGCCGATTGCGACCCTTTGATATTGCAGTTTACCAATCAGGCCACGCTTACTATTCCGTGGACGGCGTATTTACAGGCGCGCTACGGAACAACTCCGGCAGCACAGGCGTGGCTGTATGATGGTGGCGAACTAGTGGCAGCGGGTATACGGGTTGCGTACGATACATACCCGCCCACTGCGCTGTTGTTCGATTTTGGGGGCACCGCCTCAGGCGTGGTGCGCATCAATAAATAAATTATGCCATTTTTAAATAGATACAGACTCCCGCTCAAGTTGCGTAAACCGCAGTTCTTAGATGAACGGCAGGTTTACCAGAAAGCGAATGGCGTAACGGTAACGCTCAGCAGCCTTGTGCGCAAGCAGTACGAGGGCGCTACTGACTACCTCCCGGAAAAGCTGCATGAGCGCATTAAGATTGCCCTGGCGCATGAGATCGTTAGTATTGAGGGAGAGAATTATTTCGGCCAGGTGGTGCAGAACGGAAGTTATGATTTGAATTGGCCAGATTTTTTGGATTACCCTCTCGCGATGGCAGCATTTAAGGCTACCGTTACTCCATTCAATGCGTCGGCCTCTAACTGCGGTACTTGCGATGAATACGCTCAGGTGCAGACGGAAGATGACGATATCGGCACCATCGGTGAAGACGAAACTGTTATCGTCCCCATACTGTACAACGATTCCATCTGCTGTTCACCCTTTGTGATCAGTCTGGTCACTTTCAATAGCACGTACCTGGATTCCTGTGATATTGTAGGCAATACCATGGTTATCCATACAAAGACCGGTATACCAACGCAGTTTAATGTTATCCTGGCCACCTACCGCGTGACATGTGACAACGGGCTATACGATGAGGCGAATGTTATTGCGGATGTGGAGGGGTCAATAGCGACTTGCCATAATGTGACAGGCTTGCAGGTGACAATGATCACTTCTACTACCGCCCATGTCGA
>Ga0105242_10002710_pt1 | contig 13865 bp, 13 predicted proteins | sample KBSM24metaG_FD_81521 | JGI IMG/M metagenome (GOLD analysis project Ga0105242, IMG submission 81521) | Miscanthus rhizosphere microbial communities from Kellogg Biological Station, Michigan, USA - KBS M2-4 metaG | ecosystem: Host-associated > Plants > Roots > Rhizosphere > Soil | place...
AGTTTTTGTTTTCTTGAAATAAATGTCTGTTAAATCTATACTCATTCGAGATTAAATATATTTCAGAACTATTGTCAAAGAGGTTTTATGAGTTTGTCCTTTCCTTCAAAAATAGGAGATCAGTTCCCAGCTTCTTATGAAGCAGAGGAGAATTTGTCTAAACTCTTACTAGTGGATTCCCGCGGGAGCAAAGATCAAGTGGCCACTCGGGTGGCTCTCGAATACTTCCAGAGGACAAAAGACTTGCGTCCCGGATATTTCGATGGATTGAAAAGCTGGTCCAAATCGGGCCTTATCTATGTCGCTGCTGGAACGGCCACTGTAGGCGCCTTAGGCTTGTCAGCGTATGGAATTTGGAAGGTAGCGAACGAAACAAATTACCTTCCTCATTTGGCGGCAGGACTAGGCATAACCGGTTGGGTTTCCAGTGAACTCGGAGTCAAGCCAATAGAATACCTGACGGCGCTCCTTACCGTAACCGTCCGGGATTCCGCCAATCGAGCTGCGAAATCGTCTGTTAAGAGTGACGAAAAGACATGGGAAACCAATGAACTTGAAGCAAAAGAGTGTCATAAACAAATAATCAATCAGTTGGCGCCTGTTTATGATGATTGCGCAAAAAAATTGAGCGAAACGTACGAGCAAAATAAAAAAATAGAAACGATCGAGAGCCGCTTGGAATTGAAGAAAATGGCGGACCGACTGGAACAGCGGCTGCCCGCGATCGAAAAGCTGTCGGCGCAGTTCGATTTAGGCAAGCACGAAGTCGAGGGGATCCTCCAAACATTCAAAGACAGGATCCGGTTCGTTAAACATCAAGCATGTAATTTATATCCGAAAAAATCTTGTGAAAAAATCAATGCCGAGATTCTTGCTGGATGGCCGATCGAAGAGATCCACGAGATTGCCGTTCCTTTCTCTATTAGGGAGCGCTTCTCTGCCGCAAACAAATGCCGATTCGGAATTGTCTATCAAGCTGCTGGGTATGGTTCCGCTTTCTTGTCGGGAGTGAGGACTTTTGCCGCCTCGACAGCCGCTGTAGCTGCAATCGCATGCGCTTGGCACGCATCCCAGTACGGCATCGACGTTACTCTGACCAGGGCCCAAGAATTGTTTAAGTGGGACTGGACGAACATCGATCCATCATCCAAGGCGGCGTTGTTTGGCGTAGAAGCTCTCGGAGTGATCGGATCTACGTCCGTGGTAGTTAAAAAGAGTATGGATCATCATCGCGCTACCATTGCCAATGCAGAATATGTCGAAAGCGAGCAGAATGCTTGCGCAGCGGATTTGGAAATCATTTATGAAGGAATAGCCAATCATCTTAAATCGGTACACGGGCAGAAACGTGCTTCGATTGCTACTGCTTTGAGAGAGAGGCTTCCCGCCATTCGCGCAGAAATAGAAAAAGTAGGAATCGTAAACGATCCCTCGAGTATTCTTCGAAGCTTGGAACAAGCTGTGACTGTTTATACTGCGACCGCTCAAAAAGAGTGAATTTACCATCGTCGGTCAGCCGCTGAATTTGAGACCCGTCTGCATCGCTAAATATTTTATATTTAGCTGCTTCGACGCCGGCTGCGCCTGGCTCAAATTCAGGGCGCCTCCTCGATATTTTTCACTCTTTTTGAGCGGTCGCAGTATAGCATTTAAGTTTTTTTGATTTTCGAGTTCTTTTGAGTTGAAACCATGTTGAAGAGAATTTTTCTTTATATCTTCTTAACGGCGTCCATGTTTTCCTGCAGCCCGAAAACCGAAGAGCGCCCTTTAACGGTCGTGGTCTTCGGCGCTACAGGCGATCTGACTGCCCGAAAAATCCTTCCTGCCCTTTCGAGCCTAGCCCGCGATAGAGCGTTGCCGGAGAAATTCGCAGTGGTGGGCGTTGGTAGAAGAGAATATACCCATGAAGATTTTCGGAAGCACTCCAAGGGATTCGACCCCGATTTTCAAGAGCGCCTCTTTTATGCCCAAGTGGATTTCGAGGAAAACCGCGGATATCGGCATTTAGAGGAAATATTAGCTCGGATCGATGGGGATTTCGGCGCGAAGAGCAACCGGATCTATTTTTTAGCGACCCAACCCAGTTTTTTTGCCCCCATTGTCGAGCAATTGGGCGCCCATGGCATGATTGCCGATCCCGGCAATGGCGGAGAATGGTCGAGAGTGATGATCGAAAAACCGTTTGGCCATGATTTGGAATCGGCGGAGGCCCTGCAAGAGAGCATTGCTCGAACCCTTGATGAAGGCCAAATTTACCGCATCGATCATTATTTAGAGAAAGAAGGCGTGCAAAAATTGCTCTCGTTTCGATCGCGAGGCGAATTCGAATCTCTTTGGAACAACCGCCATATCGACCATATCCAAATTACGATGAGCGAAGAGATTGGGATCGGATCGCGCGCCCGTTTTTGGGAAGAAACGGGACTGCTCAGGGATGTCGTTCAAAATCACATCCTGCAGATCCTGTCTCTTCTCGCTATTGATCTGCCGGATCGAGATATCCCTGCTCAGAAACTTAAGCTGCTCCAGGCAATCCGGCCCATTGGATTCAATGAGATCATCCGGGGGCAGTACGGGCCTCGGGAACATATTTTAGGATACAAGCAGGAGCCAGGAGTTCCCGAATCTTCACATGTCGAAACCTTCGCCGCCGCAAAGCTTTGGATCGATAACGAACGGTGGGAAGGGGTCCCTTTTTATATTCGAGCGGGAAAACGGCTTGTCGCGCAATTGACTGAGATTGCTGTCTTTTTTAAAAACGATCCGAACCCGCTGGTGATTCGGATCCAGCCGAATCCCGGAATTTTTTGGAACGGGAAGGAAATCCATTCGACTGACAATTCAAATCGAGAGGCTTATGAGGCTCTTTTATTGGATTGCATCAAAGGGGATCGAAGCCGGTTTGTCCAAAAAGAGGAGCAGTTCGCCGCATGGCTGCTCCTCGCTCCAATTCTCCAAGATTGGAATGCTCCTCCTCAAGAACCATTTCCCAATTATGGGGCTGGAACTTGGGGGCCTGAAGAGGCTGATCGGCTTTTGCATGCCGATGGCAGGAAATGGCGCAATTTAGTACGGTAAATTCATGCCGCAAAAGAAATCTCTTGTCGCGATAACCGGAGCCTCTTCGGGAATCGGAGCCGCAACCGCAGCTCGTTTCGCAAGGGAAGGCTTCCCTGTGGCACTCTTAGCCCGGCGCCTCGACCGGCTCCAATCTCTCAAGAAGGAATTGCCGGGGAAAATTTTTGCCTACGAACTGGATGTCACCGACCGCGATCGAGTCGAGGCGGTGATTGCACAGATCGAAAAGGAGGCCGGACCGATCGGCGTCCTTGTGAACAACGCCGGCGTGGCATTCGGACTCGAGCCGGCCTATGAAACCAGCAGTGAAGAATGGGACCAGATGATCGACACGAACATCCGAGGGCTCGTTTTTTGCACGCGGGCCGTTTTGCCCCTAATGGTTGCGCGAAATGGCGGGCAGATCATCAATCTAGGCTCGATCGCCGGAACATACCCCTATCCAGGCGCCAACGTCTATGGAGCCACCAAGGCATTCGTCCATCAATTCTCCCTGAATTTGAGAGCCGATCTTTTGGGAAAAAATATCCGTGTGAACTGTATCGAGCCGGGATTGGTCGGCGGCAGCGAATTTTCCGTCGTCCGCTTCCGTGGAGATGCGGAGCAGGCTAAAAATATCTATAGCGGAACTCAGGCGCTAACTCCTGAAGACGTCGCTGAAGTGGCTTATTTCTGCCATGCCTTGCCCCCGCATGTAAATATCAACACTGTCGAATTTATGCCGGTTTTGCAAGCTTCGGCCCATCTGATGGTTCACAAGGGTTAGGCGCGGCGTTTGCCGCCGTGAACTCGATCAAGCTGATCGCCAATTGGTTTCCTGATCCCAAAATTTTTGTTGCTTTAAGCAATTGAAAAAAGATATATACATTGAGTAATGTTCCGCTCACCCAAACATTATCGTACTTTTCTCACAATTCTTTTGACGTACACTCTTGATCTCGTGGGATATTCGATTGTATTTCCCGTGCTGGCTCCACTTCTCCTCGATCCCAATCTCCATTTTTTTGCCTCAGGCAGAGCGATCGCTGACAAAACGACGGTCCTCGGTCTGCTTTACGCCTTTTTCGGCATCGCCCAATTTTTCGGCGCCGCCGCAGCTGGAGCTTTGGCGGATCATTACGGACGGTTCAAAGCTTTTTTAGGCACCATCGGATTGAGCATTATCGGATACGTCATCATGGCGATCAGCCTCTATTTACAAGATCTGACCCTCCTTTTTGCCGGAAGGATCGTGACCGGTTTTTGCTCCGGGAATTTCGCCCTAGCCCAATCGGCCACAGCCGATTTGACCGATGAAAATCATCGCTCCAAAGCTTTTGGCATCCTGATTGGAGTCGGAGGATTAGGATTCGTAGCCGGCCCTTGGATAGGCGGCAAGTTGGCGAATCCCGATTGGCTTTCCGGATCGGGCGCTTTTATTTTCGCTGCGATTGCCGCCCTCATCAATTTAGCGGCTGTCTTCTTTTTCTTCGAAGAGACTTGGGTCCGCGAAGGCAAGCATGCCGAAACCGGCTTTCTCAAGACGTTCAAAGATATCCGCCTGGTATTCCATCAGAAAAACTTAAGAAAAATTCTCACTGCCTATCTCATCTTTTCGATCGGCTGGGCTTTCTTCCTCCTTTTTTCTCCAACGTTCCTTGTGCAGAAGTTCTCTCTTGGTCCCGATAAGATCGGAGATATTTTCGCCTACATGGCGATCATTTGGTTTTTCATCTCGATGTTTCTGAATAAGGAATTGATCGGCTACTTTTCTCTCCGCTCCTTGATCCTTGTCGGACTTGTCCTCTCTTCGATCGGCGTCGCAGTTTTCGTCTGGCCTTCCTCCCTTTGGCCTTATTGGTTCATTATTCCACTCGTTTTGACCGGGGGAGCGATGTCTTGGGTCAATCTCGGATCGATCCTCTCGCTTCGCGCCTCAGCGCAAATGCAAGGCAGGGCTATGGGAGCTTCAGGATCGATGTGGTCGATCGGCCAAATCATCGCCCCTCTTACGGCTGGCCCTCTCGCGGGCTGGAACATCTATGCGCCGCTTTTGGTCGGATCCGTCATCCTCGCGCTCAGCTTTTTCTATTTTGTTTTTTGCTACCATGAGTAGAGCTTCCGCAACCCTTAAATCGAATTCGGAAGTGACCTTCAAATTCTCCTCGCTTCCCGGAACAACCGCGACCCTTGTCCCCATCTCAAGCAGCAGACGGCAGTCGTCGCTGATGTTGGAGAGGCCCGCTTCCTTAGCTCTCATGTGGGCTTCGACGATCAAGCCGTAGCGGAATGTTTGCGGAGTTTGTCCCCGCAGAAACTCCTCCCGTTTCGGGATCGAATCGATCCAATCCCTCTTTGGGGCGTAGACCAGAGTATCGGCTGTTGAAATGCATGTGTCAGCCGCCCCCCAAGCAATCGCTGCATCCAAGTTCGCTATGATGATTTCCTCGGTCACAAAAGGGCGCACTGCATCGTGGATCAGGACGAGATCCGGAGGATGTAAAAAGGCGTTGAGTCCTGCTCTCGAAGATTCCTGTCTTGTCGACCCGCCTGAGGTCAACCGAAGGGCAGGGGAGTCTTTGATTGTTCGCATCCAGTCGGGATGGCAAACCAGGACGATCTCATCGAACACTCCCGATTCAAAGAATGTTTCCAGCGCATGCCGATAGAGCGGTTTGCCGCCCAGAAGGCAGAATTGCTTCGGGATTTGACCTCCGAAGCGGATTCCGGAGCCGCCCATCAGCAGGATGGCCCCGATTCGATATCCTTGATACATAGGTGTCTCATCATACCAAATCAGTTGAGGGAAAAATAGTCCCTGAAATAACCTTATGGGCATTTCATGCCTGAATAGCTCAGTTGGTAGAGCAGCGCATTCGTAATGCGAAGGTCGTCAGTTCGATTCTGGCTTCAGGCATTGATTTTCAGCTATTTATAGAATCCAGAGGATGTTTTGAAAAGCAGTTAGATTATGGCGAATAGTGCGCTGCTGCAATTTGAAGGTTTCGCTCGCTTGGTAAAAGCTCTCCGTTTTTGACGATTGGACGAACTTGTTTGTGATTTTGCTCTTCAATCCAAAGATCGTAATTTGTCTGCAAGTTAGTCCATAATTGAGGGGTTGTGTCAAAAGCTTCCGACAAAGCAAGCGCAATAGCGGGGGTAATGCTGGCTTTTCCCGATCTTATTTTAAACAAGGTATTCCGAGAGAGTCTGAGTCTATCGGCAAGTTTTTGCAAATTAAGGTTCAGAGGCTGTATGTAAAGTTCGTCCAAGATTTCTCCTGGATGGGAAGGTCTTCTTTTTTTTACCATATTTTCCTCTTAATGATAGTCGATTAAATCGATATCAAATGCATCTCCGTTTTCAAACCGAAAGATGATTGTCCAATTCCCATTTACATGAACGGAATAAAATCCATCCAGATTTCCTTTTAACGGATGAAAATCGGAACCTGGAAAGTTCATGTCTTTAGCCGCAGAAGCACTGTGCAACAAGTCTAAAATCAATCCCATCCGTTTGGCATGGGCTGCTTGGATTTTCGCTTTGCTCCCAGTGTCGAAGAAGCTTTTTAGCCCTTTATGCTTAAACGATTTGATTGACATACACTTTTCCCAATGCGGGGTCATTGTAACCTATTTGGATACATTGCGTCAATGATGTCGCTTGCCTTAAAACGCGCCTGAAGAAGGTCGGGCGCGTTTTTCAAGAGCGTTATCTGCCAAATTCCGCAGTCCAGAGCGAAATGAACTTTTGCCTTGTGTGGAGATTGACCGCCTCTTCGTCCCCAAATAGGCAGACTCCTAGAGCGTTTCCTTCTTGGCAACGAATTACCGTCTTCCTGATGTTCGGATCCTTTTCCACTTCGTTTGCCAGTTCCTGCAGCTTGCTTTGAGGGCGGGCTGAAAGAATTGGAAACGGATGGTAAGAGATGCAGGAGTGCAGCTCCCCATCTCCGTCGCGATAGGGAAGTAATTTCAAATCGCTCAAGCCGCTTTGCGATCCGATCCCAATCCCGGCTTCGACTGTTGCGCGGAGCGCTTCGGCAAGAGTTGTTGTCCGGTCGAGGACTAGAGCTATTTTTTTAGTGGGGATCGTCCGGTAGTCGGGAAGGTTTTCATGGGGACGGAATGAAAAAGGATCTCGATGGGGTGCATCGAGCGCTCTTTTGCTTTGCTTGCAGAGTTCAGAAACCTCTGGAGAGAAGAATTCTTCATCCGTGCAGAGGGTGGCAGCGAAATAAATAAGTTCGTTGCCTGGAGTTTCCTCTGTGACTTTTAGGCAGTTATCGGACGGGCCGAGCGTCATTGTATTTGTAAAATCGGCGTATCTCGTTTTTTCTGGATAAGCGGACCGGATTTTGTGCGAAGCTTTCTGGAAAGCCCGGATCGTTTGTTCCTCAGCAAAATAAACCTGGATTGAAGGTATATGACCCTCCGGTATCCAATGTCCGATGCCCACCGAAGTATGCCCAAGCGCGTTCAGCGCTTTGCCGAAAGGGATTACTGGATTTATGAGAGAAATGAACTGTTTCATATTATGGCCTCACATGATAGTTGCCTCGGACGACCCATTTGGAGGAGGTAAGTTCTTTCAACCCCATCGGTCCTCTCGCATGGGCTTTTTGCGTGCTAACCGCCGCTTCAGCGCCAAGGCCGAATTGTCCGCCGTCCGTGAAGCGGGTCGAAGCGTTCACATAAACGGCCGCAGAATCGACCGATTGGACGAACCGTTCGGCGCTCGTCTGGTTTTCCGTCAAAATGGCGTCACTATGGCCTGTACTATGGCGCTCGATGTGTTCCAGGGCCTCGTCTAGGTTCTTCACGATTTTGATCCCCAAAACCAGGGAGAGCCACTCGGTGTCCCAGTCCTTTTCCTCCGCCTTTTGGCAAGAGGGGTGAAGGATGTCCCAGGAAATGCGAAACGTTACGTTTTTGAGCCGGTCGAACACTCTCGGTATGAAAGTTTCTGCGATCGCGGCATGGACCAAGAGGGAGTCCAGCGCGTTGCATACGGCGGGCCTCTGGGTTTTCGCGTTATGGATCACTTCTAAAGAGCGTTCTAAATGAGCAGATTCGTCGACGAACAAATGGCAGATGCCGACTCCCCCTGAAACGACGGGAATCGTGCTATGTTCGCGGCAAAATTCCTGCAAGGCTTGGCTGCCTCGCGGGATGATGAGATTGATTGCATCGTCTTGTTTGAGTAGGTCTTTGATTTCCTCGCGGTTCTTGGTTTCGAGCAATTGGACGGCTTCCTTAGGCAGGTTGGATGCAGCCAGCGATGTTTGGATCAGTTCCACTAGGCCGCGGTTGGTCAACGTGGCTTCAGAACCGCCTCGTAAAATTGCGCCGTTTCCCGATAAGATGGCCAATGAGGTGATATCGAGCGTCACATTCGGTCTCGATTCGTAGATGGCTCCAATGACGCCGAGGGGCACTCTCTGCTTCGTAATCAAGAGCCCGTTCTGTAGAACCCTTTCTTCAACGATCTCTCCGATTGGATCGGGAAGAAGGGCGATCTGTGCGATGCCTTCGACGAGATCTGGCAGCCTATTTTTCAAAGAAAGCCGATCGAGAAGCGCGTCCTGGATCCCCTTTTCTTTCGCCAGGCGTAAATCTTCCCGGTTCGCTTCCAGAATCGCGTTTTCGTTCTGTTTGATTTGTTGGGCTAACGTTTCCAGAACGATTCGTTTTTGCTGCGAGCTAGCCGCAGCTACTCTGCGCGAGTTCTTTTTCACGCTCAGCGCTAGTTCTCTGATTTTCGGATTCATGGTTTCCTCTTAAATAAAGTTCCTATAGACAGACCCTTGGCTAGATCAATCAGCACATTCGGTCGGGAAGAGTGTGCGATGACCATCTGGATTTCCGCATCCAATGCGAGTTGGGCTGCTTCGAGTTTTGTGGCCATTCCGCCTGTTCCCTGAGACGAAGTCCCTGTCGCCAGAGCAAAAAGCGCTTCATTGATCAGGTCTACGGCCGAGATGAGCTTCGCATCCGGGTGGAGCCGTGGATTTGCGGTATAGAGCCCTTCTTGATCAGTCAGCAAGACAACCAAGTCCGCTTCAACTAGTTTTCCCGCTAGCACAGCGAGGTTGTCGTTATCCCCGATCCGCGACTCTTTCGTCACAGTCGTATCATTCTCGTTCAGGATCGGAATGATGCCGCTCTGCAGTAAACCTTCTATCGCTAGCTCGGCAGTTTCTTTTTTACCAGTGGAAAAATCATCGCGGGTCAAAAGGATCTGACCCACTTGAAGATCAAAGAGAGAGAATAACTCAGACCAGACTTGCATCAGTTTGATTTGACCAACCGATGCCAACACTGGTTTCGGATGAGAATGGCAAAGCAGAGATTGCCCAGTCGCTACGGCTCCGGAACTAACGAGAATGCATTGGATCCCTTCCGCCTGCAGCGCGGCGATTTGCTGAACAAGCCCCAGCATAAATCGGCGGCAAAGGCTCTCCATTCCTTGTGTTAGAGAACTCGTTCCCAATTTAATAATAATTTTTTTAAATCCATCCATATAAAACTCATAAAAAAAATCGATTACAAAATTCTGTTCTGCTCAAAACCAAAAATGGACTGGTTTAGGCAAACAGTTTCGGCTCGAAAAAATCAGAACCGTGCGGATGTATCTGAAAAAATTAAAAAATGATTATCCCAAGAAGGGAGGGGGAGGGGGCGAATTGGAAAAGAGGCAATCTAAGAAGAGGGCTAATTTATTTTCCATATTTACACCATGAGCTTTTGGACTCAAACTCTACCATCAATTCTAACAGACTCATTTTTAAAATTATAGGGGATTATTAGAAGCGCAGAGAGGTCTTGGTGTAAATAGCTAATAATAAGTCCTCTTCCATTTAATTCCGTGGACCAATGGTGGACCAAAAGGGGACGGGAAACTGCCTCAAACTAATGCAAGCCGCAGTAGATCGAAAAGAAACAATCGCTTAAACCCTCCTCCTGTCAGCTACTGCGGGATGCAGCGGCGTGGGGCGCGGCCTGCATATTCGTAATGCGAAGGTCGTCAGTTCGATTCTGGCTTCAGGCATGCCTTTCTCTTCATTTCCAACCATTTACAACATAACGATCAGTCCGCAACAATACGAAAAAATCTGTTTTAGGAAGACCTGTGTCCTGACATTTTCCTGACATTCTTCTCTATGACTGGACTTTGTCCATTTGAAGAGCCGATCTTAACATTGGAGAGGGCGGGCTGCGCCCGCTTCAATGTTAAGATCGGCTCTTCAAATGGACAAAGTCCAGAAATAACCTCAAAAAATAAGGCGGAAATTTTTTCGCAATTGACCTGAATCCAAATTCAATGTCTGGATGTTTTTTGATTCGAATTACACGATTTCCGAAGCGCGATGTCCAGTTCCGGATGCTTTTTTAAATACGGGGCTGCGTAGAGCAGCTCCCAAAGCTCTCGATAGATATCTGTGTGAGGCGGACCCCCTTCAGGGAGGTGTTTGCTGGGAGCAACAGGAATATTCTCTATTTTCCAATACTCGGTGAGGTTGATGTCTAATGACTTTCCCAGGATTTTTAGAGTCCACCAGCTCGTTTCATATTCAAGGGCTTCTATCGAGAACGTAAACTCTTCGCGGCTCAATTCTCCAAAGCGTGCTAGTTGGTGAATCCGATGTATATGTTCTCTTTGCAAAGCGTTCATTACCTCAAAAATGACACAAAATGTTTTCATATAGATATTGAGAGATTTATGAATGTGGATTGCATGTGAAGGACTAAGATAAAATGCGGGGCCAAGTAGACAATGTGGTGTAGACATTTCTATTAACTTCAATTTCTCATCGCGATTTACCAAAGCCCAAGCTTTGGCAAACAGAGGAGACTCTTGAATCAGGCCCTGGACAATGGTTTCGATAGTGGGAGGGCAAGAGGAAATCGTTTGAATGTTTTCGATAGTTTTCAGATGCTTTTGCTCACATTTTTCCAAGACTTTGCGCAGCTCTTGAAAAGAATCTTTTTCTCTTTTTAATTTTTTTAGCCATGTTTCCCAATCTTTTGGCAATCGATCTCTAGATGCCGGGAAAGTTCTATCACAGTAATCCTGAAGAGTTGTAATAGATTCGAAAGCGGGATGAGATTCGACACCGAGCATGATTCGATAGAATTCGAAGTTGTTGCAAGTTAATGGTAATATATTGTCAGAATTTGTCGCATAAATATCAGCGCCCGCAGCAACCAATGCTCGGGTGGCTTCTTTATTATTGTTGAGAACCGCTAAATGGAGTGGAGTGTTTCCTTGCGCCGTTTTGACCGAATGAGTGGCTCCCGCTGCAAGTAAATCTCTGATAATATCTACATGTCCCCCCATTGCAGCATAATGGAGAGGAGTCCTCCCGCGGGGGCTCTTCGTTTCAATATCGGCTTTCTTGTTGAGTAAAGAACGACAACCTTCGCTGTTTCCTTTTAGCGCGGTGTAATGCAAAGGAGTCATCCCTATCCAATTTTTAACATTCGCATCCGCACCCTTGGCAAGAATTGCGTCAATATCTTGAGTTGTCCCCCAGTACGCAGCTAAATGCAACTCTTTGTTTTTCGACTCTTCGATGGACAGGCCTACACGCAATCGGAACATGATATTGAAAAGCTTTTGGGGAGCAATCCTGTATGCCAGAGGCATCACCCTCTCATCCCATACCCGCCTTGCGATCTGCTGGCAAGACTCTAGGGTTTTATCACGAAAGGACGTGCAGGTTAAGTAAGCTTGACGGCCGTAATTGAATAAAGAATTTACCGATAAATAACTCATAATTATTCCGCGTATTCCATGCTATAAGTTTTTATATATTATACCAGTTCAATTCTTTGTTGTAATCTAAAAAAACGCTTTGTACTGGACAAAAAATAATTTCATGCAGCGCAAGTCCTTGGTTTTGAGAATACAAAACATGATAACAATCGCCTAAACTCTGTACACGACAAAAAAATCATAGAGCACCTCCTTCGGCAGTAAGGCCTAAATAGGGAAAGACGGTTAATTCCTGGAGGAAGGATTCATCTTCTCTAAACAAGGCCCGGCGGATTAGATCGAGACCCAGGCGAAAAATGCTTTTCAGCTTGCGGCCATGTTTTTTGACTGTGATAGGCACCTTTCGAGCTTGCAGCTCTCCGATTTTATAAGCCCAACACACTGCAATCGCCAGAATAAAGAGCAGCTTTTCGAAAATTTTCCCTGTGGAAGTGAACCGATCGGCAACGCAAGGCAAAAATCATAATCTACGGTTTACGGAGTCTCGTAGGCCGTATATTTCAAAGATTTACTACGACATTTGTCGACTGGATATTTTTGCTTCATTTTCTCAAACTTTTGATATGCAGCTTCGATTGGATCTATTTTGAGTTTGTGAGAAAGATAAAGCACTGCCTTGAATACATCAGCAATCTCATCTTGAATTTCTTGCATCGTTTCTGGGTCCGGGTGATAGCTCTTTTCTTCGCTCATCCATCGAAATAACTCCAAAAGCTCTCCCGTCTCTGAAGCGAGATCCATCACTAGGTTTTTAGGTGAATGAAACTGTTCCCATTCTCGAGCCTGGTAAAACTCAAGAAGCGATGCCAGCACTTGTTCGTGAGAAACCCTCTTCGACAAGCCATATTTCTCAAAGAAAGCAATTGCAGGAAGAAATAAGGGGGAAGGAAGAGCATCTGTTGCAAACCATTGCCATTCTTCACATTTATTGGGCTCAAGTAACTGAGGTTCACCTTCAAATTGATCGACAACAGCAAAAAGGGTGATGTAATGCTTGCTTCCATCGATGACATCATTACTCCAGAAGCCTGTCTGTACGGAGAGAGCCTTTAGCCCTGTTTCTTCAACGAGCTCACGAGTCGCACAATCTTCGACTGATTCTCCAAATTCAAGATGGCCGCCCGGAGGAGCCCAATCACCCGCACCGTGCGCTCCTTTCCGTTTACCAAGGAGAACTTTCCCCTCCTTGAATACAAAGACTCCCACCCCAACTCTGGGCTTAACTTTCTCAATTTGACCTTCCATGGCAATCCCTTTTGAGACAAAGATATTACAAACGAAAATAAGAAAAACAACCGCTTTCTTCATTTTTCAATTGCCACCAATACATCCACTTCTTTTGAGGTCGCCGAAAATTTATGACCATACACCTCATAATCACCTGCATAGGTTCGCTTTAAGTTTGAATGCCAAATATTACCCCATGTATCGATTAGACTTTTGGGAAAATCACCCGCGGCATGATAAAGAGCAAAAGTTGATTCTGGGACTACCTTGCCAACCATTCCTTCAGGAATTTGGTCTAAAGAATTCACAGCGCACCCAATCACACAGGAATAGGGCTGGGTGTAATCCCCTTCATAGTCGCAGTAGAGAGCAATAACTTCATCGGAGGCTTTATTTGGAATCTTGCTCTGGATATTTTCCGCATAAAATTTTTGCCAAAGTAGAGGAATATCCTTTGGGCCTGCATTACTATCATTTGAAGTGCGACATTCAATGCCGATGATCGCCATACGCGGTTTGTGGACTCTTGTAAAATTTTGCATTAGCTGCTCCTCATTAGTATTTATTTCTTCAGCAGACAGAAAAGGCGCCGGTAACCCTATGAATGCCAAGCAAATAACGGAAATTATAGATGAAATTGAAAGTTTCATATTTATCTTACCTGTATAATTAATAATTGACCTCCGTCAGCCTCTGTACTGGACAAAAAATAAGTTGATGAAGACAACTCGCTGAAGAGAGATCATATCTCGTTGGTAATCAATCAGCGAGACACAATGAGACAAATCAGCGAGTTGGAAACA
>Ga0105242_10002711_pt1 | contig 13864 bp, 15 predicted proteins | sample KBSM24metaG_FD_81521 | JGI IMG/M metagenome (GOLD analysis project Ga0105242, IMG submission 81521) | Miscanthus rhizosphere microbial communities from Kellogg Biological Station, Michigan, USA - KBS M2-4 metaG | ecosystem: Host-associated > Plants > Roots > Rhizosphere > Soil | place...
CCAGCGTCCCTTCTCGCAAGGCTGGCGTGACATGATCTAGATTTCCGGTCGCCAAACTCTTTCGTCGAACCCGGTGGCAGCCTTGGAACAGAGATGACAACTGGAAGGTGGTTCCCCCGTGCGAGGAAGATCAACATCTTTGCGCTCGCGATGCTGGTGTCAGGAGCGTACGGAGCCGAAATTCGAAGACGCTGCGCGCGGGGCTCCGATCGTGCGCGGTCTAGACCCACCATCGATATTTGCGCCGCTCGATTCGCCGGTTGAGCGCCGTGCGTGTCGGTTGCCGACCAGACGAGCGGGCGTTCGTCAGGTGAGTCGGCACCTCGCGCGAAGGGCGCGAAGAATCGGTTCAGCACGGTTTTGTCTATCCGTGCGCCGAATCGGCACGGCTCCGAGGCGTTTGCGTCGCCGAGGTGGCATGGCGAAGAACAATGAGCTCGCCACAAACGTGGCAGGCCCTCGCGACGAACCTTCGCGAGGACGCTTTGACGCGCGTTCTGCTCGGTCAGATCGAGCAGGCGCGAAACGATCCCGGGCGCGCACGTGAGTATCTCCACGAGGCCCTTGAGTCGGTTCACGCGAATGCGCGACCGGCGCAACGCGAGCGCATCTCGAACTCTCGATGCGTGCTTCCTCCGTTCCCAATACTACATCCGATGATGCTCGGTGAGGCGGGATGCCTCGCCCAATGATCTTCGTGACGGCGCCGTACACCTCCAGCCTTGAGCGGCTTCGCTCGTCTGATAAAGGCGCTGAGCGCGGCGCACAACCGCCAGTACCAACTCCACGCTCACGGTGAATTCCTCGCCCAGGTGCTGTCATCGCAGGCTCGCTTGATTCAACCCGCATTGTTGTCACATTCTCTCCGCCATCTTGTCGGCATCTTGTGGTCCCAACTCGACCTTTGCTCGTATGTGCTCTGCTCCCTCTTTCACTAGCGAGTTCAGAAATAACCCAAAGAGTAGTGGGCCGAGAATCACTTCAAGCGTTACCAGCAATCGCGCACGCGACGTCACCGGCACGATGTCGCCGTATCCGAGAGTGCTAATGGTAACGGCGCTAAAGTACAGCATTCGCAGGAAGCTATTTTGTTCTGGCCACGGGCGACCAGACGCAGTGTCCGCAAGGGTCAATAGTAAGACCTCGTCTGCCAAAGTCATCCGCAGACATGCCGCGCCTTCCATGTCGCCACAAGGAAACATCTCGGACACGTTCACATTGACACCCGAAATAACATGCGGCGTCGCCGTGACGTATAGCAACTGTCGAGTCGCGAACTCAGGATCACTAAAATCCGGCTTACGGTTTCTAGCGTTTTTATCTATGTCTAACGCGACTGTGACGAGCCAACTCTCGTAAGGCCCGCGTTTGTCCAGGAACTGGCTCACAACGATTTGAACGTGGCCAGGTTCGAGATGGATCGCGAAACTCGGTGATGATTTAAACGGAGGCTTTGAGATGGGCTTGCCATAGAGCAACGGCACGGAGACGGTGCCTCCCTGCTTCGCCTTGCCGTCAGCGATGTAGGTTTGCCTCAACCGTTCACCAATCTCGGTGGACTGTTCCTCTACCATCGGCTCGTACCGCGCCGTAGCATTGTAAAAATCAATCGCGAGCACGAAGTAAAACAGGGCAAAGAAGGGTATAGCCGCCAGATAGGCAACACCGTACCCCAAGCTGGGAACTTGGCCAGCACGCTCTGCCAGCCGTCTCAGCTTGTCGGCCATCCGGCCAGCCAACGTTCGCGTCCGGCCACCCATGATCAGACCACCGAGCCCAGTCTCCTCATCCAGCCTTCAACCAAAGCGTCATAGGTCATGATTCTGATTCCATTCAGGCTGTTGTTCATCTCGTCGAGGCGTATGCGATCGGCGAGGCTCATGGGCTGCCGGCGCCCAGCGATCACTGTGAACCCGTACGAAACATGATCGTCTAAGGCGCCAATGATCACATCCCTGTAAAAGCCGGACAAACTTCTGCTTGACCTGAGCCTTTCAGTGGGGCTGCCTTCCACCAGAAGGGACCGCACCGTTCTTCGAAAGTAGTCGCCATTGCGCGCGAGCCATGCCTTCCAGTCCTGAACCTGACGCAGTGCATGAGTGAGAACCGCTGCCGGATCGCCGGCCTTCGTGAACAGCTTGCCGGTCGGCCTTTCCAACTCGATGAGCGTCGCATGAATGCCTACGTCATTCGTCCAATTGCGATACCCAAAGACCACGAAATCACTCACATACTTGATCCCAAGGGGGAGCTTGCTCATGACGTATCCGCCGTCATAGAAGAGATCCAAGAGAAACGCATTCGCCCACAAATGGGCGTGTACCTGCTCCTCCGTGCCATTCAGGCGCTGATCCAACTCTAGCAAGCTCGCACGTATCCGACGCGTGTTCGCTGTTTCCTCCTCTTCCATCTCTTCAATGTATGCAACCATTTCACTCGCCACTTTTGAGGTGACGTACTCCATATACCGTCGCTTACGCGGACGCTCATCCAGCACTGCATCGCACCAGACCGCAATGTCTACGACGTCGCTGCTGCCGCGCGAGACATAGGAGTCCAGGAGTCGTCCGCGGCGCAGGAGGTAGTAGGAATTCAGCACACAAACGCCGTACTCTCTACCAAGCTCCAAGTTCGCTTCGATATCCGCTAGAAAGAACTGGCCCCTACTGCGAATGAGCTCGGCAAGCCGTCGGTTCGTCGAATCGTGGTAGCCGAACATTCGTCGGTCCGTGAAGAACACGAGCGCGATCTCGACGTCTTCAAGTTCCCTTCGGAAGGTCGCATCGGTCAGTTCTAACAGATTTTTACGCGCAGCCACTTGATCACCTTCGGTGCAACTGGAAAATGTCATAGCGGCCCGAGAAACCCTTCAACTTGAAAAGCCCGAGCACCTTGCTTCGAAAGTGATCCGCTCTCCGATCGAGGACGCCCACCACTCTTTCACTGCACAGCACGTAGTCCCGCAGCGGAAAGTCGTCGATCGGCACAGGGTTCACTGCCTTTGCTAGCGATCCGGTCGAGAGCGACTCGATTCGAAACGTATACGACACATCTGGCCCCTCACGATCATTCTCAAGAACGTCCACTTGCCCCAAGTGAAGCGCCATACGAAGATGAATCGCACGTTCCTCTGGTACTTGGGCATTGCGAACTTCGATCGCGCCAAGGATGTCGAAGGCGGCAGTGGCCGCGTGAACTACGGACATCTCCGCCGATTGCGCGTCTCCGAACGTCACCAAGTATCCATCGCCGGTGCTCTTGAGACATCGCATACAAAGTGGCTGGCCGATGGTCACAATCGTCGATCTCAGGTCGCGCATAAGGCCACGGCCGACCGCGTACCAACCAAATAAATCGCTTGTTGCCGTCGATTCAATAGAATCCACGACAAGAATGCATTCGGTCACGACTTCGGGAAAAGCATCGATCCCGCTACTCACGAAGCAGCCTCGTCGAGCACGTCTATCACGCTGACCTGCAGCGTGCCGAGATTTTTGATATCTACGAAAGCATCCTTGGGACGGAGTTTGGTACGTTGCTCGTTAGTAAGACCCGCCGCAACTATTTGCGAGAGAACAATCCCACCGGCTTTCGCATTCGCCGTCAGACGCGCTGCAAGATTCACCGGTGTGCCCAAAATTTCGCGACCGTACACCGTGTCGGTGAGAAAGACCTTGCCCTCGTGTATGCCGATTCGAAGGCGCAGTTCATGGGGCTGCGAGACAGTGGCATCGCTTTCGGAAACGCGTATCGGCTGCCGGATCAACGATTCCTGAATGGCCACTGCGAACGCGACTGCATCGACGGTGTCCGCGAAGACCATGAGAAACCCGTCACCAAGTGACTTCACGAACTCTCCTCGATACGCACCCTGGAGTTCCTGAAGTCTGACGAAAAATGAACGCAAGGCGGTCGCAACTGCCAAGTCTCCGAAATGAGCGGTCATCGAAGAACTTGCCGCGATGTCCCCGAAGACAATCGTGACGGAGCGTTCTGTCGGCGTTTCCGGTGTCTCGGTCACTGTTGAACCTCACCTATCATGGTCGTGACGCCCGCCGTCCCTGTTCCACGCGTGGGGCACGAGGCGCTACCTCGTATGGCATGATGGCACACGATCGTTCGTTTCGAACCTCGCGACAGCGAAGTCTGCGGTACTCGATTGCCCTTAGGCCTGTCGCATCCAGCTAATCGTAAGCGATTCCGAGGAGACGCCCTGAGGGTTCAAGGTCAGTAAGCCGTTGAGCCACATGTCCCTCCAAGAAATCATCCTGAAGCTGCTCGGTCGGCACTTCGTCAGAGTTCATCGTGCAGATGTACTGGAACCCGAATCTCGCTGATTTCGAAGCCGCGAGTTCGAGCGCAAGCCCTTTCTGGCGCTCGTCGACTCCCTCAAAAATCGTGCTGTCATGTACAAGGAGGCCAGGGGAATGGTCGCGGTCTGACCAAAGTTCGGCCATCATCAAGTCAAAGCAAAAGATCGCCATATTCTCGACACCCGCGGCGTCCTTCCGAGGCATCTCCCATCCAAAAAAAAATCCATTGTCCCGACTCTCGATAATGAATGATCCTGGCTGGCCGTAGAGGAACTGCGTGTTCTCGGCAAAAGTGGCGAGGATTCTGTCGCGCTGAGCCCTCACTTCGCTGATGCTGAGCCTCGTCAGCTGCTGCAGACGCGCTTCGTCCATCTTCAGCGAATCGCGGCCTTCGGTGAATCTCCGGATGTTCTCAAGACGCTGCTCGACGTCTTTCAGCAGAGTGACCGTCGCGACGTGGAGCTGTTGCAGTTTCATGTACTCATCAAGGGCGCCGTGACTTTGCAAGACACCCATGATCGCAGCACGCTCATCAGACAGGCGTCTCATTTGCGCCGTCCGGTCTGCGATAGCTCCTTTGAGTCGTGTAATCTCGCTCGATAGGAAAGCGCGCCGGTCTTCGATCACCGAACGGTGAAACTCGCGGACCTCATCGAACCTCTTGAGGGCTACTTCGGGAAGTTCGACGGAGGCCAGTTCGTACGCAGTCCGGATCTCTGTCTCGCCGGGATCGATCTCAACCTTAATGCTTTCGTTGTAGTTCTCGAGGAGACGTGTCTCGGCGAAGTTAGCGTCGGTGAGCTTTTGGAGAGCGGTTGTCAGCTCATTCGCGCGTCGTTCTACTTCCTCATACTGAGGGTGAACCTTGAATGTCTTCAGTCCCGATTCCTCTTCTTTTAGCCGCATCTGCAGTTTCACGCGCTCGGCTTCGAGCTTGCCCTCTGAGCCCAACACGTTCGTGAGGAGGCCCGCGCCTGCTGCCTTCTTGAGTTTGTTGAGAAGGTCTTCCTGCTCTTTGTGGATTTTCCACTCCACCGCGGTTTGCCACGACAGCCCGAGGAGAAATGCAGTGTTGATACGTGCGAGGTAGACACCCTGCTTCCGATGCGTTTCGAATGGTGATGAGTACCCGTCCTTCCCGACACGTACGACATACGTGAAGAGATCCCGAAAGGTAGGTTGATGAGCAATCGGCTCATCAACGGAAAGGCCGAACATGAGGTGGCCCAGGACCTTCGTCCAATCGTCGATCTTGAGGAAGGGGCCGTGCAGCAGCGAGTCCGGCCTCGGCTTGATGGGGAATCCGGCGGTATCGCCACCGAAAACGACCTTGCCCGGCTCAGCAGTGTCTCGCGTAACAGAGAAAGCCCGCCCATCTATGACGAGATCAAGAGAGAACTCCCACCCATGGAGAATCGGCTTCAGAAGACCCTTATCTTTCTTCACACCGGCACCGAGACAGAAATGGATCACATTTAGAAGCGTGGTCTTTCCGAGACCGTTGCGAGAATCCTTCTGCGTAGACTTCTCCGTCCGGTCCGCGAGCACGATGTTGAAATCGCCGCGGAGCGCAACGGTCCTGAAAGTGGCCTTACTCGCCCTGATCTTGCTGATCACTGGCTCTCACCCTCTGAAGCTTTCCAGCTTCAAGCTCTACGGCGCCGACGGCTTTCAGGAAGCTGAGCGCTACGACAAAGCGGTTGAAGTTTTCTAACTCGTGAATCTTGCGAGCGCTTTCCCAGAGGGACGAGACGGTACGAGGCTGCGATAGTTGCCGCAGGATGATCGCGCCCATACCAACAATGGAGCGCCGCGGCGTGATGTGTTTGTCGGGCAAGATCATTGTTCGAAGACCTCGCACAACTCGAAGAGGTACGACAGGACTGCTTGGCCAGCCGCTCGGCGTGAGCTGCTCGCCATCACGCCTCCAGAGGCAATGACAGAGAGCTGTTCGAACAGGGCATCGCCTGTCACGCCATCCTGGAGCAGCGCGTAATAGTGTTTCCGAAAGCCCGCTACCAACCGACTCGGGAACGCCGGCTCATTTGATGCCTCCTCGGAGACGTACTCACGCACCCGTGATGCGATCGAAATTCCATTCAGGAGCGCGAGCCGTGTGTGCTCAGACAGATCATTCTTCCGCCGCTTCGCGTCGATCTCTGTCCGCGTGAGGTTCCCTGACGCCGATGGAAACTCTGGGTCGGTAAGGAATCGGACGCAGACAGCGTCCAACTCGGCGAAAGTGACGTCTGCCGTGGCGAGCCGCGTGACCGTGGCGATCTTTTGCTCCAACGCTTCTTTCATCGCGCGGAGCATGTCGTCAGGGAACGACTTGGGAGCTTTGTCGACTTGAGTGTGGTGAGTTGGGCAGAGCAGCAGCAGGTTCTCGGGAGCGTTCTTCTTCGCGATAGAAAGCTTCGCGCCGTTCCCTCCGCGCGGCCCGTTGTCTGCGAGAGGCCAAATATGTGCGGCTTCGGATAGATGGATCGTGCCGTCTGCAGCAGTCTTCACGATGAGACTCATGTGGCAGCCTTCAAAGTTGCAGAGGCCAGCTGAACGGGCCATCAGAATCATCTTCACGGCCGTGGACACTTCTTGGGCTCTAGGCATGCGGGGGTTCCATCAACAGTCTAGCGCGATAGCGTCGTGCCGCCAGAACTCTGTCGAACTGCGTTGAGAACATCGTTGATCTCCGGCATCCTCTTCACGACCCGGTAGTGCCAACGGCCGAAAGAGCCGTCCGCGTTACCGTAGCCACCGGTCCTTCAGCGTTCGCTCTGCACGCAAGACATAGGTGAATGCACTCTGTTGCGCCTTCTCCGGCGCAGCACCAAGAACACCGCCCGCGAGCGTGAGAAGAGCTGAGGTGAACTGTCCGTGCTCTGCAGCCCACGTTGCTCCGGCTATTCCGAGCCCCAATCTGGCGAGCGGTTTCCGCCATCGGCGCCATGCCGCCATCCGCAGCGCGACAGCTTCCTGTGCGAGTTCTTCACGTCGGTCGATCATTCGCGCCTGTCGCTCTGTTGCGTCATTCAGAAGTGAGAGGTCTGTCGCGAACCGTCGCACGTTCTCTGCGTATCGCCGGAAGTCCTGCCCGTACCGCGCGCGGAATTCGAGTATCTCCGCAGCAGGGATACCCTTGAGATCGACACTGGCTGCTTCAAAGTCGATTTCCACGATCCGATCAGCAAGCGCGAGCGCCGGGAGCCTCAGTGTCTCGGTCAGATCCTGAACTGTGCGTCCGTCCGGCGTCACGGGATGAAGATCGAGCCCGTATATCTGTCGCGCGACAGATCTCGTAAGTTGCGCAATCATGGCGGACAAGACATGGGCAACGGTCGGGTCAATGCGGTAGATGCCGCGTTCACTTCCTCCACGCGCGAGACCAGCCTCCTCCAACGCCTTGACCATGAAATCACTCAATCGCTGATCGACGAAGTAGCCCGTGCGCGTGCCGTCGAAGAAGGTATACCTCTTCCCATCCCTCGGGATGTGCGCGAATGCACCGTTCACCAGGAGATCAACGATGCCGTTGCCGAGTTGCTCAGCGAAGGCGCGATCCACAACATCCTCAGATGGCAGCCAGCGAACGAATCCTTGTTCCGCAAGGAGTTCGATGTCGCTGTCCGATGCGCGGATACCGCGCCACGTTAGCTCCGATGCCTTCACTGCAATCAGGTCAAAGAAGAGGAGCGCAGCCTTCCACACCGTCTCGTCAGTTGATCCCCCGGAACTGTGATCGAACAAAAAGGCAGCCGACTGCAGTAGGGGTTGAGCGGCAGTGACGCGCTCCGACTCGTCGAGGTGCACGCTGAGTAGGATAGCCGCACCTTACTTGCTCAGAGCCGAGTCTTTCTCCGAGCATCGCTGCGCTTAGCTTAGCTAGCTAGTGGGAGCCAAGAAGCTTATTTGAGACGCGGCCACCCTGGCTAGATCATTTCGCACCGTTTGGCACGAAGCCCAAAGCCGGCGCTACGGGTGCTTAAGGTGAAGCTCGCGCTCATCAAGTGAGATGGGCGGAAAGGAGCTTCGATGACAGCGAAAAATACAGCATCTCCAATCGACGAACCGGATGACAACGCACCCACGCGACTGCGATGCATCCAACAGATCACGCAGGTTGATGAAGAGGCGCTTGAGATTGTGCGCTCCGTGCTCGACCGTCTTCAGCCAGCAACAAAGCCGGAGCGGAAGAAACGCACACGTAGAGAGCGCCCGGACGCCGGAGGTGTCGAATGACCCTCCGACGAACGACCGCTCTCTTCTTGCCGTTGTTCTTCCTGGCGTCATGCACTGATGGGCCGGACTGGTTCGGCGCAAGCGATAAACCGGTGCCGCCTCCCCTCATCGAAGATGTGCTGTGCGATCCGAGCGCCGGGAGTACGTGCAGCGAAGCGACCCTCCGCGAAGTGCTCGTGGTCGCGCTTGGCCGAGCCTCAGAGCGGCCCGGCAGCATGGTCCGGCTGTGGGTACAAGGTCGCGACATCGAGACGACGCGTATGGTTGGTGAGGCCCGCAGCGTCAAAGCCCGCGGCTCCGGACGTCGCGCCCGACAGGAGCATGAATCCCGTTGGATCGCGGAGGAGCAGCGGTTGTTGATGACGGCCGCGCAGCCGAGCCTTCGCCTGCATCCGCGACGCTCGCCGATCGCGGATGCAATCGGTCGCGTTGCGCTTGCCACGCCGCCGATGAAGGAGCCGCGCCTTCTCATCGTCGTGACGGACGCCTTTGAGGTGTCTGATTTCGGGAGCTTCGAATGCGACGCGCTGCCGACGCCGGAACACTTCGCGCGCGTCGTTGCGCGCGAGCGTGTGCTTCCGCCCGGATCGCTCCGGGGAATCTCAATCATCTTTTCCCACGTCGATCTCGGATCAGTTGACCGCGGTCGCTGCGCGCTGACGCTGCGACGCGCAGCGGATGTGCGCGCGATCTGGCAGACGGCACTCCACGACGCCGGGGCGGCGCACGTGGAGATCCAGAGCGGCAGCTTCCAGGCCCCGACAACCGCCGAAAAGGAGGCGTCCCATGTTTGAACGCTTGTTTGAAGGCTTCGATCAGAATGATCTCAATCAGCGCGCTCGGGAGACGCGCGACTCAACATCTACGAACCAGACGCATATGTGCTCGCGACGCTCGGACCGGAGCCTCGTTCGATCCGGTCGGGAATCTCCGCCATGCGAACGTCGGCTCGCACCTCCAAGACCCACGGATCGAAGAAGGGGAAGCCGACATCCGTGGCCTCGAAGAGGACCTGGCGCGCCATCCGAACGCCCATTTCCTCATTGCGTTCCTGATCGTTCTCCTCTTCGTCGAGTCGGCGGGCGCGATCTACGTCATGCGCGCGATCGGCATCGACTCGCCCGAACGGATCGTCTTCGGCACGGCGCTCGCGGCATGCATCTTCTTCACGGCCTGGCTCCTCTCACGGGCCAGGAACCGCGCGATATCTGTCGCGGCGCTTCTGTCCCTCGGGCTTCTCATGGGCGCGCTCACTCTCATCCGCGTCGGCGAGAACGCCGGTGAGGGCGCATCGCGGACCGTCGATTGGGCGACGGGCATCATCATGACCGCCGTTACGGTCGGCCCGGCGCTTCTCGCCGAGCACTTGCTTCGCCTTCTGTCGCCGGTACAGCCGCTCGTGCGTCAGCGGTTTCAACTGTCGAGGCGTCTGGCGTCCGCCCGATTTCAGCAGCGAAAAGCCACATGGTTCGTGAACCGCGTGGCGGATCGCCGCGAGCGCTGGCAGCGCACGGCGGCGCGCATGCGCTCCGCCTACGACATCGCCCATCGAAACGCGCGCGCAGCGCTCGGTGATTCACCGTTTCCAGCGAACAACTCGACGGCGCTTGTGCGCCTAAACCAATCATCTGAACCGAAAGACATTCAATAAGGAGGGATCATGCTTACTTCATCCACCAGCATTCCGTCATCTGAAAGCCGCTCTCGCGTCGAGGTCATGGTCGGCGGCTCGAATCGCGGTGCGCGCCTCATGCAACCCGCGATCGCAGACTTCAACCGCACTTCTGCGCGCTTCGCACTCGCGCCGACGTACATCGATCCCGTGCCGGAACGCGCACTCGCCCTGGTGCGCGAGGGGGCCACGCGAGGCGTTCCGGCGAGAGCGGTAGAGGCCCGAATCGAAGAAGTGCTGTCGGGCGACGATCACGCGCGATCGCCGCTCATCGTGAGCGTCGACAATCCTCACGCGGTCGCAAGCGCGCTGGATAGCGCCGAAGGGCGGCCGATTCTCGTGTATCTCCTGGTACGAATGCCGAGTCAGGAGCTCATGGGCATTCGCGTCGTTATCCGTAGCGACGATGACCAGGAGCGGGCGCTGGCGGCGCGCTTCTTCCGCGCGCTCGGCAAGGTCACCGCGCGCTCAGGCGCCTCGGTGGTCATCGGCGTCAACGGCCGGCCGGAACACGTCGCTCTCGAGCCGGCGTACCGGGCGTGGTTCGCGGAGCACATGCAGTCGAACATGACGAAGCTCGTCGCGAACATCGCGCCGGAGAACGATCCGCTGGAGGTCACCTTCGACGGGCGGAAGACGATGTCGCTCATGGTGAAGGAAAGCGGCGCCACATGGAGCGATCCCTCCGAACTCGCCCGCGCAATCGTTGAGCACCCGCTCATGCCAAGTTAGCCCGCGCGTCTCGCCACGCTTGTTGAGGACACGGTCAGCAAGGATAGGCAGCTCGGCTGCGAAACCGGTATACGGGCCGGCCTATCAGTTACGCTGGCGAGTTAGCCGACGCGGCAAGGTCTTTGCCATTCTTGCTTCCATGACCGCGAACAGGACTTCGAGGCCCATACGTCCCAGATATGCTGCCATGCGACGGCTCAGAATGCGCTCGCCGCGATGTACAACAGTGTTTCTAATTCCATAGAGCAGCCGCAGATCTGAGGTTAAGCGACTTTCCATCCACAACTCGGATGTGGGATCAGTAAGCTTCCGGTGAACAACGCGCAGCAAACCCACATCCGAATCAAATATCAGAGCCGGCGGTAGCGGAATGCTACGTCGCGCATAGCCGATATTCGCACGGCGATCCAGGACACTTCTCATCCATTCTTGGATCGGCTGCTTTTTGCGACTCCAACAAGCCCAATTGCACATTTCCTCTATGCCACGAATGGCGACTGACTGACTTGCGATTCCGGCCGCAAGATACTCGGCTAGCGTCGGCAAGGCAGCCGACAGATATTCAGACGCTAATGGCAACACCTTATTGATCCCTCGCTGATCGCTCTCGCCGTAGCTTTCCAGAGCCTGCCAGATGTGGGAAGCGGCGGCGTGCGTATCCTCTGCCCAAAATTGCTAGACTGTGCGATACATGCCACTGCGCCGCCTGCCACCTTGTTTTTTCGGAAGGCGTGAGGCGGTGTGATCTTACAAGCTGGTAGTACGGAACGTGTGGTACGTCCCGCCGCCGACCCGACCCTGCGGTCCAGAATGGTTGAGGCAGGTCTACCGTAAAGATCCGCGAATCATCTATGCGTGTAACCTCGATGGCACCAATGGCATGAGTTCGCACATTATGAAAGAGGCGGAGGCGTTCGAGTACATCGCGGAGCTCGTCGAGAGCTATTGCAGCCGCCTCGTCATAATGACTAGCAGTGACTTCGAGAGTGAGTCCGCGCAACATAGTTTTGCCGCCATCTACGACTTCAACTCGCAAACGCCGCGGCTTTTCCAAGATTCTCTCGAATCGTGGCCAAACCAGCGCTGGCGCCAACTCTATGGCAGCCCGATACTTTGTTCCTCGCGGCTCGCTAAACGCGTCCACGAGAAGTGAGGCGAATGCCGCCCGACTAAAAACTTCCATCGTGTTCGCGTCACAGAAATTTGTCTTTACGATACGAAATAACGCACGGTCGGACCACTCGTGCTCGACAAGTTCGGCGGCTAACCGTCGCGTGATGAAGCTGGCCTGAGTATAATCGTGGGTTTCAAGCGCTTCAGCGAGTGCCACGGCGAAATCGTGAAGCAAAATTGAAGATGTATCAGGCCTGAGAAGGGTTTCAAACCACCGCATCCATTCAGGATGCCATCGAGATCCCTGCACCGGCGCTGATGATGGTGCAACTGGAATCCCTGGCAGGAATGGAGTGATGCGCGCCGCTGCGATCGCTTCGTCCGCTAGTTGCCGAAGCAATTGGGCGTTGGTGTTGGGGACATCGACGAGCGCCGTTTTGGCTATCAGCCGCAGCCCAAGAGGTCTAACCCGCCATATCGAATGGGTTTCAGCGGCGTGCAGGAATAGCCAATAATCTACCCAGTACGCCAGCGGTTCAGGCAAGCGAAGGCGTTGACGGAGCGAGCGCAATCTTCTCTTGATTCCAGCAATTCGTTTCGCGACCTTGAAGTGGCGCTGCATCGTCGAGACGCTGTAGGGAACGCCGTTCTCAGTGACGAACACCGGCTCGTCCGGGCCTGCCTCCCGATCGCCGAGCGCACGTTCGAGCGCGAGCCGACACTCCCGCGAGATTGGGATCACAACCTCGCGATCGGTCTTTTGTTGGACGAAGCGAATCCAACCCTCGGTGAAATCGATGTTTCGCCGGACCAAGTGCCGGAGATCGCCCGACCGTATCCCGGTCTCAAGGGCGACCAGGAAAAGATCCTTGGAGCGCTGGAACCGGTTGAAGTAATCGCGGGCCGCGTCGCTGTCGTTGCGCATCCCGGCGCCGTACGCTCGACGAGCGCCGAGTCGGCGGGCGTCTTTGGCGACCGCTGGCTTCGCCTTGGGCATCTTCTCGGCAAGGTATCGGCGGAACCCTTCCTCGTCATCGAACGCGGCGACGAAGCGCGCCCGTTCGTCAACGCTTAGTTCGAGGCACGGCTCGTTTGCCTTCTGTCGTCTCACCTTCTTCTTGAGCGGCAGCTCTTCGATCACGTCGAACTCGACGGCGTAGCCCAAGAGGAGCGCAGCGACGTTCACGTAGTTATTCACGGTCGCACCGGCATAGCCCTTGGCTTTGAGGCGAGCGCTGAGCTGGTTCAGAACGCCGGAAGTGATGTCGGTGAGGCGAAGCGCGCCAAGTTGCGGAAGCAAGTGCCTGTCGATCGCATAGCGGTAGTCGCGGGCGGTCTTCGCTGCGACGTTCGCTTCGATCGAAGGAAAGAAGTCGGTGATGAAATCGCGCAACGTAGGGGCCTCCGGCGACGGCCGGGTAAGCCCGTCAGCGGCGCGGCTCCGGAACGCAGACCAGAGGCGCACCGCTTCGTCGTAAGAGTCGGCCTGCACGGTGGCGCGCTTGCGATCGTGGCCGGCCGTGCCGGGCACGTACATCGAGAAGCGGGCGATGCCTGTCGTCTCGTCGTAGGTGAAGCCTACGAGCCGGTCGCGCCGCCTGGACACGCGTTTCAATCTCCGCGGCGGAGGGGAACGATGCGTCGGCGACGCGTCGCCTTGCGGCGCTCGATCGCTCGACGCACTTCCTCCCGGTCGTAGAGGATGAGCCGATCCGAGAGGCACTCCTTCGGCTCCGGGAAGAGGCCGAGGCGCTGCCACTTGGCGATCGTCTGCGGCTCGATGCCGAGTGCCGCG
>Ga0105242_10002714_pt1 | contig 13864 bp, 15 predicted proteins | sample KBSM24metaG_FD_81521 | JGI IMG/M metagenome (GOLD analysis project Ga0105242, IMG submission 81521) | Miscanthus rhizosphere microbial communities from Kellogg Biological Station, Michigan, USA - KBS M2-4 metaG | ecosystem: Host-associated > Plants > Roots > Rhizosphere > Soil | place...
AATTAGCTTGGTATCACTGTCGCTCATACGCCTCCTCAAACTTAATATCTCTGCTAAGTATACCCCCCTGGTCGTGCTATGTGGGTGAACGTGCCTAGCGGCAGCGCTACGCGTTTACTCTTAACGCGAATGGTAGCTATACTGTAATTATGGCGGAGAAACAGAAACACCCCGATGAGGTGAGTGCGCGGCCGATTTTACCTGAGAAACTGAATCCTGTTGCGTACCGCATTCTGAGCGAGACCGCGCCTGAGCTGGCGTCGTACTATCTTGGCGCACACAAGATGCTAGAGGATGTCTCGAACCCAGAACGAGTACCAGCGGCAGCGCACAGTTTGCGTGAGTTAATAGAAAAGCTGCCGGACAGGAATAAGCGTGCCGTCAAAATAGACAAACCTGTAAGTATTTTTGCGTTGCCTATACATGACGTGAGCGATATGTGGGTGCAGCTTGAGATTGACAAGACAAACCCAGGGGCCTGGTTGTTGCAGCCAGCGGATAAGGCTACGAGATTTTTGCGGAAATCTGAGGTGCTCTGGAAATCCTTCCGCAAACATTACCCGACGCGCGAGGAGAAGCGGCTAAAATTCCTAGAGGGCGTCAGAAAAGGCGTGCCCCTTCCGACAGAATTACAGCAACAACACCTAGAGCTGTGGGGCGAGTACTATAGTGTTTTTGCCGACATTGCACACCATCGCGAACCTCGCAACTCATTTAAGGGCAAACCCTTTGGCCAGTTGGTGCAGAGTTTTGAGGATTTTATAATTCGAGAGCTTGAGCCTCAAACAACAAAGGACTATTCGAGGATATCGCAGCTCATAGGAGAGTTTGAGAAGGGCATTGAAGAAAATCTTCCCGAGCTCGTAGGGCTTGTAGTGGCCAATAGACCAAACTATGACCACTTTTTCTTTACTATTAACTCCCCGAAGTGGCTAAAAGTCCTCAAGGATAATCAGTGGACGGGTCATATTGATGAGCCCATACCTACCGAAGAAGGCGGTCAGTTACAGCTATCATGGGCTCCGGGCATCTATTACGAGAAAATAGCCAAAGACGCTGCTGTTGAGATTGCTGCGATTATCACTTCGTTGCCGCCAACTACAAACACGAGAGCTCATATGCAGATGCTAGACATCGCGAAGAACATGCCAAAAGAGCAGGCCGTTTGCATCATGCCCTTAATCGAGGGATGGCTCAAAGGCGAGGGCTTCAATAACAGGGGCCTTGTGCCTTTCAAGGTTGGCGATTTCATAGTATCGCTCGCCGAGCAGGGCGATTACGACGATGCTATAAGTGTGTTTAGGATTTTATTTGAGCTGCAAGAACCGCCAGAGAAAGATATCATCTTTAGGCATCCAGAAACGCTGACAAGCGATACGTCGTACAAGACAATCCTAAAAAGCACAGTGCCGCCCTTGCTCAAACTCAATGGCCCGGGTGTTATTAAAGAATTATGCGACCTCTTGGAATCGGGATTGGTTATTGAGGAGCGGGACAAGCGGACCGAGAAGAACGGAATTATTTACGATGGGTCGTCCATATGGCGGCCTAATATTAGGTCGCAAAAGTATGACCATGAACCCAATGAGATTCTAGTAAGCCGTATTTACAGAAGCATGACGACATATGCAGAAACTGACGAACAAAAGCTGTCTATCGTAGAGATTCTGACCTCGTATAAGTCTGAAGTGTTTCATCGTATTGCCGCTACGCTAGCTGAAGGGTCGAACCATCCTGAGTTGAAGAGAATCTATGCAGAGATAGTCGAAAAAGTTGGCGAACCGAATGGGCAAGACTATATAACCAGCGAGTCTACGGTTATGCCCGCATTGAGTCTTGATGATATGAGAAAATTACCGCCAGAAGAATTGATTAAACTTTTGAATACTTGGGATCCGCAAGAAAACCTACCTGGCTTTGGTAGGTCAAAATCCGACATTGGTTTTGTTTTGTCGCAGTATGTGCAAGAACGGCCTAGTCTTTTGAAAGAGCTCTTTGAAAGCGACGAAAAGCTTAGTAGCGAATACTACAGCTATATTTTCATGGGGACGCGAATGGCCTCAGACAATAAGCAGGTTGTTGTTGATTGGGAGCCGGTGCTTAAATATGGGCTTCAGTTTATAGAATCATCCAACACACACGACTCCGAAGGCCATGAGCGGCAAGGTCAGTATGACTTAATGGGTGCGGTTGAATCGGGAGTTAATCAAGACCACCTTCAAATCACTAACCCTGAACTTGCCGAAAGGGTGTTGGCTATACTCACTCCACTGTGCTCCCATGTCGAACCAACGGTTGAGTACGAAGCCGAACGGGATAAGGGTCGCAGGGCTGATTCAGTAGGGCTGGCTATCAACACTATGCGTGGTTCGGCACTCGAAGCTCTCATCGCGGTCTTAAAAAACGCCTCCCGGAATGGCAAGAAGCACGCGAAAAGCTCACTAACAAAAGAGCAAAGAGGGATGGTGTATGGAGTGCTGGAAAAGCATTTAGATATCACAACTGAACCAACGCTAGCGATTAGGACGGTGTATGCGCGTGAGCTGCCATTCCTTGCTTATGACAATAAGCGTTGGGTTGCGCAAAATCTTCCAAGACTCTTTCCGTCTGATGCGCAGCATTTGGATTATTTCGTTGATGCTATGGAAGCATTCTTATTGTTTGCTAGGCTCTATCCAGAGATGTTCCCGCTCGTTGCGCCTTACATGATTGAGTATATGAAGCGTGTTCAGAAAGAGGAGATTAAAGGGGATGATGACGGGGTTATAAATCACTTAGTTGGTCAGATACTCCACTTATTTATCGATGGCTTTGTAAAACTTGATGACCCTATAATGCAAGAGCTCTTTAAGATGCCAGACGCTTATCTCGAAGAGGCCATGGAGTACTTTGGGAGGGGCATTAAGCAAACTACGGGCACCAGGCAGAAATTAATTCTCAAAAGAGCAAAGGAGTACTGGCAAAAGCGCCTTGATTTAGGTGAAGCCCGGAAGGTAGAGTACTCTCAGTTTGGTTGGTGGTTGCGAGCATCAGCCGCCGACGCGTGGATAAAGGAACAATTCTCATCGGCATTACGTCAAACAGACAAAATGGACGCACTTTACTTCGTTGCAGATGAACTAGTTGACCTTGCGAGAATCGATGAAGCGGGGGCGGCGAAGGCCTTACTTGAAATTGTTGACACACAGCACAACGACAACCTAATCAGCGTGCTACATACTCCGGGGATTAAAGACGCTATAAAAAATATGCTAGCAAGTGACGACTCGGTGGTGACTGAAGAAATGACCAGAGTGGTAGATATGCTTTGTTCTAGGGGCTTTTACGACTTTAAAGACTTACTTGATAGTCCCGCCAAGCCTGCGGCGTAAAGATAATACATACAGCATAACCAGTGCCTTATATGGACTTTTTCAAGGTACTCTTGTGCCAACTTCTCTTTGGCTAGTTCTAGGGCGTATTGCGCAATTACTTCCATGTCGGCAACTAGCCTAATGATTTCATCATCCGACATGTCCTTTGCGTCATCGCCAAGGAGTTCCCTTGCTCTCTCGACAGACATAACGGAATGCGAGAACGCTTCGTAATACTTCAGCTGCTAATCTCCTGTTTGATGTATGCGAGCATCTTCTTGCGGTGAATATCAAGCTGGCGGCCAAGCACGTTTACTGCTTCTTCGTCAAAACGACTAGAAGGTGCTGTCGCAAGCTTGTCTAGCAGAATGCCTGCTACCTTGGCCGACTTCTGTGCGTCTAGGTATTCGTTAAGCGTTTGATGAAACCTTTTGGAGTGCGCCAACTTCTCAGCGGGTGTAGAGAACGCTCCGTCCTCCAGGAACTCTTGCAACAGCTCATCTAGCGCATCAAAGATACGCACTCTCTCCACGCCAAAGTGCATATATGCATCTGCGGCAAGATATAGAGCCAGCGCGTCAAACTCATCACTCAGCTTTTTCTGGTTCTGTATGTGCGCCTGACCAATGATAGGCGTGACATATATGTTCTTGGACGCTACATCGCCGTAATTAATGATGTCTGACCTGTTCTGCAATATGTAGCCAAAGATGTTTTTAATGTCTGCCGTTCTGATGTTCTTGTTCCGAGACCTATTTATTCCAAACATATTTATAGAGTAACACCAACTCTAGTGCGTGGTCTAGAATTGGTGTTCGAGCTGTAATAGGGACATGAAACCTAACCTTGGCATTATCGACAGGCTTGAAAAGAGCGCTGAGAAGAAAAAGTTTGCCAAGTATGTAGGTAAACGACTACGGGAAGTCCGAGAGAAGAAGGGCATAAGCCAAGAGCAGTTGTCCGAGAAGGCCGGATACTACCGCACCTACGTTGGCCATATTGAGAACGGCCAACATTCCCCAAGCGTACACACGATGTGGCGTTTGGCAAAAGTTCTGAAGGTAGATCTAGGCGACTTACTCAAAGGCCTCTAATGGTCAAGAGAGCTGGGCAGACCGATAGGCTTAGAATCATACTCGAAGACGGGTATGAGCTGATTGCGCAGCGCAACTTGATTACAACGCCGAGAGTACCCAGAGTATGGGAAAAGGGCTTTAAGCCGGAAGACAACAATTTTTCTCGCGCCCTACATCAGCAGTCAGTCTCGGGCGATTTTGAAAAGTGGGAAAGCACCCTTCTTGAAGAGTTTAAGAGGGTCGGATTGAGCTGGTCAAGATTCCGAAGGAAGACGGAAGAGGTTCGCGAAAGGACTGGCAACTACTCAGCTGCCGCAGGCGTAAAGCGAAAGATAGATGAGCTCGATAGGGTAATTAACATGCCAAGGGTCTATGATGCGTATTCGCTGCCTGTAGGCTACCCACCGATAGAGTTCACGGAGGGCAAGCTAGTCCGTGGCGCGGAAGAGCACCCCTTTAAAGACGAGCAGGCCGTTATCTTAATCAATCTATTGTGGCCTGGTCGCAGGATAGTTACTTCAGATGGCGTTGAGCTGAAAACGGCTGAGCCCTTAGAGAGGGATGAGATTTATTTGGCGATACATTCTAGTAAGGCTCGATTCGAAACTGTGGTTAGGAATATCTCAACGGTCTCGCACCGTAAAGATATTGGTATCAAGGTTAAATATCCCAAAGGCACGACCACAGCCTACCTTGAAGTAACCCAAGATATTTTGTAACAAAACAGTGTTACATATGAGGCCTTTTACGGCTTCCAACAGATAACAAAACCGAGATTATGATTCTCTCGGTTGTTGCTCATGACCGCGCTATTGCATTGGGTTAGGCTAAACCCAGCAATAGACATCGACAAAAGGTGCGAAGAACATGAGCAACAATGACAATGCCAATGACAATGAGGGGAAGCACAAGAAGCCTCCATATTGGGTGGTTGACCAAGAGATTGCTCGCCTTATCGCTAAGTACAATAATCCAGACGGAAAAAGGCTCTATGGTCGGGCACTCAATTATCTACCCATATCGAAGATATACGAACTTGAGAAAAGGGCAGACACAGAGGGTCGAAACCCAGGTAGGCTACTTACGCGTTTTCTGTCCGACGAGCTCACGAGAACAGGTAATAACTCAGGTAAGTATAAGCCTAACCTTGATGACTTTAGGAAAAACTATGGCGGGTAAAAGAAAACTTACGCCAGAGGAACTAAAGTCAGTCGTAGAGTTCTTTGAACTACTAATCGAAATTGATAAAGCCAACAAGTCGAATGTATAATGATATTGCTTTTCCAGTTCGTAAATCATTATGCAGACTATTTTTATTTCTGCTCTTAATGGGCGGTTGTGTCAGGAATACGTCTGCAAAGATTGTTGAACTGGAAAAGCCACAACCGTCCATTTTTAGTTGGGAGACTTATGCAAGCAGTCATATTAGCGAGGGTGTCTAGCAAAGAGCAGGAAGATAATAACTCTATTCCGGCGCAGACTAGGCGATTACTGGAATACGCCGCAAAGACTGACCTGACAGTGCTAGAAACGTACCAGCTCGTAGAATCGTCCACTAAGGCTAATAGGCGCAAGTTTAACGAGCTTATCACCAGAATAAAAGAATCGGATAGCAGGGTTGCGTTGGTGGTTGATACTATTGACCGTCTACAGAGAGACTTCAGGGAATCCGTGATGCTTAACGAGCTGCGGCTCGAAGGGAAAATAGAACTCCACTTCGTCAGAGAAAATCTCGTCATTAATCAAGTTTCAAACAGTGCCGACATTCTGCGCTGGGACATGGGGGTCATGTTCGCAAAGAGTTATGTTACGCAGCTCAGTGACAACGTACGCCGGAGCTTCGAGCAGAAGCTTCGTAACGGCGAGTGGCTTAGTAAAGCGCCGTTCGGCTATGTAAACGTGGACACGCCCGATGGCAAGAAGTGGATTGAGCCGGAGAGCGTGAACGCCCAAATAGTGATGAATATGTACTTTTGGTACTCTACTAGCTCCTATTCCATGAAGGAGGTGCGTAGGAAGCTAATTGATGAGCACTCGCTCAAAATGCCAGTGAGCATGGTAGATCGTATTCTCAAGAATCCGTTCTACTACGGCGTGATGCGGGTTAAAGACAAAGACTACCCCCACAAATACACGCCAATACTGGCCAAGGAGCTATTTGATAAAGTCCAGGACGTAAAAGTCGGGTTCAACAAGAAGGCATTTAAGTATGCTGGCCTACCGTACTATTACCGTGGCCTGATGCGCTGCTCTGACTGTGGTTGCAGTATCTCGCCGGAGAAGAGTAAAGGCTACATCTATTATCACTGTACTCAATACAAGGGCAAGCACGGCGCGGCTTACGTCCGCGAGGAAGAATTAACCGACCAGCTCATGATGGCCTTCAACGCCATAAAGCTTTCGCCGACGCAGTATGCGCAAGTAAGTGAGGTTCTGATGGCCTCACATGGCGATAAGGTTAAGTACAAGACCCAGCACACTGCTCACTTGCAAGCGGAGCTTACAAAGCACCAGCAGAGGCTGGAGAAGCTCTACGAGGCACACCTAGACGGCACGATAGACAATGACTTCTATATGCGCAAGGTAGCCGAGTATAAGTCGGCCAGAGATTCCGCAAAGGCTCGTCTAGATGCTATCGATATGGCTGACGACAGCTTTTACGCAGCCATTGATAGTCTGATAAATGTAGCGCAGCGTGCGCCGGAATTGCTCGAGAGTTCTGAAATGGAATATAGAAGACGGCTTATAAATCTTGTACTTCAGAACTTAACGATAAAAGACAAACAACTTCGGTGGGAATATAGAAAACCGTTCGATATTCTGTATCGAACGGCAAAAACTTCTAATTGGCTGGGGTTAGTGGATGATTCTAGAACCCTTAGAGTTTGCTATAGTTAGGACATGATTAAACCGCCTAGCCGCATAGGGGATACCTGGCCGGAGTTTGTGGGAAACGGACTTCTCCTACTCTTATTTCTCCCAGTTATCGTGCCCTTAAGGATAATCTCCCTACTACTCCTTGCCTTTGACTGGTTGTATAGCAGGGCACGCCGAGAGCCTAAACCGGTAATTCCCGAAGTGGTTTCAGATCAAAACCTGGGTAGCGAAGTAATTGCAAAACTATATGTCGCAAAAGCAGCTATGCTAGTAAAAGATCTTGTAGTCAAACATGACAAGCCTAAAGGTAAATACGTATTACATTCGGCACGTCTGGGCAAGCGGGCAGTCACACTATCCCACGATGACTACGCTACATATATAGAGATTGACGATGTCGATTCCTACGAATGGAACACCGCCGAAGCGGGAAATATCGATGAGCTCTTTTGGGTGGCTATTAGTGCTCTGAAGAATGGGCTTTATGAGGCAAGGACTAGGCTAGGCAGACGCGTTTACTGGACAAGGAGCGATGAGCTGAAAGTATGGATCAAGGTTCAGCGCCCGGGTTCTTCATATAACGCAATAGACTTCTACGACAAGCCTCCAGAAGAAGTGAGCCAGAGTTTTAAGCGGTCGGTTTCAGGAAAAGCATAGTCGTTGGGAGATACGCCTACTAGCGAGAGCCAAGATTTACAAAGGCCATATTATATGGTCTTATTTTTTAGTTGGAATTTGTTGCGTGAATACTACTTAATGTAGTGCACGTGTGGTGTCCTGCAAGCATTAGCCGTATGTCACACGAAGGATTACAATAAGCCCTATATCCGCTATGACCACCTCCAAAAACTACAAGCTAATTCGTAAGGGCATACCATTCATGCTCGCCTTGCTGCTGATTCAGTTCGTTGTGGGCATGTACCTAAATTTCTATGTTGAGCTGCCGAAGATTCATCCAGGCACGAGTGACTCTTACGCACCAAGTATCCCGTGGACGCTTGCAGGTCACGCCGGAATAGCGTTGGCTATTCACGTTGTCGTTTGGATATTTCTAACACTAGGCAGTATCGCTTTGTTGGTGCGCTCGATTCTATGCCGCCACAAGCCGCTCATTACGGGCACTGCACTAGGATTACTCTTTATCCTTATGGCTGGCTCGGGCGGCCTGAGCTTCCTGAACCGGGGCGGAGCCGATAGGGAATCGTTTATGATGGCACTCGGCTTTATTTTGGCCTTAATTTCTTACGCCGTCACGTTTTACAAAACTGGAGATTCCTGAAGTGACAAAGCAACAACTCGGCCTGTGGTTTCGGGTAGTCAGCATAATCCTCGTCGGCTTCGGCCTACTATACGTATTCTTTGGATTGAAGATACTGCCCGTACACCATCACTTAGTACAGTGGGAGAGTGCGCTCTACGGTGCCATCATGACTGGCTGGGGTATCACGCTATTACTCATTGGGAAGATTGCTTTCAAGCGAAACGATAAAGAGCTGAAGCGGGCACTACTTGCCGGGCTTGTAGTATGGCTAGCTTTGGAAGCGGCGGCGTCAGTATGGTTCGGCATATGGTTCAATGTTGGAGTTGATATAGCAGTGGCTGTGTTATTTGCAGTGCCGTTGCTGAATTCTGACTAGATGCCCCGAAGTTGCGAAGTACGTCTACTAGGGGAAGCCAAATTGCCAACGCTTAAAAGACCTTTTGCTTCGCCGCTTCGCGCACGGAAGTCTTTTTGTTTTGGTGTGATTCTTCCTTCTAGGAATAGGCCCTGAGTCGCCTGCAGCGAGCACGGGTTCGCAGAAAAGCAAGTGGGCTAGCCGATCCCCGACGTCTAAATTTTACATGGAGACTATTTTATGTTATTGTACTTTTATGTTTAACCCCTCCAAAGCGCCAGAACCAGTAAGAACTCCGCCAATAACAGTTCATACCTCTTTTGAAACCACAGTTTCAAAAGCATGGGTTCGCGCAAGCGTTGGGGTAATCTCGGGATTGCTGGTGATTATCATTATGGCTCGTGATGGTAACTATTGGCTCAGAGTACTAGAGAGCCCAGCAAGAGATCCAATCGCCTTTGCCGGGGTTTTATTGGCAGCTTATGCTGCGGTCGTGGTACCCTATTTCGGCCTGAGTAACCTCTTTCAAAAAATTACAGTTCATAACGGCTCACTAGTCGTACGCAGCCTAGTCAGAACTAAAACTGTCAACCTGTTAGAATTGGCCAGCATTAGCTCCCATACAGAAGCCAGAGGAAAAGCCGGGCACTATTGCACCTATCTGGATATCTCCGACCGTGCAGACAATAAGGCGTCTATACAGATACATCATTATAGGAACGAAACCACTTTAGCGGAAATTTTGCTATCTGTAGTCGATCAAAAACAAGTAAGCGTCGACCGTGATGCTCGAAAAATACTGCGCGAGATGGCTAACTCTCTCGAACTTAAAGTTACGAAGTACGCCCACTAGTGAGAGCCGACCAAAAAACGGCAAGTTGTGACTAGCAGATAAATATCACATTGACCACGCGTAATGTCGCTCCTACAATAAAAGTACATTAATGTAAGCGGGGGTGGGATATGGCGCGCATACATGTACTAGACCGGGTTAACGCTAGGTTATTCGTGTTGGGACTAAAAAGAACATTGTTTGTCGCAATTGCGCTGGTGTTGCCACTTTTGGCTTTCCCGCAAATCGCTAAAGCAGATGTTGCTTTTACCGTAACAAACATGGACTTTAACCCGGTCACGGGCGACTTTAGTTTTGACTATGACGCAGGCGGCGTCACGCTGAATCATCAAATTACCCTCCGTGCACCCCTAGATGCTTCTAGTTTTAACTACGATGTTAACGCAGGCTCCTTTTCTTGTACGGCATCACACTGTTCTGGGACCTATACGGGAGACACGAGTGGCTTCAACTGTGTCGGATCAGATTACCGTGTAATGTCGACTACTGATGTTAATGGCAACGGGGAGGTTCAGTACACCTCAAGCCCTTTGACGGCGGCAGAATTCTCGAGTAACTGCACCTCGCAGTCTTTTCGTGTCGATAGTACCGAATGGCTTGATGCCGACACCTTTCGCGTTCATTATTCAGGGAACGATCGCCCCGGTGCTCCGTTAGGGCTCATATACGTAGAGAGCGATGGTAGCTTCCATGCAGGCGCGTGGAGTTGGAATACGTCAGCGGAATCGGGCTATGTCGACTTTGGCGCCAACTTCCCTGGCCAAGATGGTAGCAGTCTATACTGGGGAGCTGACCCGGGTTATACCCGCTACTACAAAATACTTAATTCTGACGGCGATTCAAGCATGTTCAGGCTGCATGCATTTGACAGCTCAACACCAGCAGCTTCGCCTGTTTCAATCCCTGGCTGTACAGTCAAAATGTCACCCGCACCACAGGTCAACACGCCTGAATCCTATACTGGGTCGCTGTCAATCAGCAATGATACAGACAACCAGCCGCTCAAAGATCTTACCATTGCCGTTTACCCTGATAGCAACTTTTCCTACCTAACGAATAATGGATGGTCCATTGTGGATACTGGTCAGCCAGGTAGCTATTTCAAACGGCTCCACACCGACACCAATCCTATTGCGCCGCACACTACTCAAGATTTTGCCTTGAGCTATGGTACGTCGGGAGCCAATCAGCTGACCATACAAGCCGGCAATACTGGGCCAGATTCAACACAGGTCTGCGGGCTTGCGGGCATTCAGTTTACGGCGCTCAATGTCGGCCCAGCACCGAATCAGGCGCCAGCAGTCAGCTTTACGGCCAGCGCCACCACGGTAAACGAAGGTGATACTTTTACGGCCAACGGTTCGTTTAGTGACCCGGACTCGACCAGCTGGATAGCAACCGTTGATTACGGCGACGGCTCGGGCACACAACAAGTGATCCTGAGTCCAAACAAAACGTTCAGTTTGAGCCATGTATACGTTGATAATGGATCATACGTCATTACGGTTTCTATCACCGATGATGGCGGTCAGGTTGGCATATCTACTGGTTCGGGTGGTGGTGTGGTCGTGAACAACCCCGCGCCAGTGGTGCCACCCATTACAGCGCCCAGCAATGCCAGCCAAGACAGCCCGACCGTTATAGACGTACCCTTTAGTGACTATGGCAACCAAGGCCACACTGCAACGGTGAACTGGGGAGATGGCAGCGGAGATCAGTCGGTTCCGGTATCCGGCAACGACTTTTCGTCGGGACACAGCTATCAGAATCCAGGGACATATACCGTGACGGTCACGGTCACTGACTCGCAGGGCGCTACCACCACCCAAACACTGACAATAACCGTGCTCAATGTGGCACCAACGGTAGGGACCATCAACTTCCCAAGCTCTGTGGCAGTGAATAGCGCGAACCCACTCAGCGTCAATTTCACCGACCCAGGTACCATTGACACCCATACTGCAGCCATTAACTGGGGAGACGGCAACACCACAACTGGCGTCGTGACAGAGTCGCATGGCTCTGGTTCTGTCAGTGGCAACCACACCTATACCACGCCGGGCTCCTACACAGTAACCGTGACGGTCACCGACAACAACAACGGGGCAGGCAGCAAAACCACCAGCACCACGGCGGTCAACCAGCTTTCGGCCCTCAACCCTGCCGGCGTGTGGATCGGCCTTAAAAACAGCGATGACGTAGGCACCAAGTTCGACCTAAAGGTCGAGGCTTACAGCGACAACACATTGGTAGCTTCTGGGGAGCTAGACAGCTTTGCCGGCGGCAGCAGCGGCTTCAATAACGCCCACTTAGCAACAATCCCTTTCAACAGTTTCTCGCCAATTAACCTACCTTCGGGTTCGGTGGTAAACTTCACCGTTTCGGTACGCAACGCCTGCGTCGGCTCAGGACACAATTCAGGCACCGCTAGACTCTGGTATGACGACAGTGCGGCCGCAAGCAACTTTGGTGCAACGGTTGCCGGAAGTAACGCAAACTACTACCTACGAGACGCCTTCGCCCTAGCGACCACCGCCGGGACAGGCCCCAAGAAAACCATAGACGTGCAAGCGGGGGCAAAATGTAGCGCCTTCAAGCCCTTTGGCACTTGGAGCAAAACTTTGTAGTACGGGCGAGTCAGGAAAGTCGTGGCATACCCCGTTTACTGGCTCGCGCCTTGCCGTAACATTCAGCGCATGCACAGAATGTGTAGCGTAGAATAAGACTACATGAGCACGTTTCACCCAACCAGCCTATTTGACAAGATTTTCGAAGGTGGGATTCTGATCAAAGGAGTAACTGGTGCAATAGAGTTCATTGGTGGGCTGCTGTTCCTATTCGTGAGCCCCACGGTCATACATAACTTTGTGGTGCTTATTACGCTACACGAGATTACCGAAGACCCACGTGACAAGCTTTCAAATTTGCTATTGCACAGCACACAGCATATCGGTGCTGGCAGCCGCGCATTTATCATCGTCTATCTATGGATTCATGCGGTTATTAAACTTATAGCCGTAATAGGTATCATGAAGAATCAGCTATGGGCGTATCCGTTTTCACTAGTCACCCTGGGGCTGTTCATGTTGTACCAGGTATATACAATCTTCTTTGTCCATCCTACTCTTGGCATGATACTACTCACCATTTTTGATGTGCTTATTTTGTGGCTAATTTGGCGCGAGTATGGCAAGGTCAGAACAAAGTTTTTCCTGCAGCAAGAGTAGTATGGGCTAAATGTGGCGTATCAGAAGATGTAGTACATCCTTGCATCAACCCACCAATATACAGCCAATGCTAGCGACACGATTCGGAGCAATTGTTACAAAGCGCCATACATGTTATGATATACTTTACTATAATCTGGACGATTCTAATGGCCGCCAACCTAGCCCCAAAATTCCAAGAAACCATTGATACATTACTCACGACCTATCCGGTTGTAGACAGTGCTCACCCGCCCATAAAGAGCGCACTTCACGAACACTTGTCTGGGCTGGCACAAGCTTTCGGAACACTTGATTTGCGAGGACAACGAGTACTCGATATTGCATGCGGCTCATCCGAAAGCAGAATGCCACCAAAGCTCAACGAGCCGGTTCCGTTTGAGAAGCTTCACGTTACCCCGGAATTTCAACCGTGGCTTTGTAGGCTGCTGCACCACTTAGGAGCAGACGCAGTGGGAGTAGACATCGGCAACAATGACCGTGAAGTTTTCACACATTATCAGCTCGATTTAGGCGTGCTCGGCATACTAGATTTCTTACCTAGCGACTCTTTTGATGCTGTTCATGATGACCGACTATTCGGTTCGCCCGAATTCCGCCGACAATTTCCTGAACGGGCAGGCCGTCTGACCGTGGCAGCAGAGATCCAGCGACAGGAGCAACGACTCTTACGAACAGGTGGCATAGTGCTACACACCGGCACCACTGTAGTCTTCTAGAAGTAGTTAACTATGCGCCTGCATCAAGTTTGCTAACACGGCGTGCATGACGTTCTACATTGCTGTACGGTGTTGATAGCCACGCTTTAATAGCAAGTTTTAGTTCACTTTTATTTAGAAAACGACTCGACAGGCTAAGCATA
>Ga0105242_10002716_pt1 | contig 13861 bp, 9 predicted proteins | sample KBSM24metaG_FD_81521 | JGI IMG/M metagenome (GOLD analysis project Ga0105242, IMG submission 81521) | Miscanthus rhizosphere microbial communities from Kellogg Biological Station, Michigan, USA - KBS M2-4 metaG | ecosystem: Host-associated > Plants > Roots > Rhizosphere > Soil | place: Michigan...
CGCGGATACGGAGACGCGGTTCTCCTTGGCTCGACGCACTGCGCGGGAACGCTGCGGCTTCGTGAGTTCCTCACGCGGAACGGTCACCCATTCGTATACATAGACCTCGACACGCAAAACGACGTTCAAGCGCTGCTCGACTCACTCGGCATCACCGCCGCGGACGTTCCCGTCGTCCTGACGCACGGCAAGGTTTTGCTGCGCAATCCGACGAACGAAGAGGTCGCCGACAGCCTCGGATTCAACATCGCGGTCGATCTCGAGCCGGTGCGCGACGTCGTGATCGTCGGGGCGGGGCCGGCCGGTCTCGCGGCCGCGGTGTACGCCGCGTCGGAGGGGCTGGATGCATTGGTCATCGAGCCGACGGCGGCGGGCGGTCAGGCCGTCTCGAGCTCGCGGATCGAGAACTACCTCGGCTTTCCGAACGGCATTACAGGGCAGGAGCTCGCCGCGCGCGCGTACGCGCAGGCGCAGAAATTCGGCGCCGACTTCCTCATCGCCAAGCACGCCGTGAAGCTGGCGTGCGACCGGCGTCCTTTTGCGATCGAGATCGAGGGCCATCGGCGAATCGCGGCGCGTACCGTCATCATCGCCAGCGGCGCCAAGTATCGGAAGCCGGATCTGCCGCGTCTCAGCGACTTCGAAGGCGCGGGCATCTACTACGGTGCGACGGCGATGGAAGCACAGCTCTGCGGCGGAGAGGAAATCGTGGTCGTCGGCGGCGGCAATTCGGCGGGGCAGGCGGCGGTGTTTCTCGCGGAGACCTGTCGTCACGTGCACGTCCTCGTTCGCGCCGACGGTCTGGCCGACAGCATGTCGCGGTACCTGGAGCGCCGACTCGAAGCGAATCCCAAGATCTCCGTTCGAACGCGCACGGAGGTTGTCGCCGTGGAGGGGAACGGACACCTCGAGCACGTGCAATGGCGCGACGAAGCTATCGGCAGCATCGAGCGACACGCCATTCGCCACGTCTTCATCATGGCGGGCGCCGACCCGGCGACGGACTGGTTAGGCGGCTGCACCGCGATGGACGATAAGGGTTTCTTGAAGACTGGCGGGGACATTGCGCCCGACGATCTCGCGGCGCGGGGCTGGCCACTCGCCAGGACCCCGCACACGCTCGAGACGAGCCTGCCGGGGGTATTCGCCGTCGGCGATGTGCGGTCGGGAAGCATGAAACGCGTCGCCTCTGCCGTCGGCGAGGGGGCAGCCGCGATCGCCCTGGTCCATCGGATACTCCGGGAGCAGGGCGCGCAGTAGCGCCGGTCTCGGCAACGGTTGCGGGCGTGGCCGATTTTCGTCGGTTATTAGATGCCCGCCTCGCTCAACTGTCCGAACTGCGGCGCCGCCGCAAACGATGGCGCCACGACCTGCGAATACTGCGGGTCGGGGCTCATTTCGATTGCCTGTCGCGCGTGCTTCGGGGCCATGTTCGCCGGGGCGCAATTCTGTCCGCACTGCGGCGCGAAGGCCGAGCAGGCTCGCGAGGTCGATCAATCGACGGTGCGCTGCCCAGGCTGCGGCGGCGACATGAAGCACCAACAGCTGGGCGAGACGCTGATGCACGAGTGCGCCGCGTGCGGGAGTGCCTGGCTCACGCCGGAGACGTTCACCAAGCTGGTTGCCGACCGCGAGGCACGAAGCGCGGCTGCGACGAGCGGCGCGGCCGCTGCCGGTCTGAGCAAGCCAAAGCCCTTCCGGCTCACTGGTACTGCGACCCGATACGTCCACTGTCCCGTCTGTGATGCGATGATGAATCGCGTCAACTTCGGCGACACGTCGGGCGTGATCGTCGATACCTGTGCGACGCACGGCATCTGGTTCGAGCGCGACGAGCTGCACGCCATTCTCACGTTCGTCGAGCAAGGCGGGCTGGCCCGCCGTCGCGCCGAGATAGAGCAGGGCGCAAAAGACCGGCATTTCGTGCGGGAGATGCACTTCGAATCCGGTGACTCGGTCAAGCACGTCGTCAAATCGTTCACCGTTCGACTCGATGCATCGACGCGGATGTCGGGGCCGTCGAGCTGGACCGACCTGCTCAAAGCATTCTTCGAGTAAACCTCAGCACGGAATAGCTATGTCACTGCGAGAATTCCTGGTCGGCGAACTGATCGACATCATCGAATGGAACGATGATACCGACGACACGATGGCTTGGCGGTTCTCGCGGCCGAAGAGTGAGATCAAGAACGGCGCGCAACTGATCGTCCGGCCCGGGCAAATGGCGATCCTCGTCGACCAAGGAAAGATGGCCGACGTTTTCCAACCCGGCCGACACGAGCTCACGACGGAGAACATGCCGCTGCTGTCGACGTTCCGCGGCTGGAAGTACGGGTTCGAGAGCCCGTTCAAGGCCGACGTCCTCTTCCTCGCGACGAAGCAGTTCGTCGGGGAAAAGTGGGGCACGGCGAACCCGATCATTCTGAACGACAAGGAGCTCGGGCCGGTGCGCCTCCGCGCGTACGGCACGTATGCCGTTCGCGTCGCCGATTCTCGCCGGTTCATCGAAGAGATCGTTGGCGCGACGTCAAGCTTCGCCATCGGTCAGATCACCGACCAGCTTCGCGACATCGTGGTGGCGAAAATGAGTGGCGCTCTGGCCGAGTCCAACGTCACGGTGTTCGACCTGTCGTCGAAGTATGAGGAAGTCGCCGCGACGGCACAGGCCGAGGTCGCCGATCAGGTCAAACAGCTCGGCCTCGAGATGACGCAGCTCGTAATAGAGAACGTGTCGCTCCCGCCCGAAGTCGAGGCGACGATCGATCAGAAGACGCGCCTGAACATGCTCGACAACCTCGATCGCTACACGAAGCTGCAGGGCGCCGACGCGATTCGCGATGCGGCGCGGAACCCGAACGGAGGCGCGGCCGCCGGAGTCGGGCTCGCCCTGGGCGCCGCGCTTGGGCAGCGAACGAACTTCGGGATGGCCCAGCCGTCTCTGGAACCGCCGCCATTGCCGACGGCCATGTGGTACTACGCCGTGGGGAGCGAGCGGAAAGGCCCTGTCGATGAGCAGGCGCTCGTTCAGATGGGCGTCCTGCAGCCGTCGACGCTCGTCTGGAAGGCCGGGCTGAGCGGCTGGGTCCCGGCGAGCACGATCCCGGAACTGGCGCCGGGCCTCAAGAAATAGCCGACGGCCGACCCGCCTCTAGCGGATCGGCGGCGAGCGAACGATTCTTCTCCTCCTAGTGTCTACCCTAAGACACGAGGAGGAGAGACGTCTGTATGGCACTGCTCAAGGGCACGCTCGACGTGCTCGTGCTCAAGACGGTATCCGGGACGCCCATGCACGCGTTCGAGATTGCGTCATGGCTCGAGGAGCGCTCTGACGGCCGTGTAGCCGTGGACGACGCGGCGCTGCTCCAGGCGCTGCACCGCCTCGAGGACCGAAAGCTTCTTACCGCCGAGTGGGGCGTGACGGAGAACGGACGGCGCGCCCGCTACTATAGATTGACGGCGGCCGGGCGCGCCCACCTCCGCGAGGAATCTCGTCGCCTCGCCGACCACTTCGACGCGCTCCTGACCATCCTCGCCGCAAAGGCTGGAGGAGCGTAGCATGCGCTTCGAATTGCGGCCCGGCGTGCGCCGCCTATTTCGCCTTTCTCCGAGCACATCGGAGCGCATCCGCGCCGAATTCGACGACGAGCTCGAGGCGGTGATCGCGAGTCGCGTCGATCATCTCGTACGCCACGGCATGTCCCCCGACGACGCCCGCCGCGAAGCGCTTCGACGGCTTGGCTCGGCGCTCGACGACGTCCGCGACAGCCTCCGAACATCCGCCATTCAGAGAGGTCGGAAGATGAGCCTCACCGACTGGATCGAATCGATCGCGCAGGACGTCCATTACGCCGCGCGCGGCCTGGCGCGTCGTCCCGTATTCACCGTGGTAGCCGTGGCGACGCTGGCGATCGGCATCGGAGCGACGACCGCCATTTTCAGCGCCGTCAACGCGCTGCTTCTTCGTCCGCTGCCATACGCGCATCCCGACGAGCTGATGAAGGTGTCGATCGTGATGCCGGGGCGCGGTGATCGGCCGACGAACTTCGACCAACAGTGGTCGTATCCGAAGTTCAAGTTCTTCCGCGACGCGCAGCGAGCATTCTCCGAGCTTGCTCTCTACGAGGACATACAGACGACGCTCACCGATGGTGATGCCGAGCGTGTGAACGCCGAACGCGTCGGCGCCACCTATTTGCGCGTGCTTGGGTTGAAGCCTGCGGTCGGTCATGACTTCGATCGCAGTCTCGACGCGTCGCCGGGCGCGGCGCGCCAAGCCCTGCTGTCATACGATCTGTGGAGACATCGCTACAACGCCGACCCTTCTATCGTCGGCCGAACGGTGCAGACGGGCGCTGCAACATGGACGATCATTGGCGTCACGCCGCCGGGGTTCAAGGGCCTCACGGGTCAGGCGCAGATCTTCACGCTGCTCACTGCGATGACCGCGGACGATCTCGCGGATGCGCAGCTGCACAATTATTGGCTCGTGGCGCGGCGAGCGTCGCGTGTCACCGCTGCGCAGGCCGCCGCGGCTACTGCGGTGCTCGGCCCGCGTATTAGCGATGCGTTCCCGAGCAAGTTCCAGCCGGCGCCCTGGGGCGCTCTTGCTGTGCCGCTCGACGACGCGCGAATCGAGCCGACGATCAAGCGTTCGCTGCTCATTCTGTTCGCTTCAGTCGGCTTCGTATTGCTGATAGCCTGCGTCAATGTCGCGAGCTTGCTGCTCGGGCGTGCTGGAGCGCGCGGACGCGAGATCGCTGTGCGGCTGGCACTCGGCGCGGGACGTGGGCGGCTCGTGCGTCTCCTCGTCACCGAGAGCCTGTTGCTCGCATTGATCGGCGCTGTCGTCAGCGTCGGGGTGGCGTGGGTTGGTGTGCGCGCGCTCGCCACGATCGATCCGGCGACGACCCTAAGGGTCAGCCGCGAAAGTGGATTTGGCGCGATGGCCTTTTCCAGCATCGCGCTCGATTGGCGGGCTCTCGCGTTCGCCCTCGGGCTCTCGGTTACCGTGGGAATTCTCTTTGGGCTCGCGCCGGCAGGTGCCACACGAGCGGAACTCACCGATGCGCTCAAGAGCGGACGCGTGAGCGGAGCCGGCGCGCGCGCACCGATTACTCGACGTTTGTTGGTGCTCACTGAAGTCGCGCTGGCTGTCGTGCTTCTCGCCGGAGCGGGTCTGATGATCCGAACTCTAGGAAACCTGCTGCGCGTGAACCCCGGGTTCGACGCGGAGCACGTGCTCAGCTTCCGGTTGTCCCTGCAAAGCGCGTCGCGTGACTCGGTGATCGGCTTCTATCAGCAGTTGGCCGATCGCCTGCGGGCTGTGCCCGGCGCCACCAGCGTTGCTCTGGGAAGCTGCGCGCCGCTGACTGGGGGATGTTCGTCCACGCTGTTTGCGCGACTCGATCGCCCGAAGGTCGAAAGCGGATTGATGCCGAGAATCCGCATCGAATGGGTTTCGACGAGCTGGTTCTCGACGATGCGCGTGCCGCTCAAGCGCGGCCGCGGATTTACCGAGGCTGACCGCGCGGGAGCCCCCGATGTGACGATTCTGAACGAGGCGTCAGCCCGAGCGTTCTTTCCAAACGAAGACCCGATCGGCAAGCACATTCTGATCGGACTGCGTGGTCTCGACGATGTCGAAGTCATCGGAGTGGCCGGCGACGTGCGCATCGACATCGATTCGGTTGCGCCGCCGGCGGTGCTCCTCCCGATCTTGGCGGCGCCGCGCCTCCAAACGATGATCTTCGTGCGCTCGACGAGAGATCCCGCGTCATTGGCGCCGGACGTTCGGAACGCGGTGCGCGACGTCGCCCCGCGAGCTCCTGTCTACGACATGCAATCCCTAACTGCGCGCGAAGCGGCGGCCACGGCGAAGACTCGGTTCAGCACGACTCTGCTTGTGGTGTTCGCCGTGACGGCGCTGCTCCTCGCCGCAATCGGCATTTACGGCGTGATGGCGCTGGCCGTCGCTGCTCGTACTCGTGAAATCGGCATCCGCATGGCGCTCGGCGCAGATGGCCGCCGAATTGAACGCGCCGTCATCGGGGAAGGGATGGGACTCGTGGCGGTAGGTGCGGTGATCGGTCTCGGCGCTGCGATTGTGAGCACGCGTGTGATGCGGTCGCTGCTGTTCGATCTCTCGCCGACTGATCCGATCACGTACGGCGCCATCGTGGTATTGATCGTGATCACAGCCGCGGCGGCCAGCTGGGTGCCGGCGCGTCGCGCGGCAAACGTCGATCCGCTCGCTTCGTTGCGGAGTGAATGACGTCGCGGATCAAGCGCGCCGCTCGAGGGCTTGCACTGTGAGCCGCGCGGCGTGCTGTCCGCTGCCGATCGCTCCCTCGACGGTGCCGGTGCGCCCCTCGGCGTCGTAGGCCTCACCGGCCAACCAGATCGTACCTTCGATCGAGCGGCTCAGCGTCTTGCTAGCGTTGTTACCGGCGATGCGCGCGTAGCTGTACGCGCCGCGCGTCAGTGGGTCGCGCGACCAATTGTGGAAGTGACAAGCGCGCAGACGCCGCCCGAGATTCCGTCGCGTCGTGTGGAACAAGCGCGCGACCGACGCAATCGTCGCCGACTCGACGTCGTCGCGGGATTGGCGGACGAGCTCCGCCGACTCGGGGAATCCGAACCAGGCGACCAGCACCGGTGACTCGATGGGATGCGTCGTCCAGCAGACGGGCATTCCGTCGTGCCCCGCGTGCACGAAGGTGAGGGAGCGGAGCGTCTTGTTCTTGCCGATAGATCTCGAGCGCCAAAACGGCTCGTCGAGAACGAGCGAGACGCGGACGATGTCCCCCATCGCCAACGACTCCAGCGCGTTCTGATGCGCAACCGGAAGCGCCGGCTCGAACCGGATCGGTCCACCAGCCCCTGTGGGGTCTGACCCCATCTTTTTGGGAGTCTGACCCCGTTCTTTTTTGGGAGTCTGACCCCATTCGGAGAGAAGTGGTACGGGGCAGGTGATTATGGCGGCGCTCGAGGTCAATTCGAACGGCTCGCCGCGGGCGGTGCCGGTCACGGTCACGCGGCCGCGTTGCCAGGTTACGGCCGAAACCAGTGAATCGAGCCTTATATCGGAAACGTCGGCGGCGAGGAGGTTCACTAGGAACGCGTAGCCGTCGATGATGCGGGCGAGGGCGCGGTCCTCCTGATCTTCGGGAATGCCCTCGGCCATGGAGCGCTCACTGACGACGCTCGGATCGGCTGCCTGAAAGCCGCGAACCCACTGCGATGCCAGTGCGCGTTCCCGGGCGAGTTTCTGTCCGCCCGGACGCTCGGCGAGAAAATCGGCGAAGGAACGGTCGGGCTCACGGTGCGGATCGAGCAAGCGGAGGACGCGGTCGAGACGATTCCAGTAGTCTTCGACGTGGACGAATCCGCGACCGTCGGACTGAAAACGGTCGCCCGGAACGTCGCACAACGGGAGTCGCCCTTCGTCAAGGAGTTGCCTCGTGATCGGAGCGCCACCGTGGACAAACTCGGCGCCAAGCTCGATCGGCGTGGGGGAACCGGGGTCTCTGACGGTGTATATTCGTCCACCGATGCGATCGCGCGCCTCGAGAACCACGGCGCGCACACCTCGCCGGTTTAGGTCGCGGGCGGCCGCAAGGCCAGCCGCGCCGGCGCCGATGATGACGACGTCAGCCGTGTTCGACACGGATGAGCTCACGTCGCAAGTCTCGTGCTGTAAGGAAGTTGTAGCCAACCTTTGCGTGCCGGGTGCTGTCAAAAGTCCTGCACGCTCGGTATTCTCCAATGCCGATTATGTCTCGCTCAAGACCCGTTGTGAATCGCACTCGACATAGTCTCCTGTTCGCCGTCGCGACTGTCGTCGTCGTGGCAGCGTGTGCTCGTGGCAGCAGCTCCGCCGGAATGACGACGGCGACCGGCCCCGAAGCCGCGAAGGCGAAAGCTCGCGCCGACAGCGCCCGTTGGCCGTATACCGCCGCGGACATCCGTTTCATGTCGACGATGATCCACCATCACGCGCAGGCCATCGTGATGGCGAAGATGGCGCCGACGCATGGGGCGAGCGAGTCCGTGCAGCGTCTCTGCCAGCGAATCATGAACGCCCAGTCCGACGAGATCGCGATGATGAGCCGCTGGCTCACCGATCGCAATCAGCCGGTGCCCCAGCCCAATCCCGCCGGCGAAACCATGCAGATGGGCGGGACGATGCACACGATGCTGATGCCGGGCATGCTGACCGAAGAGCAAATGAAGCAGCTCGACGCGGCACGCGGACCGGAGTTCGACCGGCTGTTTCTGACCTTCATGATCCAGCACCATCGCGGCGCCGTCCAAATGGTGCAGGAGCTCGTGTCGAATCGCGGTGCCGCGAACGACGAAACGGTGTTCAAGTTCGCCGCGGACGTGAACGTCGATCAGACCACTGAAATCAACCGCATGCTCGAGATGCTGCTCGTCGCCCCGTAGGGCGATGGGCGATCGACGACCGACGACGGCTTCCCTTTTCAATACCCGGAGGAGTGGTACATGAGTTCCCCCCTTTCCGTTCGCGTAGGTAGTATTGCGGCGCTGATCGGCATCGCCGCCTGCGCCGGATCGAATCAACCGACATCGCAGCCGGCGCCCGTGTCGCAGGCCGGGAGCACGACGCCCTCCGTCGACGCGCGGTCGAATCTCAAAGGCGGCTTGATGGACGCCGGCGAAGCGACCTTCGGCCTCAAGCTCGACGCCAAGGCCGTCTCGCCGAAAGGCTTCCTCGGCCAGACGAATTCCGACCTCACCTTCGTCGGTAAGTACGCGATCCAGGGCAACTACAACGGCCCCGTGATCTGGGACATGAGCAATCCGTCGAGCCCCGTCGTGGTGGCGGCGTACGAGTGCCCGGCGTCGCAGAACGACGTCTCGGTCTATCACAATCTCATGTTCATGTCGGCCGAGGCGTACAACGGCCGCATCGATTGTAAGCCGAGCGGCCAGTTCAACCCCGCCGATTCGGTGAGCAAGGATCGCATGCGCGGCGTGCGCGTGTTCGACATCTCGGATATCAAGAATCCGAAGCTGATCACGAACGTGCAGACGTGCCGCGGCTCGCACACGCACACCGTAGTCGAGGATCCGAAGGACAAAGACAACATCTATCTCTACGTCTCCGGCTCGGCTCCGCTGCGCTCGCCGAGCGAGCTCCCCGGCTGCGTCTCGGACACGACGCGGACGAATGCGTCCACGTCGCTGATGCGCATCGAGATCATCAAGGTCCCGCTCGCGCATCCGGAGCAGGCCACGGTCATCAACCGCGCGAACATCTTCTCCGACCTCAAGTCGGCGCCGACGCATGGTCTGTCCGATGCCGACAAGGCGGCGGCCAAGCACATGGTCGATTCGGTGAAGGCGAACAAGAACGGCTTCATCGCGATCAATCCGCAGACGAAGCTCGAGTTCGTAGTCAATCCGTTCTTCATTCGCGCGCAGCTGGACAGCGTGGTGAAAGCGCGCGGCGGCACGGTGGCCGCGCAGGGTCAGCCTTCCACCGCGACGACAGCCGATACGGCCGCGTTGCGCGCCGGTCTGCAGGCGATCGTCGATCGGCAGTTCTCGCCGAATCCGAACGCCGCGAAGCCCGGAATCAGCGCCGAGTCGCCCTTCCGTCAGTGCCACGACATCACGGTCTATCCGTCGCTCGGTCTGGCCGGCGGCGCGTGTGAAGGACACGGCTTCCTGCTCGACGTCTCGAACCCGGCGGCGCCGGTTCGCTTGGACGCTGTCGCCGATTCCAACTTCTCGTATTGGCACTCGGCGACGTTCAACAACGACGGAACGAAGATCCTGTTCTCCGACGAGTGGGGCGGCGGTGGTGCTCCCAAGTGCCGCGCCGGCGATCCCAAGGAGTTCGGTGCCGATGCGATCTTCACGATCGGCGCGGATCGCAAGCTCCACTTCCAGAGCTACTACAAGCTGCCGTCGATCCAGACGGACAAGGAGAATTGCGTCGCGCACAACGGGTCGCTGATTCCGATCCCCGGGCGCGACGTGATGATCCAGGCGTGGTACCAGGGCGGCATCTCGGTGTTCGACTTCACGGACCCGAAGCATCCGTTCGAGCTCGCGTATTTTGACCGCGGCCCGATCGATCCGAACCGATTCAGCATGGGTGGCTCGTGGTCGGCCTACTGGTATAACGGCCAGATCATCAGCTCCGAGATCGCGCGCGGCCTTGACGTCGCCGACCTCGTGCCGACGCAGTATCTGTCGCAGAACGAGATCGACGCGGCGAAGACCGTGCACCTGGACCAGCTGAACGTGCAGGGCCAGCCCAAGCTCGTTTGGCCGCCGAGCTTCTCGCTCGCCAAGGCGTATGTCGACCAGCTCGAGCGGAACAAGTGCCTGTCGTCGTCGCGTATTTCGGCGGTACGCCAGAGCATCGCTCAGGCGGAAGGACTGTCGGGTGCGGCGCGGCGTGATGAGCTGAACAAGATCGCGGGTTCGCTCGACGGCGATCGCGGCAGCTCGTGCGACCAGCCGCGGATCGGCTGGCTCCAGAAGTCGCTGCGCGATCTAATGGGGCAGGTGGTTCCGTAGCTTTCCGACCTGATCGACACACCGAAGCGCCGGCCAAACAGGCCGGCGCTTTCGTTTTGCGCTCACTGCATCGGCGTGTGCTGCATGGCGATTGCTTGCCAGCGGCCATCGCGTCGAACGAAGATGCGCGTGTATCGGATCTTGCCGGCGAACGGCATGCCGCGGAATTCGCCGGTATTGTCGGCGATGCCGGTGAGGATCGCGACGTTGTCGTATATCCGGACGAGGAGGCTGTCGTAGTTGACTGATTGGAGCTTGAGGGCACCGGACGAGATCTCCTGCATGTTCATCGCGCGCGTACGGATCAGGCCGAGCCGATTCACCTCATAGAACTCGGAACCCGTCAGGCGGGAGAGAAGGACCGTGTCGGCGCTCAGCAGTGCTCTTTTTCGATCGAGTTCAGCCGTGCGAACCGAGTCCTCGGCCGTCCGTGGAGCACCCTGGCTCTGCGCGATTGCCGTCGTGAAGGCGATGAAAGCTGCTCCTAGGAGAGCAACTGTTGTCGGTCTTGTCATATAGGCTCCTGCTGTTCCGGCTCGTGTCGGGAGTCGTTCGAGTGGCGCTCCCTAACTACAACGAGATCGTCGACCGACCAATGAGAGTACGATCAGCTGCAGCTACGGCGCGCCGAAACGCCCATCTCACGAGCCGAGCGGCGAGAACGTAGAATGGAGGCGTCATGGCCACTCCTCGTTCGATGAAACGCAGCCTGCTTCCGCTCGACGTCGTTGCGGCCGCACGGTCGCTGCGCCGGACGCCAGGATTTACGACCGCCGCGGTGCTGTCGCTGGCGCTATCGATCGGAGCCGGCGTGGTGGGCTTCGGTGTGATCGATGCCGTCCGATTTCGCGCCCTGCCGTTTCCGCACGCCGAACGGCTCGTGTTGATCAGCGAGACGCCGAAGAGCGGGTGTCCGAACATCTGCACCGTCGACTACAAGACGCTCGCGCTGTTGCGCCAACACCAATTCCGGTCGATCGAGACTCGGCGGCTCGGCGACTCGGCGACTCGGCGATCCGACAACTTGTTGGCGGCATTTGTTGAAGGGCCGAAAGCGTTCGGAAGTCGCGGTGACCAATTCGACGTGACGGCGGGAATCGTCTCGAAGACGCTCTTCGAAATGCTTGGCGTGCGTCCAGAGCTCGGACGGACATTTAGCGAAGATGAGGACCGTCTCGGCGCCGCGCCCGTGATGTTGATCAGCCACGATCTGTGGGCGACGTATTTCGGCGGCGATTCGTCGATCCTTGGCAAGCCCTATCAGCTGAGCGAAGAGCCGTTCACCGTGATCGGCGTGATGCCGCCGAATTTCAACTTCGAGACGAAGGCACAGGTGTGGCTCGCGGCCAGCCGGTACCTCGATCCGCGGACGGGCACGTCGCTTCGCGCGACGAACGTTTTGGCGCGGCTGACGCCCGGCGCGACGATGGAGCAACTCGCCGGCGAGTTGAGCACGTTGCAAGCTGCCGCGAATCAGGATCGCAACGACAAGACGCGAACGACGTTCACCGTCTCGCCGCTCCGCCAACGGTACGTGGCGGCGACGCGCTCGTACGACGTGATCTTCGCGTTGGTCGTGGGAGCAATCCTGTTGATCGGCTGCGCCAACGTCGCGAGCCTCGTGCTGGTGCGCTCGACACGGCGCAGTCGCGAGCTGGCGATCCGCAGCGCGCTGGGCGCGGGGCGATCGACGTTACTGCGCTTCGTGATCATCGAGAATGTTCTGCTGAGCGTGCCGGGTTTGATGCTTGGCCTATTGACCGCGTGGTGGTCGCTGGGAGCGCTGCGTTCCGTCGCGCCGCTTCAGGGGGGGACGCAGGTTGCCGGCATGGAGTACCGGTTGGATCTTCGTGTCCTGGCCTTCGCCGTATTACTCACCGCGCTGACGACGCTCGCGCTCAGTATCGCGCCGGCGCGGCTCCTGATACCGAGGGACCTGCAGCGAGCGCTGCGCGAGGGCAGCACGGCGAACGGCGGAGGGGTCGGCAATCGAACGCACCAGGCATTCGTGATCACCCAAACCGCCTGCGCCGTCGCGCTCCTGATCGCGACCGGGCTGATGGCGCGGACGATTGCTCGTGTCTCCGGGATTCAACTCGGGTACGATGCGGCGCACGCTGTTTCGGTCACCGTAGTTCCGGTCCATTCGGCAAGACGCAAGGAAGTGTATCTGCCGATCACCGACCGCGTGCTCGCCGAGATCTCGGCGATGCGCGGCGTCGAGGCGGCCGCGGTGCGCATGCAGGCGCCGTTCGCCGCGGCGAGACCGCTCGCACCGGGGGCGATCGTCGTGGCGCGCGACATGGACGATGCGGCGATGACGCTCGACAACGGGCAGCCGCTCGATCCGGCACTACAGCCGCGCAGCGCCTTCGGGGTGAGTCCGGATTATTTCGGCGCTCTAGGCATCACGATTCTCTCGGGGAGGACGTTCACGCCGTCGGAGAACGAATCGTCGGCCCCGGTGGCGGTGATCAACGAGTGGGCTGCCCGACACTGGTGGCCCAAGGAAAACGCTGTCGGGCACACGTTCTCGATCGATACCGCACCAGGAGCGCGCGCCGCGGTCACCGTCGTCGGAGTCGTTCGCGACAATCTCGCCGGTCAAGGATCCGTGTTGCTCGCCAAGGAGGGGCCCGAGGTCTACCGGCCGTACAAGCAGTCGAGCTTTTGGATCGCGACGTATTTCATTCGGTCGCGGCTGGCGTCGCCGGCTTTGATCGGCGCGGTGCAGCGTGCTGTGATGCGGCTGGTGCCGGCGAACGGCCAAGCGCGGGGCAGGCCGTTGTCGGCGCAGGTCGACGCGCAAATCCAGACGGTGCGCACGAACGCGACGCAAATCGGCGGGCTTGCCGTGGTGGGACTGTTGCTCGCCGTCACGGGTCTCTACGGCGTGCTGTCGTACGTCGTGCAGCAGCGAACGCAAGAGATCGGCATTCGGGCCGTACTCGGCGCCGATCGGTCGCGTCTGCTCGCGATGGTGCTATCGCAAGGAGCGCGACTGTCTCTTGTCGGCATCGCGATCGGCGTGCTCATGGCCGTGTCGTCGATGCGTCTGCTGAAAGGTCTCCTGTACGGGACGCCGACGAACGACGTCGTGGTGTATGCCGGCGTTTGCGGATTCGCGCTCTTCGTCGCATTCCTCGCGAGCTACATCCCGGCGCGCCGCGCCTCACGGGTCGACCCGGCGATTGCGCTGCGAATGCGATAGGCAGTTAGGTGGGCCGGCCTTGCCATCCGGTCGAAGAGTGATTCATGTTCAATCCATCGCGTCAGCGGCGAGAGGAACGATGAGACATCTCTTACG
>Ga0105242_10002717_pt1 | contig 13859 bp, 12 predicted proteins | sample KBSM24metaG_FD_81521 | JGI IMG/M metagenome (GOLD analysis project Ga0105242, IMG submission 81521) | Miscanthus rhizosphere microbial communities from Kellogg Biological Station, Michigan, USA - KBS M2-4 metaG | ecosystem: Host-associated > Plants > Roots > Rhizosphere > Soil | place...
CCACATCGGGAGCCGGATCATCGTCCTCACCATGCACCACGACGTCGAGTTGGCCGTGCGCGCGGTGCGCGCCGGCGCGTCCGGCTATCTCTTGAAGGTCTCCGCCGGCGAGGAACTCGCGAACGCCATCCACCAGGTCCTGCAGGGCCGCGTCTACCTCACGCCGGCGATGACCAGGGAAGTGATGGAGCGGATCGCCGGATCGGCGGACGGCTCGGCGCCGCAGTTGACGCCGCGGCAACTCGACGTGCTTCGGCTGATCCTGGCGGGGAAGCGCATGAAGGAGATCGGGGCCGCGCTCGGCCTGTCCACCCGCACGGTCGAGAGCCACAAGTACGAAATGATGGAGACGCTCGACGTGCATTCGACGGCGGAGCTCGTGAAGTACGCCGTCGAGCACCGCCTCGTCATCGACTGACACCCCTGGGCCGCAGGTCCGGCCTCCGTATTTTTTCGGACCCGCCCTGCCACTTTTCCGGCTGCGCCTCCGTAGCTTCCCGCTCCCCCCGTTCCTTACGCGCTTCTTAGAATCCCCTTCGGGATCACAAGACATCATGCCCGCCCGTCCTCGTCTCATGCTCGCCGACGATCACGCCGAAACGCGGGAGCTGCTGCGCGGGCTCTTGATCACCGACTTCGACATCGTCGCCGACGTCGCGGACGGCGAGGCGCTCGTCAGCCTCACCCGGCAACTGGCGCCGGACGTCGTCGTCACGGACATCGCGATGCCGGGGCTGGACGGCATCGAGGCGGCGTTTCTCATTCACGGACGGCAGCCCGAAGTCCGGATTGTCCTCGTCACCGTGCACGGCGACTCGTGGCTGGTCGAGCGCGGCCTGATGGCCGGCGCGCTCGGCTACGTGCTGAAAGGCGCGGCGGGAGACGATCTGGTGCCGGCGGTTCACGCAGCGCTCGACGGCGAGCGGTACGTCAGTCGAGCGATTCATTACGTTCCACCGATCGACGAACAGGAGTAAGCGAATCGTATGTCACTGCTCAGCACGTCGCCGTCGTATCCTGCTCCAGACGCAGAGCTCGAACAGGTGGTCCAGATCGCCGTCAGCGTCTCCGGACGCCTGGCGCGGATTCACCTGCATCACATGCCCTCCGCGGTTGCGGAGGTCCTGCAACAGATTGCCGCGGCCACGCACGCCGACGGCTGCGAGCTCCTCGAATTCACACCGTCGGGGACGCCGGTGCGAGCCGGCCTGCCATTCAGCTGCGCCCGCTACGCGAGCGCGGCGCCGCCGGCTCCGATGCTGGCCGACTGGCTGGTCGAACGCCTGGCGCGCGGCGAATCGCTGGTGATCGCGCGCGCCGAGGACATCCCGTGCGACGCGATGATGACCGGAACCGGTGCGCGCCCGGACTTTCGCTCGATGCTCGCGGTGCCGGCGTCGATCGGCGGACAGGTCGTCTGCGCCCTGGTGCTGCAGACCACCCGGCTGGCGCGGCGCTGGCCGCCCGCCCTGGTCGAGCGGCTGCGGCTGCTGACGGAGATTCTGGGCGCCGGCCTGCACCGGGTGCGCAACGAGCACACGCTGCGGGCCAACGTGGCGGTGATCGAGCGGCTGAACGCGCAGCTCCAGGCGGACAACGGCTACCTCAAGGAGGAGCTCAAGCGGCACCACGATTTCGACGACATCGTCGGCGAGAGCACGGCGCTGCGGATCGCCCTCGCGCGGGTGTCGCAGGTGGCGCCGGCGAATTCGAGCGTGCTGCTGCTCGGGCCGACCGGCAGCGGCAAGGAGCTGTTCGCGCGCGCGGTGCATGAACGCAGCCGGCGGCACGAGCGGCCCCTGGTGCGGGTGAACTGCGCCGCGCTGCCGCCGACGCTGGTCGAGAGCGAGCTGTTCGGCCACGAGAAAGGCGCCTTCACCGGCGCGGTGGCGCCGCGTCAGGGACGGTTCGAACTGGCCGACGGCGGCACGATTTTCCTCGACGAGATCGGCGACCTGGCTCCCGAGGTGCAGGTCAAGTTTCTGCGGGTCCTGCAGGAAGGGGAGTTCGAGCGCGTCGGCTCCTCGCGCACGAAGAAAGTGGACGTGCGGGTGATCGCGGCGACGCACCAGGATCTGGGAGCCGCCGTCGCCGAGGGCCGATTCAGGGCCGACCTGTACTATCGACTGAGCGTGTATCCCATCCGGCTGCCGTCGTTGCGGGAGCGGCCCGACGACATTCCGCGCCTGACGTGGTTCTTCATCCACCGGCACCAGCGCCAGCTCGAACGCTCCATCACGAAGGTGCCACAGTCGGTGATGGACGCGCTGCAGCGGCACTCGTGGCCCGGCAACGTGCGCGAGCTGGAGAACGTCATCGAGCGCGCCATGATCGCGTCGACCGGCGACACGCTGCGCCTGGACGAAGCCTCCACGTTCGGACGAACGCCGGCGGCGACGGCTCCCGTGTCGGACAGTCTGGACGAGATGCAGCGGATCCACATCGAGAACGTCCTGGAACGCTGCGGCTGGCGGATCAACGGCACGGGGAACGCGGCGGAGCGCCTCGGTCTGCACCCGAACACGCTCCGGTTCCGCATGAGGAAGCTGGGGGTGATGTTTCCGGAGGCGCGAAGCCGGCAAGGACGCCTGGCGCCGATGGAAGCGACGGCCTGAGCGTGCCGCTAGGTTTCGAGCTTCAGCCTGATGTAGCCCGGCACGCCGACGAGCGTGGCGCCCTTGGCGCGTATCCGCTGTATCGCCTCGATGCCGGCGGCATCAGCCGATACCAGGTCAGTCAGCTCCAGCTCGAGACCGTCGTTGTCGCCGCAGGCCGTCAGGAACTCGGGAACCTGTGCGGCGCTCAGGCGTCCGGCCAGCGTGACGACCAGGCGATCGGGTTTCTTCACCACGCCAATCCAGCAATCCACGACTTGCGGGCGTGGCAAGACCAGCGCCATCGGTGTTCATCAAATTTCCGTGGCAGATTTGCGTCTCGCTGACAATGTGCGGGTCCGGTCACGACCGGCTGTGATCGATCGCGGGACTTCGGCGTGGACCTGCGCATTCTGGGCGGCCTCGCTGGTACGTGGCTTGCGCGTGCGGGCGCTATGAGCGCGACGACATCGTGAGTCCCACCACGCGGCACGCCGCGCTGGCGCTGTTGGTGTCGATCGTGACGGCGCCGCCGGTGCGGGCTCAGGATCTCGTCCCCGGCGCGTTCACGCCGGCGCCGGTCTCGATCAACGTCGTGACGGTTGCGGCCACCATCAACAGCGGCGACGTCACGTTCGACCCGGCACTTCCCGTCGAACAGGGCCACGCCAGGCTCGGCTGGTTCATTGCCGGATACAATCGGACGCTGAGCATCGCCGGGCGTTTCGCCAGCGTGGGGGTCGGCCTGCCCATCGTGCTCGGCCATGTGCAAGGGCTCGTGCTCGGGCAGTTTGCGGAGACGTCGCGCAAAGGCCAGGGGGATATGGTGTCGCGCGTGGCCGTCAATCTGTACGGCGCGCCGGCGATGACCCCGCGGGAGTTTGCCGCCTATCAGCCGGCGACCGTGGTCGGTGTCAGCGCGACCGTGAACCTGCCGCTGGGTCAGTACGATCCGGTCCAGTACATCAACATCGGCGCGCACCGGTGGTCGATCAAACCGGAGGTCGGCGTCTCGCGCACGTGGGGGCATTGGACGGTGGAAGGCGATCTCGGCGCCACGTTCTTCACCGACAACGACGACTTCCGGGCCGGCACGCGCAGCCAGGCGCCGATCGTGTCGACCCAGGGACACCTGATCTACAAGTTCCGCCCCGCCTTGTGGATCGCCGGCGACGGCAACTACTGGACCGGCGGGCGCGTGACGACCGCCGGGGTCGAAGGGACCGATTACCAGCGCAACTCGCGACTGGGCGTCACGGTCGCGGTCCCGGTCAAGCGGCAGCAGGTGCGGATCTCCTACAGCCTCGGCGCGTACACGACGATCGGCGGCGACTTCCAGTCGCTCGGCGTGTCGTACTCCTACGCGTGGATCGCGCGGCGTCCCAGCCCGTAGTCGTGCAGGCCTGAAGGCCTGCGCTACGAGCTCCTAGCTCCTAGCTCCTAGCTCCTAGCTCCCAGTCCCCAGTCCCCAGTCCCCGTCTACCGCCCATACGTCCAGCTGATCGAGATGACGATGCCGATGTCGTTGTTCGAGGAGCTTGCGCCGGGCGGTTGGCTGTCGAAGGTGTCGTAGCCGCTGAGCGACACGTAGAAGTCGCGCCACAGCTCCCGCTTGACATCGCTGTTGACCTGAAGGCGCTGGCGGCCCCAGTCGCTCAGGCTCGGGTACCACTCCACCGAGAAGTCGAAGTTCGTCTTCGGATGGGAGTACTTGTAGTACTCCATCTTGAAATTGATCAACCCTTCGAGGTTCTGCGTCGCGGCGGTGTCGACGCCCTGCTCGTTGTTGCCGGTCAGCCCGCCGCCGAAGATGACTTGCGCGTTGTTCGAGTTGACGAGTCGATAGCCGACCGCCGCTCCAGCCTGCGACCGGAGCACCAACCCGAGACTCTCGTTGGTTTCCAATTTGGCGGCTCCGCCGACGATCCACCTCCGGCCGCGATAACGCCCGTACGAGAACTCGATGGTCCCCTGATCCGATCGGGAGTTGTCACTACTGTCGCTCTGATACGTCAGGGTCGCGTTCCCCTGGAGTTCCACGAAAAAGCCGGGACGACGATAGTGGGTGTCGGTGCTCACATTGGTTTGCGCGACGCCGCTCGACCGCGTGTAGTTGAACCCCGCGCTGAGCGATCCGTCGAGCTTCTTCCAGAAGCTGGCGCCGATCGGCGTGATCTCGGTCACCTCGGCGAACGTCAACGCCGGGACCTCGCCGCCGCCGACGATCAGGATGAACCCCGGCTCAGCGCGCCCGAGGCTACCCAGAAAGCGGCGGCCGTCCGAGGTGACCACCTCGAAGAGGCGAGTCGACGTGATCTGGACGATTTTCGCCCATTCGACCTGGATCGTACCTTCGTGATCGGTCTTGTACTGCAGCTGACCCTTCTGCAGCTGGTCGATCTCGCCGGTGAGGTGATCGCCGTTGACGAGGACGACGACGTCGGTTTTGTCGGCGGCGAACGCACGCACGCTGGTACACAGACCAAGGGCGCAGACGACGAGCGTTCGGACAACACGGCGCACCAGGCGGAGACCTCGGCCGGTGCGGTGCAAGCTGTGGACCGGCGCTTTTCTCGCGCGCATTGACGATCCGCGGTCGTTCCACCCGCCGACCGCGATGCCGATCACCGCCGGCGGTGATCGGCGGCCGGCCCCCCGTCGAAATACGCGACTCACCTGTTAGATCGTCGGGTCGCCGGTTGGCGCACGTCTTGCCCTTCGGTCGCCGGATGGAAGACGTGCTGGCGCGCGTGTGGGAGAACCTTGGAGGGCGAATCGGCGGGCCGATGTCCTTCCGGTTGGTCCTGCAGCCGATGGTGGCGATCGCCCTCGCGATCAAAGCTGGACGTGAGGATGCGCGAGCTCACCGGCCGGCCTATTTCTGGACGATCATCACGGACCCGGATGCCCGGCACGACCTGCTGCGGGAAGGGTGGAAGGCGGTCGCGCAGGTGTTCTTCCTGGCCGTCGCGATCGACGTCGTCTACCAGCTCATGGTGTTCCGCTGGATCTACCCGGCCGAACTGCTGATCATCGCGTTCCTGCTGGCCTGCGCGCCGTACCTGCTGGTCCGCGGTCCGGTCAACCGCATCGCCACCGCGTTTGGCGAGAGGCGCGGCGCATGACGTCCTCTGGGGCGCCGCTCGATACCGGGACGCAGCTGGCCTTCGAGCGCACCCGGCTTGCGGCCGAGCGGAACATGATGGCGTGGATCCGGACCGCGACCTCGCTCATCTCGTTTGGCTTCACCGTCTACAAGTTCTTCGAGTTCGAAGTGGGCAAGAACGCGCCCGCCGCCACCGGCCTTGTGCTCAGTCCCCGGGTGTTCGGCATGATCATGATCGGGACCGGACTGGTCGCGCTCCTGCTCAGCACGATCGAGCACCGTCGCAATCTCAAGGCGCTCTCGACGGCGCCGGGCCCGGTGCGACCGTCGGTCGCCGGCGTCCTGGCGGCGATGATCGCCGCCATGGGGCTGGCGGCGTTTGTGGCCGCGCTGTTGCGCGGATGAGGATGACCCATCCATGGTGCTGATGAATCGCTTCGCCTTCGGCTTGTTGATGGCGGTCGCCGCCACGGCGTGCTCCGGGCGGCAGGAGGACAAGAAACCCGAGCCGGCCGCGCAGGGCGCCCCCGCGGCCGCGACCGCCCCGGCAGCTGCCGCCGGGGAGGCCAACGCGGGCGACGCCCCGTCACCCTACGATGCGCTGCCGCCCGCCATCCGCGGCAAGCTGGACGAGCCATTCACCGGCGACTTCGACGAGCAGGTGGCGCGGCGCATGATTCGGGTCGGCGTCACGTTCAACCGGACGCACTACTTCATCGACAAGGGGCAGCAGCGGGGCCTCACCTACGAGTCGGTCAAGCTCTTCGAAGACGAACTGAACGCGACGCACAAGACGGGCAACCTCAAGGTCAACGTGGTCTTCGTGCCGCTGACGCGCGAGCAGCTGTACCCGGCGCTCATCGACGGCAAGGTGGACATGGTGGCGGCGATGGTCACGGTCACGCCCGAGCGCGAAAAGCTGGTGGCGTTCTCGAACCCGACGCGGACCAACGTCAACGAAGTGGTGGTGACCGGACCTGATGCGCGACCGCTTGCCACGGTGGACGACCTCGCGGGCCGCGAGGTGTTCATCCGCAAAGCGAGCATCTATGCCGAAACCGTCACGGCGCTGAACGCGCAGCTGAAGGCGCGCGGCAAACCGGCGGTGATCATCAAAGAGGCGCCCGACGTCTTCGAAGACGACGACCTGCTCGAGATGGTCAACGCCGGCCTGGTGGAGGCGACCATCGTGGACGACTACCTGGCCGCCTTCTGGACCACGGTGTTCAAGGGGCTCACCGTGCACACGGACATGCCGGTGCGCACCGGCGGCACGCTCGCCGTCGCGATGCGGAAGGAGAATCCCAAGCTCCGCGAGGCGATCAACACCTGGATGGGGAAGCATGGCGAGGGCGATGCCTTCCGGAACACGATCGAGCGCCGGTATCTGGTCACCGGCACGTTCGCCAAGAACGCGGCATCGGCCGCTGAGCGCAAGAAGCTGGAGGCGATTCGCGACCTGTTCAAGAAATATGGCGAGCAGTACAAGCTCGACTACCTGTTGATGGCGGCCCAGGGTTACCAGGAGTCGACGCTGGATCAGTCCGCCCGCAACCCCAGCGGCGCGATTGGGGTGATGCAGGTGCTGCCGAGCACCGCCAAGGATCTCAAGGTCGGCGACATCACGCAGATCGAGCCCAACATCCATGCCGGCGTGAAGTACATCCGGTTCATGATGGACGAGTATTACGCCGACGACCCGATGGACCCGCTGAACAAAGGGCTGATGACGTTCGCCGCGTACAACGCCGGGCCCGGCCGGATCCGGGGTCTCAGGCGCGAAACGGCGAAGCGGGGTCTGAACCCCAACGTCTGGTTCGGCAACGTCGAGCACGTGGCGTCCGAAAAGATCGGGCGCGAGACCGTCCAGTACGTCAGCAACATTTACAAGTACTACATCGCCTACAAGCTGGTTGCCGAGCAGACGCAATCGCGCGCCGCCGCCAAGGGAACGATCGCTCCTAAATAGCTGCGGCCCCGACATGTCGTGCCCGCCACGACATGTCGGGGCGGGTCGCGCCCCGGTCCGCCACGCGGATACCCCTGTACCGGTCCAACCACCGGATTCTTCACGGGTTGACCGGCGGCCCCCGTCCGCCTCCATTCCCCGCCCAGTGGCGCGCTTCCTGCCTGTGGCCTCAATGGCAGTGATGTCGTGACGGCCCGCACGAGTCGCGGGATCGGGGTCAGCGAGGCTATATGTCAGTAGTGAGCATGCCGGCGGCGCGCATCGCGCCAGAATCGGAACTCGAACAGATCGTGCAGCTCGCCGTCACGCTCTCCGGACGGATGGCGCGCCTGCATCTCGACGATATCGGTGCGGCGATCGCAGAGGCGCTCCGGCAGATCGCATGGGCGACGCGTGTCGACGGCTGTCAGCTCCTCGAGTTCAGCGCGTCGGGCTCGGTGGCGCGCACGCACCTCCCGGCCGGCAGCGACGGCGCCGCCCACCCGCCGTTCCAGGAAGCCTGGCTGGTGGCCCGCCTGTCGCGCGGGGAAGCGGTGGCGATCTCGCGCCCGGAAGAGCGTCCGCACGACGCGACGGCCACGCACGATTCACCCCGCCGCCAGGCCGCCTGCTCGATTCTGGGAGTGCCGGCGTTCGTCGCAGGGCAGGTGGTGTGCGCGCTGGTACTCGGCACCGACGCGGTCCCGCGCCGATGGCCGCAGCCGCTCATCGAACGGCTCCAGCTGCTGTCCGAGATCCTCGGCGCCGGATTGCAGCGCGACCGCGACGAGAGCGCGCTGCGCGCGAACGTGACCATGATCGAACGGCTGAACGCCAGGCTCGCGGCGGACAACGTGTATCTCAAAGAGGAGATCAAGAACCGGCACGACTTCGACGACATCGTCGGCGAGAGCGCCGCGCTCCGCCTGGCGCTGGCGCGCGTGTCTCAGGTGGCGCCCACCAGCTCCAACGTGTTGCTGCTCGGCCCGACCGGAACCGGCAAGGAGCTGTTCGCCCGAGCGCTGCACGAGCGCAGCCGACGGCACGAGCGCCCGCTCGTCCGGGTCAATTGCGCCGCGCTGCCGCCGACCCTGGTCGAAAGCGAGCTCTTCGGCCACGAAAAAGGCGCCTTCACCGGCGCGATCAGCGCGCGGCAGGGGCGCTTCGAGCTGGCCGACGGCGGCACCATCTTCCTGGACGAGATCGGCGACCTCGCGCCGGAGGTCCAGGTGAAGTTCCTTCGCGTGCTGCAAGAGGGGGAGTTCGAGCGGGTCGGATCCTCGCGCACTCGCCGTGTCGACGTCCGCGTGATCGCGGCGACGCATCAGGATCTCGAAACCGCGGTCGCCGAGGGACGGTTTCGGTCCGACCTGTATTACCGCCTGTGCGTGTACCCGATCCGGCTCCCCTCGCTGCGCGAGCGTCCCGACGACATCCCGCGGCTGGTGTGGTTCTTCATCAACCGCCGCCAGCGTGAGCTCGGACGGCACATCACCAAGGTTCCGCAGTCGGTGATGGACGCGCTGCAGCGCTGCCCGTGGCCCGGGAACGTGCGCGAACTCGAGAACGTGGTCGAGCGGGCGATGATCTCGTCCAGCGGCGACACGCTGCATCTCGACGAGCCGTCCCCTGCCGGTCTGGCCGGAAGCGCGCGCGCCTCGCGCGCCGCGGAGTCGGACAATCTGGACAGCGTCCAGTGCGCCCACATCGAGTCGGTCCTCGAGCGGTGCGGGTGGCGGATCAACGGAACGGGAAACGCGGCCGAGCGCCTGGGCGTGCATCCCAACACGCTGCGCTTCCGCATGAAGAAGCTCGGAGTCGTCTGTCCCGAGGGCAGGGGGCGACAATCCCAACCGTCAGCGAATCACGGTTAGCTACCCGTTGTCGCGGCGGTTTCGATCTCCAGGTCGACGGCCATGCGGACGAGATCCGCGATGGAGTCGGCGCCCATCTTCGCGAGCACGCGGTGCCGATGGATCTTGATCGTGGCCTCGGCGGCCCCGAGATCGGCGCAGATCTGCTTGTTCAATCGGCCGCTGATCAGATGGCGGAATACTTCCTGCTCGCGGGCGGTCAGGCGCTCGTAGCGCTGGTGAAGGCTCCGGCGCCGCTCGCGCCGGGCGCGATCGTCGCTGTCGCGCGCGAGGGCCCGGGAGACGGCTTCGAGCAGCTGATCGCCGTCGGACGACTTCGTGAGGAAGTCGACCGCGCCAAATTTCATCGCCCGCACCGAGTCGCGAATCTCGGCGGCGCCGGTGAGAAAGACGATCGGCAGCGGATCGGGCCCGCTGGCCAGCGCCTGCTGCAGATCGAGCCCGCTCGCTCCAGGCAGATTCAGATCGAGCACGAGGCAGCCGCGCGCGCGCGGCGAGCAATGTTCGATGAACTCGGCGGCCGAGCCGTACTCGCGCACGGTGTGTCCGGCCACGCGCAGGAATCGCGTCGTCGCAGCCCGTGCCGACGGATCGTCCTCGACGACGTGGACCACCTGAGGATCGCTGCCGCCTGGCCGAGCGTTGAGGGGCACTCGAAGCATGAGGCGGCTAGTCTAAAGACTCTGTCGTATTGTGTGATCTGGTAGAACTGCCAGATCAGCGACGTGTTATCCGCGATTCGGGAGCGATCGGAGCAGCCCGAGCAGCACGTCGGCATCGCTTTCCTTCAGCAGGTACGCCATGCAGCCATTTCGGGCCGCCTCGTCGCGCAGCCGGGGCTCGTCGTGGGCGGTCATCACGATCACCGGCACGGTGGAGCCTCCCACCTTGAGCAGCCGCTGGAGCTCGAGACCCGACATCGCGCCCAGGTGGATGTCGAGGACGAAACAGACCGGCGCCTCGCGGGGAGAAGCCGCCAGAAACTCTTCGGCCGAGCCGAAGCTGACCGGCGCGAAGCCGCCCGCGCGCAACACGCGTCCCATCGCGGTCCGGATGGCCGGATCGTCATCGACGACTACGACGGTCTGGGCCTCCGCCATCGTTGCACTGATTTTACGCGACCGCCGATCCCCTGGCCGTCATCCTTTCGTCGTACGCGCAGTACATCAGTCCGTCCGCTGATCCGGAGCCACCGGCAGGGCAAAGCGAAGCGTTGCGCCGTGCGCCGGATTGTTCTCGGCGATCAGCCGGCCGCCATGCGCCTCGACGATGCTGCGGGCAATGGACAGGCCCATGCCCATCCCGTGGGTCTTGGTCGTGAAAAACGGCTCGAAGATCGAGGCCGGATCGACGGCGATGCCAGGCCCGCTGTCCTCGATCGAGACGTCCACATGGCCGGCGGCCGATCGGGTGCGCACCATGAGACGCCGCCGGTCGGCCGGCATGGCCATGGCCGCGTCGATGCCGTTGAGGATCAGGTTCAGGAAGACCTGCTGCAGGTGGACGCGGTCGCCCATGACCACGCCGGGTCGCGCGTTGAGATCGACCTCCACCCGCACGCCGCGCGAGGCGGCGTCGGGCGCGAGCAGCGCCACCACTTCGCGTGCGACCTCGTTGACGTCCACGGCCCGCTCCTCGAGCTCGTGCTTCTGCAGCAGCCCGCGGATGCGCCGGATCACCGCGCTGGCCCGCTTGTCGTCCTTGCGGATGTCATCGAAGATCTCGCGAATTTGATCGATCGCGGGCGGCGATGTGGACGCGATCATCAGGCCGGCCTCGGCGTTCCTCAAGATCGCCCCCAGCGGCTGATACAGCTCGTGGGCGATCGATCCGGTGAGCTGCCCCATCGCGCCTCGCCGTTCGAGCAGTGCGATGTTCGCCAGGTCGCGGCGCGACCGCAGCTCCGCAGCGCGCCGCCGCCGGTGTTCGACCAGCAGCACGGCGATGAGCAGCGTCTGCGCCACCGCGATCGCCACCGCCAGAAGCACCTGCCATCGATAGTCGCGCCACAGGCTCGGCGGCCGGAACCGTACGATGCTGCCGGGCGGCAGCCGTCTCTCGTCGATGCCCCAGCGCTGCAGCTGCCGTCCGTCGAAGATATAGCGGTCCACGTCCAACGCCTGCAGCGGGATGTTCGCCGGGAGCTCTCCGGCAAGGACGCGCCGCCCGACCGCTCCCGCCGACGCTCCCGCCGCGCTGAGGTTGTAGAGAGAGCCGCCGACGATGCCCGTGCCGATCTCGGGCTCGTTGAGGCCGTAGACCGGAGCGTTCGAGCTCGCGCAGATGCGCTGAAGCGAATCCTCCGGCATGAAGTACTGCCCGGTGGCGTCATGAAAAAAGAGGCCGGCGGCCAGCACGATTGTGTCTGCCGGAAGAGCCTTCAATCGCGCTTCGAGCTGGTCCATCGTCAGATCGGAGAGAAAGACGATCTCGACGCGGCTGGCGTATGGTGCGAGGAACTCCCGCGTCGTGACCGTCCACGCCTTCTCCGTCGGCGACGTTCCGACCGGAATGACCACCCTCGCTGCGCGGGGATGGAGCCGAAGCGCGACATCCAGCGTCGCCCGGAGATCGTGGTTGACGCCGATCCCGGTGACGTTCGGCTCCCGCACCAACTGTTGGGCTCGAGGCAGGTTGACCGACGTGAACACGATCGGCACACCCGGAAAGAGCTGCTCTCGCCGTTCGAGGACGAAGTCCACTGCCAGCGGGCTGATCGCCACGATCAGACTCAGCGGCAGGCCGGCGTACTTGTCGCGGAAGTAGCTGGTCATCCTCGACTGCTGATCGGCGGTGTCGAACCGCATCAGGTCGAGGTATTCGGTATAGGAATTCACGACCGTATGGGCGTTGGACTGCAGTGTCGAGCGCAGGCCGTTGTCGAGGGCGTCATAGAGCGCCCGCTCCCGTTCGTGCGAGAACACGAGCAGCACGTTCCTGGCCGCCGGCTCCTGAGCGGCGGCGGGTACTGGCAGAAATGACAGGAGCGCGAACGCGATGAGGACCCACCGCGCCCTCGTCGACGCGCGTTCTGAGCGGAGAGGCTCGGTGGATGTAACCATCGCGTGTCGGCCGGCTCACAATCTCGCGACCGTCGGCAGCGCAAGAGTAGCGCAGGCACTGTCTCAGTCAGCGTACGACTTTCAGACTACGCCGCGTGGTGATCTCCCGCTATAGGCTTGGCGCATCGACGAGGCAGGAGACCCGTACATGCTGTCAGCCACACGAAACGATGCGGTGCCATTTCCCGTGACGGGCGATCCCTTCACGTTGTTCGGCGCCAACGATCCCGGCATCTTCAAGGTCGCGATCGAGACCTCGTCGGCGGGCACGCTCGTCTGCGACGATGCGTTCACGATCATCTTCTCCAACCGGCGAGTCGAAACCCTCTTCGGCTGCGCGCCGGGCACGCTCGTCGGCCGTTCGCTCGAGCGCCTCATACCGGACGTCTGCAAGGCGGCAGTCGGGCCCGACGTTCGTGCGTTCGGCGAGCCGCGGCCGCCGGCCGCCGATGGCGAACGCGTGCTGCGCGGCATTCGCCGCGACGGGTCGGAGGTACCGGTTGAAGTCACGCAGACGTCGATCGCCCGGAACGGCCGCCGCCTGGTCATTTTCTCGGTCGTGGACGCCACTGCGCGGCAACGGCCGCAGCCGCCTGCGATGCCCGCGGCCGAACCGGCTCGCTTCGAGGCGCGCCGCCGCGTGGCGCCGGACGATGACCGAACCCGCCTCCGGCGGCCGGAGAGCCGTGTGCCGCCGGATCACGTGGTCGCCGAAAGCGCGGCGGTCCGGTCGGCCCTGGAGCAGATCCAGCAGGTTGCGGCGACCAACGCCACCGTGTTGTTGACCGGCGAGACCGGCAGCGGCAAGGAAGTCTTCGCGCAAACGATTCACGACCTGAGCTCCCGGCAGCGGCAGGAGATGGTCCGGGTGAATTGCGCGGCGATTCCCGCGGGGTTGCTCGAGAGCGAGTTGTTCGGTCACGAGCGCGGCGCGTTCACCGGGGCGCTCGCGCAGCAGATCGGCCGGTTCGAGCGGGCCCATCGATCGACGATCTTCCTCGATGAGATCGGCGAGCTGTCGCTGGAGGGGCAGGTCAAGCTGCTGCGCGTGCTGCAGACCAAGCAGGTGGAGCGTCTTGGCGGCGGCAAGTCGGTCAACGTCGACATCCGGATCATCGCCGCCACGAACAAGGATCTCGAGCGCGAGGTCGCGGCCGGGCGCTTCCGCGGCGATCTCTACTTCCGCCTCAAGGTCATCCCGATCGAGATCCCGCCGTTGCGCGAGCGGAGGGATGATATCATTCCCCTGGCCGAGTCCTTCATCGCGCACTTCAA
>Ga0105242_10002718_pt1 | contig 13858 bp, 12 predicted proteins | sample KBSM24metaG_FD_81521 | JGI IMG/M metagenome (GOLD analysis project Ga0105242, IMG submission 81521) | Miscanthus rhizosphere microbial communities from Kellogg Biological Station, Michigan, USA - KBS M2-4 metaG | ecosystem: Host-associated > Plants > Roots > Rhizosphere > Soil | place...
ACCGGACTTCCACCCAGCAAAGCCGCCACATGTCGGTATCACGATCCAGAACGAGACCGGCGGCAATGTGGTCACCACGCATCGGCTGCTAGCGACCTGAGATGGCCATCACACCAGTCGGCACAGCGTTCAAGCTGGCCTATGAGTTGTCGCCGATCTTCCTGACCGGCGGCTCGTCGGTCATCGCACAGTGGCCCTATCAGATAGTGCCGTTCATCTTCCTGACCGAAGGGCTGGGGCTGAATTTCGTCATTGGTGTCGCGAGTGGCAGCGAGAACATCGAGCTGGACGACTTCTTCGCCCATTTCATTCCCATGCCTGGGGCGACACTCATTGACCAACAGGTAGCAACCTATCCTTTTGCTAACCAAGCGGTGGCGGGGAACGCAGTCATTGAGCAACCGCTGACCATATCTATGCGGATGATCTGCCCGGTTCGCCAGCGGCTCGGATATGCGTCGAAGATCGCCACCATGATGCTGATCAAGTCGTCGCTGAAGCAGCACAACGAACAGGGTGGCACCTACTCAATTCTGACGCCAAGCTACTTCTATACGAACTGTCTGATGCTGAAGATGACCGATATCTCCGGTGGCCCGAGCGCACAGGCACAGCACACCTGGCAGATGGACTTCGTTCAGCCTCTCTTAACGCTCGATGCGGCGAATGCTGCGAAGAACGGGCTGATGAACAAGCTGGATCAAGGCGGGATGGTGACTGATCCGTCTTGGTCCGGCGCCAATGCTGTGGTTGGATCACCAGTGCCGGGTGGTGCATCTGGCTTTGGCGTAGTGGCGCCTGCTGACGGCCTTGCCGGCCCGATAAGCATTTCCGGCGGCGGGCCGTGACAACGTTCGTCCCGCTTTCTCCTGCACCGGGGGCGGGGTTCGACTTTCAGGCCACGCTCGATGGTAACACGTACCGGATGCGGGTGACGTGGAACGTGTTCGGGCAGCGCTGGTTCCTTACATGCCTCACGGCAAATGACGTTCTGGTCTTTCACCAGGCGCTCATCTCATCGCCGCAGGAGGGCGACATCAACCTACTAGCCGGCTACTTCGTCACGTCGACGATGGTCTTCCGAGCACTAGGCGCTCAGTTCGAGATCAGCCCTTGAGATATTACAGGATCGAGTTAACCGATACGAACGGGTCTCCGATCAATCTGGCCTCGTTCGGCAATCAGGCGTCGCCATTGCCGTTGTCGCCGAACGCGGTGCTCGAAAGTGGCGTGATCACGTCACTCCTGCCAGACGGAACAACCAACCCCGCGGCACTCAATATAGAGATCGACATCGAGCAACTGCCGCTGCATATCGGAGATCAGAACTCTTACGTGCGAATCTATGGGCTAGCCTTGTCAGACGTTTTCCGCAAAGACCTGAACAAGCAGAATATTTCGGTCAAAGTGGGCATGTCGAAAGGGTTGCCCCTCGCTAATCCGGCGCAACAGGGTCTCGTAATCCAAGGCTCAATCGTCCAGGCATTCGGCAACTGGCTCGGCACCGACATGACGCTCGATATGGTAATCGGCGCGGGCGGCCTAACTGGCAACACAAATAATAACACACCCAAGGCTTACGTATTCACCTGGACTAAGGGTCAGAAACTCTCCGATGCCATCAGCCAGACTAAGGACGGCAACGATGTGCTGAGTAAGCTGAAGACCGATATACAGGTTTCCGACGATAGGACGGCAAACGAAGACAAGCAGGGTTACTACGTAACCGCAACGCAGTTTGCGCAGCTAATCCAGAGCATGACCGTGGGTCAGCGTGGCGCCAGCGATAATGGCGTCTATCTCTACAACGATGGACAGACATTTACGGCTAGAGATACCAGCACGATTGGTCAGAATACCAGCGACGCGAAGCAGATCAACTTCCAGGATCTCATCGGCCAGGTAACCTGGTACGAGCCGTTCAAGCTCACGTGCAAGCTGGTGATGCGCGGCGACCTGGAATTGGGCGGGTACGTCAAGTTCACGGACGGGGCGAACGTGATCACCACCGCGGCGGCCATGCCATCGCTTCAGCCCAGCCGCGACCGTGACCAGTTGGGTATCGCCTCCGGTGGAGAGTTCTTCATCGAGCGCATCCACCATTGGGGCAATTTTAGACAAGCCGATGCGATGAGCTGGAACACAACGCTAGGCCTCATCCAGACGGGGCAATCACGTGCCGTCTAATGCCCAGAAGATCCCGCTCAATATATCGATCAGCCAGGCGATGGCGCAGCGCACCGAAGGCCGGGTGCAGCAACTGGGCAAGTGCCTGCCCTGCTCGGTGGTCTCCGTCGATGGGGCGATGATCACCGTCAAGTTCGAGGTCAACGCCGACCCGCTAACGCTGCCACAAGTCAAGATGCCGCTGTTCGGGCCGGAATATGTCCGCTACCCGATCCAGGCCGGCGATAAGGGCTTCGCGATCAGCGCCGACGCCTATCTCGGGCAGATGTCGGGCCTTGGTGACGGCACCGCTGACCTGACGGTACAGCCGAACCTCTCGACGCTGGCCTTCATGCCATGCGGCAACAAGAATTGGCGCAGCGTCGACGGCGACGCCGTGGTGATCTACGGGCCGAATGGCGTGGTGGTCCAGGACGCCGACCAGAACTGCACTCTGACACTGACGCCCAGCGGTTATACGATCGACCTGGGCACCAATCCGTGGACTATCACCTCGGGTGCAATCACCATCACCTCAAGCGGTACAGGCACGATCGATCTAGGCGCCAATCCGCTGAACATCACATCGAGCCTCGTCACCATTAACGGCGATCTTGTAGTGACAGGCACCATCAGCTTCGGCCCGTCTGGCACCGGGGCAGCAACCCACCATCACAGTGGCGTTCAGGTCGGCATCGCGCAATCTGGGCCGCCGGTTGCTGGAACGTAGGAGGCGATATGCCGCTCAAGTCCGGTTCGTCGAACGAGACCGTGTCGGCCAACATATCGGAACTCCGGCATTCCGGTTACGGACAAAAGCAGGCTATCGCCATAGCAATGAACAAGGCCGGCAGGTCTCGCGACGATGCTTGTGGTGGATATCTCGATGCCTGCCGGCGCGGTGATGCAATAGGTATCCGTAGGGCAACCGACAGGATGATGCGCGGCCGCATGGTCCGGTGACCCCGCGCCGCAAGCCGGCGCTAGTTCCTTAAAACCTTAGAACTACGATGGAGGGAATGGCTGCTCATGCCTTCGAAGAGCACTCATGGCCACGGCCACGGTGGAGGCGACCCACCACCACCACCACCACCACCACCTCCTCCTCCCCCGCCTCCGCCTCCGCCTCCGCCTCCGGACACGAACGCCTATTATGTTTCGACCACCGGCAGCGATACCGGGGACGGCTCGCAGGCCAATCCATTCAAGACGCTTGGCCGTGCCCAGCAAGCCATGGAAGCCGGCACAATCAAGACGACGCTGATTGACTCCGGTACATATTCGCTAGGGCAATGGAGCCTCTCATCGGCCGATAGCGGCGAGACTTGGCGCCCTTTGAATGGCCCTGGATCAGTAGTTCTGGACGGCCACGGCTCCGGGTCCGTCTCCGCTAGCGGCGTGAGCAACCTGACGGTCGAAGGTCTGACGTTCCAGAACATGGGGCTGTCGCCGCAGGGTAGCGGCGGCTTCTATCTGAGTGGATCGGGCGAGACGATCCGGTGGAACACGTTCTTGAATTCCCAGCACGAGGTCATCTATGGCGCCGCGCTGCACAATTCGCTGATCGATAGCAACACGATCGATGGCGTGACGGGCGCCAACTCAGGTGCCTTTGATGCTATGCAGTTCTGGTTTGGCAGCAGCGGCAATACGATCAGCCACAATCTTATTCAGAACGTGGACGGCGGCGGGATCGACTTCGACAACGGCGCCACGGACCCACAGATAAACAACAACGTCATTGACAGCAACAAGCTGGTCAACGTCAACCGGAATACGGTCGATAGCGGCGCTATCTACATCATGGACCGGACGCACAGCTCGACTGGGAACAAGATCACGAACAACGTCATCGACGGCTATGGCAGCGGCTCGATGTCCGATCAGACGAAGGGCATCTACCTGGATGATGGCACGTCGAACGTGCAGATCACCGGGAATCTGCTCTACGGAACCGCAGGTGAATGGGGCATGCAGTTCCACGGCGGCTCAAATGACGTGGTCCAAAACAACGTCTTCGCGCTTCAGTCGGGCGAGAAGTTAGCGCTCTATCAGTCCGTCAGTGGCGGCACGTCGATGACGGGTAACGACTTCCAGAACAACATCGTCTACTATCAGGGCCAGCCGCCCGATCCACTATGGCAAGTCAGTGGCTCTGGGATCACGATGCCGCGCGATACCACGAACCTGTATTACGCCGCGAACGGCGCGCAGGTTCCGAATGATGGGTCTATTACAGACTCCAACCCATTTCGTGCCGATCCGCAGTTCACCAATCCGGGTGGTGGCGACTTTTCTCTATCGGCTTCGTCTCCGGCCTACTCGGATATCGGTTGGCAGACGCTACCGACCAATCAGGGGCCGGTTCCATTCTCCGGCTAAAGAAGGTGAGCGATGTCCGGGACGACAGAGAACGCTCTCTTCTATCCCATTGTACTTTCCCAGGCTGGTGCACAACCACAAGCGCCAGCAGATCTCAGGTCTCAGTTGGTCAATCTTGTCACGTTCGGCACCGACAAGAATGGCAACGCAGTTATCGCGCCGGCACCCGGATACACAGCAAACCTGCCTGGCTCGCTTATCGAGGACATCGCCTCGACCGATACTGGCGCCCTGATCATCTGCGACCAGGCGCGCGTCGAACTGCTGAACAGCCTTACGCCATTCGGTGCCAACGCCTTTATCCTGAACCAGCTTGGCCAGTTGCTCGGCATACCGATCGGCACTCTGGAAAACGTCTCGGTCGGTCTCGTATTCTCCGGGCCACCCGGTTTCCTGATCCCGCAGGGATTTCTGGTCGGCGACGGGTCGCATAGCTACAGCGTCCAGGCTGGGTCGGTCATCGGCGCCTCCGGTAGTTCGGCGGTCATCAATGCGGTTGCCACGGTTTCTGGCGCGTGGGCTGTACCGTCCGCTACGGTGACCACGATCCAGACTTCGGTGCCGGCCACCGTGTCGCTTTCGGTCACCAACCCGAACCCAGGAACCGGTGGCACCACGCAGGAGAGCGAGCAACAATACCGGCTGCGAGTTATTCAGGCACAGCGTGTAGCATGCCAGGGTACTGCCGACTTTCTTAAGACGCTGCTGGAGGCTGTATCTGGCGTTCTACCACAGCAGGTCGGCATTCAGGCGGTCAGCGGTGGCTTGTGGAAGGTCATCGTCGGGGGTGCCTCACCTGATCCCTTCTCTATCGCCAATGCGATCTATCAGGGAGTGCCGATCCTCTCATCTCTGACCGGGTCGGTGATGTCGGTCGCCTCAGTGACCAAAGCCAATCCTGGGGTGGTAGTCACCACTTTGAACCATGGCTACGCGACAGGTCAGGTAGTCACATTCTCCGGCTGCCAGGGCATGACGCAGCTCAATACTGGCAGCTACACGATCACGGTGGTCGACGAGAAGACCTTCTCGATCGGTGTTGATACCTCGTCGTTCGGTGTCTATTCGGGCGGCGGTCAGGTGCTGCCGAACTTGCGGAACAACAGCATCGTCATATCGGACTTTCCTGACACCTACACGATACCCTGGGTTACGCCGCCGAAGCAGATCGTCACTATCACCCTGACCTGGAATGCGACCAGCACGCTCGCATCGTCACCCGCCATCTCGCAGTTGGCGCAAACTGCCATCATCAATTTCGTCAACGCGGTACCGGTTGGTGCACCGATCAACCAGTACGCCTTGGAAGAAAGCGTCTTCAACACGGTCGAGCCTGTGGTCGACACCCAGTTGATAACGGTGTTGACATGGACCTATGCCATCAACGGCGTCAATACGCCGCCAAACGTTGGCACTGGTATCGTCGACGGCGATCCGGAGAGCTACTTTTTCACTGACCAGGCGCATGTCACCGTGACGGGTCCATGAGCACCACGACCGGGGGCACAACCCAGTTCCCTCCCGCCGGACCGACCTCGCTACAAGGCCTGATCAAGTCCTATCTCTATAAGCAATACGAGGACGACGACGACCTCCAAAGCTTCGTCGCGGCTCAGAACTACCTCGCTCAGCAGTGGGTCAACGACTTCAACAATCTGAGTCTGCCCGTTTGGTCAGCACTAAGCGGCAACCTCCTCGATTGGGTGGCATGGGGCCTTTATGGCATCCAACGGCCGACCCTCAGTTACCAGAAGCCCGCACCGAGTGGCGCCGGATCTGGTCCTTACAACACGATGGCCTACAACACGTCGGTCTATGCTGGCGGGCGGCTGCATCCTGCGAACACGAACCCGATCACCTATCTGCCGGTCACCGACGATGTCTACAAGCGTATCCTGACGTGGCATCTCTACTCGGGTGACGGCTTCCAGTTCTCGACGCCTTGGCTCAAGCGGCGCGCGCACCGGTTTATGAATGGCGCCAATGGCTATCTCGCGACAGAGGATAACACCTACGACGTTTCGGTGACCACGACAGACGCGGCGTCGATCACCATCGCCGTGCGGAACACTGACATTGGAACGGCGTTTCAGTATGCGGTGATCGACGGCGTCCTTGCGCTGCCGTTCCAGTTCTCCGTCACGGTCGATCCGTCGATCATTGTGTTCCCTGACAACATGGCCGGCAGCCTCTTTGGCGCGGCGTCGATCGGGGCCTTCTCGAATGTGACGGCGCGCATCGCCCCTTCGGTCATCGCGGGGGCGGCGGGCATCTCGGGCAATCCTATCGTGCTGCGCGGCACCAGCGTCTTGGCGGCCACTGCGGCGGCCACCGCTGGCTTCAGCGGCGACGCACTGGTTCTGCATAGTGGTGCTGTCACTTGGCCTCTCACGGGCCGCTTTGATGGATCGGCCGGCGTTTCTGCCAGGGCCAACGTGGGAGGGACGATGGGCGGCATCCTTCCTGGAACGGCCGGCTAATGCGCGGCGCGCTAAACGTCATCGCCGCATCGGGTGGCTCCATCAAAGCCACCGCCGGCGACAGCGCCGACGTTGGTCAGACCGCCTCAGTCTTGCCGATCCCTGTGCCGATCGGCAACACCACTGTCACCGTCGCGGGTGGCGCGACGCCAACCAATGCGGTTATCACGCTGACCCAGGCCGTGCCCGGCGTCGGCAACTCCGCGACCATCTTCGACGACGAATTCACCTCGGCCCCTTGGCAGCCACATCGGCTGTTCCAGGCTGGCGACAAGTGGGCATACACGAGCACGCTGGACACGACTGGTAGCGGCCAGAGTGACACCGCTGATACGTGGTGGGCCAACCCGATCGCCACGCCGCAGGCGCTGACTGTATATCCGCCACCATCGGGCGGTGCATTGTCCCTGGGCCTGATGACCACGCCTACGGGCATCGGCATCACTCAGGCATTCATCGGCACGCTGATCAACAACCAACGGTCTGGCGGGCTGCATCTCTACGGCTACCACGAGATGCAGGTGAGCGTTACTGCCACACGGGGCTTTCTGTTCCACTGGGACATCGAGGACTACCCGAACAATCCGACCTGGACTGTCGAGATGGATCTCGACATCTGGACCGATAGCGCCGGTGTGCAGCATGTCCGGTTCTCACTGCCACCGGGACAGCCCACCAATCCGAACCTGACGATCATCTATCAGACCACCACGCTCGACATCACGCAGCTTCACATCTACGGGCTGAACTGGCAGAGCGACCACATCACCGCATACATCGATGGTTTAGCGGTCGGGCAGATCAACAATCCCGGTGGCGACTTCCAGAGCCAGCCCTGCTTCGGCTACTTCCTGACTTCGGCTGCAAGCTACAACGTCGGCGACGGCACGCCGACCGCGGGGGCGCTCCCCACGTTCGCGACGATCGGCTACTACCGGCTGTTTTCCAACATCCCGACCACGGCTGGCGTGGTGCTGGTGCACGCCTTCAATGCCGGCGGCAACTCCAACACCATCATCGATGCGGTTGGACAGAACTGGGTGCGCCATCCGGACTCGCGTCTCGGCAGCGCGCCGGCACTGCTCGCGATCAGCAACAACACGCTGCCGATGGCGGCCGGCCAGACGATTACGGTGGGGTTCACCAATCCGAACACGAACACGCCGGGCCAGGCTGCCGCTTGGTATGTGCCGTTCGTCAACGGGTCGGCATTTGGCTCTCTGGCAAACGTGGGTGCTGCCGGCGCCACGCCGAACGCACCAAGCATCACGACCAGCGCCACGAGCAATACCACAATCGCGACACTTGTCACGTTGCCAACCAGCGGGCCGGCTCTCGATACCGGCGTCGTTCAGGTGCAGTATCGCCTAACCGGCACCACACCATGGTCTGGTCAGTCTCCGGCGCCGCCGACCTACATAACGCCTCTGCGTGGCTCGATCCTCGATCGCTCCGGCAATACGTGGACTCTGGCGAGCAACGGCAATCCCGTCATCAATACGACGGTCACGGATACGGTATCGCACGCTCAAGAGCTGTTCCTGTTCGCAGGCACATTCTGGCAGTTCGACGGCGCGGCCTGGTACTCCTTCACGCCGACCGGGACAATCACCAGCGCGGCGCAGCTATCGTGGGCCGGGCCAGTTGCCACATCTCCCCTGCTATCGCCAGGCATCGCGACGACCGGACTGACCGCTGGCGCGACCTACGACGTGACAGCTTATGTCAGCAATTCGGTTGGGGCTGGCGCCCTATCGGCCATCGCTCAAGTGACAATGCCGGGTGGTGTCGGATCTGGCGCCACGCTCTTCGACGACTTCAACACACTCAACCTCTACCATTACCTCAACCCGCAACCAGGACAGATCTGGGAACCCGTCTACTTCTGGGTTCCAGCGGGAGCGCAGATCAACAGCACATGGCTGGTCAACCCGGATAATACGAATACGCCGCTGGCCAATGCCTACACTGTCTCTGGCGGCACCGTTTCGTTCCGGTTAGATAATACGCCGGCTCAATTCGCGGCAGCGATGAATAACCTGCCGTTCGTCGGCGGCAGCCTGCAAACCGGCCCGACGTTCTCGCAGACCTTCGGCTATTTCGAGATCAGGTGCGCTGTGCAACCGCTTGCCGGCTCCATCTTCTCGTTCAACCTCTATTGCCCCAATCAGGGCTTCGGCAACGAGATCGATGTCATCGAGATCGTCACTCCGCAGAGCGGGGCGCAGTACGGCGGCTTTGCCATCTGGGATGCGACGGGCACGCAGGACCTCAATCAGTTCTACACCTACAACGCGACCGGTGTCGGCACGATCGATCCGTCGCAGATGCACGCCTACGGCGTCTATATCACGGCGTCGACCACGACGTTCTACATCGACCGCGTGGCGCAGAACTCGTGGCCGACACCGTCCGGGTACAACGTGCCGCTCTATCTCTGGATGGGCTTCTCCGATGCGGGGTCTCAAGGCACCATCACCAACACGGGCGCGCTGCCGATTTTCGCGCAAGTCGATTACGTTGGTGTCTGGACCGCGCCACCGTTCGGTGCAGGGACCGGACCGATCGCGTCCAGTCCGTTCCTGACCGCCGATTTCACTCTGCCACAGAATTATCCGGGGCTTACCTCGACTCAGCAGGTCGTATCGCAACGGATGTATGGCACGTATATGGGTTACGGTGCCGACGCGGCCAACCGCGGCGGCACGAACACCAACAGCTTTGCAGCCTACACAAACCCGGCGTTCGCTGCGGCTATGGCCATCGCCAATCCGGGCCTCTTTGTCGTAACCGGGAACACAACATTCGAGGGCACGCCGTTCTGGACCAATGACGGCTTTGGCAATCCGACTGTGGTCAACCCGACCGCGATGGCCAACCTCGTTAATAACTTCTACAAGGTAGATCCTCTCGGCATCTCGGGCATCCTGTTCGGCAATAATTATTTCGACCCATTTACCGGCAACATTCTGTACACTCCGACGGTTTACGGCCAGATGATGGGGAATCTTGCCGCTTGGTGGAACAACAATGGCAATGGCAGGTTGATGCCGAATGGCAAGCCGGTGCCGTTCATTGGCTGCATTGGGCATAACGAGCCTGATGGCAAGCCGGTCAGCACCACGGCAAGCTATTACAGTGCTATGATATCGGCGGTGAAGGCAGTCAGCTCAAGCTACGTCGTGCTTGGGCCTATCTGGTCTTTCTACCAGGGCAGCAACACCAACAGCTTTATACAGGCGTGCACCACTAAGCCTGACGGCATCTCATGGGACGCCTTCAACGATGGGAATGGCAGCAGTTCGCCTCTCGGCTCTGCGATGTACACCAATCCCACCTATGCGAAGTCGTTCGAGAGCCCTGGAATTGCGGACCTTTTCGCAGGCGATATGCCGGCAGGTTACACACCAACGTCTGTCATGGTCGCTGGCAATGTCGGATTCAATGGCAACCGGCCGGATATGTGGACCGTCAATGCCGCGATGTTCTTCGCGGTGAACCATTGGAACAACCTGAGTGCCTGCCAAGCGCCTATGTGGCTAGCCACGTGGGACGATGGTGGCCAGGGCTTCAATGGCCTCGTGGGCGACACTAGCGTAAACCAGAACGGCAGCGGGATCGTAGTTACGCCCACCGCCTATTACTTCGGGGCTGGGGTGCGTAACGTATTCGGACCACGCTGGTCGGTGACGACCAATCCCAACGGTCTGATGACGATCGCCACGACACCGGGAACAGGCCGGTTCGGCATGATGATCATCAATCCGGGGCTGGGAAATAAGAACGGCACCGTAGCGCTGAGCCATGTGCCCTTGAGTGCGGCGATCAACGCGCAGGGCAACGGGACGATCAACATGTGGCAGATGACCTCGGCGGTGCAGGGAACCGGACAGGATGGGGCAAGAAGCACTGTCACGCTGACCGGCGGGGTGACGACAAGTATCAGCTTCCCCGATCCGTCGATCACGATCCTATATGTCTGATCCATGCTGATCCGCACCTATGGCCGGGTGACCGACCCGAAGTCCGGAGCGCGATGGTGGGTCGAGGTCGACTGCGACGCCAATGGCAATCCCGACAGCGTCTACCTCACCGCACTGATCCAGACGCTCAAGCTTAACTGGGGCGAGAGCCCGTTCTTTGGCGATTGGGGCATCCCGGCACACCAGTCCGTCTTGCAGCAGGTGTTCCCCGACTACTTCGTCCTGCTGACCCAGAAGCGATATGCGCCCTTCTTTATGACCTTGGGCATCGTCAAGCAGCCGGTGGATACACCGACCTACGATGTGTCGGTGCAGTTCAAGAGCGGCGCGGTCATCAGCACGACCGTCATCCCACAGGCCATCGTCAATCAGTTCGGCCAGGCGATCGTCGATAGCAGCGGCTACCCGACGCAGGACGACTCACTGTTCATCCACGGCAAGTTCGTCGCGGTATAAGGAGACCTCATGCCTCAACTTCCTGCCATGGGTGTCCCCGGTGCCGCGTCTGCCGTTGTTGCTGTAACAGCCGCGACGGCACTCAAGACCTCGCCGGCCTGGCTGATCTCCATCTCAGTTGTCAGCGCCGGCACGGCGGGCGGCGTGTTTGATGCCGCCGCTACCGGCACGGCGACCACAGGCAAGCAGATCGCAGTCATCCCCGCGACTGTCGGCGTATATACATATAACTGGCCGTGCGCCACCGGCATCGTGGTGGCTCCTGGTGGCTCACAGAATTTGGCGGTCAGCTTGGCATGACGACGCTTACCGTCGGGACCAACGACCAGGCGGATAACACCGGAGACCTTATAGTCACCTTCGTCGATGCATCACCTCCAGGGGTGACTACAGACGGGACGCGAACAGCGCTGCCGGGTGCGCCGTGGGGCTGCTACCTCGTGGCTCCCAGCATTTCGCCACAGCCGGGCTGCGTGGTGACCCTCTCGCCGACGACCGCGCAATGGGAGTCATTCTCGCTCATCTGGCAGCCGCCGCCGCATGCCGCGGTGATCTGGACTGCGGGCGGCGCCTTCTCCGGGGCGGGGAGCGCGGCCGCAAACCCTAAGTTCCCGCCTCAGACCTTCTCTGGGGCGGGTGAAACAGACGCCACAGCCGGCATATCTGGCCAGGCTCGCGTACAGGCGGCGCTGGGCGCTTCTGTGGGGGCGTCGGCCGGCGTCTCTGGCCAACTACGGGTCCGCTCGGCGCTCGGCGCCACGGCCGCTGGAGCCGGCGGCATCAAGGGGGTTGCCTCTGGGCCTGGAGCGACCGCCTGGCAGGAAGCTGGTATTGTCAACAGCACCGCGGCGGTATCCTCGCGGATACGCCTTGGCGTGGCGGCCGGCGGCCTCACGGCAGCGGCGGCGGGCATCTCGGGCAACGCCGCGCGCTCCGCGCAGCAGTGGCTGGTGTCCGGCGAGATAGACGGCTCGGGCAGCATCTCCAGCAATCCGGCGATCGGCCATCAGTACTTTGTCGCTGCAAAGCCCTCCGCGACGGGTGGCGTGATCCCGTTCGCGGGCAACGCTCCGCTCCGGGTGACCAACTACGTACGCAATCCGCGGCCAGAGATGAACCAGGGCGCAAGCACGCTGCCGGTCGAATGGTTCAGCTTTGACGCCTCCAACGAACTGACGATGACTATCATCGGCGAGGGAACGGAGTCAGGCATCCCATATCTGGACTTCCAGTTCAGTGTTGCTGCTGGCGCTGGGGGCGAGACCTATTTCCAGACCGAGCAGTTCGTGATGACAGGCCCCGGTTCGGTGTGGTCCTACAGCCAATTCCTGCGACTGGTCGGCGGCAGCCTGACGAACATAACGAAGGTCGCATTGTTCATGTACTCCGGCGACAGTGCCACGGGCAGTGGCATAACGCCGCACATAGGCTCAGCGATCACTCCGACATCCGCCGCGCTGTCATCGCAATCGTCCTCCTTCAGTGTCCTTATAAACGATACGGGAATGGACTCGTTTGCGACCGGCTACTATCTCCTGCATGCGGCTGGTGCGGTTAATCTGACGCTTCGGGTGGGCGGCGCTAAGGCAGAAAAGCTGCCGGCCTCTACTGGCTCGCAGTTCCTCGTGGTGCCCCAGGTCGGCTTCGTTCCGTCGCTCGGCGGCACCACCTCATTCGTTTACTGAGGGAGCCTGATGGCCCTTCCCTTCCTCTTCGCCGATAATGCCCGCTCGACGCTTGGCGCGTCGTTGTCGCTCGGTGGCACGACGATCACGCTTGCCTCGGGCGGCGGCGCGCTGTTTCCCAACCCAGCGCCCGGCCAGCAGTTCGCACTGACGCTCAATGATGCCGCGACACAGGCTCTCTTTGAGACAGTGTGGTGCACGGCGCGGGCGGGAGACGTTCTCACCGTCATACGGGCGCAGGAGGGAACAAACGCTTTAGCCTGGGGCATTGGCGACTTCTGCTGGAATGGCCCGACAGCCGGCCAGATGAACAACCTGGTGCAGACGCCGCATATGCTCGATGCGTCGATTGCCCCGGTATTCTCCAACACGCAGGTTCAAGGCACGCTCTCTGCAGCGGGTGCGGCAACCTTCTCCACAACGGGCCAGTTCGGCTCCACGGTCACTGCGACCGATCCCAGCACAGGCACGCTGGCCGGAGCGATTATCAAGTCGACCGGCAGCGGCACGCAGGGCGCGCGCATTGAGCTGCAAGGCAGCGCCGGCACCAGCGGCACGCCGAACAAGTGGCTGCGCGCGCAGAGCGGCATCTTTGATATCGTCAACTCGAACTATACCGCGCAGATCCTTACCCTATCCGACCTGGGCGACCTCGGCGCGATCCGCAACATCACGGCATCCGGCAGCGTTTCGCTCACTGGCTCGG
>Ga0105242_10002719_pt1 | contig 13857 bp, 10 predicted proteins | sample KBSM24metaG_FD_81521 | JGI IMG/M metagenome (GOLD analysis project Ga0105242, IMG submission 81521) | Miscanthus rhizosphere microbial communities from Kellogg Biological Station, Michigan, USA - KBS M2-4 metaG | ecosystem: Host-associated > Plants > Roots > Rhizosphere > Soil | place...
CCCGCCGCCGCCCCCACCGCTTTTTGCCGAAAGCCGATCATGAACCCCATCCCCACGGCTGCCGCCTGCACGGCGCAGCCGCACTCCTGCGCGCCCGCAGACCCCGCTGCCGAGCCCGCGCACCACAGCCCCGCCCCGGCCCTGGCGGCCGCCATGGCGGCGGCGATGCTGGCGGCCTGCGGCGGGGGCGGCGGCGGTGACACGGCCAGCGGCGCGGGCGGCTCCGCGGCAGGTGGCGGCAGCGGCAGCAGCGGAGGAGGGGCGGGCGGCACCGGCAGCGGCGCCACCCCGGGCAGCGACGAGGAAGCCGCACGTTTCCTGCTGCAGGCGCAGTTCTCGGCCACCGACGAAGACATCACCGCGCTGCGCGGCAAGGGCTACGGTCCCTGGCTGGCCGATCAGTTCGCGCAACCCATCGGCACCACGGGCACGGCCTGGCTCATGCAGCGCGGCTACGGCGTGGCCGCGCCCGACACGCGCTACGACAACGTCTCCTACCCCAGCGACTTCATGCTGTGGAACCAGCTCTTCACCGAGCGCGACGCCGTGCGCAAGCGCGTGGCGCTGGCGCTCTCGGAGATCCTGGTCGTCTCCACCAGCGGGCTGGAGCAGCCCTGGCGCATCTTCCTGGCCTCGGGCTACTGGGATCTGCTCAACCAGCACGCCTTCGGCAACTTCCGCGCGCTGCTCGAAGCCGTCACCCTGAGCCCGGCCATGGGCATCTACCTGAGCGTGCGCGGCAGCCAGAAGGAAGACGCCCGCAGCGGCCGCCAGCCCGACGAGAACTACGCCCGCGAGGTGATGCAGCTCTTCACCATCGGCCTCTACCGCCTCAACCCCGACGGCACCGAGCAGCGCGACGGCAGCGGCAACCGCATCGACACCTATTCCGCCGCCGACGTGAGCAACCTGGCGCGCGTGTTCACCGGCTACGACTACGACACGCGCCAGAACCAGCCCACCACTCTCGGCAGCAGCACCGTGCCGGGCCTGCAGCAGGCGCTGCTGCCCATGGCCTTCAACGCGGCGCGCCACTCTACGCTGGCCGCCACCTTCCTGGGCACCACGATACCGGCCGGCACGGCGGGCGACGCGGCGCTCAAGACCGCGCTCGACACGCTGTTCAACCACCCCAACGTGGGCCCCTTCATCGGCCGCCAGCTGATCCAGCGGCTGGTCACCAGCAACCCCAGCCCCGCCTACGTGGGCCGCGTGGCCGCCGCCTTCGCCGACAACGGCAGCGGCACCCGGGGCGACCTGCGCGCCGTGATCGCCGCCGTGCTGCTGGACGCGGAAGCGCGCAGCGCCGCCGGCCTCGCCAGCCCCCAGTACGGCCGCCTGCGCGAGCCCATGGTGCGCTTCGTGCAATGGGGCCGCACCTTCGGCATTCAGTCGGCGCGCGGCACCTGGAAGATCGACAACCTGAGCGACCCGGCCACCCGCCTGGGCCAGAGCCCGCTGCGCTCGGGCTCGGTGTTCAACTTCTTCCGCCCGGGCTACGTGCCGCCCGCCACCGCCATGGCCGCGGCCGGCCAGGTGGCGCCGGAGTTCCAGATCGTCAACGAAAGCAGCGTGAGCGGCTATCTGAACTTCATGCAGAACGCCATCCGCTTCGGCTACTACGTGAACGCGCCCGACCTGCCGCAGAACGGCAGCACCGCCGCCAACGGCTTCGACATCACCTGCAGCTACGCCAACCTGCTGCCCCTGGTGGCCGATGCCGCCGCGCTGGTGCGCAAGGTGGCGCTGCTGCTGTCGGGGGCCCAAGTCTCGGCCGCCACGCAGGCGCGCATCGTGGCCGCGCTCAACGCCACGCCGGTCACCGCCGGCAGCTCCGCCGCCGCGCAGCTCAACCGCGTGGCCGCCGCCGTGCTGCTGGTGATGGCCAGCCCCGAATACCTCGTGCAGAAGTGACCGACCGCCCAGCGAGCCCCGCCATGAACTTCATCGACCCCGCCCGCCACACGCGCCGCGCCTTCCTGCGCCGCAGCGCGCAACTGGCCGCCACCGGCACCGCCCTGCCCTTCGCCATGAACCTGGCCGCGCTGGGCGAGGCCGCCGCCTTCGAGTCCAGCGACTACAAGGCCCTGGTCTGCGTCTTCCTCTACGGCGGCTGCGACTACGCCAACACCGTCGTGCCCTACGACAGCAGCCGCTACGCGCAGTATTCCGCCATCCGCGGCGGCAACAGCGACGGCACGGCCGCGGGCATCGCCCTGGGCCGCGATGCGCTGTCCGCCACGCAGCTGCGGCCCGGCAACGCGCTGGCCGGCGGCATGCAATACGCGCTGCACCCGTCCATGGCGGGCCTGGCCGGGCTCTTCAACGCCGGCCATGCCGCCGTGCAGCTCAACGTGGGCCCGCTGCTGGTGCCGCTCACGCGCGCGCAGTACGCCAGCGGCGACCGGCGCAACTACCCGTTGCCGCCCAAGCTCTTCTCGCACAACGACCAGCAATCGGTCTGGCAGTCGCAGGGCGCCGAAGGCTCCACCGTGGGCTGGGGCGGCAACCTGGGCGACCTGGCCCTGTCGTCCAACGCCAATTCGCTCTTCACCTGCATCTCGGCCACCGGCAACGCCGTGTTCCTCTCGGGCGACCAGGCGCTGCAGTACCAGATCAACCCCAGCGGCGCCACGCCCGGCGCCGTGCCCATCAACGCCGTCAAGGGCAACGTCTATGGCTCCAGCGCCGTGCGCAGCCTGCTGAGCGATCTGGTGCAGACGGCCGGCAGCCATGCGATGGAGGCCGAATACGCGCGCGTCACGCAGCGCTCCATCGGCGCGGAAGGGCAGATCTCGTCGGCGCTGGCCGGCGCGAACCTCTCCACCGCCTTTCCCACGGGCAACCCGCTGGCCGACCAGCTCAAGATCGTGGCCCGGCTCATCGCCGGCCGCAATGCGCTGGGCACGCGCCGGCAGGTGTTCTTCGTCTCGCTGGGCGGGTTCGACCTGCACGACAACCTGATCGCCAACCAGCCCCAGCTGCTGGACCGGGTCAGCAGCGCCATGACCGCCTTCTACAACGCCACGGCCGAGCTGGGCGTGGCCGACAAGGTCACCGCCTTCACCGCGTCGGACTTCGGCCGCACGCTCACCTCCAACGGCGACGGCTCCGACCACGGCTGGGGCAGCCACCATCTCGTCGTGGGCGGCGCGGTGCGCGGCGCCGCCTTCTACGGCACGCCGCCGCCCGTCAGCGTGGGCAACGGCAGCGGCAGCGAAGACCAGTGGCACGTGGGCCAGGGGCGCCTGCTGCCCAGCACCGCCGTGGACCAGTACGCCGCCACCCTGGGCCGCTGGTTCGGCGTGGCGAACACCGAGCTGGCCGGCGTGCTGCCGCACATCGGCAACTTCGGCGGCTCGGCCTATCCCGTCGATCTGGGGTTCATGGGCTGATCGCTTCGGCCGATTCCGGGCCTTCGGGCGCGGCATGCAGCAGCGCGAGGAAGTGCTCCAGCGCGGCGGACGCAGGCCGGTCCAGCCGCACCACGCTGCCATAGGCGGCCAGCCGGTTGCGCACCGTATAGGGCAGCACGCGCAGCAGCCCATGGCGCTCGTAGCGCAGCGCGATCGAGGCAGGGATCACGGCCACCATGTCGCTGCGCGCGATGAGGTGGGTGGTGGTGAGGATGGAGGCCGTCTCGATCAACCCGCCCGGCAGGGGTTGGTGGTGCAGCGCGAACTCCTGCTCCAGCACGTCGCGCATGGGGCTGCCGGCGGACTGCAGGATCCACGGGTAGGCCAGCAATTCGGCAAAGCGCAGCGAACGGCGGCGCGCGAGCGGGTGATCGGTGGCCACCACCACCGACAACGATTCTTGCGCCAGAGGACGAAAGCGACAGTCTCCACCGCTGCGGCCCGGCATGCGGCCGATCACCACGTCCAGCTGGCCTTCGCGCAGGCGCTCCATCAGGCGGTTGCTGGTGTCCACCGCGATCTCCACCGTGAGCAGCGGATAGGCCGTCTTCAACCGAACCAGCGCATCGCTCAGGAGCTCCGGCGCCGCCGCCATGATGCAGCCCACGAAGAGCTTGCCGGCGCTGCCCAGGTGCAGCGCGTCCAGCTCGCGGCGCATGGCCTCGATGCCGCCGCGCATGCCGCGGAAGTACTGCGTCACGCAGCTGCCCGCCACATTCACGCGCAGCCCCCGGCCCACGCGGTCGAACAGCGGATGGCCCAGGGCATCTTCCAGCTCGTGCAGCATCTTGGTGGCTGCCGGCTGGGTCATGCCGAGGTCCGCCGCTGCGGCGCGCAACGTGCCGCGCGCTTCGATGGCCAGCATCAGCGCCACCTGCCGCATGCGCAGGCGGTTGAGCAGGGGCATGGGCAAGGGGGTGGTTTCCTCTCGGCGTTGTGTCACTGTTTGATAACCCCAGGCGATCAATTCATCAGTTCATTTCATTTTACGGAAACAAACCCAACCCCTAGCATGGGCCCCCATGAATGCCGCCACACCACAACAAGGCATCGTGATTCCAAGGAGACAAAAGACATGCTGCGCCGTACACCATTGATCGGACTGGCCCTGGCCGCCCTGCTGGCCCCGCTGGCCACCCACGCCCAGGAATGGCCTTCGCGCCCCCTGCGCATCCTGGTGGGCTCATCCGCCGGCGGCGGCACCGACGCCATGGCGCGCGCCGTGGCCGACCGGCTGGGGCCGCTGCTCAAGCAGCCCGTGGTGGTGGAGAACCGCCCCGGCGCATCGAACACGCTGGCCGCCGACGCCGCCACCAAGTCCACCGACGGGCACACGCTGCTGATGGGCGTGGTCACGGCGCATGCCATCGCGCCGCACCTGCTCAAGCTGGGCTACGACAACAACAAGGACCTGGTGCCGGTAGCCTACGTGGGCGCCGTGCCCAACGTGCTGGTGGTCACCAACGGGCTGCCCGCCCAGTCGGTGAAGGAACTGGTCGCGCTGGCGAAGAAGGAGCCCGGGCGCATCAACTACGCCAGCAGCGGCACCGGCAGCACGCAGCACATCGCCGCCGAGACCTTCAAGGACGCCGCCGGCATGGACCTCACCCACGTGCCCTACAAGGGCAGCAGCGCCGCGCTGGTGGAACTGGTGGGCGGTCAGGTGCAGATGAGCTTCGACACCATGCCCTCGGTGATCGGCCAGATCAGGAACGGCAAGATGCGCGCACTGGCCGTGACCACCGCGCAGCGCAACCCGCAGCTGCCCCAGGTGCCTACCATGGTGGAGGCCGGCCTGCCGCAGGTGGACATTGCCGCCTGGTACGGCATCTACATGCCCGCGACGACTCCCAAGGCCGTCCAGCAGCGCATCAACGACGCGGTGAACCAGGTCATCGCCATGCCCGAGACCCAGACCCGCCTGGGCGCCGTGGGCGCAGAACTGAAGCCGATGAGCCAGGCCGACTTCATCGCCTTCCACAACGCCGAGTACCAACGCTACGGCCAGCTCATCCGCAAGAACAACATCCGCATCGACTGACATGACAACGACAAACCCGACCCTGCCCGTGGTGGCCCTGACGCTCGGCGATCCCGCCGGCATCGGCCCCGAACTCATCGCCCGCCTGCTGGCCAGGCCCGAAGCCACCCGGCTCGCCAACATCGTGCTGGTGGGCGATCCCTGGCTGTGGGAAGACGGCCAGCGCATTGCCGGCGTGCAGATCGGCACCGAGGCGGTCGCATCGCTGGCCGAAGTGCGCGGCCGCACCGGCACCACCCGCCCGGCCTTCCTGCGCATGGACACGGTGGCGCAGGCCGACGTGCATCGCAGCCGCGCCGAAGCCGCAGGCGGCCGCTCGGTGCTCCAGGTGCTCGATTTCTGCATGGACGCGGCCCAGGCCGGCGAGATCGATGCGATCTGCTTCGCCCCCCTCAACAAGCAGGCCATGAAGCTGGGTGGCATGCAGCACGAGGACGAGCTGCACCACTTCGCCCAGTACCTGGGCGTGCAGGGCTACTTCTGTGAATTCAACACGCTCGGCGAGCTGTGGACCTCGCGCATTTCCTCGCATGTGCCGCTCAAGGATGTGACGCAGTACCTGAGCGTGGAGCGCATCGAGCAGGCGGCCGAGCTGATCTACCGCTCGCTGCGCGCCAGCGGCGTGGCCGAACCCAAGGTGGCCATCGCCGCGCTCAACCCGCACGGCGGCGACGGCGGCACCTGCGGCCGCGAGGAGGTGGACATCATCGCCCCGGCGGTGCGGGCCCTGCAGTCCCGCGAGTGGCCCACGCCCGCGCCCTTCCACGGCCCCTTCCCGGCCGACACCATCTTCCTGAAGGCCCAGGCGGGCGAGTACCAGGCCATCGTGACCATGTACCACGACCAGGGCCAGATCGCCATCAAGCTGCTCGGCTTCTCGCGCGGCGTCACCGTGCAGGGCGGCCTGCCCATCCCCATCACCACGCCGGCCCACGGCACGGCCTACGACATCGCGGGCCAGGGCAAGGCCAGCGTGGAAGCGACCTGGCAGGCCTTCCTGATCGCCTGCCGCATGGGCACCGCGCCGCGCCAGGGCCAGGGCCGGGCACACGCCGCCGCCCCCGCTCCCGCCTGACCACCGCTGCCGGCAGGCAGCCCCTCCCCGACGACGACGACGTCCGCGCATGCGCGGCGCGGGGAGAGGCCGTCCCTGCCGTACCCACACCGACCCCGCATCCGCATCCGCATCCGCATCCGCATGACCCAGGAGACCACGCCATGAAGATCAAATCCGTCCGCGCCCGCGTCTATGAATGGAAGGGCAAGACCGTTCCGCCACAGGGCAATTTCTGCTCCAACGCCATGGACCTGCTCTATTCCAAGAAGGAGACCATGGCCACCTTCCGCTTCCACTCGTGGACGGTAGTGGAGATCGAGACCGACGACGGCATCGTCGGCCTGGGCAACGTGGCGCTGGCGCCCCGCATCGCCAAGGCCATCATCGACGAATACCTCGCGCCCCTGGTCGTCGGCCAGGACCCGTGGGACTACGAATACCTGTGGCAGCGCATGTACCGCGCCACCCACGCCTGGGGCCGCAAGGGCGTGACCATGGCAGCCATCTCGGCCGTCGATCTGGCGATCTGGGACATCCTGGGCAAGAGCGTGAACAAGCCCGTGTTCAAGCTGCTGGGCGGCCGCACCAAGGAAAAGATCCCCTGCTACTACAGCAAGCTCTACCGCACCGACCTGAAGGAAATGCAGGACGAGGCGCAGAAGTTCCGGGACCAGGGCTTCAAGGCCTTCAAGATGCGTTTCGGCTACGGCCCGGCGCACCTGCAGGACGGCGTGAAGGAGAACCTCAAGTCGGTCGAGGCGGTGCGCGAAGTGATCGGCTACGACACCGACCTGATGCTCGAGTGCTACATGGGCTGGAACCTGGAATACGCCAAGCGCATCCTGCCGAAGCTGGAGAAGTTCGAGCCGCGCTGGCTGGAGGAGCCGGTGATCGCCGACGACATCGACGGCTATGCCGAGCTGAACCAGCTCACCAGCATCCCGATCTCGGGCGGCGAGCACGAATTCAGCCTCTATGGCTTCAAGCAGCTGCTGGACAAGAAGGCCGTCTCGGTCGTGCAGTACGACACCAACCGCGTGGGCGGCATCACCGCGGCGCACAAGATCAACGCGCTGTGCGAGGCCTACAGCGTGCCGGTGATCCCGCACGCCGGCCAGATGCACAACTACCACCTGACCATGAGCACACTGGCCTCGCCCATGGCGGAGTACTTCCCCATCCACGACGTGGAAGTGGGCAACGAGCTGTTCTGGTACATCTTCGACGGCGAGCCGATCGCGGAGAACGGCTTCCTGCAGTTGCGGGACGACGTGCCCGGCCTGGGCCTGACGCTCAAGACCGAGTACCTGGACCAGTTCCAGATCACCGAGTGAGGCGCGCCATGCCCGGACTCTCCCAGCCGCGCTATCGGGGCATCTTCCCGGTCGTGCCCACCACCTTCCACGAAGACGGCACGCTGGACCTGGCCAGCCAGAAGCGCTGCCTGGACTTCATGATCGACTCCGGTGTCGATGGCCTGTGCATCCTGGCCAACTTCTCCGAGCAGTTCCTGATCGCCGACGACGAGCGCGAACTGCTCACGCGCACGGCGCTGGAGCACGTCGCCGGCCGCGTGCCGGTGATCGTGACCACGACCCACACCAGCACGAGGGTATGCGCCGAGCGCAGCCGCCGCGCACAGGACATGGGCGCGGCCATGGTGATGGTGATGCCGCCCTACCACGGCGCCACCTTCCGCTTCGGCGAGGCGGCCGTACAGTCGTTCTACCAGGGCGTGTCCGACGCGATCGACATCCCCATCATGGTCCAGGACGCGCCCGCCGCCGGCACGCCGCTGCCGCCCGCACTGCTTGCCAGGATGGCCCGCGAGATCGAGCAGGTCAGCTACTTCAAGATGGAGACGGCCGGCGCCGCGAACAAGCTGCGCGAACTCATCGCCCTGGGCGGCGAGGCCATCGAAGGCCCGTGGGACGGCGAGGAGGCCATCACCCTGCTGGCCGACCTGGAGGCCGGCGCCACCGGCGCGATGACGGGCGGCGGCTTCGCCGACGGCATCCGCCCCATCATCGAAGCGCACCGCGCGGGCGACCGGGATGCAGCGTTCGCCCAGTACCAGCGCTGGCTGCCGCTCATCAACCACGAGAACCGGCAGGCGGGCTTTCTCGCGGCCAAGGCCCTCATGAAGGAAGGCGGCGTGATCGCCTGCGACGCGCCGCGCGCCCCCTGGCCGCCCATGCACCCGCAGACCCGCCGCGAACTGATCGACATCGCGCGCCGGCTCGATCCGCTGGTGCTGCGCTGGGCGCGCTGACGCCTTGGCATCCGCTACGTCTTCATCCGCCAAAACAGTTCACACACAAAGCCGGAGACAAACCCATGAACACCACGAGCGATGCCGCTGCGCTGGACTCGGCCATACGGATCAGCCGGCGGCGGCTGATGCCCTGTTTGATCCTGATGTATGTGCTGGCCTTCATCGACCGCTCGAATGTGGGCTTTGCCAAGGCGGCGCTTCTGGTCGATGCGGGCATCAGCGATGCGGTCTTCGCATTCGGGGCAAGCATTTTCTTCATCGGCTATGCATGCTTCGAAGTGCCTAGCAACTACATGCTGCACAAGCTCGGTGCGCGCATCTGGCTCAGCCGCATCATGGTCACCTGGGGCCTGGTGTCGGCCGCGATGATGTTCACGCACGATGCCACGACCTTCTACATCCTGCGCTTCCTGCTCGGCGTGGCCGAAGCGGGATTCTTCCCCGGCATCATCCTGTATCTCACCTACTGGTTCCCTGCGCGTGAGCGCGGACAGGCGCTCGGCCTGTTCTATTTCGGGTTGCCGCTGGCATTGGTCCTGGGCAGTCCGCTGTCGGGCTGGCTTCTCGATATGCATGGCGTTTTCGGCTTGAAGAATTGGCAGTACCTGTTCCTTGTCGAGGGCACGATGGCATCGGTCGTTGGCGTGTTCGCCTATTTCTATCTTGTCGATCGCCCACGGAACGCGCCATGGCTGTCTCGCGTCGAGCGCGACGCGCTCGAAGACGCCATCGAACGAGAAAACGCACAGAGGCAGATGCATAGCCCACATGGCTTCATGAAGGCGCTAGCGAACAAGCAGGTCCTGAAGTTCTGCCTGGTGTATCTCACCATCCAGATGAGCGTGTACGGCGTCGTGTTCTATCTGCCGACCCGAATCGCCGCGCTCATGGGCCGCGGGGTGGGGCTCGACGTTGGCATGGTGATCGCCATTCCATGGCTGTGCGCGTTGGTCGTCACGCGCCTGGTCACCCTGAATGCGGACCGGAGCGGCCGGCATCAGCACCTGGCGGGCGTCATGCTTGCGCTGGCGGCGCTAGGCATCGCCACTTCGGTGCTGAGCCAGAACATCGTCCTGGTGATCCTCGCGTTCTGCGTGGCAGCCTCCGGCTTCGTCGCGGTGCAGCCCTTGTTCTGGACACTTCCGACCAACTACCTGAGTGGCGGTGCGGCCGCCGGCGGTATTGCGCTGATCAACTCGATGGGCAATCTTGGTGGGTTCGCGGCGCCTAACTTGAAGGTGATCGCGGAGAAGACCTTCCATAGCCAGAGCGCAGGCATGTTCTCACTAGCGATCGTGGCGCTGTTGGGGGTGGCAATGCTTTGGCGGCTGGGGCGCACCATGGCATCGCCGCCTGCACCAAAGCTCGACGGCATCTCCGCATGAACTCCGCGACTCTGTCTGTCGAGGACAGCCCCATCTCCGAAAGCCCCACGCGCATGCCACAACTCACCGCAGCGCTACTGCAACGCTACAGCACCCGCTGGACACATTCGCTGGCGATCGATGATTTGTACTTCGACTTCATGGGCCCTGCGCTGCAGGCTGCGGGCAAGCGAGGGGACAGCGCCCCCCGCGCCGTCTCGGCCGGCGATGGTTCCGAGGCGGCCTACCAACGCATCCGTGCGTCCCGTTACCACGCCGGCACGGTTCCCGAGCCGTTGAATGCGCAGGGCTGGCAGATCGTCGATGAACTCAATCGCGTCTTCAACCAGCAGCCTTGGTCGGGCTACGTTCCCCAGGTGCATCTGGTCATCAGGCAGAACATCGGCAGCGACGGCGGTCCCCGCAATCTGTTCGACCCGGAAGACGGCTACCGAGACCAGTACCGTCGCATCTAGGGCAAATGAGCAGCCGGACGAACACCTTTGACGAAGCCTGCAGCGGCCATGGCGGGTCAAAGCAAGCGCTGGGTGGGCAAGGCCAGCGCCACGGACACTCCACCGCCGAGGCGGCGGCCAGGCTACGGCCGCTGCGGGGCCAGCCACGTCGTGACGCTGCCGACGGTACGCAGGCCCTCGGCCGGCAGGCGCGCCGACCCGCGCACGATCAGCTCGCCCTCCACCACCCGCCGTGCGCCGGGGGGGAGGTCTTCTATCTGGTCGGACACCATGGCGATGGCCGCTGCGGCATGTCCGGCGGCGGACTGAGAGAAGGTGGTGAGCCCCACCATGCGCGCCGCCAGGGTGTCGTCGAAACCCACCACCGACAGGTCCTGTCCGGGCACGCGGCCGCAGTCGCGCATCGCCACCATCTGCACGGCGATCGCCATGTGGTCGTTGGCGCAGAAGACCGCGTCGGGCGCATTCGGCGCCGACAGCATCCGGCGTGCGGCCTCGGCGGCGCGGCCGGCATCGAAATCGCCGCGGCCCACCATCGGCGGGGGCGCCCCGGCCTCGGCAAGCACCTGACGGTAGCCTTCGAAACGCTCGCCGCTGGTCGATGCGCCCTCCGTGCCTGCAATGAACCCGAAGCGGCGATGTCCTGCCGCCAGCAGGAAGGCCGCGACGGTTTCCCCACCCTGGCGGTTCGCGCCGGTGACGCAGGCCGCCTTCGGGGCCATGGTCGTCCGGTTGACCAGCACCACCGGCACGCCTGCCGCCGCGCATTCGTTCTCCATGCGCGAAGACAGGCCGATCGCGCAAAGAACGAGCGCATCGACCCGGTAGCGCAGCACCTCGCCGATGCCCGGGTCCGCATCCTCGTCGCCGGCCGAAACGAAGAGCCGCACACCGAAGCCAGCCTCGCGCAATCCGCGCGACAGATGGGCCAGCAGTTCCGCATGGAAGCTGTTTTCCAGTCGTGTGACGGCGATGCCGACCGTGCGGGTGCGGCCCGTGCTGAGCGAGCGCGCGAGCAGATTGGGCCGGTAGCCCAGTGCACTGGCCGCGGCCAGCACCTTCTCGCGCGTCTTCCCGGACACGCTGGCCCCGGGAGTGTAGGTACGTGACACGGCGGACGTGGACACCCCGGCCAGACGTGCGACCTCGTCGAGCGTCGGCACACGGGCCAGCGCCCTTTTTCGAGCTTTGTCGCCTTGCATGCCCAGCCTCCAGTGGATATAGGTTGAAACACCAGTATTGCAAGCGCTTGCAAATACCTCGTGACGAGACCTATCATACGCTCGTGAGCCATTCCTCAATTTCAATTGCAACCGCTTGCAAATTCAGTGCAGGCGCGGGGCAGCCGTTCTGATCCGGGTGTGCGCATGGATACGGCAACCCTCTCCTCCTGCGTGGCCTGGCTGCTGGCGCCTGCCAGTGGTGCTGCAGAGCACCACCTGCCCGCCTGGGCTTCGTGGCACGGCCGGTTGATGGTGCTCGCCTGGGCCTTCCTGCTACCTCTGGGCGTGCTGGCGGCCCGCTTCTTCAAGGTCATGCCGGGCCAAGGCTGGCCGGACCAGCTCGACAACAAGGTCTGGTGGCATGCCCACCGGCTGCTGCAGTCCGCCGGCGTGGCGGCAATGCTGGCTGGGCTGTGGCTGGCCTGGGGCCGGGGCTCCGGAGCCAACGCGCTGGCGCAATGGCATCACATGCTGGGCCTAGCGGTCGTGGCTCTGGGGCTGCTGCAGGTGCTCGGCGGCCAATTGCGCGGCAGCAAGGGCGGCCCGACCGCATCGGAAGGGCTGCGCGGAGACCACTACGACATGACGCGCCATCGGCGGGTGTTCGAGCGGCTGCACAAGGCCGCAGGATACGCGGCGCTGCTGCTGGCCGCCGCCGTAGTGGTGCTGGGCCTGCGCGTGGCCGATGCCCCGCGCTGGATGTGGCTCGCAATCGGGGTCTGGTGGTGCGCCTGGTGCATGACCTTCGTGGCGCTCCAGCGGCAGGGCCGCTGCATCGACACCTACCAGGCGATCTGGGGCGACGACCCGGGGCACCCGGGGCAGCACCTGCCTCCCATCGGGCCCGGCATCCGCCGCTACGACCGCGACAGCTTCGCACGGCGCTTCGGCCGCCCGCCCTCCTGACATGGGGAGTGTCGCGCATCTGCTCCCTTCCTTCACCTTCCCACCATACCGACAACACCATGAGACAACACCAGAAACCCGAGACCGCGCCGGCGCAGGACGCCGGCCTGGAACTGCGCGGCGTGATCAAGCGCTTCGGCGACACGACCGTGGTGCAGGAGCTGTCGCTGCGCATCGAGCGCGGCGAATTCGTGGTGCTGCTGGGTGAGTCGGGCTGCGGCAAGTCCACCACGCTGCGCATGATCGCCGGCCTCGAATCGGTCTCCGCGGGACAGATCCTGATCGACGGCCGGGACGTGACCGAGGCGCCGCCGAAGGCCCGCAACATCGCCATGGTGTTCCAGAGCTACGCGCTGTACCCGCACATGGACGTGGCCGAGAACATGAGCTTCGCCCTGCGCCTGGCCGGCACGCCGCCCGAGGAGATCGCGCGGCGCGTGCGCGATGCCGCCCGCATCCTCAATATCGACCATCTCCTCCAGCGCAAGCCCAAGGAGCTGTCCGGCGGGCAGCGCCAGCGGGTGGCCATCGGCCGGTGCATCGTGCGCGAGCCCGACGTATTCCTGTTCGACGAACCGCTGTCCAACCTGGATGCCAAGTTGCGCGGCCACATGCGGGCGGAGCTGGCCGTGTTGCACGAGCGCCTGGGCAAGACGACCGTCTATGTCACCCACGATCAGGTGGAGGCGATGACGCTGGCGTCGCGCATCGTGATCTTCGACAAAGGCGTGATCCAGCAGGTCGGCACGCCCGAGGAGGTGTTCAACCGGCCGGCGAACCTGTTCGTGGCGAGCTTCATCGGTTCGCCGACCATGAACCTGCTGCCAGGCCGCCTCACAGCCGACGAGCTCGTCCAGGGGCCGGGCTTCGCACTCGCAGCACCGGCGGGCATGGGCCCCCTCGGCATGGACTGCACCGTAGGCGTGCGGCCGCAGGCCCTGCGGCTCGCGCAGCGCGGCGAGCCGTCGCTGCGCATGCAGGTCAAGGTGGTCGAGTACCTCGGCTCGGAGAGCGTCCTGGTCGGCCATCTGGAAGGGCAGCCGCAGACACGCCTGACCGCCGTGGTGCCCGGCCACCGCAGCGACCTCACGCGCCAGAG
>Ga0105242_10002722_pt1 | contig 13845 bp, 12 predicted proteins | sample KBSM24metaG_FD_81521 | JGI IMG/M metagenome (GOLD analysis project Ga0105242, IMG submission 81521) | Miscanthus rhizosphere microbial communities from Kellogg Biological Station, Michigan, USA - KBS M2-4 metaG | ecosystem: Host-associated > Plants > Roots > Rhizosphere > Soil | place...
CCCGACGGCGAACCCCGCTCCGGCGTCACGGCGCCATAATAGCCCCAGCCCGGCGTCACCCACTTTTCGATGGTCTTGCCATTGGCGGGATCCACCTTCAGCGTCAGCGGCGGGCTGCCATTGATGCCCTTGGTGGAGGTGATCCACCAGGCGCCGCCGTCACCGACAGTGATCCCGCTCCCGTGCATGGCTTCGGTTTGCACCGTGCGCAGGATCTTGCCGTCGAGCGACAGCTCAAACACCTTGTTGGGATCGGCCTGGTCTAGAATCAGCAAAGTCCCGCCCGCCGTGAACTGCATGGCATTGGGTTCTTTGATGGTGGGGCTGTTGTTGAACAGCTTGTTGACCTTTTTGGCGATCAGCGGAGCGGCATTCATCTCGGCCACTTTTTCGGGTGGAATCTTCACCCCTTGGGTGGGCTCGGCGAGATCGAAGACCGGCTCGCCGGCGGCCATGGCCCGGCCGCTCAAGGCAAGCGCGCCGAGCGTGGCGCAAGCAACTCTGCGATTCAGAACGTCACCCATGGCGCTTTCTCCCAGAATATGAAACGAACCCGTCCTAGATTTTGGAAGGCTCACAATACATTTTGCAAGCCGAATGTCCCAGCACCGGCGGCTTGAGAGTCGTGATTTTCAGGACATCCGCCAAGTAGTTACGGTTGCGCATGACATTTTCTTCCAGTGTGCCGGAGCCGTCGCCGGGGCGCGGCGAGTCATAATCCAATGAAATCCAACCCTTATACTTCCTGGCCAACACCAACTGATGGATGGGTTTGAGGTCCACCCCGCCTGTCCCCAGGTCCTCGTACAGGTTCCGCTCCCGGTGCATCTCCTGGGTGGGGCTCACCTTGTTGCCACGATATTTGGGCAGGCAGTCCTTATAGTGAATCTCCGCGATGCGGCTGAAATAGTCCCGCATGATCACCAAGGGGTCCATGCCGCACAAGGTCAGGTGCGAGGTATCGGGGGTGAACCAGACATAACGGGGGTCGGTATTGTCCAAGACATAGCGGACTTCATGTTCGCGCTCCATCGGTCCCCACAGATGAGGATGAGGCGCGGCGCGGATTCCGAATTCGATGGTCTGCCGTCCTAGATCGTTCAGCGCCGAGACCAGGGTTTTGAGCTGATCCTTGGTCATCACATTGTCGCGCGGCCGCCCGCCCATGTTGAATTTGAAAGCGGTGCAGCCGAAATATTTAATGAAGTCCCGGGCAAAGGCGACATGATCGGCGACGGCCTGTTTGGCGCGAGCCGGATCGATGAAATTCGTTTCCATCCCGCCGCCGCCATTGGAACAACTCACCATTGCGATGCCGGCGCGGTCGAGTTGCGCCTTCAGCGGCGCCTTGTTGTTCAGGTATTTCACGATATGGTTGCGGAAAGGCTCAATACCATCGAGCCCAACCCGTCCGACCTCACGGATGCCCTCTTCGATATTGCCGGGCCAGGGCTTCCCTTCGGGGGTCGGCCCCATCCAGGCTTGGCCGCTAAAGCCGTAGCGAATATCCGAATTCTGGAAGGCTTGGCCAGGTGCCGCGCCCAGCGGCACGACACCGGCCGCCAGCGCGGTGACCAGAAAATGGCGGCGGCCAATCGTTGGACTCATCTCTCAAATCTCCTCGCCGCCAAACCTTCGCCTGAGAGCCGATCTGGATGACGCGGCCACAGGGCTGGGCCACCCACATGTCATCGCCGGCGGCCGCATTATATAAGGGGGACCCCCGGTCGAAAAGATTGCAGAAATTCATCGAGACGACGGGGTTGATCGGTGATTCCGACAATTGAGAGTGCAGTGCAACCAAGACGCCCACATGGATGAAGCCGGGAAATCCTGTCATGGTCGCGGCGGGTGACGCGCTGAAAACTGAGGGCGGGGAAGATGAACCACCATTCCAGACGTAGCATCTTGCTGTCTACTGCAGCAGTCCTGGCAATGCCCAGCTTGCCGGCCTTTGCGCAGGCGCAAGCCCCCGCCCCCGCGAACAGACAGCCCGGTGATGTCGAATGGCATTATTACGGCGGCAACCTGGCCAGCCAGCGCTATTCGCCACTGGACCAGATCAACGCCTCCAACTTCAACAGTTTGCAAGTCGCTTGGCGCTTTAAAGCTGATGCGTTGGGCGCTCGCCCCGAATACCAGTTCGAAGCAACGCCGCTGATGATTGGCGGCCGTCTTTTCACCACCGCCGGATCGCGCCGCGCTGTGGTGGCGCTCGATGCCCGCACCGGCGAGCTGCTGTGGATGCATCGCTATGACGAAGGCGAGCGCGGGCGCTTGGCGCCACGGCAATTGTCGGGCCGCGGCGTGAGCTATTGGACCGACGGCAAGGAAGAGCGGATCATTTACGTCACTCCCGGCTATCGTCTGATCGCGCTGGACGCAAGGACCGGCGCGCGCATTCCCACCTTCGGGACCGATGGCGTCGTCGACCTTCGGCTGGATGACGATCAGGAAATCGATCTGGTCAATGCCGATATCGGCCTTCATTCGACGCCCATCGTGTCGAAGAATGTGGTGATCGTCGGCGCGGCCCACGATTCCGGCAACGTTCCTCCGCACCATGTGAACGCCAAAGGATATGTTCGCGCCTTCGACGCACGCAGCGGCAAGCGCCTCTGGATATTTCACACCATCCCGATGAAGGGCGAGTTCGGTTACGACACCTGGCTCGTTCCTGGCCAGGCTGAAAAAATCGGCAATGCCGGCGTCTGGGCTCAGATGTCGCTGGATGAGGAGCTGGGCCTTGTCTACTTGCCCGTGGAATCGCCGACCGGCGATTACAATGGCCAGTACCGCCACGGCAACGGGTTGTTCGGCGAAAGCATCGTCGCGGTCGAGATCAAGACCGGCAAGCGCCGCTGGCACTATCAACTGATCCATCACGGCATCTGGGACCGCGACATTCCTTGCGCGCCGATCCTGGTGGACATTCCGGTCAATGGAAAAATCGTCAAGGCGCTGGCCCAGCCGACCAAGCAGGCCTTCCTGTATGTGTTGGACCGCACCAATGGCCAGCCAGTCTGGCCCATCCGTGAAGTCAAAGTGGAGAAAGGCAATGTGCCAGGCGAATGGTATTCACCTACCCAGCCCATTCCCACCAAGCCGCCCGCCTATGACATCCAGGGAGTCAAGATCGACGATCTGATCGATTTTACGCCCGAACTGCGCGCCGAGGCGGTCAAGCTGGTCTCCAATTGGAAGATCGGCCCGCTTTACACCCCGCCGGTGCTGAGCACCGCGGACGGACCGCTGGGCACGCTGGTCGCACCGGGCATCAATGGCGGCACCAATTGGCCGGGCGGCTGCTACGATCCGGAGAGCCAAATCCTGTATGTCTATTCTCAGACGGGAGCCGGCTCTATCGGCATGATCAAGAATCCCGGTGAGGAAGTTTCACGCTCCGACTTCGATTACCTGCGCGGCACCTATGGCAGCGTGCCGCGGCAAAATCCGCCTTCCGGCTCCTCCGCCCGCGAAGATGCTTTCCGTCAAGCTCCCGCGCCAGCTGCCGCGCAGCAACAGGGACCGCGCCGCTCCACGGCGCTGACGGTGCAGGGCTTGCCGCTGCTCAAGCCGCCTTATGGGCGCATTAGCGCCATCGACCTGTCCAAGGGGACCCTTGCCTGGCAGATCGCACATGGCGAAACGCCGGACAACATCAGGAATCATCCCGCGCTCAAGGGCCTGAAAATTCCGCGGACAGGCAGGCCGGGCATTCTCGGTCCCACCGTCACCAAAACCCTGGTGATCTGCGGGGAAAGCGGATTCTTCACCACCCCCAGTGGTGCGCGCGGCGCCATGATGCGGGCCTATGACAAGAAAACCGGCGAGGAAAAGGGCGCGGTCTATATGCCGGCGCCGCAGACGGGCGCGCCGATGACCTACATGCTGGGCGGTCAGCAATATCTCGTGGTCGCAATCGGCGGCGGGAGTTACACGGCGGAGCTGTTGGCCTTTCGCCTGCCGCGCGCCTGACATGTCGCCAGGCCGCGATACCATCGCCGACACCGAGCTTCGACCCGGAACCGTGGGCCTTGCCGGCGCCATCATGCAGAATGTCACCCACATCGCGCCGGCGATGGCTGCCTTCTCTTTCACCCAAACCCTTGTGGGGAGCGCGGGCGCCCAGGCACCGCTCGCCTACGTGGTCGGCCTTGTCATCGTGCTGGCGTTGGGCGTCTGCCTGGTTCAGCTTGCGCGCAAGTTCCCATCGGCCGGCGGATATTTTACTTATGTCAGCCGAACGCTGGGGCCTCGTCTCGGCTTTTTGACCGGCTGGATGTTCGTTCTCTACTCGCCCGTCGTCACCGGACCGTCGCTGGCATTTCTGGGACATATTCTCGAGGCCGAGCTGCAGGGGAATTATGGCTGGAGCGGATTTCATTGGTGGATGATGGTGGCGGGGGGAATCCCGCTTGTTGCCTATGCCGGCTATGCCGGTATTTCGCTTTCCATCCGCTTCATCGTCATCGTCGGTGCGGTCGAAATCCTGATCGTTACCGCATTGGGAATAACGGGATTGCTCGACCCCGGGCCGGGCGGCTTCTCCTTGCGGCCTTTCGTTCCAGGATTCAATCCCGGTGGCATCGCAACCTTTTCCGGATTCATCTTGGCCGTGGTGCTCACGGTGCAGGGTTTGACAGGCTGGGAAGGGGCGGTGCCCCTGGCGGAAGAAACCATCAATCCGCGCCGCAACGTCCCGCGCTCCATCATGGCTTCGATCGCGATTATCGGCGTGATGTTGGTGATCGCCGCATGGGGACAGATCGTGGGCTGGGGCACCGACAATCTCAAGACCTTGGTCTCGTCGACGGAGATGCCGGCGTTGGTCGTGGCGCATCGCGTCTGGGGTGAGTTGTGGTGGATCGCGCTGCTGGCGATCATCACCTCATCGCTCGGCGTGTGCCTTGCTTGTCAGAATGCCGCGACCCACATGTGGTTCGGCATGGGCCGCAGCGGCGTGCTGCCGGCTGCGTTTGGACGGGTGCATCCGCGACGCAAGACCCCGACCGCGGCGGTGACGGCGCAAACCATTCTTTCCATCCTGCTGGGCTTCACCTTTCCATACCTGATGGGCCCGCGCGAATTCTTCATCTTTCTGATCGGCTTCGTTCTGGTTCTGGCCATCATATTCGTTTATGTCGCCGCCAATATCGGCATCATCCACTACTACTGGACGGAGGCTCGCGCGGAATTCAATTGGGTGCTCCATTTCCTGTTTCCGGCGGGCACAAGCCTGATCCTCGTTTATTCGGTGTATGTTTCCTTCATTCCGCCGCCGGCCAGCCCCAATGATTGGTCGCCCTGGGTGGCGGCAATCTGGCTGGCTTTGGGCCTGGCAATCCTGTTGGGGATGAAGATCGCGGGCAAGGAAGACTGGCTGTCTCGCGCCGGAGAAATCATCGCCGAGCATGAAGAGAGCGCGGCGGAAAAGCGGCAGCTTGGGTCTCCGCTCTAACTTCAGTGCGCGGTTGCGGCCCTGAAGACCACACCTTGCGAGGGCGGCAAGGGAATGCCGGTATCGCGGCCGTTTACCAGATCGGCAAGAACGCGGCCCGAGCCGCAGGACAGCGTCCAACCCAGGTGGCCATGCCCCGCATTGATCCAGAGGCCGCGAATTTTGGTCTCGCCGATCAACGGCGTGCCGGAGGGGCTGACCGGTCTCAATCCCGCCCAAACCACGGAATTGGCAAGGTCGAATCCGCGCTTCATCTGGGGGAAAGTATAGCCGGCATTTTCGATGATCGCCTGGGCGCGCGCCGGCGCCGGCCTGGTGTCATATCCGGCAATCTCGGCGGAGCCCGATATGCGCATGCGGTCGCCAATCGGCACCAGGCCGAACAGTTTGCTGTCATCGATCACTGGCATTGACGGCGCACCTTCCCAGCCGGCGCGCGGGAAGGTTATGGAAACACCCTTTACCGGATAGATCGGAATGCGAAGACCGTTCCGCGCCAAGAGCGGCGCCGAGAAGCTTCCCATCGCCACGACCACGGCGTCGGTGGCGATCCGCTCCCTATCGGTGACCACCGCCTTGATCTGCCTACCAGCGGTCTCGATTCTCGCGACCGTCTCGCCGAATCTCAGTGTCACGCCCCGCGACGCGCAGGCTGCAGCCAATCCTTGGGTGAACTTGTTGCAATCCCCCACCTCGTCGCGGACGAAATAGAGCCCGCCGGAGAGGGTGGAATGCGTGTCCTTCAAAGCAGGCTCAAGCTCGACACAGCGATCGGGGCTTACCCGCTCGAATGTCAGTCCATGCCCCGCCAGCAGGGCGCAGGACCTCTGGGCGCCATCCAATGCTTCCGCCGAGCGATAAAGCTTAAGAACGCCGCGCGTCGCACGGTCGTAACGGATACCAGTCTCCGCGCCGATCTCTTGCAGCGATTTCAGCGAATGCAGCGCCAGATGAAGATTGGAGGTCGCATTGGCGCGGAACCGCTCCGGCGTGCAATTGCGGGCAAAGGCAAAGCCCCAGCCTAAGATGTGCGGGATCGCGCCATAGCGCAGAAGCAGCGGCGCATTTTCCTTTCCCAGCCATTTGATGATCTTCGCCGGCATGCCCGGCTGGGACCATGGCTCGACCTCGCTGGCATGGATGACGCCGCCATTGCCCCAACTCGTCTCCATTCCCGCTGCCGCCTGGCGCTCGACCAGCGTGACGTCATGACCAGCTTTCCTCAAATACCAGGCACTCGCCGTGCCGACCGCGCCGGCTCCCAGAACCGCAATTTTCATGGCTCGCTACCCCGCAGCCTCAGGCCTTCCGCCCCATGACCCATGATAGGCACAGGCCGGTTGCGATTCACCCCCTTTGTTCTTGACCGCGATTGGGCCTTCTCCTTAACTGGCCGCGCGCAATTCTCACCCTGTGCCGCAGGAGAGGCCGTCGTCGATGCGCCGTTCCGATGTGCCTACGCCAGCGCTTTTGTTGGACATCGATATCCTGGACCGCAATATCGCGGTAATGCGCGAGAGCGCGGCAAGTTTGGGAGTCAAACTCCGACCCCATGCCAAGGCCCATAAGTGCGTGGAAATCGCGCAGCGCATTATGGCGGCCGGGGCGATCGGCATCTCCTGCGCCACCATTGGCGAGGCGGAGGCCATGGCGCTTGGAGGCATTGGCGGCATTCTCATCACCGCACCGCTGACCTCGACCGATGCCCTGGAACGCCTGCGCAGGCTTCTGCTACGCGGCGCCGATATCGCGGCGACAGCCGATCATCCGCGTTCCGTGGCACAGCTTGCCGCTGTGGCGGACACTGCCGGAAAGGTTATGGATATCCTGGTGGATATTGACGTCGGCATGGGCCGGACCGGCTGCCAGGGAGTCCCCGATGCCGTGATGTTGGCGCGTCAGGCCGCTGCCGCACCCTCGCTCAACTTTGCCGGCATTCAGGCCTATTGGGGAAACCTGCAGCAAGTGACCCCCTTTGCAGAGCGCGCCCGGCTAATCGCCGCACAGGCCGAACATCTGCGCTCTGTCATTACAACCCTCAAAGCGGCCAGTCTGCCGCCCGCGATCGTCAGCGGTGGCGGCACCGGCAGTCACCGCATCGATGCCACAAGCCGGTTGTTCACCGAGATCCAGCCCGGCTCCTATCTATTCATGGATTCTTGCTATTCCACGATCAGCATCTCGGAAAACGACAACCCGTTCCAGCCCTCGCTGTTCGTGGCGGCGAGCGTGGTATCGGCCAACAAGCCGGGGCGCGTCGTGGTGAATGCAGGCTTGAAGGCGTTTGCCACCGACAGCGGCAAGCCCGTCGCGCTGCGCGGTGCACCGGCGGGCGCCGTCTTCCGCTTCATGGGCGATGAGCATGGCGCGCTCGACTTCGAGAGCGGCCAGGGACCCGGCATTGGCACCACAATCGAGTTTCTCACATCGCACTGCGATCCCACGGTCAATCTCTACAGCCAGTATCATGTTGTGCGGGATCAGGACGTGATCGACATTTGGCCGATCAGGGCCCGTTACTGAGGATAGATCCATGAAACAAGCCTTTCGCGCCGACCACGCCGTACCAATCTCCAAGGCGGTGCGGGCCGGAGATTTCGTCTTCACTTCTGCTTATGGTCCATGGCTGTTCGATCCCAAGAACTTGACCTATGACGAAGCCGGCAATGTTTTGGATGACGGCACCGGCAATGGCGATATGAGCTTCGAGGAACAGGTCCACCGCACCTTCGGCTTCATCAAGGAAGCGCTGGCCATGGCGGATTGCACGCTGGACGACGTTGTGAGCTGCGAATGCTGGATGAGCGAGGCGCGCGATTTCGTGCCGTTCAATGCCATTTACCGGACATATTTCACCCACGACCCGCCGGTGCGCTCCGTCTTTCCCATGCGATTCAATTTCAACTGCAAGGTCGAGTTGAAGGTCATCGCCTATAAGCCGCTCGCGGGATCGGCAACATCATAGCTCGGCATTGACAATAAAGCCGGCGTCCACCAGCAAAGTCGACGACGTGATGTAACTCGCATCATCCGACAGAAAGAAGGCGATGCTGGCGGCAAGCTCAGAAGGCTTGCCGATGCGTCCCAGGGCAATGCGCTCTTTGTAATATTGGAGCGCTACAGGGTCTGCCAGCAATTCCGCGCTCATATTGGTGGCGACGGCACCGGGTTCGATCACATTGACGCGGATGCCATGCTTTCCCATCACGGCCCCCAGCGCCTTTCCCAACATGCTGATCGCGCCCTTTGTGCCGCAATAAGCGACCTGTGTGGGCGCTCCGACATGCGCGGAAATGGAACTGATCATGACGATCGCCCCGCCATGACCCTCTGTTATCATTTGGCGCGCACCCTCGGTGCAGACGACCCAAGCGCCCCGCACATTGACGGCAAACAAGTCGTCGAAATCGGCAATGGTCGTCTGCTCCCAACTGAGGCTGGGATTGATCGCCGCGTTGGAAACCACATAGTCCAGGCGCCCGCCACGCCGCGCGGTCTCCGCCACCATCGCCTTCACCGCTTCCGGGTCGCGCATGTCGGCGGCGATGTCGAATCCCGCGCCGCCGGCATCCTTGATGAGTCTCAGAGTCTCGGTGGCGGCCATGTCGGTCCAGCGATAAAAGGCGACCAGCGCGCCTTCGGCGGCAAGCCTGACCGACGTCGCCTGGCCGATGCCCGACGTCGCGCCGGTGACCAGCGCGATCCTGCCGGCAAATCTTTTTTCCATACGCGTCTCCCCGGTTGCGCGGATCAGAACATGGCGATGGGGTTCCACGGAGAACCCGTGGCGCCCGGCAGGCGCAGGGGCAAGCCCACCACCAAGAATTCCCAGCGCTGCTCCTGCTCGCAGGCTTGCGCCAATTCCTCAAGCTGCAGGCTGTCGGAGACCAGCATCCCCATGGCGGTCAGCTGGAGCGCGTGGATCGGGTACGGCATCTGCTCGACATTGCTGGGCACGGTCTCGCCGTCGCCATCGGGCAGGAAGGCGGCAATCCTGCGCTCATGCATCCAGGGAATGGTGTCCACATGCAAACCCGCCTTGCCCTGACCTTCGGGAGGATAATTGTTGTTCCAAGGTCCCAACGCCAAGCGGCGCGCATGATGACCGGTGCGGAAAACAAGAATATCGCCTTCGCCCAGACGCACGCCCTGCTCTTTCTCGATTGCCTCAAGCTCCGCGCGCGTCACCGCCTCACCCGGCTCCAGCCATTCGACCTTGCGATGGCGGGCGGCGTCCAAAAGCACGCCACGCCCGACAACACCGGATGAATAGGCGGCAATGCTCCCCCATTCCGAACCGCGCGAAGTCAGCAGCGAGGCCGGTTTTCCGTTATAGAGCTTGCCCTTGTAGGCAACGTGGTTGAGCGCGTCGACATGAGTATGGGCATCGCCATGGCTTGCCATGCCCAGATAGCACATGCCGAAGGACAGTCCGCTCTCGCTCACCGGCAGGTCGTGCAAAAGCGACATGAAATGCACGGCCGGATGCGGGTTATCCGGTCCCGCCGTCTTGTTGATCGGAATCGCCATCGATACACAGCGCCCCTTGCGCACCAGGCCCGCAGCGGCGGCGACTTTGTCCGGCGTAATATAGTTGAGGGTGCCTAGCTGGTCTTCCTCGCCCCACCGGCCCCAGTTTTTGAGCTGCTCGAACATCGCGTCGAAAGTCGCCAGAGAGACAGGCGCCGGTGGTGTCAATGCTCGGTCCATGGGAGAGCTCCGCACACGTAGTTCTAGAGTCTTAGCCGCGTCCGCAGCGCCGAGAGCCGTTCCCGCCATTTTTGGCTATCCAGAACGGAGCGGTTGACGATGGTTCCAGAGGGCACGCGGCCATCGCGAAATTCCAGAACAGCTTGAATATCCAGTGCACCCTGATGGGCAAAGCATTGATCGGTCCAGCATAACGCATGCGGCGTCACGATGACATTATCCAATGCCAGAATCGGGTCGGTGAGATCGGGAGGCTCCTGCTCCAGCACATCCAGGCCGGCGCCGGCAATACGGCGTTCCTGAAGAACTTTGGTGAGGGCCCTTTGATCGACAACCGGGCCGCGCGCGGTGTTTATGAGATAGCTGGTGGGCTTCATCAGCGCCAGCAACTCGGCATTGACGATGTGCCTGGTGGCGTCCGACAGCGGACAGCTGATCGAAAGGACATCGGACCTGCGAAACAGATCTTCGATACCGACCAGTTCCACACCGATAGCCGCCATCGCCTTTGCATCCGCGAACGGATCATGGGCGATGAATTGCATGTCGAAAGGCTTTGCCAGACGAAACGCCTCGGCGCCGATATTGCCTGCGCCCAGGGAGCCGAAGGTTCGGCCGACCAGCCCGACGCCCATATGCGCACCGCGTTGTGAAAAGCCCGCCGCCCCTGCCCGCGCCAATTTCTCCTTGATCGTCAGTTTTCCGGTCAATGCGAGCATCAGGGTGATGATCGAAACGGCGACCGGCCTGCGCACCGATTCCGGCGTGATGACCAAAGCGATGCCGGCATCGGTGCACGCCGGTACGTCGACCGTGTCGTATCCGACCCCGAAGCGGGCAATCACGCCAAGACGCCCGCTGCTTGGCACGCTGTTTCGGTCGAAGCGGTGCGCCAACAAAATGAGAGCATCGATATTCTCGAGCTGCCTGGCGCTAAGGACATTCTCGGGCTCCAAGAACAACATCTCAACGCCAGGGTCATCGATGAGCGGCGCGAGATCGAAATCGCGAAAGGTCAGGGAGCCGTCCGCGTTGCGAAAATCGCCCGAAAGCCCAACACGAAATTTTTGCGTCATGATGGCCTACCGCCAAATTCAAGCCGTTGGAAAGCGACATTGGCGCCGGAAAAGACCAGACCGCATCGTTCCACCGACTTCTCCAGGCACAAACCCTCGCTCGCACTCGCGAATATGCGGAAATGCTCGGAGCGGAGATGCTCATCAAAGGCGGCTTTGTCGCGATAAATCTCATAAAGCAGGACACGGTCGTCCTCGCCTTCCGGCTCCAAAACGTCGAATTGCAGGCATCCCGGCTCGTTCCTTGCGGACGCTTCGGCATTGGCGTCGATCAGCCGCCGGAATTCCGGCCGCGCGCCCGGTTTGAGGCGAAATTCGACAAGGATTGCGAAAAGCATGAAAGTCCCCGCCCCGTTCTGTTTCTTTGCTGCTTTGCGGCATCCTGCGCAGCCGATTATCGGTCATGTTGCCGAAAATGCCGGATTCGAGCAAGTATGAGGGACGCATCGTCGGCAATTTGAAGCCATGGGGGATCGTCCATGAGGAAAAACCAGGTCAAATCGGACCTGCGGGCGGGCAAGCATGTTTTCGGCACGATGGTGTTTGAGTTTTTCACACCGGGCATGCCCCAGATTGCCAAAGCGGCGGGCGCGGAATTCATTCTGTTCGACATGGAGCATTCCGGCCTAAGCGTTGAAACGCTTAAGAGCCAGATTGCGGCCTGCCGCGGCATCGGCCTGGTGCCCATGGTGCGTGTCCCGACCCTGCAGTACCACTTCATTGCGCGCTGCCTGGATATGGGTGCAATGGGCATCATGGTTCCGATGGTGGAATCGGTTGCGCAAGCGCGCGAAATCGTCTCCGCGACCCGCTATCCGCCTTTTGGCCGGCGCGGGGGCGCGTTCGGCATGGCCCATGACGATTACGAAGGCGGTTCCGTTCCTGAAAAGCTGGCAATGGCGAATGAACGCACCCTCGTCATTGCCCTGGTCGAGACCGCGGTCGGCGTGGCGGCCGTGGATGAAATTGCAGCCGTGGATGGCATCGATGTTGTTTGGATGGGCCATTTTGATCTGACGAATTTCATGGGTATTCCCGGCCAATTCGAAAACCCCGCTTATCTGCGCGCCGTCGATACCATCGTTCAAGCCGCCAACCGGCACGGCAAGGTGCCGGGAATGATGGCGGCGGACGAAACTTGGGCCAGGGACTATCTTGCAAAGGGCTTCCGGATCATTGCCTACGGAGTCGACCATCATCTTCTCCAACGGGCCCTGGCTGATGGACTGACCGGCATGCGAAAATTGATCGGCTAGTTAGAAATGCCGAATTCCCTGACTTGTAAAGCACTTGTCAGAACCGCCTCCATGGCCTTAGCCGCGGCAGCAATGACCTTGCTTGCGCCTGCGGGCGCAGCGGCAAAACCGCCCTTCATAGCCATGTCGAATGCCTATTATGGCAACAACTGGCGTCACCAAATGGTCGACACATTCCGGAAGGCGGCGGACCAGGCAAAGAAGGACGGCTTGATTTCCGGATATGTCGTGCTCAACGGCGACAATTCCGTCAGCGCCCAAATATCCCAAATGATCGACTTGATCCTCAGGAAGCCGGACGTGATCCTGCTGGATGCCGCATCTTTAACAGCTTTGAACGGCGTGGTGCAGAAAGCCTGTGCCGTGGGAATTGTCGTCGTCGCATTCGATTCGATCGCCAGTGCGCCCTGCGCTTATAAGATCGATTGGGATTTTGCCAATTGGCAGAGGCCGCTGGTCGACGGCATTGCCCGATTGATGGGCGGCAAAGGCAATCTTCTCATCGTCCGAGGGGTTAGAGGCTCGGCTCCCGACAAGCTGATGTACGAGCAGCAAATCGCGACCTTGAAGAAGTATCCCAACATCAAGATCGTCGGCACCGTTTACGGCATGGCCACGGCCTCGGTCACGCAGTCGGTGGTCAGCAATGTCCTGCCCAGCCTGCCCCCAATTACGGGCGTACTTGGCGACGGATCGTTTGGCGTCGCGCAGGCGTTCGAACAGTTTGGGGGACGCTACTCAAAACAGATGCCGGTGATATCCGGCGATGGCGACGCCAACTTTGTCCATTGGTGGATCGAGCAGAAAGAAAGAAGCGGCTATAAAACACTCTCCATGAATGCCGCTCCCAGCATCAGCGAGGCGGCGCTCTGGGTCGCCATCGAAATCATGAATCACCGCAAAGTGCCCAAATATATGAAGATGACGGCCTCCACCGTCACCAATGACACGGTCGAGCAATATTCCGGGCTGAAGCCGGGCACAGCCGTCGCATCCAGCTATTCGGCGGATTGGGTCCGCCGCCATTTGTTGAGCCAGAAGAACTGATGCCGGACCTGGCCACACCTTTGTTGCGGCTTTCTGAAATCACAAAGACTTATGGCCCTACGCACGCGGTCGACCGCCTTTCCTTCACTGTGCCAGCGGGCGAAATCGTCGGACTCGTCGGTGCCAACGGTGCCGGAAAAAGCACACTCATGCGCATCTTGGCAGGCGTAACGATTCCCGACGCGGGCCGCATGGAATTTGGCGGCCAAGCGGTCGACTTCGGCACTTTTTCTCCCGACAGGGCACGCAAGCTGGGTATTCGGATCGTGCATCAGGAACTCTCCCTGTGCGACAG
>Ga0105242_10002723_pt1 | contig 13842 bp, 32 predicted proteins | sample KBSM24metaG_FD_81521 | JGI IMG/M metagenome (GOLD analysis project Ga0105242, IMG submission 81521) | Miscanthus rhizosphere microbial communities from Kellogg Biological Station, Michigan, USA - KBS M2-4 metaG | ecosystem: Host-associated > Plants > Roots > Rhizosphere > Soil | place...
AGGGCCGGGCCTGGGTCACCGGCGCGCTTGACGTGCGCAGTGTCACTCCAGGGACCGAGGCCGTCCTTTGGAAGCTTGAATTTATACAGCCACGTAGGGCCTAGATGGTTGCGCACCTGATGCAGGTACATGCCGTCATCAGGCTGGCCGTCACGCCAGATTCTGGCGTTGTACCAGTAAGTCATGGAAAGCACCTCTTTCCACTTGCGACCATGAGCCGCCGCGAAACGCTGCAGCGCAGCGATTTGCTCAGGCGTAGGCTTGCGATTCTCAGACATTGCTAGGATTCTCCATTGAGCCGAATTGACTCGCTAGAGGGCCGCTCTAGGCCCTCCGCCGAGGCAATCAGCCGGCGTTGGGCAACAGCCATGCGCAAGCTTTGATCTGGTCAATTGCCGCCGCCCATTGCGCGTATTGCTCGATAGATGATGCGGCGTGATTCATCCCCTGTTCCGCGAGTGACAGCACAAGCGCAAGCGCCTGTTGATTGCTCATGTTTTCAGACACTGGGGGAAGCGAACGGTTGGCCATGCTAGACTCCATTGATGAGTCGGAATTGACTCGCTAGCGGGCGTTTGTGGCGCCCGCCGCCGAGGCAATTACGCCGCGATCAGGCGCTTGAAATTGTTCACCTTGTCGGCGGACCCGTGCGCATTGATGACAATGTCTTTAGCGCGGACCTTAGTGCCACCACACAGCTTGCAATTGGCGCAATCGGTACGCTTGCCCATCTCCGCCGATGCCGGGCATGGTGCCTCTTCCGGCAGGCGTGGCTCGCTGTTAGCGCGGACTCGGAAGGTCCTAAAGCCGAGAATCTTGGCCGCGAGACGATCGGCCAGGGAGTCGCATGATGCCATGCAATACGCCGCGAGCTCTGGAAAGCGGCGCCAGGAATGAGTATAACCTGTGCCGAATGACGCGCGCGACATAACGGAATCCCATATCCAGAACGGTACCGCCGCCGGATCGCCGTAGGCGCCGAGGCGGACAGGGAGTCCTTCGAAGGTTTTCGCCAGATCAGCCGGCGCCACCATGGGATAACGCCCGCGATGGAACGTTGCCCAGATATTCCTAGGCGCCTGAAACAGCGTCACGTAGCATGAGCGGCCAACATTCTTGCCGTCAACGACAATGCCGCGATGCGGACAATCCCCACAGATGGATGCGTCGGCGCCGGAGTTCACTGCAGCGATCGGATTCACGTCGTCACGCAGGATCCAGGTCTGGACTAAGGCGCCGGTTTTGCCGTTGGTGGAGGCCTTCTCAAAGCCTGTTGCGATAACGATGATAGGCGCGCCATCGAGCATTGATGGCCCGCGATAGAGGCACAAACCATTGATCTTCTGAGACATTTCTGCAATTCTCCATTGATGCCGGGCTAGCGGCAACCGGACAGATAAACAGTCCGATCGGTAATTGCAACAGATTATTTTTAAGTGCACTCGGAAAGATCAGAGCTCGCGGCGCCTATGCCGGGCTTTCCCCAGGCGGATCAGGCGCCTTGCCACAGTTTGAACACGCTACCTGGTGAACCGCCTTGGTCACCAGGCGGAGGATATTCGAGCTCGCGGACGTCTAAACACTCTCCTCCCCCTCCTATTCCAGAGCTCTATTCCACTCCCCATGCCAGACCATGGCGCCCGGCATCCATGCCAGCAATCAAGCTTGCAATGGGAGTTTGACCAAAAAAGCCCGGAATAGCTTGATGTGGGATTTGACTCGACTATGGTTGCGAAGCGATAGGAATGGATTCACATTTCGATGGTTGGTAATGGCGGAAAGCGCCCTAATGCCGGACGAAAACCTATTCGCGTTGAGCACGAAATAATGCTCCGCGAGACTCAGCCATTGCGCTACGAAATGCTTCGAGAGTCCTGTGATCTCAATGCCTTAGAGGTTATGCGGGAGAACATGTTCTTCTTCCATATCAGAGCGGCGGAGGTGCTGGCAACGATTATGGCCACGCCGCTCGGCGCCGACGCTCCGCCGGATCAATTGCAGCTAATGCGAGACTGGGCGGGAATCGTGAAATGCCGCGAGCTTGCCCAGATGTGCGCCCGCGATCTGGCCAAGTATGAGCACAGCCCGATGGGCCCAAAGCCCGCCACCGATGCTCTAAAGCCCGGGAAAGCGCCTGCAAAAGCAATCGAGACTATCCCGACTCCTCAGGCGGTAAGCGATGCGTTTCAGCGTATCGTTGACGGACTTCCGCCTGAACCGCGCAAGCGCCTGTAAGCAGGATTGTAGGTAGATCAGGGACTCGAGCTCTAAGCCATTGATATTGTTATGTGTAGTGCGGAAGGCCCATCCGCTCTGCAGCACAAGGCTTGCGTGGATCCTACGCTATCCCGGGCTTCCTTAGCAGGCTAAGCACCACCCCCTCCCCCTCGTCCCACCCCCCGATCCCGCGCGCAGGGGCCCCAAGTCCCCGGCATCTAAAGATTTGTTTCCCGGTGTGGCTCACTTTTTTCCCGGTGTGGCTCATTTTTCCATGGGTCCCATCGTCCTGGAATTACCACCCACAAATTCCGGGACTCCGCTATCCCATTGAAAAGGGTCCCATATTTCTGGCGTGGGACTCCGTAGTGACGCGTAACGACAAACTGTACCGCGAAGCGGGCAAATTTGTCCGCACGCGTGATGACGCGTGTTGACGTAACGACGCGTAGTGACGTAGAATGTCCGCACGCGTAATGACGTAACGACGCGTAACGACACAGCGTAGGGACGCGTAGTGACGATGGTATGGAAGCCGATCAAGGGACAGGAAGGTTTGGCGGGGAAGCCGAGTGAGTTAGCGCGGCGGATGTTACCGGCGGAGGCCAGGGCGGTAGCTGCGGCGGATTTGGAGCGGCGGCGATCGGAGCAGCTACATGCGGAGGGGATTTCTCCGTTGGGCTTAGCTGCGGAAGGGCGGTCTGGGATGGCGGTTGGTTTGCCTGGGAGTGGGATTGGGGCGGGAGTTCCGGTGGGGCTTGGTGTTCGGTTGGAAGCGATAGAGGAGCGGCTGGGGCAGCAGGAGCTGCGGATTGACCGGCTGGAGGAGGCGGTAGCGGCGTTCCGGATCAGGTCTGAGGCGCCGGTGAATGAGGTTGCGGGGAAACCCGGTAAAACTAGTTTCCCCGTAGTTTCCCCGGCGCCGGAGGATGCTGGTGAGGCTGACCGGCGCAAGAAGTGGCGGGAGGCGAACCGGGAGAAGCTGCGGGTGCAGGCTCGGGCCAGGCGGGCGCAGAAGCGGGCGGTGGCGGAGGCGGCGGATGAGCGAGCGGCAAAAGCGGCTGCTGCAGTGGATAGCGGAGGAAAACCCGGAAGCGTTGCTGGCCGTCGGGTTTGAGGAGGCGATCCTGGGGATGGCGGAGCGGTGCTCGCAGCCGTCGCTGGTGGTCTACGACACCAAGCAGTGCCTGGAGATCCTGATCGAGCGTGACGGGATGGATCCGAGTGAGGCGCTGGAATTCCTGCAGTTCAACACATTGGGCGCCTGGATGGGCGCGGGCACGCCGTTATTTCTGTGGCGCTGGGAGGATGGAGAATGAAGTGGGTCGTTTATGTTCCGATGTTTGCAGTGGGGATAGCGGCGTGGACGCCGCTCTGGTGGGCAATCTGGGAGGGGTTCCGCGGCAAGGACCGGGCTGACTTTTACGGCGCCATCGCGCTGTCGCTGCTGGTTGGCTGGACGGTGCTTCTGATGTGTGTCGGGAGGTGGACATTATGAGCAAGGTTCGGTGTCCGTGCTGTGCGCGGAAAGCGAAGGGGAAGACGGCGCGGCGGCGGGTAGAAAAGTGGCTGGCGGATGCGCGCCTTGACCGGTTCATGTTTGAGAAGCTGGGGCAATTTGTGAAGGCTGCGCTTCCAGCGGAGGCGGAGAGCCATCCTCCGGGCGATTCACCAGCGGCCTGGTCGATGTTGCTCGGCGCCGAGAAAGCTGTGCAGCCGGTGCAGATGACGAAAGAGGCGCGGCGGGCCAGCGCCCGTGACTATTACCGTAAATATTATCACGCCAACAAAGAGCGCATTGAACGCATGCGGCGTGAGCGCGCGGCGCGCAGGGTTGCCGCAGAAAAGAGAGGAAACGGTGTCCATTAATCTGACGATATTCCCGGTCGAGGCGCCGGCGAAGATCTATTTCGAGGACGGCACGTCGATGCGTGTCGAGGCGCAGCAGGAGAAGAGCTTGCAGGTGCCAAGCGGCACCTCCTGCACTATCCAGGAAGATGACGAGCATCCGATCTCTGAGGAGGACGCGATCGCCTTTGCGGAGCGCATGGTGGCAACCTGGAACCGCATTGTCGACAAACTGCGGACCGAGGCGCTAGCCCCGACTGCTACGCCACAGTGAGGCGAACCGGTCAACAAAGACTGGACGCTATCCCGAGTGCAATTGCGCGCGGATATAAGTTCCAGGAGCGCGTCAAGGAAGCCGCGGGGGATGCCGTCCAGTGTGCAGACCTGATGGCCGAAGCTATCGCTATGCACCAGGCAGCCCGCGGCCTGGAGGTGGTCAAAAGAAACGGACAGGTGCTGCTCTGCATGGAGGAGCTGCAGGCGGTCTACTGCCTCGACGCGGCGTCCGCTGCCTATCTGCTGGCCCGCAAAACATGACCGATCCAGCCATCATAAAAGAGATAGAAGAGGTTGCGCTTGCCGTCATCACCACCGTCGCGTCCATGATTCGCGCCGATGCGCTGGAGGAGGCGGCAACTTTCATCGAGACATGGGGGGAAGACTATCCATCCGAGGGGGACTGGCTGATGCGGGGAGATGTTGCCGCCCAGCTACGCACCCTCAAGGAGCAGCCATGAGCGACATCATCGAAGCTGCGGCACGGGCGATTAAGGATAGCGCCTACACAATCCGGGTTCCCACAGACATTCCTGAGCATTGCTACGATGAAGCCCGCGCTGCCCTCACCGCCGTCAGCCCACTGATCGAAGCCAGGGCGCTGGAGCGCCTGAAGGCTCACTTGGAATATCACCTCAACGCGCGCCTCTGCGAGATGGAGCCCGACCACGACGACTCGATCACCGGCTTTAACGAGGCGTGCGTAATCGTGGCTGGGGTGGTCGAAGACGAGCTAACCCGCCTCAAGGCAGAGGAGCAGCCATGACAGAAGCCATGATGGAAAAGTTCATCCGTGATTTTGTTGCTGCACTTCGCGACGAAGCGTCACGCATTTGGCGAATGGAAGACGACAACGATGCTGCAATATCAGGAGCATTGGAAAGAGTAGCTGATGCGGCTGAATTAGCCGTCCGCGCCCTCGAGGAACAGCCATGACCCACGCCGGAAGCACGATAACGTATCCCCCGGAGATGCTTCCCTCGCCGGACGCGGATGACGATGTGGAAGTGATTGTCTGTGACGAGGGTGGTCAAAGACGAACTCACCCGCCTCAAGGCAGAGGAGCAGCTATGAGCGACACCATCCTCGAAGCTGCGGCGCGGGCGCTGGGCGAGACAGAGGACTTATTGGACGTGCGCTGTGGCGACGATGAAGATGCGCAGAAAATTGTTCACGCCGTCCTCGTCGCCGTCACGCCTCTCATCCGCGCGCAAGCACTGGAGGAGGCCGCTCGCGTCGTGGACGAACTCGGCTGGGATCATTACGCCAGTCCGGCTGATTACTCTGCCGCCATCCGCACCCTCAAGGAACAGCCATGACCGATCGCGAAGCGATCATTGAAACTGCGGCACGGGCGCTGCGGCAAACGTATGTGTACATAACGCGCGAGGAGGCAAAGGCTGCCGCCACTACCGTTTGTGCCACCATCACGCCGCTGATCGAAGCCAAGACGCTGGAAGAGGCGGTCAAGGTGCTGGAGATCCTCCGCACCTGGTATGTCGCGCATGGCGACACCAAGGCCCCACTTGCCCCTTGGGTAGCCGCCGACCAGCTCCTCACCCGCCTGCGCGCCGCAGAGGAGCCAAAGCAACAAGTAGAGGAAATGAAATGCTCAGCCTGCGGAGAGACACGCTGGTTGCGCAAATCTATGTGGCACGACACGCCGATCTGCGAGCCATGTTTCATGGTCTGGTATGACCCCGATAAGAGCATCGATCAGACCGACCCGCAGGCTGTCGGCGCACTGAGCATGGAGCTAAAGGCAGCAGGCAAAGCTCCTTGGGTTGGAAAATATGCCGAGCCAGAGGACCAGCCATGACCGCCATCATCGAAGCTGCGGTGCGGGCGCTGCGGGAAAGCGTTGGTATGTCTCAATACGGCAGGGCTGAAGTCATCCTCGCCGCTGTCACCCCCCTCATCGAAGAGGCTGCACTAAAGAGGTGGCACCACGATCTTGCCTATGTCCGCGGCGCCGCGCTGGAGGAGGCAGCGGCGGCGGCGGAGACGCGCGATCTGGGAGACAGTTCGGCGCAGGATGGGCTGGCTCAGGAGATCGCTGCCGCCATTCGTGCCCTTAAAGAGCAACCAATGGAGAAAGCCAATGACTGAGGAAGAGAGAGCTGCCCGGCATCCGCAGCCGGGATTTAGGAAGTGCCACCGCTGCAAGGGGAGTGGCACGGTCGGTAAGGCAAGCCAGTTCGTGCTGAACGATCTCGGTAGTGTGGATCATTCCGAGTGGGACAGCATTTGCCCGGTATGCGAGGGCAAGGGAATGGAGTCCGTCTACGCCAACCTGGCGCCGGAGACTGGCGTCTGCAGGCCACACTGATGGCCAAGAAGATGGAGCAATTTGTTAGCGTTGAATACGCCATCGCGCACATTATGAAGGCGCGGAACTGCGATCGGCAGACCGCTATTCGGTTGTTGTCGGAGTCGGTGAAGGAGGGCAAGGTGCAAACGGTGACCGTTAACAAGGCGGAACGTCAGCGGCCACATTAACGGAGGAGGATAATATGCAGGAAGCTTGGAATTATTGCCCGCATTGCGGGACGCAGTTGCAGGCGCGTGGCGTGGAGAACCCGGCGCCGGCGGCCAACGGGCCAGCACGCCCCAAGCGTGTCCGGCGCCCGCGCTCGGATCGCGGCAAGCCGCGGAGGGGGCGCAGTTTTAGCGAACATCCCGACAGCGGACTCGGAGAATCCGGAGATCCAGCAGCGCCGCCTGCGTGAGGCGGCAGAGATCGTCAGGCGCGGCAATGACTACGTGCGTGGCTGGGTGCTGATCGAAGATGACGGGACGCATACGCACCTTGGCGGATCTCCGGAAGGAGTGGGACAAGAAGCTAAGCCGTGAAGGGACGCAGGAGTGGCGCCAGTGGCACGACAAGTGCACCGCTCCTCCCGACGACGAGTCGCTCGCCAACGAGCGGCTCGCCCACCTGACCGGGATCTGCCCAAAGTGCGGCGATGGAGGCTACTGGATCGATGACCTTGGCAAGCATGTTTGCGACTGTCCGGCAGGGAGCCAGCTCCTTACTGGCGGGGGCGTCGGATCGCCAACTACGGGTGGACGTGGAGGCGACAGCCCGCCGTAGCGACGATCTCTCCATTATCCACTACGTCAAGTCAGAGCGCCGGGCGTGGATGGCGGAGATCGCGCGACTCGACCGCGTTAACGCCACCCTGCGCAGCTCCCTCTCGCTGCTCAGCGATCGCATCATGGAGATGGAAGACCGCATCACTAAGCTCGAGAAGGGAGAAGCAAAACGATGATCAAGCCAACTGTCGGACGTGTCGTCTGGTTCTATTACAGCACGGCCCCGAAGGAGCCGCTCGCCGCCATTGTCGCCAAAGTTCACAGCGACCGGAAGGTCAACCTTATGGTGATCGATGAGGACGGCAGCACCAACGGCGTGACATCCGTGCGGCTCCTGCAGGACGACGATAAGCCGGAGGATGATTTCTGGTGCGCCTGGATGCCCTACCAGCTTGGGCAGGCGGCAAAGACCGAGGCGGCGGAGGTGGCAAATAGATGAATCTCCTGCGTCCGGAGTTCGTGTTTGCCTACAGCAGAGAAATGAGCCGTTATGTTTTCGAGTGGCAATTCATCCCCGTAGAGGTCAGCACAATGAGTAGTCTTGAAACAAGTGACCAGGCCGCGGCAGCGGTCGCTAAGGCGCCACGTGTCTCCCTTAAAGACATCGAGGCGGAGATCGATTGCCGCTATGATTTCACCGCCGGGAAAGCGATCCACGCAACCCTCAAGCCCGAAACCATGCCGGAAAGCCTGCGGGTGCTCTCCATCTGCATCCTGGTGATGCGCAACGGGTTCACCGTCATTGGCAAGTCGGCGCCGGCGTCAGCCGATAATTACGACATGGAACTGGGCATCCAGTTTGCCTACGAGGACGCGGTCCGCCAACTCTGGCCGCTAATGGGCTATGCCCTACGAGAGAAACTGGCCGGTGCGTAATCTCCACCTCCTCGATAGCTATCGCGACAGCAGCAGGGAAACCATCGCCTATTACGGCAGCGCCGGCGATGAAACCTGCGGCGTGTTCGTCATCAACTCGTGCACCGACCGGGCGCGCATGGTGGTCATCGCTTCGGCGGACGGCGGCTGGGATCACGTCTCGGTCAGCCGCTCGAGGCGCTGTCCCAACTGGCCCGAGATGGAACAGGTGAAGCGCATGTTCTTCGGGCCCGACGAAACGGTCATGCAACTGCATGTGCCGGAGAAGGACCACATCAACGCGCACCCCTACTGCCTGCATCTGTGGCGCCCGCAGCAGGTCGAGATCCCCCGCCCGCCGGGGATCTTCGTGGGCATGGCCATGTCGAGCGCCGCCGACAAACTGGAAGACGCATGAGCGAGCCTAAGATGGAATCATTCATCCGCCCGGCGCCGCAACGCTACACCCGCTACTACGGACAGGGCCCGAATCAGGAACCAAGCCAGGACAATGAGGAAATGCGGCTGGTGCGCGATACCTTGAAGCTGATCGGGCGTGATATCGACCAGATCGACATCCGCTCCAATCACACCGCCCTGCTCATAACGGATGCAGGAGATCGGGTAACGGTACTTCTGGAACCGTGGGACACGCCGGAGCTGCTGCAGCCGCGGCTGCAACAGGCGCTGGAGAAGTTTCCGGTTCGCTGGTCAGACGAACAGACGGCGCAGGATCTGGCATCGCAGGGGTTTCGCATGGAGAGGGGAGGACTGGAATGAAGAAAGCACAATTACACGTCGGCGGCGAGGGGACATACCTGGACAAGAAGGAGAAGGACCAGACGCCGGTCGGCGATGGCGGCCCCGCCTACCCGCAGGGCGTCGTCATCAGCCAGGGCGGGGAAGTTATCACTACCGGCAACTTACTCCCTGCCGGCTTCCAGGGGCTGTCCCTACGCGATCATTTTGCTTCCCATGCCGTCACCGGCGTGGTGAGCGCCGACCCCACCATGAGCACGGCGGAGGCCGCTGTCGAGGCCTTTAAAATCGCCGACGAGATGCTGAAGGTGCGCAAGGGATGACGGGCTGGCGCGGTATTGCCCAGGGCGCCTGCTACGGGACGGCGATCGGCCTCGCCGTCTTCGCCTTCTATATCTTCCTGCAAGTGCTGGTGCATTGATCTCGAGACTGTGAGGGCGAGAACGGCAACCGAGGGGGGCGGGGGTTGAATGCGCCGCCCTCGCCCCCGACAATCAGGTAAGAACTGCAATGGAGAAACCAATGGACGGAATCCTGCTTAGAATCGCCAACACTACGCAGCGCCAGCACGACCTGATCCTGGAATTGCGCGGCCTCGCGCAGGAGTTCCAGAACACCATCGACGATCTGGAGAACAAGACCAACGAGCTGCAACGCCGCTTCCCAGTGCGTAGCAATCTCGACGCAAAGGAGCAGGCCAAGCAGCAGAAGGATCCGCCGTATTACGATCCGCAGGCCCCGCAGGCCAACATCGCCATGAGCATGGGCAACATCGTCTCCATGCCGACCACTGACGATTTCTCTATCCCCAGCCAGTTCAAGAACGGGCCGATCAAGCGAGGCGACTGAGCATGATCGGTAGCCCTGTCGTTCAAGCTCAGTGTGACGCCTGCGAAAGGACCGAGATGGTGCCGCTCGCACCAAGTGTAACGCAATACGCTGATACCTGGTCGAGCGGCGATGTCTCCAACGTCCTCTTCTCCATGGGCTGGGAATCGGAGGACGGTGAGCTGTATTGTCCCGAATGCTGCGGCAATAGTAAGAAGTAGGAATGACGGACGTCGTCTCCCTGCATGTGGCAGTCCCGGAGGTCATCGACACGCTGGAACGATGGTTGCATCGCGCCAGGAGTGGGCAGCTTCGTGAAATAGCTCTCGCCGGCGTCTATCTCGGCGGCGAGGGGTGTACGACCTTCGCTGGCGCTGCCTCGACCGCATTGCTCGGCGGCTTGACGTTGGTGCAGAACAGGATCGCTGTTGCCCTGGATGAGGCGTCAGAGAACGACGAGTAATGCTGCGCGGCGAACGATACGGCGCCGAGTGTGGGGCGGACTTCCATGACTACGTCCGGCGTCTGCGCGGCTTCAATTTCGAGCAGGCCTGCCGCATGTACAAGGCGGCAGAGAATTCCCTGTCGCGCGAGCAGGAAGCCTTCCTCGCCTGCAACGATCGCTTCTACCTACTGACCCGGGTGCTGGGCCGGGTCGACGCCATCCACCCGTGGATCTTTAAGCAGTGCCGCATGGTGGAGAAGGAGCCGGACGGCTTCCTCGACCTCTGGGCCCGTTATCATTACAAGACCAGCATCATCACCACCGCCGGCTCCATCCAGGAGATGGCGGTCAATCCCGACATCACCATCGCCCTGTTCTCGGTGACATCCAAGGTGGCGCGCAAGTTCCTGCGCGGCATCCAGGAAACCCTCGAAAAGAACGAGAACCTGCAACGCATCTTTCCAGATGTGTTCTTTCAGAACCCCAGGCGGGATGCTCCCCTCTGGGCTCTGGATCAGGGTCTGATTATTAAGCGCAACACCACCCGTAACGAACCAACCATGTCCGCCTGGGGCCTCGTCGACGGCATGCCGACCGGCGGTCACTGGGACGTGCTCTTATACAATGACATCATCACCGAGAAGTTGGTGGGCAACCAGGACATGGTCGCCAAAGCCACTGCGTCCTACGAGCTGAGCACGAATCTCGGTGTCGGCGAGGGTACCCGCAAGTGGATGGAAGGAACACGATACTCCTTCGCCGACACCTACGGGTTTTTAATTGAACAGGGCATCGTCCAGCCGCGCATCTTCCCTGCCACCCATAACGGCAAGGTCGACGACTATTACATCGACAAGAAGGGCGAGAAGCAGCTCAACCCGGTGTTCGTGTCACTCGAGCAGTGGCAGACGATCAAGAAAGAACAGCGCGCTACCTACGCCGCGCAGATGCTGCAGAACCCGCTGGCCGGCAAGCAGAACACGTTCTTGCCTGGAACCCTGCGCCGCTACCTGATGCGGCCTCGCACCATCAACGTCTACATCATGGGCGACTACGCCAGCGGCGAGAAGAAGGACAAGAAGACCGACTATTCCGCCATCGTCGTCGTCGGCATCGATCACGCCGGCAACAAGTACCTGCTCGACGGATCGCGCTTCCGCATGAACCTCTCCGAACGCTGGCAGGAGCTCAGCCGCCTGCAGCAACGCTGGTCGAACATGCCTGGCGTGCAGTTCGTGTCGGTCGGCTACGAACGCTACGGCGCCCAATCCGACATCCAGTACTTCGAGGAGCAGATGAAGAAGCCGGGGCAGCCGCGCTTCTCCATCACCGAGCTCAACTGGCCGCGCGCCGGACTGGGGTCAAAGGCCGCCCGCATCCAGCGCCTGGAGCCAGATTTTTCCAACAACAAGTTCTTCTTCCCGGCAAAGGTCTGGCGCCCGAATGCCGTCTGGTGGATCGACAAGACTGGCCGCGAACGCTCCGGCCTGAAACCCGACGGCGTTGACGGCGTGCAGAAGAGCGGCGCCAGGGAATGCCTTTGGAAGGTCGACCAGAACACCGACAAGATTGACTATCGCCCGATCCCCTACGAGACGATGTGGATCCGCAACAACGAGATCGTGGGCTCGGAAACCCCCGGCGCCAAGATGCGCATCATCGAGGGCAAAGTGTCGATGACCGACGAGGAGCGGGAGGCGAAAGAACTGGGCGAATCCTACCGCATCACCCAGCCGCTAAAGCGCAACGATCCCGCCGAGCGCAGTCTCTATGACCTCACCGCGGTGCTGATCGAAGAGTTCAGCTTCGACCCGTTCTCGCTGCACGACGATTGCCTGGATGTCCTGTCGCGCATTTATGATATGAGTCCCTCCAACGCTAATGTCATGGAAAAGTATGTCCTGCAGCACGAGGAATGGACCGACTAGGAGGCCCTGACCATGTCGAAGGAACGCGAAGACACTTACGAGGCGCCGCACAGCAGGGCGCGCGACAAGGACAGGGACAGCAAGAAGCTAAAGCGCAAGCCGCGCGCTGAAGGCCCGTTCGTCCCCGACGCGCGGGAATACTTCACCGCCGCGGCCCTCACCGGCCTGTTCTCCATGAGCCGCAATTCGCAGGACGCCGGCAACGCCGCTACGCTCGCCGTGCGCGCCGCCGACGAAGTGATGACGACGCTCGAGGATACCCCCACTCCGGAGGAGCTGGAGAGGGAAGCGGAAGCCAAGGCCGAGGCGGAAGCCAAGGCAGAAGCTGACGCCGCCAAGGCCGAGGCCAAGTAGCCTCCCCTCTAAACGCGTGATATAGCAACGACTCCGGTCCGCTTCAGCGAAAAGCGGGCCGCTTCCTTAGCTTCGCTTCTGGTCCTGTCTTTCTCATTCGCCGGGGCGAGCGAAGCCAATGCCGACTGTCCGCATCAAGGGGCAGACCACCAAAACCCGCGCCTTCTCGGCTTTTGTCCGCGCCGCTGATCCCGACTTCGATCTGCAGCGCCGCAAGGAGCCCGCCTGGGAATTCGAGTCCGGGCGCCACAAACGCACCTTCTTCCAGGACATCCGCAAGTTCGGACCCTACCGGGAGAAGAGCGCATGAACCGAAGGTCCACGCAGTGAAAACCTATTACGTCGACGCCGCCGCCGGCGAGCGCCACCTGCTGGTGCGCATGGCGAGCTCCGCCGTCGCCATGATGCGCGACGCCTTTGATGCCGATACGCGGCTGACGCTGCGCAACCAGTTGGCCATCATGCGGGCGCTCGAGGCGCACGCGCACGGTCCGGTCAAGGCCGCGCTGCAGGCACAACTGACCGAGACGGAGACGCGCCTGGCGCAACCCGAGCCGCTCGAAGCTGCCGCCTGATGGACAATGCCTACACCGACGTCGGCAAAAGTGAGAGCCACGTCCTGGTGCGTTTTGCCAGCGGTCAGTCGCCGATCGCTGCCGCCGGCGGCGCCGCTCTGCTGAAGGGCGAGACGAACGGCATGGGCACGGATTTCACCCACGCCGTCGACGCCGAGCGGGTGGCCATCAAGTCCGCCGGCGCCACCACCAAGCAGGGGGTGAACAGCTTCTACATCAACAACAGCACCTCGCCGAAGATGGTCTATGACGTGGCGGGGGTGCTGGGCTGGTCGCCGCATAATTATGTGCAGCAAAGTCAGGCGTTTGACAATGCTACGTATTGGGTGGTGGAAAACTGCACTATAGTAGCAAATTCTATTGCCGCGCCGGATGGCACGCTAACCGCCGACAAGCTTGTGGAGAACAGCGTCAATGGTTCGCACGATTTACAGCAGGGCGGCATACCAAACATTACGGGACAGATGTCGGTTTATGTCAAGGCAGCCGGGCGAACCCGCATCCTGATTTACGATGCTGCGTCGGGGACGGGATACGGGTTTGACCTGACCACAGGCACCACGTTTGTGGTGAGCGGCATTCCTCCGGGTTCCGCTACAATACAGGACGCTGGTAATGGCTGGTGGCGCTGTTCGTTGGCGTGCGTGGGGGCGACAACCAT
>Ga0105242_10002726_pt1 | contig 13827 bp, 10 predicted proteins | sample KBSM24metaG_FD_81521 | JGI IMG/M metagenome (GOLD analysis project Ga0105242, IMG submission 81521) | Miscanthus rhizosphere microbial communities from Kellogg Biological Station, Michigan, USA - KBS M2-4 metaG | ecosystem: Host-associated > Plants > Roots > Rhizosphere > Soil | place...
GGGTCAGCGGTCGTGACGGACGATCGTTCCGCCCTTCATCACGAAGCGCACGGTCTCGGTCGCCGCGATGTTCCTGAGCACGTCGCCTGGCACGGCAACGATATCGGCTTCCTTCCCGGCTTCGATCGTACCGGTGAGCCGCTCGACGCCGAGCAGCGCCGCGGCGGTGACCGAGGTGCGAAGTGCGGCCGCGGGCGAGAGGCCGTGCTCGACGAGCAGGCCGAACTCCTCCGCGTTGTGTCCGTGCGGGCTGACGCCGCTGTCGGTGCCGAACGCGATCTTCACGCCGGCGCCGACGGCGCGCTTGAACGCCGACGAGCGGCCGTCGAGCGCCTGCAGCGCCTTCGCCGCGATCTCTGGCGGATACTTTCTCGTCGCCTTCCGGCCGCCGGCGTATTCTCCCGCCATCAGCGTCGGCACGAGATAGGTGCCGTGCTCGTGCATCATCTTCACGGCCTCTTCGTCGAGGAACGAGCCGTGTTCGATCGAGTCGATGCCGGCGCGAATCGCGACCTTTGCCCCTTCGGCCCCGTGCGCGTGCGCGGCGGTCCGGCGGCCGAGGCGATGCGCCTCGTCCACCAGCGCATCCATCTCGGCCTGGGTCAACTGCGGCGCCCCCACGTCGTCGGCCAGCGAGAGCACGCCGCCGGTCGCGCACACCTTGATGACGTCGGCGCCGTACTTCACCTGGAAACGGACCGCGTCGCGGAACTGGTCCGGGCCGCTGGCGATGCCGTCCGCGATCCCGGGCTCAGGGCCGAACCGTTGAAAGGGGTAGCCCGTGTTGTCGCAATGGCCGCCGCGCGCGCCGAGCGCGTGGACCGACACGAGCATGCGCGGGCCAGGCGTGACGCCGCTTGCGATCGCATTACGCAGGCCGACATCGATGTAATCGGCCGAGCCGACGTCCCGCACCGTCGTAAAGCCGGCCATCAAGGTGCGCCGCGCGAGCTCGGCGGCGCGGAGGGTCGCTTCGGGAATCGTCCGCCGCAGCCCGGACACCGTGTCCGCGTTCCAGTCGTTCGACGATTCGTCGGTGACATGGGTATGCGCGTCGATGAAGCCGGGCAGCAGCGTCACGTCGCCGAGGTCGATGACCTGCGCGCCGGCAGGCACCGCGAGCCGGCTGCCCTTCGCCGTGATCCGGCTACCCTGCACGAGGACGACCGCGTCCGCGATCGTCGCGTCCGATGTCCCGTCGAACAGGCGCGCCGCGCGGATCGCCGTCACCGTCCCCGGCTGCGCGCGGATTAGCGTCGTCGCGCCGGCGATCGCGGCGAGCCCGCAGGCAAGCGTCAAGATACGCTTCACGCGATCACCCTTCTTAGATGCGCTTGCGCCCTTCGATGTCGACCTTGCCGGTGACGACCGCCCCGTCAGCCATGAGGAGGACCGGAGCCGAGATGTCCCCGTTCACCGAGGCCGTGGCGTGGAGATCGATCTTGACGCTGGCCAGGACGTTGCCCGCCACCGCTCCGCTGATGACGATGGTCTGCGCGACCAGGTCGGCTTGGACCGAGGCGCCGGCGCCGATGGTCAGGCTGTGATCGCCGAGCTCGATCGTCCCTTCAACCCTCCCGTCAATCGTCAGGTTCTCCGTGCTGATGATTTTCCCTTGGATTAGCAGGGCCTTCCCGACCCACGCCGCCATGCGGCGCTCTTCCGGCATTGGGGCTCTCGCGTCCGACATTGTCTGTCCTTCCACATTCGCCATGAGTCCGTCACTCCATCCTGGGGGTCCAGACGAAGTATACCGGCGTCGCCCCTACCGGGAAGTACGTCCGATCGAGTGCGCCAATCTGTGCAGCGTGGGCGACACGACTACAAGTGGGCTTCTGCGATGCCTTTCGGGCTCACTTGCCAATTGTCCCTGACCGGCGCACGGTGCCACCATGGCGGCGTCGGCATCAGCAGCGTACGCGCCAGGCCGTTCACGAAGGGCTCGTACGAGCGGCGCAGATCCCGCAGCCGCCGGTCGGCCTCGGGCGACCGCTCGAGCCTGAGCCCGACGAGCTCGATCTGCCGGCGCAGCTCCTCCAGATCGCCGTCGGGCAGGCGATCTGCCGCTGGGTCGGGAACCGCGTGCAGTACTTGCGTCAGGTCGACGGCCGCGTGCCTCGCCATCGCGAACGTCACGTGCGCCTGCCATCCCGGCACACCCTCGATCCCGACCTCGACCAGCGCGGACAGGTCCAGGATCGTCGTCAGCGCCGAGACCCACGACTGCCGCTGATGCTGTGAGCGGAAAAACGCGACCGCCGGGTACGAGATGTGGCTCTCGAGCAGCTCCGAGCACCAGTACTCCCAGTCCTTGAGGAACGACGGGAGCGCGTCCAGTTCACGCCGGGCCGCGAGGCGCTTGAGCACTTCGACCGCGGCGGGCGGCGATCCCGCCCAGGCATCGAGCAGCGTCAATCGCGCCTCGCGGCGCGAGAAGGATTGATACAGCACGGGAAAGTACGCAATGACGATGGCCAGAAACGCGAACCCGGTCCCCGCTTCGACGACGGTAATCAGCCGGGCGATGTGCCCGACCGGTTGCACATCTCCCAACCCGAGCGTGAAGAGCGTCGTCCCACTCAGGTAGAGATCGTCGATGAAACGGCCGGAGGCGCTGAAAGGCCGCAGGTGCGATCCATTGGACCATTGCAGGCCGGCGAACCCGATCAACAAACCGGACGCCCACACGCCGGCCAGGCCTATCAGCGAGAGCGGGCCAAAGATGGCAAGAAACCGTTCGCGGCGACGATCGCTTCGAAACCGGGCGGCCGCCCCGCTCCAGTGCCGCCACGTGACGCCAAAATACAGCCGCGTCAGCCGCCACCGCCGGCTGACCGTGCGCGGCAGGACCACCGTTTCAAAGGCGTCCCACAGAACAGTCGCGATGAGAAAGAGGCTCAGGAGAAGCGTCAGCGCATACACAGAGTGGACGACACTACGAAGCGCCGGCGGCGTCAAGGTGATCTTTGGATCACCGCGTCCCGCGGGGTCCGGCGTTTTCCCTCATCCGCGCTTTCACGAGCTTGCGCACCAGCGCGGCCGGCAGCGGTTCGTCAGGCTGGAAACGGATCGTGCCCGTGCTCGTGTCGTAGTTCGCGAGCTCGCGCCGGTGATCCCCGACGGTGGACGAGCTGAGGAGATAGAACGCGCAATGCTTCGAGGTGGCGCCGAACCCCACCAGGGCGCCGTTCAGGCGGAATGTGGGGATGCGATAGCTGATGCACTCCTCCGCCTGTGGCGCCGTCTTTCGGATGATGCCGCGCAGCCGCTGGAGCGCCACGCGCTGGTCCTTGCCCACTCTGGCCAGGTACTCGTCGACCGTCCTTGGTTCAGTTGCCATGGGTAAGGAACTCCACGATCGGAGGCACGACCACTTTGGCGTTCACCATGTGCGTCTGCCCCGGCAACGTGCGATACGTCGCATTCGGCAGCAGTCCCGCGAGCGCCTGCATCCCGTTGCGCATGTACGGGGGGCTCTTGCCTCCATCCATCGCCAGCGTCGCCACCGTGACTCCGCGCCAGCGTGCCGCCGCGAGCGGCTGGCCGCGCTGGTTCGCCTCGACGAGCATGATGTCGTTCGGCAGCGTATGCGCGACGGCCGTGAGTTTCTTCCAGACGGGCAGCAGCCGCATGATGCCGACGCCGACGGCCGGCACCCCGACCAGTCGCAGGAACATGCTGACGGCGTCGCTGCGGCGATCCGCGGCGACGGCGGCCTGGAGCCGCGTGAGGAAATCCGGTGGTAACGGCGGGTGCGTGTCGTCGATGATAAACGGCGCTTCGTAGAGCGCGAGCCTGGTCACGCCAGGGAGGCGGCTCGCGGCGTCGAGCGCCAGCACCGCGCCCGAGGAGACACCCGCCAGGCACGCCGCGCCGCCCGCTTCCTCGATGAGGGCGGCGATATCCTCGACTTCGCGCTCGATGGCATACGGCGCCGTATTTCCGCTGTCGCCCCGCCCCCGCCGATCGTAGGTGAACACGGTGAAATGCGGCGCCAGGAGCGCGGCAAGCGACGCGCTCGGTCCCGACGCGCGATAGCAGAGCGCGCCATCGACGACGATCACCGCCGGTCCCTGCCCCGCCCGATCGAACGCGATGCGCGTCCCGTCCTTCGATGTCGTCGTGGTCATACTCCTTGTCGGTCTCCTTCACACGCTGGTCGAACAGATGGCGGCCGGATCGACATCGGCAGGCCGAACTCTTCCACAGGCTTCACCGGCACACAACATCCGCGGCCTTTTAGCCCTTGCGCGCAGCGCACCGTGAAAACACAATGAAGCGTCCGTCTCAACTCAGCGACATGGCCTCCGCATCGCGCGAATGTCATGCGACCTGCGATCTTTAACAGGAGCGACACATGACCAAGACCGCACAAACCACGGCGAAGCCGAAAGGCGTCTCGGTGCACCTCGGGCTGAACTCCGTCAGCGCCGCCCACTACGAGGGCTGGAGCGGTGAGCTCAACGCCTGTGAGGCCGACGCCAACGATATGGCGGCGATCGCCAGGGCGGCCGGCATGAAATCGACCGTGCTGCTGACCAAGAAGGCGACCAGGAACAACGCCCTCGCCGCCGTGCGGTCGGCCGCCAAGACCCTGAAGTCCGGCGACCTGCTGTTCCTCACCTATTCGGGCCATGGCGGACAGATCCAGGACGTGACCGGCGAGGAAGCCGACAAGCTGGATGAGACCTGGTGCCTCTACGATGGCGAGCTGATCGACGACGAGGTGTACCTGGAGTTGAGCCGCTTCGCCAAGGGCGTGCGCGTGCTGGTGCTCTCCGACAGCTGCCACAGCGGGACCGTCACGCGCGCGATGCCGCCGCGAGGCGGCGATGCCCTGGTTGGGCGATCGAAGATGATGCCGCCGGCCGTCGCGATGCGCACCTACCGCCAGCACCAGGCGTTCTACGACAAGCTCCAGCGCGACGTCGCCAAGGCGGCGGGCAAATCGTCGAATCCCGATCCCGACACCGCGCTCGCGCACGTCGCGGTCAGCCACCGGCTGACCTCGATCGCCAACAACTGCAAGGCGTCGGTGATTCTGATCTCCGGCTGCCAGGACAGCCAGACGTCGATGGACGGCGACCACAACGGCGCGTTCACCGAGCAGCTCCTGCAGGTCTGGAACCACGGCAAGTATGCCGGGAACTACGCGAAGTTCCACGCCGCGATCAAATCGCGGATGCCGCGCACCCAGGTGCCGAACCTGTTCACGCTCGGGCCGGTGGGGGCGTTCGCGGCCCAGCAGCCCTTCAGCGTCTAACGGTCATGGTGACGCCCGAAGAGCTGCACGCGATCATGCCGGGCCTGCCGGCGGCGAAGAACACGCAGTACCTCCCGTTCCTGCAGGCCGCGATGACCGAGTTCGGCATCGACGCCGCGGCTCGTGCCGCGGCCTTTCTCTCACAGCTGGCGCACGAATCCGTTCAGCTCCGCTTCATGGAAGAGATCTGGGGGCCGACGCCGGCGCAGCAGCGCTACGAACCTGTGACGACGCTGGCCGATCGGCTGGGCAACACCGAGCCGGGCGACGGCCACCGGTTCAAGGGGCGCGGTCCGATCCAGATCACCGGGCGCGCGAACTATCGCCGCTTCGGCGATCTCCTGGGCCTGGATCTGATCGCCGATCCCGTGCGAGCCGCCGATCCCGCCGTGGCCTTCAGGATCGCCGGCCTGTTCTGGTCGAAGAAGGGGCTGAACGAGCTGGCCGATCGCGCGACCGCTGACGCCTTTCGGGAAATCACCAGGCGCATCAACGGCGGCTTCAACGGCCTCGCGGACCGCGAGAAGTTCTACGCCGTCGCACGAACCGTCCTCGCGGTGACGACGCCGCCCGCTCTGCGCGGCGCGGCGCCACGCGGTTTGCCGCCGCTCGCAGCCGAGCCGATGTTCGAACGCGGTTACGAAGCCATCCGCGCCGTCGCTCCGCAACGGCGCCCGCGCAAGAAGGCGATCAAGCGCCGCACATCAAAGCCGAAGCCGAAACCCCGCGCGACGCGCAAGCCGCTGCGTGCGAAGCCGTCGCGGCCGAAGCGAGCAAAGTCGAAGCCGTCGAAGCGGAAGCGGTAGGTCGACGGCGCCGCTTGATCAGACCGTCTTGAACGGTTTTGCTTTGTGTCCTTTGCGGCCTTTGTGTTGATTCAGCGGTTGCACGACCGCCGCCCACCCGGCCAGCGCCTTCAGGAGCGTTTCGGCCGCCTTGGCCTCGCGCGCCGGCGCCCGCCTGGCGTACTTCGGCAACACGAACCGCGCCGTGTCGTAGATCGACTGCCACTTCGACGGAGCGTTCATCCGCGCGTACAGGTCCGCGTACTCCCTCTCGATCGAGGCGCACTGCCCGGCGAGGGTGCGCGCCGCCAGCGCCTCGTACACGCGCAGCTCGGTGACGCCGGCCACGCTCCAGAACTCCGGATCGTCGGACGCCTTGGTCGCAACGGCCTGCCGCACTTCGTCGATGGCCTTGGTCTGAAACGTCTTCAACGTGCGCGGTCCGCCGTGTAACGCCAGTTCGGCGGCCATCCGGTTCATCGCCGGGTAGAAGAAATCGAGGTGATCGCGTCTGCCCAGTACCTCGGCGCGCGTGTAGCACTCGAGCATCTTGACGATCGCCTTTCCTTCCTCGCGCGGGCGTTTGGCCGCCGCCTCGAGCAGCGCCAGCCGCTTGTAGGCCGACCCGCACAGGCTCTCGCGTTCCATCGACGGTTCGATCGCCACGAGCTGCTCCAGCAGATCGATCGCTTTCTTGATCGCACCACGCGTCGCGTCACCGCGACGCGCGCGAACGTTGCCGAGCTGTTCCGCGGTGCGGATCGAGGCGGACCCGTCGTTGGCCCTGAGCGCCCGCTCGTACCACGCCACGGCGCCGTCGGTATCTCCGGCAAGGCCGCAGGCTTTGCCGAACGCCTCCGCCACATTGCCGATGTGGCCCCATCGCGGTCCGAAGTGGTCCGACAGGAATCGAATCTTGTCGCGCTGTTTCTGTGGATCCGCGCCCTGAAATTCGCTTTCGACCGAGAGCGTCTCGAGCGCGATCAGGAGCGCGGTCGGCGACGTGACACCGGCGAACTCGTCGGCCGGCGGCGTTGGCCGCTGGGCGTCGGAGCCTTCCCGCGTGAAGCACCAGTCGGGATCGCCGTAGCACTGGTACGCAGCCCAGGTGTTGCCGCCGAGCGCCCACGCGGCTTCCCGCGCCTGCGCCACGGCATCGATGAACCGGCAGCCGTTCACCAGCGCCGAATAGAACGTCGTCGCAAACGTGCTCGCGGCGACATCGTCCACCGCCCAGCCGGCGGCAATCACGCACCTGACGCCGATGCCGATCAGCTCCTCGGCCACCCCGGCGGCGAAGCGCACGTGGTTCGTTTTCTTGAGCAGCTCACTCGCATCGCGCGCGGCGAGGTGACAGCAGTTCACGAAGACCAGCTCGGGTACGCGGCGCACGTTGTGGATCTCGCGCGGGCCGAGATACGACCCGTCCGACAGCACGACGCCGCGCGGGTTGCCGAGGCGCTGCGGCGGATCGTCGTCTTTCGCCGGCTCGGGCCCGAGCATCTCGGGCGGATCGCCGTGGCCGGAAATGTGGACGATGCGCCAGTCGCGCTCCATCAGGGCGTTGATGACCGTGCGCGCGTCTGGGCCGAACTTGTCCGGATCGTCGGGGCTGATGAGCGCCCTGACCTTCTCGCCGCCGAGCACGTTCGACGCCATGAGGCAGGCGGCGACGGCGCGGGCCTCGGCGCGCGCGCCGAACAGACGCGGGTAGTTGCCGGGGCACTCCGGCTCGCCGATGATGAGCACGCTCGAATCGGCGTCGGCGTCGATCACGCGCGGACGGAAATCGTTCATCCGCAGCTTGCGCAGCAGCTTGACGCGAATCGCCCAGGGGCGCGATTCGCGCCGCCCCTGGATGTCGGTGTCCAGCAGTTCCCACGGGATGCCGGCGGTGCCGCTATCGAGCTCGATCTGCAGATCGGTGGTGCCGCTGAGATAGGCCTCCATCTCGATCGGCACCAGCAGCTGAAACAGCGTCCGGCCGATCTGCGGATCGGCGTTCAGGTCGCTCGACGCACCGGTCACGAGGCTGAGCAGCAGATTGCGCTGCGTCTTCTGCGCCCGCACTTCGCTCCGCGCCCGCTTGGTGTCCAGCGTGTACTCGATCGACGAATTCCCGGCGCGATCGCTCTCCATCACCGCGGTAACGAAGTCGTACGCGGCGCCGCGGTACCCGGCGTCGATCGAGCGCCGCAGCGCGCCGATCCCGCTCTTGACCGTCTCGCCGACGATGTAGCGGCCAGGCGCGGCCGTCGCCTGCATCTGCAAGGCGCTCAACGCCTCGCTGGCGCGCTCCAGATAGAGCTCGATGATGTGCAGGTGGCTGACCTGCGGCCACTTGTGTCCGGCGAATCGCCTCCGCGCTCCGGCGGCGCCGTCGGCCGCGTCCGGAAGGCCCTCGTCCGCTTCGGCCGAACCGTCGCCGTCGAGCCGCTCGTTCGCCTCGCGCACACCCTGCGCGATCAGCTGCGCCGACTGGCGCGCGGTGATGCCGGTCCCGCCGCTGCCGATGAGCGTCGTCGCCAGCTCGAAGAACGGCGGCAGATCCTTCTCCGTCCGCTCGGCGAGCCGATGGGACCAGGCGATCACGCCCTGGCGCACGGTGTTGACCAGATCGGTGCCTTGCAGGCTTCCTTCATGACCCAGGCCGACGACGATCACGGCCGGAGGACGAGGCAACCGGAGCGGCGCCTTCGGATCGATGGACGTATTGACGAAGATCTCGTGCGTGCCCGGCGCATCCGGGTAGAGTCCGGCGGCGAGCGAGCGGTCCATCTCGCCGACGCGCTTGTTCATCACCCATTCCGTGCCGCTCAGGCGCGACGAGCGATAGTGGCCGAGCAGCAGCGGGAGCTGGATGAACGTCAGGTCGCCGTTGACGACCGTGATGCGCACCGCGGTGCCGCGCGAGACCGGCCCCTCGGGCGAGGATTCCCGGCGGTCGGCGGAAAAGACTTCCTGTTCGTCCTGGACCGGACGCGTCGGCACGGTCGCGCGAGCCGGACGGCTGCGGATGTGAGGTGCTGGCGCCGCGGCGCCGGCGCCGCGCGATGCCGGCGCCACGACGGGCGGCAGCGGGTTCAGGCGTTTGGTATCGCCGGTGTCGAGCAGTTCACGATATGCGGGGAATGCCTCCTTCTTGCTCGGCAGCGACCCGTGATCGCAGTCGAGCGTCCATGTCCGGAGGCCCGGCAGCAGCGCGCTCTGCCGCGTGACGCGGCCGTCGCCGTCATCCGGCGTGTTCAGGTAGACGACGCCATCGGGCGTCTCCTCGAACCCGTCCGGCGTGACGTGCGCATGACCGGTGACCAGCACGAGCTTGTCCATGAACGGCGCCAGATCGTGGTCGCGCTGGGCGTCGAGCCTGGTCCGCAGCGCGACGGCACGATCGAGCACGTCTTGCGGCGGCACTCCCCATTCGACCGTTCTCAACTGCAGCCGCACGTTGTGCCACCAGCTGTGGTTCTCGACGCATTTCAGATCGTCGTCGGCGAGCCGCTGCCAGGTCTCGTGCTGATCGAGGCGGAGCGCCTTGTCGAGCAGGCCGGCCTGCAGCTGGATGAAGCCGGGAAACTGCGCCATCAGGTTGCGCGCGTCGCGTCCGTGAAACGGCGCGCCGGCCGCGGTCAGGGTGTTGCCGAACGTGTCGTCGCCTGACAGCACCTGCATCGGCGCCCACGAGCCGCCGTTCGGCGTGCCGAGCATCAGCAGGCGCGCCTGCTCGTGCGCCATCATGCGCTTCCAGGTGTCGGGCCGTTCGACCTGCATGGTGCGGGCGAGCACGCCGCCCATCGAGTGCGCGATCATGCGCACCGGCGTCTTCGTCTTCTCGCGCAGCTGCAGCGCCTTCTCCACTTCGTCTGCGAGCAGATGGGCCGCGTCCTCGAGCGGAATGCGCCAGTCGAAGGCGAACGGAATCACTTCGTGGGTCGCCGACAGAAACGCGCGCAGGTCGTCGTAGACCGGCCCGATCGGACCGTCGGGCGTCACGTCACTGGCGCCCGGGTACGCCAGCCGCTGCAGGCCGTTGATCAGACGCCAGCCGACCCAGATGCGGTCGTCGCCGGCCTTGAGGTTGCTGCCGAGGATGCCCGGCAGGAGGAACAGCGCCGGCTTCTGACTCTCCGGCACCGCGCTGCCCGCAGCGCCGCGAACGCCCGTGGACGAGGTCCCCGCCCACGACAGCGGCCCAATCGTCCGGAAGCCTTGCGGCTCGGTCTGGACCAGCGCGTTGACCACGCCTTCCGCGGTGCGCTCGTTCGTGAAGTAGTTGAAATGCGAGACCTTGCCGCCGGCGTCGAGCAGGAAGCTGGCGTCGGTGGCGCGCGGCCCGCCGCCGTACATCGAGCGCGTCTGCACCACGAGGTCGTTGTCGGTCCAGTAGAACGAGTCGGCCAGCAGCGTCTTGAGCCACGACGTCACCGAGTCGCCTTCGAGGTCGCCCGCGACGACGCGGAGCTGGCCGGCGAGGCGCCGGTCCACCGAGTGCAGCCATTGCACCAGCGGCGAGTCGGGAATCTGCGCGGCGAGCCCGGGGATCTGCTCGGGATCGGTCCGCCGCTGCGCCACCGCGCCGAGAAACTCGACCAGCGCGGGCGCCACGGGAATGCCGGCCAGTTGAAGCGTCCACTTGAAGATCGAGACGTACGCATCCAGCCGCTTGGACGCGAGGAGCGTGCCTCGAGCCGGGCACGCGACCCGGACGACGCGATCGATCTGAATCTTCTTCTTCGCCACCAGCGCGGTCAGCTCTTCGAGCTCCGCCCGCTGCGCCGCGTAGGCCTTCCCGGCAAATGATTCGACACTCCCTCCGGCATTGGCGCAGACGTGCGCGAGGACTTCAGCGACCAGGCCGCCGCGCGAGTGGGTCACGAGATGGACGTGCGCGCCGGCCGGCAGCGCCTGCGCGAGCGTGATCGCGTTGGCGATGGGGCTCGCCCCGAGCGTCGGATGATCGAGGCCGTAGACACGGCCGCCATAGAACGTGAACAACCTGCGGACACGGGCCGGGTGGTTCGTCCACAGCTTTCCGAAGGTGCCTGCCGTGTCGGAAAACGTCCCATGGATCAAGACGAGCATCGGGCCGTCGCCGGCAGCCGCGGGAATGCGATCGATTCTGGTGCCGCTGCCCTTCAGCGTCGTCAGCGCATCGGCGCTCAACAGGTACACGCCGGGATCGACGTGTCCGTCGAAGCGCTTGACGATCTCGGCAGCGGTCAGCGTCGCCGCGGGGCCGGTCAGCAGATCGGTCACAACGTGCAGCGAGGAGAGCACGACGTCGCCGAGCCGGCCGCGGGTCGCGCCTCGACTCTGTCCGCCCTGTTCGAGCCCGCGCCATTGCAGCCGGACCGGCACCGCAATCTCGCCGGCCCTGGTCACGTCAGCCTCGGCGCCACGACTGCGCTTGACGCTCTGCGCGAGCATCAGATCGCGTGCGTGTTCGGGGTGGAGCACGAGCTCGGGACCGCCCGCGATCTGCAGCACGACGACGTCTTCGCCCGGCACCGCGGCGACGCGGGCGGTGCTCGTGCCGGCGTCCCGCTGCGTCACCACGTCGACGCGGTGCTTCACGCGTCCCCGGCTCAGTCCTCCCGGCAGCGGCTCCGCCGCGCCGCGCGTTTGACCGGGGCCGGTTCGCTCCCGGCCCGGCACGATGAAAATGATGGGTCCGTCCACGCGGGCACTATTTCGTAATCGACCGCGAAATGCAATCGCCCCGTGGCTCGAACGGCCGGCGTGTCTCTCAGGCTCGAGTGCGCCGCGACGCGGGGCCCGGAACTCTCGACAGCAGGTTCACGGTCACGCGATAGCATTCGCACGACGCGGCTTCGAGCATCTTGCGGTTCAGGATGGTGATGTGGCCGCGGCGGTAGCTAATCAGACCGGCGCGCTGTTGAATGCCGGCCACGATGGAGACGGTCGGCCTGGCGGCCCCGAGCATCATCGCCACGAACTCCTGCGTCAAGGGGAACGATGCACGGCCGACGCGATCGTGCGCCGTCAGCAGCCATCGGGCGAGCCGCTGCTCGATCGTGTGCGTGGCGTTGCAGGCGGTCGACTGCATGATCACCCCCATCAGCGCCTGAGAGAAACGGGACACGATCTCCTGCAGCGCGCCGTGGCGATCGAGCTCACGCCGGAACGCCGCCGCCGGCATGCGATGGCACACATCCGTCTCCATTTGCACCATCGTCAACGTCGGCTCGCGATAGCCCACGGCGACGGCCGACAGCCCGACGATGCCTTCGTTGCCGATCGTCGCGACTTCCACCATGCCGCCGTTCGCGAGCACGGTGACGACGGACGCGAACCCGCCGCCGGGAAAATACACGTAGTCGACGACTTCGCCGGGCTTGTACAGAATCCGCTTGAGCTTCAGCGGGACCGGTTCGAGCAACGGCAGGAGCCGGCGGTAATCGTCGGGGGCCAGCATCGCCAGCAGCCGGTTGAAGATTGTGGATGGAGAATCTGCGAGCGCTCGACGCTTCGCCATGGGGTGCAACTCTCTTCGGCCGCCGGACCGATATATGAGCGTCGCAAACCAGGCACTGCCCTAGTTTCAGGGCGAGGCGAGCGGTGGCTCCCGGGGTACTACGAGCACCGTATCACTTTGAGAGGAAGATTGTTTGTTAGAGATCTGACAGACGACCCGGTGCCCGGGAGCTATGTTTGAGTGTCGCTGGGACGAACATGGCACACCAGAACCCGGGCGCTCCTGAACCCCGCGGTCACAAACGGCACGGACGGCGGTCCGCCGTCTTCACGTCGAGCCCCGAAGTCGACGCGCCGACCTTGACCTGCCCGAAGTGCGACGGCCCCCTGAGCTACCGGGAAACGGTCTTCAGCGGCGTGAAACCGGCGGAGCGCTGGGACTTCTTCGATTGCCGGATCTGCGGACCGTACGTGTACCGCGAACGCACCCGCTCGCTGCGGCCGGCGATCTAGCGATTCCGCTCCCCTACCAGGACCGGCGCCGGACCGCGGCGCTGGTGACCAGCGCATCACCGGCTCGCACGTTTCCGCTCACGAGCTCGGTCCATCCGCCGTCGGCGAGACCGGCGTGCACTTCAATCGGCGTGAATCGCCTGCCGTCGTACTCCCATACTTCGCGCACGCTCTGGCCGGCGCCATGGGCGATCGCCGGTTCACGCTCGCCGATCGCGTTCAGCACCTCGGACGGTGGACGGAACGACAGCGCGCTGTTGGGAATGCGCACCACGTGATCCCGCTGCGGTCCTGAGAGTACGACCTCGGCCGTCATCCCCGGGCGCAGGCGCTGATCCGGGTTCGCGACATCGACGATCGCGGTATAGCTGACCACGGTCGCCATCGCGGTGGTCTGCGCGGGCTGCGCCGCCGGCGCGCCGCCGCCGACAGCCGTGGCCGTCGCCGCCTGTTGCGTCACCGGTTGGAGACGGACCTGCGAGACGGTGCCGTGGAACGTCTCGCCGGGAAACGACTCCACGTCGAACGCGGCCGACTCACCGGACGCGAGCACGCCGACGTCGGACTCGTCGACGTCCACCTGCACCTGCATGCGGGTGAGATCGGCGGCGATGCGGAAGAGCACGGGCGACTGCACGGACGCGGCGAGCGTCTGACCGACGTCGACATCCCGATCGATGACGATGCCGTCGATCGGCGATCGGATGACCGTATGCTCGACGTTGACCGCCGCCTGGTTGACGGCCGCCTTTGCCTGCGACGCCGCCGCTGCCGCCTGGGTCACGATCGCCAGGCCGGCCTTGAGGTCCGCCGCCGCTTCGTCCGCGGCAA